>Ga0116219_10002683_pt1 | contig 14677 bp, 14 predicted proteins | sample Sb_taG_4_FD_91019 | JGI IMG/M metagenome (GOLD analysis project Ga0116219, IMG submission 91019) | Peat soil microbial communities from Weissenstadt, Germany - Sb_50d_6_BS metaG | ecosystem: Environmental > Terrestrial > Soil > Wetlands > Peat | place: Germany: Weissenstadt | collected 2010-09-21
CACTTCCGTGCTGCGTAACAGCGTCGGCGGTCTTCGGATTTAGTTGGGCGACCGGAGGGCAAGAACTCGAAGCCGCCGGGTGGCGACGAAGCGAGGGAAAACAAAATGAACCTGATGCACTCCATTTGTTGCCTGTTTCCCGGCCGATGTGGCAGCGACGCAATCGCGCCGGCAAAACAGGGGCAGAACCCCGCTGAAACGGGCGATTCTTACAACCTACCGGAAATCCGCGCCTGAATGCCTGCTTTGTCGGCGCCTCTCGGCTTCTGTCCAAGTCAGCAAATCGGCTGACAAAGGCCTCACCATCGTTGCTCGACAGTAAGGTGTGCGGTTGGATAGGAGTGCCTGGCGGGGCTCGCCAGTCACGCCAATTGCGCCCAGCAGGCTCTCGGGGGGCCAAAGTCCGCTTCTGGCACAAAGCAGACACGGACGTCCGCTTCTGTATTTGTCCTTTCCAAGATATTGAATACGCGATCGAACACATCGGCCCCTTTGCGCATGGCGGTTGGGAATGAGAAGACGGCATGTTCGTGAGGGTCCTTGCGGAGGCCCTGCAACCGCCTCGATTTGCAGCTGCCGGGTTTGCTCGAGACAGCACTCAACGGATCCCAATAAATTATGGCCAAATGACCCAAAATTGAAGAAATCGGGGACTACTTGACGACGAGCACCGGGCACGGTGCGAGGTGCACGATGCGGTCGGCTCGACTGCCGATCAGGCGACCGTACAATGCCGAATGACCACTTCCGCCCACGACAAGCAAATCAGCTTTAAGATCGCGTGCGAGGTCCACGATGTCCCGGACGGGATGTCCAGCCAAAACGTGGGTGTGCAGCTTTACCCCCTCCTGATCCGCCATTTCACGCGCTCGATTGACAACGGTATGAAATCGCCGGGCAGCGACACCCGTCTCCTCCCTGACCTCTTCAATAGTTTCGGGCAGATACGGGATCTCCTCGACCGAAACCATATGTAGGTCTGCCTCGTCTTGCTTTGCCATTTGCAGTGCGAGCGAGAGTGCGTGAAAGGCGTGGTCGGAACCGTCATTGGCGTGCAGGATTCTGTGAAACATTGGGCGTCCTCCTCCCGCCTTTTTGATTGCGCAAGGCCGTTTGAGGCTTGACCGCCTCTATTCTAAGGCTGGGCTGGAGATGGTGCGACAAATAGGGCGCCCTGGCAATCGGTCTGAGCCTCTCGCGTCGGCATCGACTCGGACTCAGACAGGCGCGGATGCCGATCAGTGATCGTAAGCGACGGGCCGAACCACCAGCACAGGACAAGGCGACAGGTGCACGATGCGATCAGCTCGGCTGCCGATCATGCGATCGTACAGAGCCGAATGGCCACTGGCGCCGACGACGAGCAAATCGGCCTTTAGGTCGGTAGCCAGATCAACGATATCGCGCACCGGATGGCCTGCCAAAACGTGCGTATGCAACTCCACACCACGTGCTCCGGCCATCGCGCGGGCGCGATTGAGGACCGCATGGAAGCGGCGAGCGTCTACTGCAGTGTCCTCCCTGACCTCTTCGATGGTTTCCGGGAGATATGGAACCTCTTCGACGGAAACCATGTGCAGCTCTGCCCCGCTCTCCTTGGCAAGGTTGAGTGCCAATGCCAGCGCCTCGAACGCCTGGCCCGAGCCGTCATTGGCAAGCAAAATCTTCTTGAACATCGGCGCGCCTCTCTAAACCGCTTTCTTTCTTAGCCGGGTGGGCACGCTTGGAGATTCGGCCACCTCCGTTTCCTCCTGCGGCAGCAGGTGATGCGGCAAGAAGAATGCGTTGGCAATCAGCGTGGGAACGACAGCGCTGGCGACGACGCCGGCCACAACGACCGAGTATTGCGCCTGGTCGATAATACCGTGCGAGAGGCCGAACAGCGCCGAGATGGTACCGAAGGTGAGGCCGGTGGACATGAGCAAGGTCGTGTACATGGCTTCCTTTTGCGGAGCACCAAACACCTTGGTCACCGGATACACGCCAACGAACTTAGTCGCCATCTTTCCCATGAGAAGAACGATGAAGGCGAACGGTGCCGCGATCAGAGTGGGAATGGAAACGAAGGAGCCCGCGCGAAGGAAGTAGAACGGCGTCAGGAGTCCGAGCGTCAGCGTGCGCAGTCGCCGGATCAGCGCGTGATCTTTTCCAACCGTTCCGGCAAGCACCATCCCCACGATGTAGGCTGGCAGGACCGCCTCGCTGTCCGCCCACGCCGCGAGCGCGCCGAGGCCGAATAGAATCAGGAGCAGGTATTTTGCCTCGAGCTCGGAGGGTCGATTGCCGTAGCGCTTGAACAGACGTGGCGTCAGCCACGGCAGGACGACGAATACGGCGACCGCGACGGCGGCGAAGACGAAGGTCCTCATCGTGAATGGCGCGAAGATGAAGCCGAGGGCCAGCACCGTGCCAAGATCGTTGATAAAGCACGCTGCCAGCACGATCTTGCCGTAGTCAGTCTTGTTGAAGCCGTATTCCAGCATCACGGCGTAAACGACCGCGACCGACGTGGTGGACAGCGCTACGCCTGCAAGCCAGCTCTGCAACGCGGTCCAATGGAGGCCCCAGTATGCGAGCGCAGCGCAGCCGAAGAAGGGCGCAAAGAAGCCGAGCAGACCGACGGCGGTCGCCTCTTTCCAGTTCTTACGGAAGACGATTGGGTCGAGTTCCGCGCCTGCGAGAAACGTCAGCACGATTGCGCCGAGCCCAGCGAGGAACTTGACCCAAATTGTATCGGTCCCGAGGACATTGGAGCCGATAAAGATGCTAAGCAGGAGCTGGGCTATCGTCCCAACGATGATTTCGGTCAAAGCGGTCGAGACACGGAACCAAATTGCAAAAAGGGCGGCGACAAACGCCAGTCCGATCCAGAGTGCAGCAAGTGCCCAAATTTCAGTCATTGTGGGGTCCTTTGATGAGCGAGGGCGGTTGACCGACAGGTTGAGAACCCGCCGTGCGGTCGCGAATAATCATCCTCGCCTCCTTCGCTGAGGCGACGAGCCTTCGTCAACAGCACAAAGCCATGGAGATCGCACTACGCCCGTCTTGATTGGCAGGCACATAACGTGTCGCTCCCGCTCGCTGTCATTGCGCGCAGGAGTCATCAGCCGTATCGGCGTTTTTGGGGGACCCCTTCCCCTCTCAGCGAATCAATATTAGGGGCGCACCGGAGGATGGCAAGACGGATTTCTCCAAATCTCGAATGAGAAAGTACGACAAACTGTCGCGATTAAAAAGTTTGGCAGTACGCTTATTCGACGCTCACTTGACCACGAGGACGGCGCAATGTGCTTGTTCAATGACTCGGAAAGCAGTGCAGCCGATGAGCCGATGGTAGAGCCCCGAATGGGGCGCCAAGCCGATCACGATCAGGTCGAACGCGCGCTCGCACGCAAACTCCACAATCGTCGATGCTGCATGACCGGGAATCAAATGACAATGCAAGGGCAAGCCTTCTCGGGCCGCGAGGCTCTTTGATTTTGAGATCACGGGCGCGAAGCGGTGGTCGGCCAGCTCGATTTCGCCTCTTACCTCGGCGATGCTGCCGGCAAATCGGGCACCTCCTCTACCATGATCATATGCAGCTCGGCCTGGTGGCTGAGTGCGAGGCTAAACGCAGCCGACAGAGCTTTAAATGCATGTTCGGAGCCATCATTAGCCGCAAGTATCTTGCTGAAGACCTCGTGGCTCCTGGCGATTCGACGGATCTCCTGAAGCATGGGCCGCTCCCCTATGGCCGATCAGAAAATTCCTGCGCCAATGATGAGAACGAGGAGCAACGCCACAAGCACATAGGCCGCATAGGCATTGACGTTACCCACATGCATCCTCCGAACGATCGCCGCGAGCCAACGCAATCCGCTGACCGGCGGATCGAGCACCAAACGATCAACAATATGCGCTTCGACTTGGTCACGCGTGATCGCAGTCCGGAAGTGCTGGGCCACGGCTTCAGTACTGTCCTCTCCCGCAGCTGGATGAAGCACTGCGCCAAAGATGACCCGCACCGGGTTAGAGAATCCCGTTGCAGTGTAGGTGATCCCCGGCCAGAGGCGGCGTAAGCCCCCAGCCCAGACAGCGCGCCGCGCAAGCGTGCGACCTCGGGTCGCTAATCTGAACACAACAAAGGTCAACGCAAGGATGCCGGTGAGCGCGACAAACATGTAGGACGTGGACATGGCGAAGATTACGGGGTTGTGCTCCTCGCCTCTATGCAGGACGACAAGGCCGCGTCCTGGCAGTAGCCCCTCCCCGACCTGCGCTCCGAGGTCATGGAATTCGGCAAGGAATTTCGGCGGGATCGCTTCTTGTCCCTGTGCCGCTAAGCTGAAGAACGGCGGCACGAGCGCTGCGGTCGCACTCTCATGCGTAAGCGGCATCACACTTCGGTCCAAGATTGGAATCACGTAGGTCGGCAGCAGCCCCAAGAGGATGCACGCGGCCGCCAACAGCGCGAGCGGCGTTCGCATACCGATCCGAACCTCGGCGGCATTGGCCGCTCCCTCTGACCGCGCCAGGCCGAGGAAGCCCATCGCGAAGACCTTGACGAAGCAGGTGACTGCCAGACCGGCGGTCAATGCAAGCATGGCGCCTGAGATCGCGAAGACGATCTTGACTGGCGTCGAAGATAGAAGCACCGACCGTAGCACGGTCTGCAGCGTCAGCCATTCGCTGACAAAGCCGTTGAGCGGCGGCAGCGCCGCAATCGCCATCACACCAATAAGGAAGAAAACGCTGGTCCAGGGCATTACCCGGGCGATGCCCCCAAGGCGATCAAGATCGCGGGTGTGAGCTCCCGCCTCCACCGCGCCCGTCCCAAGGAAGAGGAGCGCCTTGTATACCGAGTGATTGGCGAGATGATAGGTCGCCGCGATGAGGGCGATACTCGCGACGATCTGATGGCCGGTTGCTAGGAAGATCATGGCGGCTCCGATGCCGGCCGCGACGATTCCCATATTTTCGATCGTGCTGTGGGCAAGGAGCCGCTTCATCTCCGACTCGACCGTAGCGTAGAGGATGCCGATCAAAGCGGAGACGCTGCCAATCACGAGGACGATCAGGCCTGGCCTGCTAGTCGTCGCCGGTACCAGGTCGAGATTGAACCGGACGATGCCATAGATTCCCAAATTCACGATCACTGCCGAAAGCAAGGCCGACACATTGGTGGGCGCGACTGGGTGCGCGAGCGGTAGCCAGCTATTCACGGGTACCAACCCGGCCTTTACCGCAAAACCGAAGAACGACAGCAGGAACACGGCCCCGGCCATCGTAGCGCTGAGACTAGGCGCAGCCGACCGCAGGGCGCCGAACTCCATGCTTCCCGCAGCGACCGCAACAAGCAGGAACGCGATTGCCACAGCGATGGTCCCGGCTTCGCTCATCGCCAGCATGACGAAAGCCGCTTGCGAGCTCTCTTCGCGCTTGTATTCGAAATTGACCAAAAGATAGCTGACAATCGAGACGAACTCCCAAGACACGAGGAACGAGAGCGCGTCGCCGGCCAGGAGCACCAGAACGATCGAAGCGAACAGCGCGAAATAAAGGAAATTGAAATAGCGAAGGCTGTAATGGCAAAGATATTTGACGAGATAGCTCCCGGAAAAGATCGCGACTGGCAAGAACACGAGCCCAGCGACGAACAGGAAAAGTGCCGAGAGCCGGTCCGCTGCAAGCGTCATCACCCCGAGCGAGAGCACCGGCCACAACTCGGCATGGAATTCGGCATCGCCGAGAAGGAGCAGACCGCCTGCAGCAAGTAGGACCAGCGCCGTCAGGGTTCCGAAAACTGCGAGTGAAATAGGATTCCACCGGGTGGGAAGGATAAACGCTGCGACGGCGCCCGAACCGCAAAGCACAAAGAACAACGCAAAAAGCTGGGTGGTGATGCTCATGCCATCTCCCGGCTTTGCGCGGACGGCAAGGATGCGAGCGGCGTCGGTGGCTTTCTTTCGACGACAACAAGGAGAGCGTGGAGGATCGCCAAAGGAGGCGGCGGGCACCCAGGCACTTCGACGTCTACCGGGATGATCTCTGCGGCACCTCCGGACGCGACAAAGCTCGGACCGAACACCCCGCCAAACAAAGCACAGGCCCCAATCGCCACGACGCGCTTCGGTGTCGGCATTGCCTCGTAGGTCTGCCGCAGGGGGATGCGCATCGCATCGGAGACCGGACCGGCAACGAGCAGGACATCGGCGTTCCGCGGCGTCGGCGTAGTGAAGAAGCCCAGCCGATGCATGTTGTAATAAGGATTGTTGAGCTGCCTCGCTTCGCTCACGCAGGCGCCGCAGGCGCCGGCATCGACGAAACGAAGGTACAGGGACCGGCCGAAGGCTCTGTCCAGTTTACGCTTGGCGGCCGCTAGTTGATCTCTATCGGCGGCCCATTCATAGCTAAGGTCCCAGCTTACAGCTTCATCACCCTCGTTGGGGTGGCACCTGTAGCAGTGAACACATCGTCCGAAGTCGACGGTGACGTTACGGCCATCACGAATGATGGCCCCGGTCGGACAGAGTTCAGCGAGCGTCTCCGCCCGTTTGGCGGAACCCAATGAGGTCCCGATGGGCCGGCCGGGTGAGACGCCGGACGCCTTCTCCGGGCGTTGCGGATAGGCCGTGCTCTTTATTCCAGTGCGCAGACCTTTGAGCACCCAATCTGCCATCGTCGGCTCCTACCGATCACACTCGGCATTCGATAGGCCGAAGCTTGCCAGGATGATCGGAAAGTCCTGAAACGCGAAGTTCTCTGCCGCGAGGTGAAAGCCATGCCAATTGGTGAAGGACGGCGGAGTAATGCGGTAGCGGGCGACCGTGCCGTCCTCATTCACCCTCAGCCAATGAAAGGCCGCGCCGAGTGGAGCCTCCACGACGGCAAGAGCAACACCGGCATGCCGCGAGGCGTGGGGCGCGTCGACCGGCCCTTCAGGCAGCGACAACAAAGCTCGACGTATTATTGAGGCAGACTGCTCTGTCTCGTGAAAGAGAACGCGAAGCCGGGCATAGCCGTCGCCCTCTTGCTCAACGGGCACAGCGAAGTCGATGTCCGCGTAGTTTGCGTAGGGAAAGAGCTTACGCATGTCCCGAGCTACACCCGAAGCGCGCGCAACGGGGCCCACGAGGCCGTAAGTGATGGCCTGCTCGGTGCTGACAATGCCGACCTCTTCGAGGCGGTCTAGGAAGCTGCTCGAATAGCGAAGCATTTGGTGGAGATCGCGTAGCCTCTCGGCAAGGGCACCGATGGCCGTAACTAGATGCTCCCAATCCTCGTTGTTAATGTCCCGAGAAACACCTCCCGGGATCACTAGTCCGAACAGGTAGCGGTGCCGGCTTACGTCGCAGCTCAGGCGCAGTAGAGTCTCTTCGATGAGCGCGGCCTGTGCGGTGGCGACGGCCAAAGCCGTCGAGTTACAAATACCGGTGATGACGGCCGCGTGATGTCGCAGCCGCTCAAGCTCGGCGAAAGCGGTTCGCAGCGCTAATGCCCGTGGCGGCACGTCGATCCCGTAAATCGCTTCGATGGCCTGACAGAAGGCTAGACCATGGGCGAAGGCAGCCGTGCCGGAGAACCTTTCAGCCAGAAGCAGGACCCGGTCCACGGGCTTGCCCTCAGCGATCTTCTCCACCCCGCGATATTTGTAGAAAAACCGCGGGATCGTGCGAATGACGTCTTCGCCAACCGTCTCGAGCAGAAAATGCGCCGACTCGGCAAAGTCGGAGAACACTGGTCCAATCGGCATGGCGAAGGCGCCGGGCGCCACAACAACCGTCGGCGGCTCCCAGGTGATGTCCAGTTCTCGCCCCTTACGTCGCCGCGCATCGAAGCTTCGGCGCATCGGGTTCACGCCTTCGGGCCAATCCTCGTGGAGGACGAATTCTCCGAGCCGCGGATGGCCCTCGAAGGTCAAGCCAAACAGATCTTCGGCCTCTCGCTCGTGCCAGTCGGCTGAAGGCCCATGGACCAGGCCACTGATGGACGGCACTTGTGTCATGCCGGCATCGAGTTGGAGTTCGAGATACGCCCACGGCGAGGGAGCGTCCCTGTAGAAAACATAGACGAGCGACAAGCCGGCGCTCGCCAGCTCTTCGACGACCAGGGTGGCAAAAGCAAAGCCCAGATCACGCATGAGCCATTGGCAAACCTGGACGAGGTAATCGGCCCTGCATGTGAGCCGGCAAATCCGCCCGTCGTCGTCGAGCGTAGCGGCGACCTTGCCCTTCCATAGCTTCCTGCAGAGCTTGGGAAGTGGCTCTGCCACGTTCGCGTTCGTGACCTGGTCGAGGACCGCCATGGGATATTCATCCTCCCATTGCGCTTGCTGCCGCGTTGAGCAGCTCTTGCAACGGCCCCGGGACATAGAGTCCGATCGCGATCAGGGGAATTGCGGCGAGAGCAAGCGTGACCTTGCAGCTGAGCGGCGCGGCCTTCACCGGCGTATCTCGCTCCGGCACGCCGAAGGCCATCCGATTGACGTGGAACATTACGGCGCAAAAGGCGACCACAACGAAGAAGGCCAATAGCGCAATCGCGAGATACTGACCGCTGGTGAGGCCCGCCTTCAGAATAACCAGTTCGCTCACGAAAATGGCAAAGGGTGGCGCTCCGGCGATCGCGAAGCCACCCGCGACGAGTGCGAGTGCGGAAAGCGGTGATGAGCGGATGAGGCCGCGCACGGCGGCAATCTCCTGCGTGCCCGCGGCCATCACGGTCATGCCGGCGGCGAAGAAGCAAAACGATTTAGCGATCGCATGCCCGGTGATCTGGTAGGCAGCGCCAATGTGCGCTTCAGCCCCGCCGAGGCCCGCCGCAACGAGGATGATGCCCATATGCTCGACGGTCGAGAAGGCGAACATCCGCTTGAAGTCGCGAACATAGATCAGCAACAGGGTGGCAATACCGACGGACACCAAGCCGAAGCCGATAAACCAGGGTCGCGCATCGAGGCCCGGCGCGCTGCCAACCACGGGAAAGAGCCGAAGAATCACATAAAGCGCCGTGGTCGTTTCGACGCCGGACAGCAGAGCGCAAATGGAGGCAGGCGCCTGGCTATGGGCGTCCGGCAACCAGGTGTGCATCGGCACGAGTCCCACCTTGGTGCCAAATCCCACAAGGATGAGGAGGAAGGCGGGCCACAGAAGTGCCGGTGGCATGTGCGGTGCCGCCTCCGCGAGTCCGACCCAGGTAAAGGGCTCCAATCCGGCAACGCGCGATCCCCAGTAGAGGATCAGAAAGCCGAGCAAGGCTAGCACCGCCCCGAGTGTGGTGAGCACCACATATTTCCACGCCGCCTCGAGCGCCTCTGCCGTGTCCTCGAAGCCGACCAGGAACGCAGACAGCAGCGTCGTAAGCTCCACCGCGATCCACATCAGCGCGACGTTCGCTAACAGCGGAACTGCGAGCATGGAGAGGAGGAAAAGATTGTAGAGACAGTAGTAGCGCTGAATTTTAGCCTGTTGCTCGGCGCGGCCGCCGATATAACCCCATGAGAATATGGCGGCGGTGAAGCCGACGAAGGCGACAAGCAACAGAATGAGAGCCCCCAGAGCATCGCAAGTGAGCCATTGATCCAGGGCATCAAGACGACCGGATCTCATCACGCCGATGGCAACCGAAGCCGCGAGGCCAAGTACGATTGCCGCTGCGACAAGAGTGATCAAAGCGGCGAAGCGGCGCCCGAGAGGTGATAGGGAAAGCCCGCTCGCAAGAGCAGGAACAGCGAGAATGGCTGCGAGCTCCATGGCGGCCTCACTCCTCCCGCAATGCCGCGAGACGTCCGACGGACGTGGTACCAAGCCGCCTGTGGATCTGGCGAGTGAGCAATCCGATGACCAGCGTGATCACCGGCACATCGACGGCAGCTGCAAGTTCCGCGATCACGGGCAGATTTGGAACGATGGCGATGCCCGCAAAGAACACACCGTTCTCGACGGCGAGCAAACCGAGAAGTTGCGGAACCGCCTCGCGCCTAACGGCAATGGTGAACGCGCCGAGAAACATCGCCGCTATGCCAAGCGGGAGGTTGACATGCGCGAACGGGACGTCAACCGCGTTTAAGAGCGGGTTGGCCACCGCATAGGCCACCATGATGAGGACAGCGGAAATGAGCAAAGAGCTCGGAATGTTGAGTACCCGCTCAATCTCGCGCGTCCGATAGACCTCGGCGCTCACGGTGTGCCGCAGCAACCATGGGATCATCAGGGTCTTGGTGGCGATCGTGATCGCGGCGACGGCAAGGAGATGAGGCGACCCCAATCCAATCCCAAGCAGCACAGCCGAGAGTGCCAGCAGCAACGATTGCAGAATGAAAAGCTGCAGAGAGGCAAGCACCTGGCGCGTGGCCACGACCCCAAGCGCCGTGAGTAGGAACAAAGCACCCGTCAAGGCATCAAGGGCAGAGATCACCGGAAACGACGCGCTGGTCATGGCCACCCTCCCCTAAACGCCCGACAGCCGGGTGATCATCGCGACAACGGAGATCACGAACGCCGCGCCGAGAAATTCGGTGATGCGGAAGAGCCGGAGTTTTGCGAGCGACGACTCGATGTAGACGAGGACAAGAACGAAGCCGAGGACCTTGAGCAGGACGAGCGGGATCGCCAGCAGTACCTCCCCAAGGCCCATCCCTTCAGCCAAGCCCCAAGGCGTGACGAGCACGTTCAGAAAAATAATGATCAGAACGAAGAGCTTCATTGCACCGGCCCATTTCATGAGCGCGGCGCCACGGCCTGAATATTCAAGCGATTTGGAGCGCTCGATCATGGCGAGTTCGAATTGTCCTGATGGGCTGTCGACCGGGATACGTCCATCCTCGGCCAAAATGAGCATCAGGAATGCAATCATCAGAAGGACGTGAGATGGCTCGAAAAAATTTGCGATCGGCGTCACCCAGCGGGTCTGCACGATGTAAGGGATCGTCGAGCCGGCCACGAAGGAGACGGTGAGAAAGACAATGATGAACACAGGCTCAGCAAGAAAGCCGACCATGCGCGTTCGACTCGCCCCCATGGGACCATAGGGATTGGCAGTGTCCACGGCCGCGAGCGCTGCAAAAAAACCACCGAGGGCAAGAACGAAGCCGCCCCCTAGCATGTCGCCCATGAAGGCGAAGAAAAGGGGGTAACGCGTCAAGACCGGGATAAGCAGGGCGACAAAGACGGGCGCGGTGAACGCAACATAAGGGGCTGCACGGAAGATCCAGGAACTCTGCTCAGAAACGATCTCGTCCTTGTGCAGAAGCTTCCAGATATCGCGGTATGGCTGAAAGATGCTGGGACCCCGTTTGGATTGAATAATTTCCTTGAGTCGGCTGGTGACGCCTTCGACCAGAGGCGCAAACGCCACAACGACGAAGACCTGAAGGAGGTTGTAGACGATGCGTTCGAGCATAGACGGCCTCGTGCGCGCGGCTCTAAGGCTGCTCTGCACATGGTCCGATTGCGCGGATCAAGAGAGTCGTGGGTTTAAGGGGCTGGCCTCGATGGCACGAGTGTCGTCCACCAACCCTGTTGACGTCTCCTACGACTCCACCGCAATGCGGTCCAACCAGAGCAGCCGTAGGAGTCATCAGCCCATTTGGGCGGGTTTGGCGGACTCCATCGCCAATTCTGGCGGCGCTCTGTTCACCGAACGCCGCTCGTCGAATGAGCTAATCTAGCGTACGCGGTCAACTCGATCAATTGGACCGAGTTCCACGCATAGAGACGTGCAGGGATCGCGGTCAAGCGACCGGGAAGGTGCAATGGCGCCCCACACGAAAGGTCTCCAGAGGCAGGCAGTCTGTGATGAGTTGCCCAAGGTGCTGCCGCGCATAAGGCTCCATCACGGCGAAGCCCTCTGGGTCCTGACGCAGCTCGGCTTCCGCGGGGTCGCTGCTGAAAGCACCTTCAAGGAGTACATCAAGTCGCTGCGCAAGCTTGGAACGCCGTTTGCGCGCGGAGAAGTTGGACCAAGCTCACGCAGTCTGGCCAATTACTCCCTTTACCACCTGATGGAACTGGCGCTCATCCTGACTCTCCGCGTCTATCATATGGTACCTGACTCACTGCTTATAGAGATTGCCCGACATCGAAAAGACCTCTATCGGCATTATCGTCGAGCTTATTCGGAACGGCGCACCGGTAAGGGCTCTCCGGTCGTTGTCACGGCAGTCGGCCACAAACCAGTCTGCATGCAAGGCCTCTTTCTGGATCTGCAAATTGACTTCTCAGGCGGTCAACTCACAAGTTTCGGACCTCCAAAATTGTTGTCGCCGTTCGAGGCACTACGCGTCTTCGTGAGGCGCGGTGAAGCTTCTCGATCGTTTCTGCCGATCCAATTGTCGTCGCTTGCCGAAAGCGTTGTCGGGGCGGCGCTCCAAGCGCCATCGATCCGGAGGGGGCCTCGCAAACGTCGGTCGGGCTAGAGTCAACAACGTCAAACAAATAGGTCGCGCATGACGAGGATCCTCTTGGTGCGCCACGGCCATGTCGAGGGCATCCAGCCTGCGCGATTCCGCGGCCGTGCAGATCTCTACCTGACACCGCGCGGGCTAGCCGAGGCAGATGCTCTTGCCCAGCGAATTGCATCGGCCTGGCAGCCAAGCATGGTCTACACGAGCCCGATGATGCGGTGCGTGGCGACCGGAAAGACCATCGCTATGGCATGCCGGATTGAAGCGCGAATCCTCGATGAGCTGAATGACATTGACTACGGCGCTTGGCAGTTTCGCACTTACGACGAAATTGAGGAAGCCGATCCCGGACTGTTTGCGGCGTGGTTTGCAACGCCTCACCTCATCCGGTTCCCGGATGGAGAATCACTCCAAGACCTTGTCGCGCGGGCCGCAGACGCGTTGCGAATCGTCCTTGGGCGTCACGTCAGCGAGACGATCGTTCTCGTGGGCCACGACAGTATCAATCGCGCCTTACTGCTCCAGCTTCTCGATCAGCCGCTTTCCGTCTACTGGCGGTGGAGCAGGCGCCGTGCTGCATCAACGAAATCGAAGCGGTCGCTGGGGAGATCCACATCCTACGCCTTAACGACGCGGGCCACCTGGACAAGCTCGGGATCGGACCCTGACGGCGCCCAAAGGAGCGATACGTTCTCCTTGCTTGGTGCACCCAGGTCACGCTGCGCAGCGCTTCGTCTTTCCTCATTGACGAAAATCGCTCGGTACAAGTCCTCGCCGTAGCTCGTTTGCAATGGCTCTCCCTCTACTAGCTTAAAGGGCCGCGTTCCGTCGGGTCGCCGTTCGGCCCGCAGGAAAGTGGCGCTGTCCAGTTTCTGCTCAAAAGCGCAATGGGCAAAATGATAGAGATGAGTGACGAAGAAGACCTTCACATGCTTGTCCAGGAGCGCATTGACGATTTGCCTCGCAATTTCCGAGCCTTCCCTTTCGTTCGTGGACGCAAACGACTCATTCAGCAGCAACAACGAATTGGGCCTGATGTTATCGACGATGTCACTCATCCGGCTCAGCTCTTCATCCCATTTCCCACTCTCCATCGTTACGTCTTCTTCGCGCTTGTGGTGCGTGAAGACGCCGCCGCAGAGCTCGGAAGAGAAGGAATCGGCAGGCAAGAACATGCCAGCTTGCATCATCAGTTGGGCGAGACCAACGCTACGCAGGAAAGTCGATTTGCCCCCCGTATTGGCGCCAGTGATGACGAAGAGACTCTTATGCTCGGCATTCAGATCGTTGCCGACAACCCTTTGTCCCATGCTTAAGGCCAGCGACACGTCATACAAGCCGGAGAATGACAACTTCCGTTCGCGGGCGGACGCGGGCATAGGGAGGCAAGTCGGCTCTCCCTTCTGGACAAGTTGCGCACGCAAGTTCAGGCAGCCGATGTAAAAGGCTAGCTCCGTACGCAGGGTTCGAAAAAAGCTGAGAACATGATCTGTAGACTGCGCTAGCGCGTTGGCTACAAGATTGATGCCTCTGTCCCTCAATTCCGACAGTGCCGTGGCGCCAGCTTCATCTCGGGGATGAAGCTGAAAAGTGTAGGCTAGTGGCTTCGGCGCAAAGCAGCGCGTTAGCCAACTCCGATTGTCCTCCTTCGGCTTGCGGAGCACGTAATTCCTGCCCTTATTGCCTTTCCCTAGTTCCGCACTGACGAGAACGCCGCCGCGGAATCTTAGTCGCCTCAGATGCTTTTCGATCTCGGCGAGATATTCGTCACTGAGTTCCTGCCTGAGCATCGCGAACAGGTTTGTGAAGCCTTCAGACGAAAACTCATCCGCATCTTGGTCAGCGATACTCCTCAGCCTCTTCAGCATGCCCACAAAAATCTGGAGGACGTCCACCGCTCGGTGGAGGATACCGACCGGGTAGCGACTAAAGAAGCCTAGGTAGTTTTTCCGTTCGCTTTCGATCGCATCTGTCGCAATCTGGTACATGCTCCTGACGAGCTCCGCATTTTTCACACAATCCGAAACGATATGTTGGCGGTAGAGGATCGTGTCCAGATCGGTCAGGCTGGAAAATACCGCGACCTTCGCCACGTCGAACAAGAACTCGTCGCCCTCCGCCATGGCGTTGCACAACACGTCCAATCCGAGGTCCTGCGTGAGCGCTTTTTCGTTCCAGGGTAGGAGCTGCTGTAGGCTTGCTTCTGCTTCTGCGCTCCGCGACAAGGGTGCGCTTTCTTTCCGCGACAGGATCTGCCCCGGGTCAAAGTCGCGATCTCGATACATAAGGAAC
>Ga0116219_10002690_pt1 | contig 14638 bp, 13 predicted proteins | sample Sb_taG_4_FD_91019 | JGI IMG/M metagenome (GOLD analysis project Ga0116219, IMG submission 91019) | Peat soil microbial communities from Weissenstadt, Germany - Sb_50d_6_BS metaG | ecosystem: Environmental > Terrestrial > Soil > Wetlands > Peat | place: Germany: Weissenstadt | collected 2010-09-21
CCGGGTAATCGACGCTGTCCTTGCTCTCCGGCCCCACGTCGAGCACCTCGTGGCCCAGCTGCCGCAACAGTGCCACGATGCGCCGCTTCACCTCGACCCCGCGATGGTCGCTGCCGATCGCAATCTTCATGGCCGTACACCCGATTGCCGATTGCCGATTGCCGATTGCAGATTGCAGATTTGGATCGAGCAATCGGCAATCGGCAATCGGCAATCTTCAATTCATGATTTCCGCCGCCAGGTGATCGAGACAGCCCCAGATCTGTTCCGCGCATTCCCGGTAGACGTGCTGCTCGCCGCCGAGCGGGTCGCTGACATCCTCGCCGGCGGGCGATAGCAGGCGCGGCCGGGCGCCGGTCCCGGCGAAGCCGCCCGCCAGGGCCAGCAGGTGGCCACGAGTCATGGCCACCAGGTAGTCGGCCTGCGCCGCCAGCTCCGGCGTCAGCGGTCGGCTGACATGGCCCGTCAGGTCGGCACCGTACGCCCTCGCCGCCTCGCCCGCCTCGTCCGCCGCCGCTCCCCCCATCATCGCCGCCAGCCCCGCGGAAATCACCAGAAATCCGCGCCGCGGCAAGTCCTCGACCGGGCAGCCGAGCCGTTCGGCCAACTTCTTCTTGAAGAGCCCCTCGGCCAGCGGACTGCGGCACGTGTTGCCCGTGCAGACGAAGACGGTCAGGCACGCCGTCTGCTCCCCCACCTCTGCCGCCGACATCGGCCCTTCGCGCAGCACGCTCCAGGCGTTACCGTCCACCCGGACCACCGTCGAGGACCGGCCGAGCGGCGTGGGCCCGTCGTCGATGATGACCGACACGTCCTCGCCCAGCGCCTCGAGCACGGCCGTAGCGCTCGTCGCGGCCGGGGCGCCGGTCGTGTTGGCGCTGGTGAGGACGAGCGGGCCGGGCAGGAGCTGCATGGTACACAGGATGGCGCGGTGGGCGGGGGTGCGCAGGCCAACACTCCCTGACGGGCAGACGCGGCGGCGCACCGGCTCGGCCAGGCGGCTGACGAGCCCCTCCTCGGCGCCGCCGAAGACCAGTGTGACCGGCCCCGGCCAACAGCGCCGCGCCAGCCGCCGGCCGAGCGGGCTCATCTCGTGTACCCAGTCGAGCGCCTCGCCGGCGCCGCGGACGGCCAGGGTCATCGGCCGCCCGTCGTCGCGCTTCTTGCTGCGACACAGCTTCGCGACCGCCTCGGGGATGAGGGCGCTGGCCGCCAGGGCGTACACGGTGTCCGTGGGGAAGGCGACGACCGCGCCCTCGGCCAGCGCCTGGGCGGCGCGGCGGACCAGGGGCCGCGGGTCGGCGGCACTCCGCCAGTCGAGCACTTCCGGCATGGGTCACGAGTCCACGAGAGCAGGGGGTTCGCCTCTTCCGGCCCCCGAGTGCGCGGGGGAATGCTACTGTATTGGCGACACGCCTGGGTGACAAGCTAAGATGTACGCCGCGTATAGGTTTGGGGCCGCTTGCGGCTTCGCACGGCCTGCGAAGCCGCAAGCGGCCGGGACGTGGCGAAGGATTCCCAGGGGCTGCGACAATCTGCCTGGTGGAAGGACCGCGGAGGACCGACCAAGGCGCAGTCATGCAATCCAGCGAGCGCGTCGGGCGCGAGCGCGCCCTGCGCCGCGCCGTCCTGGCCGGCGACGAGTCGGCCTGGCGCGCGTGGTACGACGAATGCTTTGACGCCCTGTTCGCCTACGTCCTGTGGCGCTGCAGTGGCCTGCGCGACGTGGCCGAGGAGGTGGTGCAGGAAACCTGGCTGACCGCCGTGCGGCGCGTCCGCCACTTCGACCCCGAGGCCGGCACCTTCGCCGGCTGGCTGCGCGGCATCGCGGCCAACCTGCTCCGCAACCGCTTCCGCCGCGCCCGCCGTCACGACCCCTTCGCCCGCGCGAACGGCGTTTCCTGTGCCGACGGCACGGCCGAGTCGGCCGACGCCGAGGCGCTGCGGCGCGAGCGGGCCGGCCGGATCGCCCGGGCCCTGGCCGAACTGTCCGAGCGGCACGAGGCCGTCCTGCGGGCGAAGTATCTCGAAGGCCGGGCCGTTGCCGACATCGCCGCCGAGTGGCACGAGACGCCCAAGGCCGTCGAGTCGCTGCTGACCCGCGCCCGCGAGGCGTTCCGCGCCGCCTACGGCAACCCGGAGTAACGCCATGAGCGACACCCCCGAACGCGATCCCCTGGAAGACCTGCTCGCCCCGCCCGGCCCCATCGATGCCGAGGCGCTGCGACAATCCGTCCTCGCGGCGACGACGCGCCGGCTGCGCCGCCGGCGCTGGCAGCGCCGGGTCGCCCTGGCGGCCGCCCTGGCGGCTTGCTACGCCGCCGGGCTGCTCACCATGCGCCTGCTGGCGCCAGCGTTTCCTCCCCAGGACATCCCCGCCGAGGTGGTCCGGGAGGAACGGCCGGCCCCGCCGCCGGCGCCGATGGTTGTCGCGGCCGACCCCGCGGCCGAGCGCCGGCCCGACCGCGCCGCCCGGCTGCGGCAGGCGGGCGACCGCTACCTCACCGAGGAGAACGATCCCGAGGCGGCGCTGCATGCCTACTCGGAGTCGCTGAACGCCGGCTCGCCCGACGACTCGAAGTTCTCGCCCGACGACAACTGGTTGCTGATGGCGATCAAGAACGCCCGCGAAAAGGAGGCCCGACATGCGAACGACGATGGTTAGGCTCGCCGCCCTGGTGGGGGCGCTGCTGCTGCTCGGCGGCGCCGCGATGGGACAACCCGCCCCGGGCGAGCCGAAAAAGCCGGCTGAGGAGAAAAAGCCCTCGCAATTAGAAGAATTGCTGGCCCAGGCGCTGCGCGACAACCCCGACGTGCGCGTGGCCGAGGCGAAGATGCGCGAGGCGGAGGCGGAGCTGAATCGGGCCCGGCTGCAGGCGATCCAGAAGGTCGTGGCGCACCAGCATAACACCGAGACGCTGGAGAGTGCCGTCAAGACGGCCCAGGCGCGGGTCGTGGTGGCCGAGACCAATGTCCGGCTTGCGGAGGCGGAATATCAGAGGATGGCCGACATCGCCAAGAAGGGCGTGGTGGCCCAGTCGGAGGTGGACGCGGCCCAGGCGAAAGTCAAACAGGCAGCGGCCGACCTCGAGGCCGCCAAGGCCGGGCTGCAGGCGGCCAAGGCCGACCTCGCCAAGGCGCAAGCGGAATTGCCCTACCTGCTCGGCAAGGCCACGAAGGACGACAAGGCGGATGCGACCATGCAGGTCTGGGAGTTCCTCAGACTGCACCGGACTGATGAAACCGCGGCGGAGCGCCTCATCTATACCCTGTCGATGACCCAGGCAAAGACGGCCTGGACGGCGAACCAGCAGCCGCGGGGAACGGTCGCCGAGAAGCTCCGCAAGGCGCTCGACGCCCCAATCAACGTGAGATTTGAGGAACAATCGCTGGACGACGTTTTGCGATGGATCCAGGCCCAGGCCGGCGTGCCGGTCGTGGACACCCTGCCGCGCGACCTCAAGACGAAGAAGCTCACGCTAAGTGTTTCCAACATCTCGCAGGGCGCCGCGTTCCAGCTCCTGGAGGACGTCGCCGGGGTGCAGTTCGCGGTGCGCGACTACGGCATCCTCGTCAGCGACAAGCTGCCGTCGGGCGTGACGCGCCTGCACGACTTCTGGAAGGCCGCCGAGAAACCCAAGGCCGCCGAGGAGAAGCCCCGACCCGCCGGGAAGAACCCGCCGCCGGGGAACGTCGAGGGGAAGGTCACCGAGGTGGACGCGGACGCCGGCCTCGTGGCCATCGCCGTCAGCGGCGACCCTGGCCTCGCCAAGGGCCACACCCTGGAAGTGTACCGCCACACCGAGGACAAGCTGTTTCGCTACCTCGGCACGCTGCGCATCGAGAACGTGAAGGGCGACAACGCAGTCGGCAAGGTCATTAACAGGGTCAACGCCCCGCTCAAGGTGGGCGACCGCGTCTCCAGCAAGTTCTTTGTCGATTGAGTGGTCCGCGGCACGGGGGGCGTCGGCGCGGCGCCCCCCGCTTCCCTGCCCCACCCCTCAGCCGCAAGCCGGAACCTACCTGTCCGCCTGGAGCTTCTCCAGGGCCCGGCCGGCGTACGCCCGCACCTGGGGATCGCGATCCTGCTGCCGCAGCTCGTCCAGGGTCGGCACGGCCTCCCGGGCGGCCGGCCCACACTTCACCAGCGCCAGGATTACTTCGCGGCGCACGCCGGCGTCGGGATCCCTCAGCGCCCCGATCAGCGCAGGGAGAACCGCTGGATCGGTCGGCCCGATGTTGCCCAAGGTGAATGCCGCCTTTTTGCGCAGCGTGATGTCGGGGTCACGCAGGACCGCGGCCCATTTGCCGCCTGCCATCGTCGGCTGTGCTCTGCCGCAACCGACAACGAACAGGGCCAGCAAGACACCCACGCCGATCAGCACATCCCGTCGCACGCTCGTCCCGCTTTCGGTCAATAGTCCAGCCCTTGAACGACCTCGCCGTTGGCCCGCGTTCCCAGCGCCTGGAAGCCGAGGCCGGCGGCGGTGTAGGTCCCGTCCGCGTTGTCACCGGGAATGCTGCGGAGGAAGTGGACCGAGCCGTCGGCGAAGACGAAGTTTGATCCCCCTGTGTGTCGGCTGCCGAAGTCGTCCATGCCGGCGCTGCCGTCCGGGTCAAGGAGAGCGTTGTTCAGGTGGGCATGCGATAGGACGAGCGTGGCGGCAGGATACCAGGCGCCAGGGACCACGGGCTGGCAGGGGTTGTACGGACCTCGCCTAATCACGCCGCCTGGGACGGCACCGGCCCAGATGCCGTTGGCATTGGACCACGCCTTTTCCCCGATCAGGATGGTGTTGCTCGTCCCGTCCGTGATGTCGGTGATTCGCGTCCGGCTGTTGCGGTAGAAGACGCCCAGGCCGGTCGCGTCCGTCGTGCCCGACTCGTCGCCGCCGACACAGGCCGCGTAGCTGGAGGGGGCCGCCAGAACCAGGGGGCTGCCAAAGGCGTCTGGGACGGGGAAGGCCCCCGGCACCGTCGGCTCCGAAGGGCACCAGTACAGTTTGACGACCACTTGCGCCGCCGGGGAGGACTGAATCGGCTGGCCGAAGTTGATCTGGCGGTAGAGGTTGTCCTGCTCCAGATACGGGAGGATGAAGGCAGCCCATCCCCAGCCCGGTGCGGTGTCGGTTGCCCCATCGTAGTAGGGTCCGAAGGCGATGTAGCCGGGAGGGAACGACAATTCGGCATCGTGGTAGTTGTGCAGGGCCAGGCCGATCTGCTTGAGGTTGTTCTTGCACTGGAGGCGTGCGGCCGCCTCACGCACCTTCTGGACGGCGGGAACCAGCAGGCCCAGCAGCGCGGCGATGATGGCGATCACCACCAGCAGCTCGATCAGAGTAAACCCTTGATGACGAACAGGTTGTCGCAATGTCGCTGCCATTCGACCTCCCCAGGGGCGGCTTACTTGAGACACCGGAACATTCGATACTGAGATTCATTCTCAATAAGACCCATCGTAGACAACCCATGCTCTGTGTCAACGGCAATTGCTCGTTTCCGGCGACGGACAGGTGTGGAGAGAAAAGAGGAAATGAAGACGGGATCGGCCGAGGTGCCGATCCCGATGGGCGTTCTTGTGACGAGGGTCAGTTGGCCGAACCGTTGCTGGCCGCCCGCTTCTTCAGCGCATCCTCGGCCAGGCTGAGCGCGCCGGCGACGAACCCGAGCAGCGGCCCGGCCCCGCCCCCTTCGCCGCTGATGCTCACCGCCCGCAATTCCTCCGGCTTCAGCGCCGCCGCCACCTCCGGCAGCCGTTCGATCAGCCGCGCCTTGACGAACAACTCCGACAGGTCATTCTCGACCGCCCGCCGCGACTTGAGCAGCGCCACCTGGCGCTCGCCTCGCGCCGCCTCGGCCTTGGAGCGCACCTCCTCCAGTTGCAGCGCTGCCAGGACCTGCCGCCGTTCCTGTTCGTGCTTCGCCTCGTCGAACCCCGCCTGCCGCCGGATCGATTCGATCTCCTGCTCGACGCGCTTCGCCTCCAGCTCCAGCCCCTTCAGGGTCAGCTCCAGCTCCGCGGCTTTGCGAGCCATCTCGGTCTGGTTGCGCTCGGTCAGGGCGAGTCGTTCCGCCTCCTGTTCCAGCTTGTGCCGCCGGCCCTTTTCGACCTGGTCGCGGTTGTAGCACTCCTGCTCAATGGCGGCGCGGCGCTCGGCGAGGCACTGCTCGGCCTCCATCTCCGCCGACGCACCCGCCTGCCGGCTCTCCAACTCGCGGGCGGCGATCTTCTGCTGCTCCCCCAATTCCGCCAGCCGGGCGATCTTTTCGCGCTCGGCCCGGAACGGCTTTTGAAGGTTCTCCCACAGCCGCGCCGAGCTGACCACCGCCTCCTTGATCTGCACGGTGACGATCTTCAACCCCAGCCCGGACGTGTCGCGGCCGGTGGAGGTCCCTTCGGCCAGCAGGCGCAGGCGCTGCGTCAACTCCTCGATGATCGGCAGCTTGTCGGTGAGCACCTGGTCGATACTCATGGTAGCGACCTTGTCCTTGATGACCGCCTCGGCCTGCTCGCGCAGCTGCACGTTGACGATGCGCATCGGGTCGAGGGAGTCGGAGAAGTCGAGGCGGCGGTAGGCGGTGGCCAGGTCGTCGATGATCCATTGCACGTACGCCTGCACCAGGACGCCCTGGCGCTCGCTGGTGATGCACTTGGCGTTGATGGCGATGGTTTGCATCGACGCCGGGATGAGCAGGAAGGCGTCGGTCGCGGGGTCGAAGGGGAACGAGGTGCCCATGCCGAGGGTGATCGGCTCGACGTGGCCGCGGCGGGTGTGGACGACGTAGACGTTGGGCGGAACGACGACCGTCTTCCAGCGCCAGAAGCCGGTGATGCGGTAGTCGATAGCCCGCGGCGACGGTGCCCCGACTGACTCACCCCGCGCGAGATCGAATATCGCCTCCTTGCGCCGTAGACGTCCCGGCGGGGGTGACGCTACCGGGGGGGGGACCTGGCGCTTCAGTTCCTGTTCGACCTGCGCCTGTTCGACGAGGACCTCATTGAGGTAGTCGTTGTGGACGTTCGGTTCGGTGGACATGGCGTTGCTCCGTGGCCAGGAGGAAAGACGGGACGTTGGCCCATCCTGGGGACGACGTAGATTTGTACGCCCGAGAGCAACGGTATTGTAGGCGATCCGTTCCCATGAAGTTATCCTCGGGCCATTCGATTTCCGGTTGTTGAGCGGCCGCCCTCGCTTTATCGATTCGCGAAACGATAAATCGAGGTCATCGTTTCGCGAACCGATAAATCGAGGCCGGCCGCTCAACGTCGGTTTTCTCGCGGTCCAGCGCCTGAATCTGCAAGGAGACCGTCGGCGGGGCCATGGTCCCGGCGGCCGGGGCCGAGGCCGGTTCTCAAGCCTTGGTCACCAGCTCGGTCCACCTGGCCACGGCCGCGGGGAACTCGCGGAGTTGGGCCTCGTAGGTCTGGAGCACGCCGTCGCAGGCCTGCTGCCATACGCCGACGGCCCTGGTCCGCAGCTCCGTCGGATCCTTCACCTCGGCGAGGCGGGATGCCTCCTCGCAGACTTTCAGGCCCGCGCTGACCTGCGCTGCCAGCGCCGCGCACTGCCTCTCGATGAGTTCGCCCACGATCTCCGCGCCCTTCTTCTGGAACGCGAGGACCTTTTCGCCCCCCGCACCAAGGGGCGCCGCCACGCCGGGGCAGAGGCCGGCCCACCTCTTGAACAGATCCTGCTGCATCTGGATGTTGGCTTCCGCGGCCCGACGCAAGCTCTCGGACACTGGCTCGAACATGGCTGGTCCCTCCTCAGGGCTGGTGGAACAGGGCCGCACACCCGGACTGGGAAGCCGCCGCGGCTCCCGCGGGGATGGCGGCCGCGTGTTCAGCAACGGGAACACCTTACCTGCTACTATTGTCGTCCCCGCCGCGGGCGAAGTCAAGCGGAAATGCTGCATTTGCAGCAAATTAGTTCGCAGCCAATTTCGCGACATTTCTGCGAGAATGCCAGGTGATCCGGCGGTTGCATGCTGCATTTGCGCAATGTCGCTTGCGTGCGGGAGCAGCCCGGTCTACAATGCAGCGCGGGGCGGGCCCGGCCGCCGGGGGAGCCCGAATCCATGCGACCCCCGGTGTGAAAGGGTCATTGATTCTCGCCACACGACAGGAGCGCGACCATGGCTGCCGCAGAGCAGCGCCCCGAGGGCGGGCCGGTTGATCCCGCGCCGGTGCTGATCACGCGCTACCCCAACCGCCGGCTGTACGACCGCAGCCGGGGGCGGTATGTCACCCTGCCGGAGATCGCGGACATGGTCCGGCTCGGCCAGACCGTGACCGTGCGCGACAGCAAGACCGGCGAGGATTTGACACGGTGCATCCTGACGCAGATCATCCTGGAGCACTACCCCGAGCGCATGGAGTTGTTCCCGGTCGATGTCCTCAACTGTCTGATCCGCACCAACGAGGGCGTGCTGGGGTTCCTGCGCGAGTATTTCCACCACGCGCTGGCGTACCTGGAGTTGCTGCGGCGGCCGGCGACCGCCAACCCGTTTCTGCTGCCGATGGACTGGGTGAGGGCTTATCTCCAGAACGTGGCGCCGCCGCCCAACCCGCCCGGCGCCGCCCCCCCAACCGGCGAGGCTGACGTGGCCGCGCTGGGCCGCCGGGTCGCCGAACTGGAACGTCAACTCGAGGAGCTGCAGGCCGGCGCGGAGGGCGCGCCGGAGGCGCGGAGGCAATGAGCGAGCGCAGGCGCGTGACGATCGGCACGGCCGCCCGACGCGGGAGGCCGGCTCCTCACCTCCTAACTCGCAGCGTTCCAGGTGAGTCAAGACCGCACACCCTAAGGGGAGGGATCTGGGGTGGACCCGGCACAGCCTGCGCCGGTACCGCGCGTTCCGCGGACAGAGGAGAGCGGCAACACCCAACGGACAAACGCTTTGTGGCGGCGGGCCGGGACGACAGAAGCGGACCGAGCCCATCCCGGCACAGAGTTTGCCGGAGGGGGAGGAGAAGCAATAACGGAATTGCGGGCCCTCCGCGTCAAGCCGGCGGGTGGAAACGAGGGACGTCCCCACTCCCCCGGCATCTTGAAGAGGAGATACCATGGAATCCCTTGAACGAACCCTGGCTCAGCATCCCTTTCTTGCGGGACTGGATCGGCGTTATCCGCGCCAACTCGCCGCCCTCGCTTCCAGCAAGAGCTTCGAGGCCCACCAGGTGCTCTTTTACGAGGGCCAGGCCGCCAACGAGTTCTACCTGATCCTCAAGGGGAAAGTGGGGATCGAGACGGCCCTGCTGGGATGCGAGTCCATCGTGATCCAGACCCTTGGCCCGGGGGAGGTGCTCGGCTGGTCCTGGCTCCTACCGCCCTACCAGTGGCACTACAGCGCCCGCGCACTCGAGCCCACGGAAATGATCGCCCTGGACGGGAAGACGCTCCGCACCAAGTGCGAGGAGGACCACGACCTGGGCTACGAGATGATGAAGCGGTTCGCCCTGGTGATCGTGCAACGGCTCGCGGCAACACGCTCGCGATCACTGAACTTCCCCGACCCCGTTGCGGCGCCCGAGGTCCCCGACCCGTCCGAGTTCCGCGGGCGGGGGGAGTAGGCAAGAGCAGACGGTGGTTCATCGACTGCGAAAAGCGGTCGAAAGCGGTGACGCTCCACGTTGCGCCTTGCCGCGCTGGAGTTGACGGCGAATGGGTCCGCACGCTGCCCCTGCCGGTCCCCGGCGGACGTCACTTCGTCTGGGGGGCGCCGCGCCGCAGCAGCTCGAGGAAGCAGGTCGCCTGGGTCGAGAGGGGCCGGAATTTCCGCAGGACGATGCCGTAAGTCCGCTGCGGGAAGTAGTGCGTCAGCTTGATGGCGGTCAGGCCCTCGGTGCCCGTGAGGCAGACACTGGTCACGATGGACACGCCTACCCCGCACTCGACGTACTTCTTGACCACCTCCCAGCCGCCGGCCTCCAGGGCCACGCGGTAATTCACCTTGTGTGTCCGGAAGACGTGATCAACGGCCTGCGAAGTCGTCAGGTGCCGCGGCGGCAGGATCAGCGGGTACTGGGCGATGTCCTTCAGCGTGATGCGCTTCCGGGAGGCCAGGGGGTGGTCCGGCGGCACGATCAGGACCGGGTCGTAGGTGAACAGCGGCTCGAAGGCAATGTCCTCGGGTCGTTCGATCAGGGGGCCGACGGCGAAATCGATGCTGTCGCTGCGGAGCAGGTGCAGGCCGTCGCGACCGGTGACGTTGTGCAGCCGCAGCTCCACACCGGGGTAGGTGCGGGTGTAGGCGCGGATGAACTCCGGCAGGATGTAAAGGATCGTCGATTCGCCGGCGGCGATGCTCAGCTCGCCCGTCTCCAGCCCCTGCCGGCTGGCCTCGAAGGAGTCGGCCAGCGCGTCGAAGGCGGTGACCAGGGGCCGCACCAGGTTGTACAGGGTCCGGCCTTCGGGCGTGAGGCTGATCTTCGGCCCGTGCCGCCGGAACAGCGCGACGTTCAGCCGCCGCTCCAGCGCCTGGATCTGCAAGGAGACGGTCGGCTGGCTGAGGGAGCACAGCTCGGCCGCCTTGGTGACGCTGCCCGTCTGGGCGACGAGGCAGAAGCTCCGCAGCTTCTGCAGAGGGCAGCGCTCCTCCTTCCACGTCAGGTGTACACTTCCCATGGCCTCCCTCCCTTCCCGGGTCGGACGGCCCCCTGTGGGATTATAGGACGCGCGGCGGCCGGGGGCGGCCGAGCATTGCCGAATTCAATGATCTGTATTGGCGAATTCGCAGTGTTTCCCGCTCGACGCCCCTCAGCGCATCTCCTGCTCCCGCTGCGTTCGCTGCACACTTGTGTTCTCCCGCTTGTCATGCAGGCGAAAGGCCCATTGATTCTCGTCTTCCTTTGCGCCTTTGCGCCTTTGCGTGAGATTCTTTCCCACGCTCTCAGGCCAGGTCGGCGGTGGCAGTCATTGTCGTCTTGCCGTCGGGTCCCTGCGCTTCGAGCTGGACGCGGCCGGGTCCGGGCGTGGCGAGCAGGCGAAAGGGGGCGAGGTCGAAGAGGGGGGCCTGGGCGCGGAAGGCGAAGGCCGTCACCGGCCGGCCGGCGTTTCGGCGTACCAGCTCCATCAACAGGACGGCCGTGAGAGGGCCCTGCACCACCAGCCCGGGATACCCTTCCACGCCCGTGGCGTAGCCGCGGTCGTAGTGAATGCGGTGGGCGTTGAACGTGAGGGCCGAGAAGCGAAAGAGCAGGGTCGGGTCCGGGGTGACGACGCGCGACCACGCGCCGGCCGGGACCGCCGCCGGCTCGCAGGGCGTGGGCGCGGGGACCGGCCCACCCGGCTCGCGGTAGACGATGTCCTGTTCCTCTTCCAGGCAAACCTCGCCGTCCTGCCGGATGCTCTGGCCGACGGTCACGAACGCCAGCTTGCCCGTCCGCCCGTCCTTCTCGGTAACGTCCCGGATGACCGAGCGCCGCCGGGCCGGCCGGCCGATCGTCAGCGGCCTGAGAAAGCGCATGCGGGCGCCCGCGAACATGCGCCGCGGCAATTCGACGGGCGGCAGGAATCCGCCGCGCTCCGGGTGCCCATCGGGACTGAGCCGCGACTGGGGCGCGTGCGGGAGGAAGAAGAACCACTGCCAGAGCGGCGGCAGTGGCGCGCCCTCCACAAAGGACGTGGTCTCGTCGTCCAGCATGGCGGCCGCCGCCTGGGCCGGAGCCGGGGTGATCAATTCCTCCGTCTCCTCGCTGCGGCCGACCCAACCCGAGTAGAGCGCTGCCATGGGTTCCTCCTACGAGACCTCGACGGGGCCGGCGACCACCTTCTTCTCGCGCAGTGTGCCGATCTGCGCGCCGGTAAGCCCAAGGACGCTGCTCAGCACCTCGTCGGTGTGCTCGCCGAGGACCGGCGCTCGCCGCGGTGCTGCCCGCTCTTCCCCGGAGAACTGGAGCGGCGAACCCGGGACCAGGTAGCTGCCGATCCCGGGCTGTTCCAGCCGGGTGAAGAGGGGGTTCTCGGCGGAGCAGCGCGGGTCCTGCTCCACCATCTGCCGAAACGTTTGATAAGGCCCCCAGCACACCGCCGTGCCCGCGAAGGCCTGCTGGACCTCCGCCAGCGTGCGCGCGCGGAACCACGGCTCCAGCACCGCCGAGATGGCCTCCCGAGCCCGGAAGCGGTCGCCCTCCCGCGACAGGTCCACGTTGAGGGTGGACTCGATGATCGCCACCCGTTCACCCAGGCCCGTCGCCTCGCCCAGGGCCTGCCACTGCCGTTTGGTGATGGCCACGACGTAAACGATCCGGCCGTCACTCGTCTCGAAATCGCGGCCGTAGGCGCCGTAAAGGTAGTTCCCCGTCGATTGCCGGTCCTCGCCGTTGACCTGCACCTCGGCGACGTAGCCGAGATGCCCCACCAGGGCAAAGGCCACGTCGGCGAGCGGCAGGCGGACGTACTGCCCCCGGCCGCTGAGTCGCCGCTGGCGCTCGGCCGCGAGGATCCCCAGCGCCGCGGTCACCCCGGTGATGGCGTCCCAGGCGGGCAGCACGTGGTTGACCGGGGCGGCCGGCTGGCCGTGCTCGGGGCCGGTGATGAATGGAAAGCCGACCGCGCAGTTCACCGTGTAGTCCACGGCGGTGCTGCCGTCGGGATTACCGGTCACGTTCATCATGATCAGGTCTGCGCGGCGCAAGCGCAACGCGTCGTAGCCGAGCCACCCCGTGGTCGGGAAGTTCGTCAGGAAGATGCCGTTGCCCTCGCCGGGGGCGGTGATCAGGGCGGTGATGAGTTCCTGACCTTCCGGACTGCGCGTGTTGACGGCGATCGAGCGCTTGCCCTTGTTCAGGCCCGCCCAGTAGAGACTCTTTCCGTCGCGGGTCACGGGCCAGCGCCGCGCGTCCAGTCCGCCTTCGATGGGGTCGAACCGGATCACGTCCGCGCCCAGTTGCCCCAGGGTCATCCCACACAGCGGCGCGGCGACAAACGCCGCCCCCTCGACCACTCGCAAACCGGCAAGGATGCTGTTCATCAACTCCTCCGGACGGACGGTGCAGAACGGGGCTCTCGGGGCCACATCGGCACCGGGACTGCGGGCGGGACCGCGCCCCCTTGTCGTGGCGATACGGCCGACTTGAACGACCGCGGAGGCTGCAAGACCTGTGCCAGCGCCGCACGCGGCCGTGCAGCTGCCGGAACAGAAGCTCCCCCGCGGCTCGCGGCAGGGCGCAAGCGTCACACCGGACGGCAACGACCCGCGCCTCAACCGCACAATTCTGTGCGGATCTGCACCAGCGGGGGCACGGGGTCGGCGCGGGAACGCGGGGAAGCAGCGCCCAGATCCTTCTCTTGCGGCGACTTCTTATCGCGCCCGCAAGCAAACCCTGGAACGGCGACGGATGGGTACAGATCTTGCTGAGGGTGAGTGTCGATCGCGGGGCGGACGTGACCGGGGGCGAAAGGAGACCGCTGTGAGCCAGCAGGGGGCGTCCGAGGACCAACGGCCGGGGGACACGCCGGACAGGCCGCTGCCTCTGTCCGGAATACGCGTCATCGACGTCGGCACCTTTCTCGCGGGGCCCTACGCGGCCGCGATCATGGGCGAATTCGGTGCGGAGGTACTCAAGGTCGAACACCCCATCGGCGGCGATCCCATGCGCCGGTTCGGCATCCCGACCCGGCGAGGGGACGCGACCCTCGCCTGGCTGAGCGAGGCGCGCAACAAGAAGTCGGTCACCATCGACCTGCGCCGCCCCCGCGGGGTCGAACTGTTCATCAAGCTCGTCTCCAGGTCGGACGTGCTGGTGGAGAACTTCCGCCCCGGCACGCTCGAGGCCTGGGGGCTGGGGTGGAAGGTCCTCAGCGCGGCCAACCCGGGGCTGGTCATGCTCCGCGTCTCGGGGTACGGGCAGACGGGGCCGTACCGCCACCGCCCCGGCTTCGCGCACATCGCGCACGCCATCGGCGGGCTCTCCTACCTCGCGGGATTCCCCGGCGAGACGCCCGTGGTGCCCGGGACGGCGCCGCTGGGTGACTACATGTCCAGCCTCTACGGCATGATCGGCGTGATGCTGGCGCTGCGCTACAAGGCGCGGACGGGCCACGGGCAGGTCATCGACGTCGGCATCTACGAGGCGGTGTTCCGCCAGCTGGACGAGCTGGCGCCCGCCTACGGGATGAGCGGCAAGATCCGCGAGCGCGAGGGGTCCGGCAGCTTCGTCGCCGTGCCGCACGGGCACTTCCGCACGCGCGAGGGCAAGTGGGTCGCGATTGCCTGCACCACCGACCGGATGTTCCAGCGACTCGCCGAGGCGATGGGGCGCCCGGAGCTGGCGTCGAGCACCCAGTACGGCGAACAGCGCAAGCGGCTGGCCGCGCGCGACGACGTCAACAAGATCGTCACCGAGTGGGCGCTGTCCCTCACGCGCGAGGAACTGCTGGAGCGGTGCATCGCCCGCGAGGTCCCCGTCGGCAAGCTGAACAGCATTGCCGACATTTTCGAGGACGAACACTTCCGGGCGCGCGGCAACCTGGCGACCGTGACGGAGGACGGCCTCGGCCCCGTGACCGTGCCCAACGTCGTCCCGACGCTGTCGCAGACGCCGGGCCGCATCGCCAACCTGGGGCCGCCGCTCGGCAACGCCACCTACGAGGTGATGCGCGAGGTCCTCGAGCTGTCCGCGGCCGAGATCAGCCAC
>Ga0116219_10002692_pt1 | contig 14627 bp, 7 predicted proteins | sample Sb_taG_4_FD_91019 | JGI IMG/M metagenome (GOLD analysis project Ga0116219, IMG submission 91019) | Peat soil microbial communities from Weissenstadt, Germany - Sb_50d_6_BS metaG | ecosystem: Environmental > Terrestrial > Soil > Wetlands > Peat | place: Germany: Weissenstadt | collected 2010-09-21
AGCGCCTCGGCGCGTTCGGGGTCGTTGACCCACTCGACGGCCGAGCCGTCGGCCATCCGCAGGGCGCCGCGCGCCTCCAGCCAGGCGACCGCGTCCACGAACGCGTCCCGGTCGGGTTTACGGCCGGTGTCCATGCCCACGCCGTCGATGCGCCCGGCGTCGGCGGCGACCGCGTCGGCCAGCTCGCTGAGTGCGATCTGGGCGCCGGAGCGGCCCAGCGCGGACAAGGCCAGCACCAGGTAGGCGTAGCGGCGGCGGTCGAACGGCCGCCGCGCCCGGGTGACCGCCGGGCGGGTGCCGTCCAGCGTGTCCTGCACCCGGCGCAGCCGGATGGTGTCGCCGCTGCTCAGCAGCGTGTAGCCGAGGACCTCGCCGAAGTCGGTCCGCAGTTGCCTGACCCACCTGCGCACGAGGGGAAGCGCCGAGGAGTCCGGATAGGACGCGGTGATCAGCGGGTGGCGCAGCACCAGCCGCGCTGCCTTCTGGTATTCGGCTAGCTCGAGCGGGCTGACGTCGGCGGCGACCCTCATCCGGCCACCTCCACGGCCAGGCCGTCCAGATGCAGCCGACCGCGGACCGTGTGCACGGTCGTGGCGCCCGGGGCGGGCCGCAAGGTGAGCCGCACCCCGTGCGCCGACCCGCTCGCCGTCCGGCTGACCGGCACCCGCGCGGACAGCGCCACGTCGAGCAGGCTGAGCAGCGTCTGGGTCTCCGGCTCGTCCAGTACCCGGCCGTAGACGCCGTCGCCGGCCAGCGTCGCGGCCGCCGCGCGGCGCTGCGCGGTCGCCTTGAGCTGCTCGGCGCGCAGCCGCTGCTTCTCCTCGTCGTTGCGCTGGATCCGGCCCGGCCCGCGCAGTGCCGTCGCCTTGCCGTTGCGCACCAGCGTCCGGGACAGCTCCACCGGCTCGGCGTCCCACCAGGACAGCCGGCTGGCGATCGCCTCCGGGTCCTCGTGCACAGCGGAGACGTGCCGGGGTGCGCCCAGGCCGAACACCGCCTGGAACAGCGCGTGCGCGTCGTCGTCGGACGGGCACGCGGCGAACCACTGCGCCAGGTGGCGCAGCTGGCTCTCCCGGCTCACGCCGCCGCGGCGCGACTCGGTGACCCGGCGCAGCAGCGCCGTGACGTTGGCGATCGCGGTGACCGTGGCGTCCTGCAGGCGTTCGGCCTCGCTGTGCTGGCCGGCGCCGAACCACTGCGCCAGGCCGCCCCAGCGCGCCCGCCAGTCAGCGGCTTTTTCCTCCAGGCCGCGGAACAGCGACTCGTCGGCCTCCGCGGCCAGCCGGGCGAGTCGGCCGGTGCCGGTGGCCTCCACCTCGGCGACGGCGGCGGCCAGCAGCGGCGCGAACCGGGTCAGCTCGGTGTGGAACTCCCGCATGTGGGTGAGCAGCGCGTCCTTGTGCGCGAGGAACACCTCGGGCCGGGTGTCGTTGGTGCGCGCCAGATCGCCCAGCATCAGGTAGAAACGGGCGGCGCGCTGTGCCATGTCGGCCAGCACGCCGTCCAGCCGGGACAGCTTCCTGTACACCTCCGCGGCGTCCGAGGACCGCACCGCCCCGGCGAGCGCCCGCAGGTCGGCGAGGATGTCGGGGAATACGAGGCGGGATAGCTGGGCGTCTTCCAGGCTGGCCGCCAGCACCTCCTCGACGGCCCGGAAGGCCCGGTAACCGGCCTGGGTGAACTGGTAGACGTAGTGCCGGTTGCGGTACTCGGCGAGGTTCGCGGCGCGGGTGCCGTCGTAGGAGCGGTCCAGCACCTGCCATTCGGCGAGGGCGTCCAGCAGCACCTGCACGTCGCCGACGGCCGCCGCCTCCGGGTGCTCGGCGGCTAGCTGGCCGAGTACCGCCCGGGCGTCGGACGCGTGCATCAGCACCTGGTAGTTGGCCCTGGCCCGGTCGAAGGCGCGCAGCAGCCACAGGTACTCGTGGCGTTTCTCGGCGGCAGCGAAGTGGAACAGCCGCAGCCGGTCATCGAGAGTGAACGCGTCGATGCCGAACGCGGCGTCCCCGGCTGCGGCCGCACCGGAAGCAGGGAGCGGGACGACGGGTTCGCTACCAGTCACGGGTGGAACCTACCAGCGGCCTGTGACAAAACCGGCCGCTCCGGGAAGAGTTCCGGGTCGAGCCGCTGATCACCCGGCGCACCTCGCCAGGCCGTGCAGGGACTCCAGCGCGGTCAGCGCGGCACCGCGGCTCAGGTCCTCGTGGTGACGCTCGTTGCGCGGGGTGCGCAGGCAGCCGTAACAGGACGTCTCCGGGCCGCAGTCACATGACGCCACCCGCCGTACCGCGGTGCGGATCACCGTGTCGAGCGCGCCGGCGATCCGCAGCACGCTGCCCGCCCCGCCCGGGACGGTGTCGAACAGCACCAGGCCGCTGCGGCCGTCCGCGCCGGAGTGCACCAGCCCGTCGATGTCGGCGTGGCTGATCTCCAGCCCGTCGGCGGCGCCCGCGAGCACCGCGTACAGCAGGGACTGCCACTGCGCCATGGTGCCGAGCCCGGGTGCGTCGAGGAGCAGCCGCAGGATGTCCGTCTCATAGGTGTGCGCGAGCGAGCGCCATCGCAGCGGCCCGGTGCACGGCTTGCCGCGCAGCGGGCTGGCGTGCGACCTGGCGGGCCGGCCGTGGTTGGGCGCGCCCCACCCGCACCAGTCGCAGATCAGGAACCCGGCGCCGCCCGGCCCCTCGGCCAGCGCCACGAGCCTGCCGCGCGTGCCGGAGTGGCACCATGCCAGCGCGCCCGTCCGGGCCTGCCAGCGGATCTCGGCGAGTTCCTCGCCGAGCGACACCACGTGCACGGCGCCGTTCCAGGATCGCTGCGGCGGCGCATGGCCCGGCTTGCCGGTGCGGGGGTCGGCGACGAAGCCGAATTCCGGCACGCAGTACTCGCGGACCGGGCCTTCGGCGGGCCGCCCGCAGGCGGAGCAGGCCGGTTCCAGGTCGGTACCGCCTTCCCGGTAGTGCTGGCAGCCCCGGCACACCGTGTAGCTGCGGGTGATCAGCTCCCGGCCGGGGAGCCGGTAGATCCCCCCCGAACGCCATAGCACCCCGCCGGCGATCAGCTCCGAGCCCGGTGCGTATTCGTGGATCGCCACCGACAGGTCCCGGTTCAGTTCCAGCCGGGCCCCGACCTGGCTGTCGCAGTGCGTGGTGCGCAGCTCGACCGTGTCCACGGGAAACCCGTACTTAGGCAGGACGTTCCGGTTGGCCAGGTAGCCGATCAGCGACCGCCGCGTGATGGTGGCGATGCTGCGCTCGAACCGGGCCGCCAGGTCGCTGCGCCGGGCGGCGAAGGCCGCCGTGCGGCGCTCCTCGAACGTCGCCACGTCGTGGGCGAGCTCGGCGCGGACCTGGTCCAGCAGCCCGCACAGCTCATCCACCCAGGTTCCGTCGGTCAGGCCGATCCGCGGCCACGCGGGCTCGGGCAGCACGGCGCGCAGTGCCGTGTCGACCTCGGCGGGCACCGGGGTGAGGTAGCCGCGGACCGCGCTGCACGGCGGCTCGCCGCCTCCGGCGGGCAGGAAGAAGTCCCCGGCGGTCTTCCACGCCCGGCCCCCGCTGTCCCTGGCATCGCGGAAGAAGGCGGCGAGCGCCACTGAATGCGCGTGCCGCCGGTCGATGCGGGGATTTCCCAGCGGCACGTAGGGGGCGCGGACCTGCCCGGTCAGCATCGACTCCGGCTCGGAGTAGCGGGACAGGTCGTGGGAGCGGCGCTGGGCATAGGTGACGACCAGCGCCGCGGTACCGCTGCGGCGTCCTGCCCGCCCGGCCCGCTGGATGTAATTGGCGGTGGTGGGCGGCATGTTCCGCAGCAGCACCGCGGAAAGCGCTCCGACGTCGACGCCGAGCTCGAACGTGGTGGAACAGCTCAGCACGTTGACCTGGCCGGCGAGGAAGCGCTGCTGGATGTCGGAGGCCTCCAGGCCGGTCCACTGCGCGGTGTGCTCGCGGGCGACCAGCGGGACCGGCGCGGTCTGCCGGTACAGGGCACGGTAGTGGCCGTCGTCGTCGGCGCGGCCGGCGACCAGCTCGCCGGCGCAGCCCAGGGTCGGGCACACGCCGCGCAGCGCGGCCGTGGTGACCCGCCGACACAGCGTGCACCGCCACAGGTCGCTTCCGCCTCGGCAGAGCGTGAGCCAGGTGTGATCGACCTGGTGCACCTGGCCCAGCCTGGGCAGGGCCGTGGCGTGCAGCCAGCCGTCCGGTGCCGCGCACAGCGCCCGCCAGCAGCCGGCCAGCACGTCGCGCGCGTCCATGCCGGACCCGGGCTCGCCGACGGCGGCCAGCAGGCGGCGCAGGTAGTCGAGCCGCTTGTTGACACCGCGGGTGGGCAGCCAGCTGAGCACCCTGAGCCTGGCCTCGGCGCCGTCGCCGCGGACGTAGATCGGGCCGCGACGCGGGTCGAACATCTCGTCGGCCGGGTCGACCTCCTCCGGCATGGTGAGCGCGCCCTGCAGCCGCACCGTGCGGAGCAGTTCGGTGAGCAGCAGCACGCACTCCTGCGCGGACAGGCCGAGATCGAGCAGCGGGCCGGGCGGCCGCCACGACGGGTCGGCGCCCAGCCCGACCCGCAGCAGCCCGAGGCCTTCCAGGGACTGGCGTTCGTCGAGGGCGACCAGCTCGCGCAGCACCCAGCGGGCCGCCTCCCGGCGGCGGCCCTGTCGCGACTCCCGGCGGGAGAACACCCCGGCGCGGCCGGCCGCGGCCGCGGTCTCCTCGATCAGGTCGTCCACCGTGGCCTCCGCGTCGCGGGCGGTGGCCTGCGCCAGGCCGTCCAGGATCAGCCGTCGCTGCCGCACGAGAGCGTGGCTGGACTCGAGATAGGGGGCGAAGTACGCGGCCGCCTGCCGGCTGTCGCTGAACGTGAGCAGCTTCCGGCCGCCGCCCGGCCGGTCGGCCAGCTCCTCGTCGGGGGGCAGCGCCTGGTACAGCGCGGTGGCGAGCACCGCCGCGGCCGCCTCGTTGCCGCTCTCCAGCAGCCGCACCATTCCGGTGCCGCGCGCCCCGCAGGCCAGGCACCCGTTCGGGGTGCCGGACGCGGCGGCCAGCCTTCGCACCGGCCGCAGGCCGGCGGCGGGACATCCGCACGGCGCCGCCCCCGTGGCCGCGGTCACCGCATGGCCCGTGGCCGCGGCCACCGCGTGCAGGGCCCCGCAGCGCCCGCACAGCACGGCGTCCCTGGCGGTGGCGGTCGCGGCCTGCTCGAGGATCTCGTCGTCCTCGTCCGCGGCCTCGGCATGGGCGTCGAGCAGCAGCCAGGTATGGCGGTCGGGCCGCACCGCGCGCGACGTGAAGCGCTCGCCGCCGGCGCCGCGCTCCACCGAGCCGGCCAGGTGGACCGCCCCGCACCGCTTGCAGCAGCCGAACTCGAACACGGCGCCTGAACAGTCCGGGCAGATCTCGTGCCGGGCCAGCGACACGTGCGGGCGGCCCGTGGCCAGGCAGGTGAACGCGCCCTCGGTGGCCCGGGCGAACAGGTGGTAGCGGGCCGAAAGGACCGGGCTGCCGGTGCCGTCACGGATCTTCGCGCCCGCCGAGACCAGCGCGGCGAGCGCCGCCTCGGCGCGGGGACCGTCCGTGCCGGTGAACACCTCGGCGGCCAGCTCGGTGAACGGCCGGGGTGCGGCGGCCAGCAGGATGCGCAGCCGTGCCATCGCCTGCTCGTGCGCGAGCAGCAGCGCGGCGTCGCCGCTACCCGCGGAGCTTGCTCCGAGACCGGCGGCCACCGGATCGTGCGCGGCGCGGCCCGGCAGCTCCGCGGCGGGATCGGCCGCGGCGGCCAGGGCGAGGTAGCCGGCCGGGCCGAGCGGCCCCCACAGCGGCCCGGCCGGGATGCCCACCCGTTGCGCGCCGGCCAGGTCCTGGCGCGCCGGGTCGCCGTCCACCCACTCGAAGGGGAGATCGAACAGCTTGGCGGCGAAGTCCGTTACCGCCTGCGGATGGCCGCCGACGGTCGCGCTCGTGGCGATCGCCTGGAACGCCGCATCGTCCTGGCCGCGCCCGACGCGTTCGCGGAGCCGGCGCAGCAGCATGCCGACCTCCTCGGCCTTGGCCCCGTCGTAGACGTGCGCCTCGTCCAGCACGACGAACCGCCAGTGCCCGCCGTGCTTGCCCTCGAACAGTTCCATGTCGGCCGGGCGGAGCAGCAGGTACTCGAGCATCGCGTAGTTGGTGAGCAGCAGGTGCGGCGGGTCGTCGCGCATCTCCTGGCGGCTGAGCAGCTCGTTCGGCAGCCGTGGCTCGCCCGGGTTCAGCGACTCGTAGAGCGACGCGCCCTCGGCCGCGCGCTCCGGGGTGTCCCCGGTGTAGCGGCCGAAGGTGATCTGCGGCGCGTCGGCCAGCAGTCGGCGCAGCCGGCGGAGCTGGTCGTTGGCCAGCGCGTTCATCGGATACAGCAGCAGCGCCCGCACCCCGGGTCCGAGCGTGCCCGCCGCGTGCTCGGCGGTCAGCGCGGACAGCACCGGCAGCAGGAAGCTCTCCGTCTTGCCCGACCCGGTGCCGGTGGCCACCACCAGGTTCCGGCCCGCGGCCGCCTTCCGCAGCGCCTGCTCCTGATGGAGGTACAGAGGCCGGTCCAGGGGCAGCGCCGGGCCGCCCAGCCGGGCGAACGCCGGATCAAGCACCCCCTCGCCGATCAGGTCGCGCAGGGTCGCCCCGGTCCGGTACGGCGGCGTGGCCTCGAGCAGCGGCCCCTTGGTCAGCAGCGGGCTGGCCGCGATGCAGTCGGCCAGCGCGGTCGCAAGCGCCGGGTCACGGACCGGCAGCAGCGACCGCAGGTAACGCCGGTAGGTGGCGCTCAGCAGAGCGCTGGTGCCGATCGCGTCCACGCCGAGCCGCTCCCGGAGAAGGAAATGCCTGCCGTCACCCAGGATGTCACGAGCGGCGCGGCCGCGCGCCGCTAACCGGGCAGCCACGGGTCGCCGGCCGCGGCCGGCGCGCTGATCCGCGCGACCACCGCGGTTCGTGCGCCTACGGTGATCCGCAGTTCCGCGCCGCCGTGGGCGCTCACCGTATCCAGCATCCGCCGCAGCGGGTACCGGCCTCGTTTTGTGGGCATCAGGACCTGAACCGTCCCGCCCGCGGCGACCACGTCGACGGGCGGGTCGCTCGCGGTCCCGGGCAGGTCCAGGTGCAGCGCGCCGCCGCGGATCAGGTCCGCCGCCCGCAGCGGCAGCGGCCCGAGGCTGTGCCAGGCCGTGGGGGCATCCCCGCTGCCCGGTTCGGGCTCGATCCGTACCCGGCAGTGCGGCGGGGTGACCCGCAGCGGCAGCACCACCGGGCCGGCCACGCACGCCGCCTCGACGCCGGTGACTTCGCCCGGGATCATCGCCGCGCGCGGCGAGGCGGTCATCCCGGGCGCGGGCGAGAGCACCGCCTCGGCTGGCTCCAGGCCCCGCGCATCCGTCAGCCGCAGCGCCGGGGAGTAGCTGACGTCCAGGCCCTCGGCCACCGCCACCATCCGGCGCAGCCCGGTGGCCTGCGGGGCACCCAGCGGAGTCACGGTGACGGCCAGTTCGCCGAGCACCGGGCGGGGCACCCGGTCCCACAGGCGCTCCGGCTCCCAGCGATCCCCGCTCGTCTCGACCGCCGCCAGCACCTGGCCGGAACCGGACCGCCGCACCTCGACCTGCCACCGGATCTCGCCGGAAGGCAGCCGCACCATGGGAAGCGTCCCGGACACTGGCAGGCCGTCCGGCGTGTGAATGCCCGGTACCGGGACACCCGTCACCAGCCGCGGTCTCGACCGGCCGCGGACCGGGTGCCGCCGGGGCGCATTCCCCTGCGCGGGCTGCAGTGCCAGCCAGGCGACTCCGGCCAGGTCCAGCTGGACCAGCCGCCAGCCGTTCCAGGCGAGCGGCAGCCTGCTCTCCACCAGGACCCGTGGCGTCCTGTCGGCGCGCAGCGCCCGGTCCTTCGGGTATGCCAGCCACACCGCCTCGGGCGGCAGCATGGCCGCGATCTGCTCGCCGTCGGCGTCGAAGGCCAGCAGCGGATCCGCGGGATCGGTGACCTCGGCCGGAGAAATCGCGGTCCAGGACCCGGCATCGTCCTGGCCGCGTCCGGCGTCGGAGTCCGCGTCACGGGCCAGCACGCCCCGCCCGAACGGATCGAGCCGCAGCGGCCCCCGGCCGCCCGGCCCGGGGTGGGCGGCCGCGACCGCCCGGGCCGGGTCGGTCACCGCCGCGTGGGCGAGCACCGTCTCCAGCGGGTCGCCCGCCGGGGTCGGCACGCCCAGCGTCGCGAGCGAGCCGAGGAATGCATCGGCCCAGTCAGCGGCGGAGCGACTGGCCGTGCGCGTCCGGGTCGCCCGGAACCAGGCCGGCCAGACCTTCCCGTTCTTGTCGTAGCGGGCTGTGATCTGCGCCACGGCGACCACGATGCAGGCCGGCCACCGGCGGTTCAGCACCGCCGGCGGCTCGGACCGGGAGAGGTCTCCCAGCGCCAGTGCCACCGCGTCCAGCATCTCGGGTTCCACGTCGAGTGTCCCGGCCGGCTCTCCGGCCGCGAGGTGCCGGCGCCATCCTGGTTCGAGCAGGTCGAGCAGTCTGCTGCCGGCCGGCGGCCCGCTCATGACGGCCTCCTCACCGCACGCCGGTAGCTCCGGCCGAGCCACGCTGAAGTCGTTACTTCCCGTCGTGCCAGTTTGCGCTGCTGATGCCTGCCTGTTCCCTGGTCTGGGCCAGGCTGATCTGCAGTTCGGGCTGGTACCCGGGATGGCCAGCCTGCCTAGTCGAGTTCGGTGAGTGTTCCTGGGTCGAAGCTGATGGTGTACGGCTGGCTTGCGGTGAGCGTGTGCCCGGCGCGTATCTCGGTTTCCAGGGCGTACTCTTCGCCGCGGAGGGTGAGGATGGTGACCTTGGCTTGGGGTTCGAGGTCCACGATCCAGTAGAGGGGGATTCCGGCCCGGGCGTACTCGCGGACTTTGCGCACCCGGTCTACCTGCTCGCTGCCGCTGCGGGGGGAGATCACTTCCGCGACCAGGAGCAGGTCACCCGCGTAGTAGGTGCGGACTTTCCCGCTGATGGCGGTGCGCGCGACGTCGCGGGGGACGACGAAGACGTCGGGCTTGCGGACTCCTGCCGGGGTGGCGATGTCGTTCGGGCCGCCGGCCACGTAGACCTGTGCCCCGGCCAGCCTGGCCGCGTCCTTGAGGATGTCCTTGAGCCGGTCGGCTGCGTGGTCGTGCCAGGGGCTGGGGGACAACTCGGTCAACCACCCATCGGCAAGCTCGTAGCGCTTGCCGTCTTCGGGCAGCGCGTCAAGGTCATAGAGAGTGTAGGGACCGTACTCATGCACCGTCGGGACGCTCACAGGTCCTTCCTCCCTCCAGCGAGAGAAACGAACGGTGGGCCCGGTCGGGACGCACCGGCCATATGACCAATGGTAGCGGCGGCCTTCCGGCAACCGGCTAATCACGGTTCCCTGCCGCTGCTCATGTCTGGCTGGCTCTTGCTGCGTCGTGCGTCCTTGAGTCGCTGGCTGAACTGCCGATCGGGATTCTTCGGGCAGGTGCCGCACGCACCTGGCCGCTCAGGCCCGGTTGCCGTCGGCGGCCGCCACCGGGCTCCGCACCGGACCGAGGCGAGAGACCCTGCCTCGTTCGGCCGGAAAGAGAAATGATCCCGAACGGGCCGGGTTTGCCGCCCACCTCAACCCGTCACGCCGGGACGGCGACCAGCACCCGCTGAGACCGCCACCGTCCGGGTCCCTCCCGGCTGTCCGTGGATTCTTACATGGCAGCGGGCGCTTGCCGGGCCCGGGAGTTCTGGTCTCCGGTTGCGTCGTCCGGGTTGCGCGGCTGGTGCCGGTGGTGATGATATCCGCGTTCTCATCACCGGCCTCGGCGGCCTGCGGGACGTCGTCCGCGACGCCGAGCCCGCCGTCAAGGCGGCGCAGATAGCAGATACCGGCGGATCTGCTTGCACCCGCCTACGCGGCCTTCAGATCGGCGCGTCGGCCGTGGGAGGTGGTTACGCTGCCTGGGTGAGCAGCATCGCGCCCGTCAACCTCGACGCTGCCCCGCTCCTCGGCTGGGCCAGCCGGCACGGTGATCCACTGGACCCGCGTGCGGCTGAAGCCGTCGTCGGCCTGCTGGCGCTGTCCGGGGCGCGGCGCCGCACCGGCCTGCCCGAACCAGCCCCCGAGCTGGTGAAGGAGCTGATGCTCGTTCTCCTGCCGCTGTATGTCAGCGCCATCGGGGCCGAGCTGGCCGGTTTCCCTGCCGCGCTGGTCGCGCTCATCGGCTACACCCATGAGGCGGGCAAGCTGAACGCTAAGCGGCGAGACCGGCTCATTGCCGAGGTCCAGACGCTGCGGCCGCAGTTCGAGTCGGCGATGATCAGTCGGCGTCGCGTCACATGGGCGCGGCTGTACGGCCAGCTGATGCGCGCCGAGGGTGTCGACACCGCCGATCCGCAGGTCGTCGGTGCCTGGGCGGACGCCTTGGCATGCCGTCCTTACCCGCAGCGGCGCGCGGCGCTCGGCTTCGAGGCCCTCGGTAGTTCCGGTGAGGGGGAGAGCGGCCCGGTAGCCCCGCTCGCCTCGGTGCCATTCGTCCGGGCGCTGGTCGGCGAGCGCTCGCGGCAGGCCCGTCTGCTGCTGGCCCAGCGGCTGGAGTCCGTCGTGCTGAGTGAGCAGCTGGCCGGGCACGATGGTGCGCCGCTGGTCGCCGGGCCCCCGCAGGACGTGGAGAACCAGGAGGCCGAGGACGCGTGGTATGACGCCCAGGCCGGGCTTCTGGCAGACCGCTGGACGGGGGCTGGGCTGGACGCGCTGCTGCGCGGGCGTGCCGCTCGGCTCGCGCCCGGCCTGGACCGGCCGGCTCCGCTGCTGGATGTGGCAGGGGAGCTCGCCGCCACGCACCTGGAGATGTTCGGGCCGGGCGTCGTCCCGCTGCCCCCCGCGCCGCTGCCCGCTACTGCCCAGGAGCTGGCCGCCGACGTACACGCGGCGCCGCTGGCAGCATCGCTTGCCGCGGCGGCCGCCGGCCCTGATCACGCTGACGCGCCGCTGCTGGACCTGGCGCTGGCCAGCGGCTTCCTGCGGCGCGGCGCGGAGGACTCGCTGCTGCCCGGCGCCGCCGCCGAGATCTGGCAGGAAGGCACGCCTGCCGAGCTGGCCGGACTGGCCCTGGACATGCTGGGCGCGCTGCTCGCCCAGATGGCACAGGACGAGGAGACCGCCGAGGAATTCCCCGGCGAGAACCTCCTCCTGCTGTACTCCCTCTACGAGCGTGCCGGGATCCCGCAGTCCCTGGCGTGGCAGGCGGCAGTGGATGAGGAATGGATCCCCTCCCCGGAGGCCGTGGCCGCACCGGATGTTTCCGTCACGGCCGCCGGGCCTTACCAGCTGCCCGCCGTCCCGGTTCTGTCACAGCTCACCGGCATCCCTGGCCTCACCGAGGAGGACCGTGAAGAGCTGGAGCCCGCGGCCTCCCGGCTGGCTTGCGTGGTTGACCGGCTGGCCGGGCTCGGCATCACCACGCGCGCCGGTGACGCGATCGCCCTGACGCCGCTGGGCTCGGCGCTTTTGCGCGACGCGCTGATCCTGGGCACGACCGAACTGGACGAGAAGGCAGCGGCGTCATTCCCGGCCCGCGACGAGGTGCTGTCCTGGGATGCCCGGCAGCTGGCCGGCGCCGTCGGCAACTGGCCGGAAGCGGCGGCGCGGCAGGTGCTGCGCGACTGGCTGGCGGCCCGCGGCGCGGACGGCTGGGAAACGCTCCTGACCGCGCTGAGCGTGCCGCCGTCCGATGATGTCAGCCTGGCGGGCCCTCACCTGCTGCGCCTGCTCGACCTCGACGCCGCACCGGTCGAGGTGCTGCGCGGAGCCGTGCCCGACCGCATCATCGGGGCCTTCGCCGAGCGTGCCCTGCGCCTGCGCGGACTCCCGGCCGGCGGCGCGGACGTGCCCGCCTCCGCCCGTGCCGTGCTCCTTGCCGGCGAACTCCAGGAGGTGAGCCGCGCGGCGCTCCTCGCTCACCGGATGACCGGCGCCGACCCCGGCAGCGGCCCCTGGCTGCCGCCGGAACTGCAGGCCGCCGTCGACCACGCGGCGGATGGCTGGCCCGGCGGCGCCGCGGCCCTGGTCACCGCGATCGCGGGCGCGGCGCCCGGCACCTTCGCGCTCCTGGCCGGGCCGCTGTCCCAGCACCCCGACCCGGCTGTGGCACACGCGGCCCGGCGCGCCCGCCCGGCAGCGCAGGCGGCGGTGACCGCCCCGCACCGGAAGAAGAAGGCAAGGTCCCGCTCCGCCCGGCCGCGCAAGGGCAGCGGGCGGCGGCACCGCTGAACACGACGGGCAGGTCACGAGACGAAGCGCGGGAAGCACCAGCGCTACCGGTGCCCGGCACCTGCCCGCGTCGTGCACGGCAATGGCCACGGTCTGGGCCGCCGGGGGCGCGGCGAGCGTGCACCTGACGATGATCCGCATCGCGCAGAGGCCGACCAGGTCGCCGATGCCGCGTCGGGCGCCCGCGCGGTCGCGCTCATCGTCTCCGGGCGTTCGCCGTTCAGGGCATCGCGGGAGCATTCGGGTGAGGCTGCTCTGGGCAAGGACGCGGACGCCGGAGCAGTCGCCCGGACGCGAGCTGGTACCGCTCTTCGTGCTCATATGCTCACTTTCAGCGGCAACGGGGGGCCTGGACGTGGCAGACTCAAATGGTGCAGCGAGAACGGGCCGTCAGGCTTGCCGAGCATGTCTTGCGGAATCTCCGTGGCGGCCAGCAGGACTGGCCGCTGAGCCTGGTGACCGAGGTTTACCTGTTTGGCTCGTTCGCCCGCGGCGCGTTGTCTCCGCACGACCTCGACATCGACGTAGAGCACGATAGCGATGACAAGTGGTGTTCGCACTTCGTCACTTCGCTGGCCTACGGCCGCGATCCTAACGCGCTGATGCGCCAGCTGCTCGCCACTGGCAAACGTGGCTGCCAGTTCGCCTTCAACTTCCGCAAGCACGCAGATTTTGAACTGACCTTGTTGTGGCGCAGGGGCGACAGCCTCGCTACCGCGCTGAAGCGCCTGCAGGCGATCAAGGCCGACCCTACGGCGGGACGCGCGCCACGCGATTCCATGCTGCCGGAGTTTGAGGGGCTCGACGGCTGGATCCCCCGCCCGTATCGCGAGGTTCTCTGCGCGGCTGTCGGCAGCAAAGCCATCGGGCTTGACCGCGTCGTGCTATCGGAGGGCCCGATAACGAGCTGTATAGCCGCAGAACATCTCGCAGGCCGGTGGAAACCCTCGAGTCCGCTGCACCGGGCGGCCACGGCGGTCGTCCGCTACTGGGAGCAGCGTGGCATCGATCCTGGCCGCTGCCACCTTCACGGAGTTGATATTCGTGACAGGGAAACGCCGTATTTCGCGGGGCTCGGGTTGCGGTACTTCAGGTCCGTCCGGGCATGCCTGACAACCTCCGGCGGCGCGGAATGGATCGAGGTGGTACATCCCACCAGGACCCGGCCCCTGGATTGCCTGCGGATCGTTCCCCTCGACAGGGAAGGGCTAGATCAGGCTGCATGGGATTGAGCCGTGTGCCGGTAACCCCCATTAGGGGCGGGACGCGTGAGTCATGACCGCCGATGAGCTCAGCCCTGAACATGAAGAGCGCCTTATCGGCGAAATGCTCCGTGAGCGAGCCGGCATCGATCCGAGCAGGCTGGGCCCGGTTATCGACCTGGCAGCGCTGGGCCTGGTTAACAGCGCATGGCGGAACACGTGCGTTGAGGACTGGCACGCCGAGGGCCGTGTGCACGACGGCGACATGATGCGGGTCAGCAGCCATATGACCTGGCGTGCCCGCCAGATCCTGCACCGTTGGATGACAGAGGTCGGCTTGGCCGCCGACGGGCCCCTGTCGGCGCTCGACGATGTCGCCGCCGAGGATGTCGAGTGGCTCGCGATCCGGGTGTTCCGGTGGCTGGTGAACCCGCGCCGGAGGCTGATTACCGGTGCTACTCTGGCCGAGCTTGCCTGTGGCAGCCTGCGGGAGTATGAAGACGATGCTGACCTGCGGCTGGGAGAATTCGTCAGGCAAGCCGCCGACCGGGGAGCCCGCTTTGGCATGGCGCGGACCGCTGCGCACGGCGCGCTGGCCTGCCCGCACTGGTGGGGTCATCCGCGCTGGCCTGACCTGGTAGACAGGCTGCTAATGGCCCTTGAGGATCCGGCTGACAAGCACTGGGGACAGGGCGGGGAGTTCAGGAAACACCTGCCGCCCGAGCCGCCTATCGTGGCGGACCGGAAGCTCCTTCGCCAGGTTCTGCGTTCGCGTCCGTGGGACCTCACCTCCGAGTCCGCGACGTGGCTGGTCACCGCCGGTATCGGCTATCTGCGGTCGTAGCCGGCGGGTCCGCCTGATCGTTTCTGCAGCGCCGGCGGACGGCGTGCCGGCCGTCGGCTCCACGGGCCTGGATTGCGGAACCGGCCTCGCAGGTTGCGGCCCGGCTGTCAGCGGCTGGCGTCCGCTATGAGGGTTTCCAGGTCGGCGGCAACGTCCTGTCCTCGGCTGAACCCGCGGGCCTGGATGAGCTTGACTGCTTCACGGGCGGCATCGAGCTCGGCGGATGACGCTGACGGGATGAGGTAGCCAAGGTCTGTGAGATCCTGGCTGCGCCCGGCCAGTACCTTGAGC
>Ga0116219_10002695_pt1 | contig 14622 bp, 14 predicted proteins | sample Sb_taG_4_FD_91019 | JGI IMG/M metagenome (GOLD analysis project Ga0116219, IMG submission 91019) | Peat soil microbial communities from Weissenstadt, Germany - Sb_50d_6_BS metaG | ecosystem: Environmental > Terrestrial > Soil > Wetlands > Peat | place: Germany: Weissenstadt | collected 2010-09-21
CGTCCGGGCCGAAAGCTCGATCCCGATGTAGCAGATGGCGGTCATCACGACGATCCAGATGACCCCTACGAAGGTGACCCAGAACCCTCCCGGGTTGTTGGCGATCCCGTGGGCACCGAACAGCGAGAAGGTGTACTGCCCCGCGATCGAGCTCAAGCTGGGCATGACCACCAGGTCGGTCACGAGGATGCCCCAGCCCGCCATCCACCCCGTCTTCGGGCCCATGGCCCGCGTCACCCACGTAAAGGTGGTGCCGCAGTCGGGGTCGGCCCGGTTCATGTAGTAGTAGGCGGCGGCGATGAACAACATGGGCACGAACGCCAGCAACATGACCGAAGGGGCGAAGATGGTGACGGCGGCGGTCACGAAGCCGAGCGAGGCGGCGATGCTGTAGGCGGGGGCGGTGGAGGCGACTCCGATGACGAGGCTCGAGACCATGCCGAGGGCCCCGGACTTGAGCCCCTTGCCACCCGATTGTTCCCCGGTGGGTCTGGCGCCGAGCTCCCCGGAGTCTGCGGTCGTCGTCGTCAATTGACCCCTCCCCCGTCGCGCTGCGAGCATATTCGCAGACAAGATGCCCAATGACAAGCAATCTCGTTGCATAATGGGCACAACAGCCGCCGGATTCGCACGGCAGTTCCGGCGCGCGGTGGGAGAGGACCCGAAGGCGATGACCGACACCAAGGACCACGACACGGGGCGGCCCGACTCGGGCGCCGACGACGAGCGGCTCGGGGCCCGGGCCCGGGAGCTCTTCGCCGCGGAGCTGGCGGTCCTCGTCGATGCGACGCCCGGATCGCGCCGGCTCTTCGAGCGGGCTCGCAAGTCACTGCCCCTTGGGGTGGCGTCCTCCTTCCAAGCCGCCGACCCCTATCCGATCTACCTGTCGCACGGCCTCGGAGCCGCCGTGTGGGACGTCGACGGCCGGGAGTACGTCGACTTCCACAACGGCTTCGGGTCGACTGCCGCCGGCCACGCCCATCCGCGGGTGGTGGCCGCCATCGAGAAGGCGGCGCGATCGGGCACCCAATTCGCGGTGACGACGGAGGCGGCGGTGAGCCTCGCAGAGGAGCTGTGCCGACGCTTCCGACTCGAACGCGTCCGGTTCACCAACTCCGGGACCGAAGCGACCATGGACGCCATCCGCCTGGCACGGGGGGTGACGGGCCGCGACGTCATCTGCAAGATCGAGGGCGCCTATCACGGCCATCACGACACGGTCATGTTCTCGGTCGCTCCGAGCCTCAACCTCATCGAGGCCACCGAGCACACCGGGCTCAACCCGCCCGCCTCCAAGGGCATCCCGGCCGAGATGCGCAAGTGGACCGTCGTCGTCCCCTACAACGACCTCGGGGCCCTTGAGGAGCTGTTCGCACAGCGCGGTGACGAGATCGCCTGCTTCATCCTCGAGCCCGTCATGATGAACATCGGCATCGTGCTGCCCCGGCCGGGGTATCTCGAAGGGGTGCGGGAGCTGTGCTCACGCCACGGCATCGTGCTCGTCTTCGACGAGGTCAAGTGCGGCGCCACCATCGCGTCGGGCGGGGCCACCGAGCGCTTCGGGGTCCAGCCCGACCTGGCGTGCTTCGCCAAGTCGATCACGGGCGGGATCCCTGCCGGCGCCTTCGGGGGCCGGGCCGACCTCATGGACCAGATCGGCAACGGCATCGCCCAACAGGGGACGTTCAACGGGAACCCGCTGGCGGCCGCGGCCGGGCTGGCGGCGCTGACCGAGGTCCTCACCCCCGACGCCTACGAGCATTTCAAGCAGATGGGAACCCGCCTGGCCGAAGGGTGCGCCCAGGCCATCGCCGCGCACGACATCCCGGCACACGTCATCGACCTCGGCTGCAAGGGGTGCGTCTCGTACCGGCGCCAACCGCTGGTGGACTATCGGAGCTTCCTCGAGACCGACGAGGACCTCTTCAACGCCTCGTGGGCGTGGCTCGTCAACCGGGGGATCTTCATGACGCCCGGCAACGAGGAGCAGTGGACGCTGTCGGTGCAGCACGAGGCGGGCCACATCGACCGGTTCGTCGACGTCTTCGGCGAGTTCTGCACCGCCGTGGCGGGATGAGGGAAACGGACCGTGCCGGCACGCCGGAATGCTCAGCGCCCCAGCGCGTCGCGTATCCGGAAGCCCACGCCTCCCACCGCCAGTAGCGTCGGCACCTGCGCGGGCCACGGTACGGCCCCCCACGACCGCGCTGCGAACGCGGGCAGGTCGCCCCGGCCAAAGAGCCATCGCCCCACGGCCCGGCCGAAGTGGACCGAGAGCGCCACACCGCTGCCGCAGTACCCCATGGCGTACACGACGCCGGAGTCGGGATGACGGCCCACGTGCGGGAAACGGTCGGCGGTGAGCGCGACCTGTCCTCCCCAGGCCCGTTCGACACGAACCCCGGCGAGCTGTGGATGGATCGCCACCATGGCCGCGTAGAGCAGGTCCCGGGACCGCTCGACGGTGGTGGGAGCGAGGGAGGTCCGACCGCCGAAGAGGACGCGCCCACCGTCTGGCGACAGCCGCCAGTAGTGCAGGAGGTTGCGCGTGTCGAAGAACATCCGCCCGTGGGGGTTCACCGATGCCGCCAGGTCGGGGTCGAGCACCTCGGTGGCGATCATGTAGCTCCCGATGGGGAGGATGCGCCGTCCCAACCACCGCACCAGGCGGCGGTCGGTCGTGCCGTTGGTCGCCACCACGACCTCGTGGCTGCGCAGCGAACCTCGCGCGGTCTCGATCTCGAAGCCCTGCCCGCGCCGCTCCAGGGCGAGGGCGGTGGTCGCCCCGTGGAGCTCGGCACCCGACGCGGCGGCGGCTCGCGCCAGGCCGGCCGCCAGCTTGGCGGGATGGAGCCCGGCGCTGCGTTCGACGAGGAGCCCTCCGCAGAACCGGTCGGAGCCGATCTCCGCAGCCACGTCGGCGCCGGTGAGGAGGCGGGCCCCCTCGCCTATGGAGGCATAGGCATCGGCGACGGCGCGCTGCGCGGCGGCGACACGGGGATGGTGGGCCAGCTCGACATGACCACAGCGTTGCCAGTCGAACTCGATGCCGAGCTCGGCGGCGAGGGCGCCCACGCCCTCGAAGGCGTGCACGGTCTCGTCCCACAGCCGGCGACCGTTGGGCTCGGCGAGGAACTCCGACACATCGTGCTTTCCCCCGGGATGCGCCATGCCGCCGTTGCGACTGCTGGCCCCCGCCCCGATGTCGTCACGATCCAGGACCACGACGTGGCGCCCGCCCCGGGAGATCTCCAGGGCGGCCGCCAACCCCGTGTACCCACCTCCCACCACCACCACGTCGGCGGTCCCCGGCAGCGGCGAGGGCGCAGGTTGCAGGAGCTCGGCGTCGCCCCACCAATACGGCACCGCCTCGTACCGAGGGGTCAAGGGGGCGGTCCGGACCACGGGGCCAGGTTCGCACCGGGCGGCACGCCCCACAACAGGGGAGGACGGTCATGAGACCCGAGGGCAAAGTGGTGCTCGACGAACTCGACAAGCGGATCATCGAGCAGCTCCAGCAGGACGGGCGACGGCCCTACACCCAGATCGGGCCGGCGGTGGGCCTGTCGGAGGCCGCCGTGCGGCAGCGGGTGCAGCGCCTGATCGACTCGGGCGTCATGCAGATCGTGGGCGTCACCGACCCGCGGATGGTCGGCTTCGGCCGTCAGGCCATGATCGGGTTGACGGTCGAGGGAGACACCAGGAGGGTCGCCGACGAGGTGGCCGCGCTACCGGAAGTCGTCTACGTCGTGCTCACGGCGGGATCCCTCGACGTGCTCGTGGAGGTCGTGGTCGAGGACGACGAGCACCTCCTCGAGCTTCTCAATAACAAGATCCGCGCCATCGACGGCGTGCGGGACACCGAGACGTTCATGTACCTGCGCATCCACAAGGAGACCTACGCATGGGGCGCGCCGTGAGCGGCGGTGCCGACCGGCTCCAGGCCGCGGCCCGGCGCCACCTGTGGATGCACTTCACCCGGTTGGGGGGCTACCAGGACAGCGAGATCCCCATCTTCACCCGGGGATCGAAGGCCCGCCTCTACGACGTCCACGGCCGTTCGTACCTCGACGCGCTGGCCAGCCTGTTCGTCGTGCAGGCCGGCCACGGCCGGGCCGACCTGGCCGAGGCGGGCCGGCGCCAGGCCGAGGAGCTCGCCTACTACCCGATCTGGTCGGCGGCGCACCCGGCGGCCATCGAGCTGGCGACGCGGCTGGCCGAGCTGGCCCCGGGTGATCTCAATCGGGTGTTCTTCACCAGCGGCGGGTCCGAGGCCGTCGAGTCGGCGTGGAAGCTCGCCCGCGCCTACTTCAAGGCCATCGGCCAGCCACAGCGGACCAAGGTGATCGCCCGCGACCTCGCGTACCACGGCACCACCATGGGCGCCCTCGCCATCACGGGGCTGCCCGCGCTGCGCGCCCAGTTCGAGCCGGTCATGCCCGGAGCCGTGCACGTCGCCAACACCAACCGCTTCCGGTCACCGTTCGGCGCGGAAGTGGCGGCCGACGACGACCGCCTGGCCCAGGCCTGCGCGGGCGCCATCGAGAGTGCCATCGTGGCCGAGGGCCCCGACACGGTGGCGGCGGTGTTCCTCGAGCCCATGCAGAACACCGGGGGGTGCTTGGTGGCTCCGCCCGGCTACTTCGCCCGCGTGCGCGACATCTGCGACCGACACGGCGTGCTGCTCGTGTCCGACGAGGTCATCTGCGCCTTCGGCCGCCTGGGCACGTGGTTCGGTGCCGAGCGCTACGGCTACCAGCCCGACATGCTCACCTTCGCCAAGGGGGTGACGTCGGGCTACGCCCCTCTGGCCGGGGTGTTGTGCCGCGACTTCCTGGCCGAGCCCTTCCTGCACGGTGACGCCAGCTTCAGCCACGGCATCACCTTCGGAGGCCACCCCGTGTCGTGCGCGGTGGCGCTGGCCAACCTCGACGTGCTCCAGGACGAGGGCATGATCGAACACGTGGCCGCCACGGGGCCGGCCCTGGGGGCGCGACTGGATTCGCTGCGCGACATCCCCATCGTGGGAGATGTCAGGGGCGACGGCTTCTTCTGGGCCATCGAGCTGGTGAAGGATCCCGACCACCCCGAGGTGCGCTTCAGCCCCGTAGAACGCACCGCCTTGATGCGGGGCATCGTGGCACCGCGACTTTTCGAAGAGGGGCTCGTGTGCCGGGCCGACGACCGGGTCGACCCGGTCGTGCAGCTCGCGCCGGTGCTGGTGTGCGGGGAGGACGAGCTCGACGAGATCGAAGCGACGCTGCGCGCTGTCCTCACCGAGGCGAGCAAGCACCTGTCGTCCCGATAGCCGGTGGGAGGCGAGCCGGCCCAGGAGCCCGCGGCGCCCACCACTACACTGGCGCCCGTCGGCGGCGGCCGGCGCGCTGTCGAGGACCGGCGCGCTGTCGAGGACCGGTGCGCTGTCGAGAACCAGAGCACTGTCGAGGACCGGTGCGCTCTCGAGAAATTGTCGGACCCGTCAGGAGACCAGTGGACCCAGCCGAGATCCAGTCCATCTGCCAGGTCAAGTACGCCTACTTCCGGCTCCTCGACCTGAAACGCTTCACCGAGCTCGGCGAGCTGCTCACCGAGGACGCCACCACCGCCTACCAGTCCGGCGAGCTGCGCCACGCCGGCAGGGACGCCGTAGTGGCCTTCCTGGAAGAGTCACTGGGAGACCCCGGGATCGTCACCATGCACAACGGGCACCATCCCGAGATCGACATCATCGACGACGCCACCGCCACCGGGCGGTGGTACCTCGAGGACAGGGTGATCGTCCCTGCGCATGACTTCGAGCTGCACGGCACGGCGCTGTACGAGGACCGGTACCGCAAGGTCGACGGGACGTGGAAGATCTCCCACACCGGGTACGAGCGCATCTACGAAGAGCACATCCGATACTCGAGCGGGGAAGTGCGCTCCATCCGGGCCGGCGGGCAGACCACGACCTTCTGACCTCGGCGCGCCCGGAGATCCCAGCGCGACGTCCCCGCTCAGGGAACGAGGACCACCTTCCCCGTCACCGTCCGCTCGAGCAGTGAAGCCATCACCGCCGAGGCCTGGTCGAGGGGGCGCTGGGCGGGCTCGATGGGGTGCAGGCGGCCATTCTGGACCATCTCGATGAGCTCTCCGAGCATGGAGCGGTGGCCCTCGGGGTCGCGCATGGCCCAGGCGCCCCAGTCGACGCCCACCAGGGTGCGGTTGTTGAGCAGCACCTGATTGAGGGGGACCGAGGCGATGGGCCCCGACGCGAACCCGATGACGCAGAACCGACCGAAGGTCCTGGTGGCCCGCAGGGCGGGCTCGCTGTGACGCCCCCCCACGGGGTCGACGACGACGTCCACGCCGCCGTCGGTGAGCTCACGCACTCGCTCCTTGAGGTCCTCGTGCTCGTAGGCGACGGTGGCCACCGCGCCCATGCGGCGGGCCGCATCGAGCTTGTCGGCGCTCGAGGCGGCCGCGACCACCTGGGCCCCCAGGGCGACGGCGACGTCGACGGCGGCCAACCCGATCCCGCCCCCCGCCCCCAGGACGAGCACCCATTCACCCTCGCTGACCGAGGTGCGACGGGCCAGGGCGAACCACGCCGTGCAGTAGCTCTGGATGAAGGCGGCGGCCTGGGTGAAGGCGAGCGCGTCGGGCACCGGGTCGACCGACGACGCGTTCACGGCGACCTGTTCCGCGAAGGCGCCGAAGCCGGTCATGGCCATGACCCGGTCCCCCACCTGCACGCCGGTGACCCCGTCTCCCACCGCGCTCACGACACCGGCGATCTCCCCGCCCGGCACATAGGGGACGGTCGGCTTCATCTGGTAGCGGCCCTGACAGATCAACCCGTCGACGTAGTTCACGCCCGCGGCCCGCACGTCCACCACCACCTGGCCGCGCCCGGGCAGCGGCGTGTCGAGCTCGACGACGACGACGTCGTCGAGCGAGCCCAGCTTGTTGCACACCACGGCACGCACGGACTCCGACACTAGGACATCGCCATCCGGACACCGCCACGGTCCGGACCGCCCCTGTCGGGGCCCGGCCAAGACGCGGTCCCGCCGGACTTCTTGCATCGTCAGTGCAAGTTTCTTAGGATGACGCCGTGGTCTCCGTCGTGACGCCCAGGGTCGGCGACGGTCGGGTGGCCCGGGGGGAACGCACCCGCCGGTGCCTGGCCGAGGCCATGATCAGCCTCATCGAGGAGGGCGACCCCCATCCCACCGCCCGGCGCGTGGCCGAGCGCGCCGGGGTGTCGCTCCGGTTGGTGTTCCACCACTTCGTCGACCTCGAGTCGATCCTGCGCGCCGCGGTGGAGATCCAGGAGGAGCGCCACTGGCGACAGGTCCGGCCCGTGGAGCCCACGCTCCCGGTCGGCGAGCGGGTGGTGCGTGTCGTGCGCCAGCGCGCCCTGGTGTTCCAGGCCATCGCGCCGGTGCGGCGGTCGGCCGAGCTCTTGAGACACAGCTCCCCCACGGTGGCGGCCGAGCTCACCCGCGCTCGCGAGTGGCTCCGCGCCCAGCTCCAGACCACCTTCGCCCCCGAGCTCGAGGGCCGGCGCCCCGCCGAGGCCCGGCTGCTGCTCGACGCCCTGGAGGTGGCGACGTCGTGGGACACGTGGGACCAGCTCGAGCGCCTGGGCCGGAGCGCCGCCGCGTGCCGCCGCACCATGGAGAGCATCGCCGTTGCCATGCTGTCGCGACCACCTGTGGGAGGTAGGCCATGAACGTGCTGCGAACGCCCGACGAACGTTTCGACAGCCTTCCCGACTTCGAATTCTCCCCTCATTACGTCGAGGTCCCGTGCGGCGACGGAATCGGCAGCATCCGGGTCCACTACATCGACGAAGGCCCCGCCTCGGGGGCGGAGAAGATCCTCCTCATGCACGGCGAGCCGTCGTGGTGCTACCTGTACCGCAAGATGGTCGTGCCGCTCACCAGTGCCGGCTTCCGGGTCATCGCTCCGGACCTGGTGGGCTTCGGGCGCTCGGACAAACCCGATCGTCGCACCGACTACACCTACGCCCGTCACGTGGAATGGATGCGCGCCGCCCTGCTCGACGAGCTCGGGCTGTCGGGCCTGACGCTGGTCGGCCAGGACTGGGGGGGCCTCGTCGGCCTGCGCCTCGTGGCCGAGCATCCCGACCGCTTCCGCCGGGTGGTCGCCGCCAACACCGGCCTGCCCACCGGTGACATGGACATGGGCGACGCCTTCCTGGCATGGCAGAAGTTCTCCCAGGAGGTGTCCACGCTCCCCGTCGGCCGCATCGTGGCGGGCGGCTGCGTGTCGGGCGTGGCGCCCGAGGTGGTGGCGGCCTACGACGCGCCGTTCCCCGACGAGTCCTACAAGGAGGGAGCGCGCCAATTCCCCCTGCTCGTGCCGTGCCGGCCCGACGACCCCGCCACCGACGCCAACCGGCGGGCATGGGAGGTCCTGCGCGAGTTCGACAAGCCGTTCCTGTGCGCGTTCAGCGATCGTGACCCCATCACCCGCGGGGCGGACCAGCTCTTCCTCGACGAGGTTCCCGGGGCGCGGGGCCAGAACCACACCACCATCTCGGGGGCGGGCCACTTCCTGCAGGAGGACAAGGGGGAGGACCTCGCCTCCGCCGTGATCGAGTTCGTCCACCTCAACACCGCCCCTTGAGTCCTGTCCCGACCGACACCACCCGTGCCCGTCACCAGCTGACACCATTCCCGTCCCGCCGACCGATCGGATCACCATGGGCCGCAAGATCCTCTTCGTGACCACAGACCAACAGCGCTACGACGCCCTGGGGTGCACGGGCAACGCCATTGCCCGCACGCCGGTCGTCGACGGCCTCGCCGCCGACGGCATCGTGTACCGACGCGCCCACAACCAGAACACCGTGTGCACGCCGGCACGCTCCACGATGATCACCGGGCAGTACGTACGCACCCACGGCGTCGTCGCCAACGGCGTGCCGCTCCCCCTCGACGCGCCGTCGGTGGCCCAGCACCTCCACGACACCGCCGGCTACCGCACCGCCTTGGTGGGCAAGGCCCATTTCCAGCCCGCCTTCGACCCCGACGGGAAGTGGATCGAGAATTGCCTGGCCAAGGACCGGTCGACGGGGCCGTACCGGGGATTCGACCACGTCGAGCTGGCCATGCACGGGTATCTCCGGCGCTGGCACTACGACACCTGGCTCGAGGCCAACGGCCCGCAGTGGCTCGACGCCTTCTATCCCCTCATCAACTTCGCCAGCATGGGCCTCAACGACGAAGGTGGCGGCGACACCGACGCCCCCGAGGTCAAGCACAACCCCATGCCCCGCGGGATGTACCACACGGACTGGGTCGCCGATCGCACCATCGCCTGGCTGGACTCGCTCGACCCGGACGACGACTGGTTCTGCTGGATGAGCTTCCCCGACCCGCACCATCCCTGGGATCCTCCCGTCGACGAGGTGCGGCGTCGGATCGACTGGCGCCAGCTCGACCTGCCCCCGGGGCACCCGGGCTCGACCGACAAGGCGGTCGAGATCCTGGCCCAGAAGCCCCACCACTGGCTCGACTGGTACGAGGGACGTTTCCAGAACATGGAGGGCGGCCCCATGAAGTTCGTGCCGGGGAACATGACCCACGACCAGGTGCGGGAGGTGAACGGGCTCATCCACGTGGAGAACGAGCTCATCGACGAGGCGCTCGGCACGGTGTTGGCGCGCATCGGAGAACGGGGCTGGGGCGCCGACACCGACGTGGTGTTCACCACGGACCACGGCGAGCTCCAAGGCGACTTCGGCCTGCTGTTCAAAGGCCCGTACCACGTGGACGCTCTGATGCGCGTGCCACTGGTGTGGCGGCCCGCCCCCAGTGCCGGCGTCTCCCCCGCCGAGGTCCCCGAACCAGTGGGGCATGTCGACCTGGCCCCGACCTTCTGCGAGATCGCCGGCGCGGCCGTCCCGGACTGGGCCCAGGGCCGCGCCCTGCCCACCGCCCCGGGCTCGGACCGCCAGTGGGCCATCACCGAGTGGGACAGCCAGTTCCCCCACATCGGCATGCACCTGCGTTCGATCTACCGCCAGGGATGGCTCTGCACCGCCTACGAACCGGGCCCGCTCTACGAAGGAAACGAGGGAGAGCTCTACGACCTGGGCGAGGACCCGCTGCAATGGCGCAACCTGTGGGACGACCCCGCCTACCGGGCCCGGCGTGACGAGCTCGTCACCGACCTCTACGACAACCTGCCCCTCGAGCGCGCCACCAAGCTCGCCGTGGAGGCGCCGGTCTGAGCTCGCCGTGGCCCGCGGTCACAGGGCGGGCGGGGAGAAGACGGTCGCGTTGAAGTGGTGCAGCACCGGGCCGTCGCCTCCCCACCCGATGCGGGTGACCGAGGCCGTGGCCAGGTGGAGGCGCCACGCCACCAGGTCCCCGGCGCCCAGCGCCCAGGCCACCGCCGCCTTGATGGGCGAGACGTGGCTCACCACCACCACATCGGCATCGGCACGCGCCCCCTCACCGGGACGGGCGAACAGCTCGTCACATGCGGCGCGCACGCGCACGCCCACCTCGGCCAACGACTCGCCGCCGGGAGGCCGGAACGTCGGGTCGGCCCGAAAGCGCGTCCACACCTCGGCGGGAACATCTGCCAGGGGCCGGCCCTCGAGCTCCCCGTAGTCCATCTCGACCCAGCGTTCGTCGACCTCGAAGGGCACGTCGAGCCCGAGTGCGCCGGCGCTGTCGCGGGCCCGCGCCAACGGACTGGAGACGAGGCGGCTCACCGGGCCGAGCACGTCGGCCAGGGCGGTGGCCTGAGCCCGGCCCGTGGCCGTCAGCGGCGACTCGCCGCGCCCGAGGAGCTGTCGGGCGGCATTGGCCGCGGTCTCACCGTGGCGCACGAGAACCAGCACGGCCCGCTCAGTGCACCAGGATCCGGCCGCACTGCTCGCAGGTGATCACCGCGTCCGGAGGTGCCTTGCGGACGCGGTCGAGCTCCATGGAGGACAACGTCAGATGACACCCCCCGCACGATGCGCCCACCAGGCGAGCCGCCCCCGTGCCGCCCAGCTTGGAACGCAGCTGCTCGTAGCGGGTCATCAGCTCGGCGCGCACCTCCGACGCGGCGGCGGCGCGCGCCCGGGTCGCCTCGGCGATCTCGCCGTCGAGCGCCCGCTCGGTGGTCTCGATGGCCGTCCGCAGGCGCTGCGCGTCGGCGTCGAGGGCGCGGCGCGTGACGTCTCCGGCCTGCAGCTCCCCGTCGAGCGGCTCGAGGGACTCCATCACCTCGATCTCCCTGTCCTCGAGCTCGTTGATGTGGCGGGCGAGGTGCTTCACCTCCTCGCTCATGGCCTGCAGCTCGCGAGAAGCGACGACCTGGCCTCCGTAGAGTCGCTTCTCCAGCGCTTCCCGCCGGCTGCGCGACGCCCCGATCTGCTGCTCGAGCGCGGCCTGTCGGTCACCGAGCTCGTCGCGCTGGAGACGCAGCTCCTTGGTGCGGGCCTCGAGTGCGCCCAATCGCCTGTCGACATCCCCCAGCTGGGCGCGCTCGGGCAACGTGGCGCGGCGGTGGCGGAGCTGGTCGACGACGGTGTCGTGATCCTGCACGTCGAGCAGCCGGGCCAGGGGCCCGACCGCCGCATCGGAAGCTCCCGAGCCCGCCTCCGGGGACCCTTCTCCTGTGGTCATCTCCTGCCTGACATGTCTCGCCCTCTACCCCTCGTCGTGGTCGGTCATCTCCATTGTGCCGGGACCGTGACCCCTCCCGTTCGCACCCGACGAGCGAGGCGACCGGGGCTCGACGACGGCGGCATCGTCGCCGGCGCGGGCCTCGGGCTGGAGCCGAGCGGCACGCAGCGCGCCGAGCAGCGCCTCGTCGGCCACGACGGCGGCCTCGTCCCACCCGAACCAGCGTGCCTCTTGGCTCTCACCCGGGGGCGGAGCGGGCTCCCGGTCGGGCGCCACGAGCAAGTACCGCAGGTCGAGGTGCGTGTGCCCCGCGGCAGCACCATGGACGTCCACGTGCAGCAGCCGCGGCCCTCCGAGGGGATGGGCGAGGAGCAGGCCCGTCTCCTCCTGCGACTCGCGCAAGGCCGCGTCCCACGGCCCCTCCCCCGGGTCGAGGTGGCCTCCGGGCTGCAACCACCGATGCAGGCGTTTGTGCATGTGGAGCACGATCCCGCGACGCCCCACCACCACTGCCGACCCCGTGACGTGCACGGGCCCGGCATCCTCGTCGAAGGGACTGGCCAGGCTCTCGAGGTCTGCCACGACGCGCGCCTGGGATCGCGCCTCGCGCTCGTCACCGGGCACGTGCGCCTGGAGGGTCACCACCACGCCCGCGGCCAACCCCGGGGGCCAGCTGCCGCTTCCGAGCGGTCGCCCGACACCTCGCGACACGGTCCATCCCTACCACACCTCGGCCCTTCCCGAGCCGCCCCACCGGTGGACGCGCCGCCGACGGCGTCGAGAACACGGCCCGAGAAGAGAAAGTGACGAGGGTGAACACATCGCACCCTTCGGCGACCCCAATATGGAGGCATGAAGCAGAGCATCCGCCTGGGGCGGATCGGGGGCGTGCCCGTCGGTGTGCACTGGAGCGTGGCGGTCATCTTTGGCCTGGTGACCTGGGAGCTGGCCACCATCGTGTTGCCCGACATCTACGGGGGCGGGGCCCGACCCGCGTACCTGGTGGCGGCGGTGGTGGCGGCGACACTGTTCCTCGCCTCGCTGTTGGCCCACGAGGGCTCCCACGCCGTCGTCGCCCGACGCCACGGGGTGGGGGTGCGCTCCATCACGCTGTGGCTCTTCGGCGGCGTGGCCCAGCTCGACAGCGAGGCGCACACCCCCGGGGCCGACTTCGCCATCGCGGCGGTGGGGCCGGCCACGAGCGTCCTCCTGGCCGGGGTGTTCGGTGTGGCCCAGCTGGTGCTGGAGCATGCCGGGGCGCAGGGCCTGGTCGTCGACGTCGTCATGTGGCTCTGGCAGATCAACCTGCTCCTGGCCGCGTTCAACCTCATCCCGGCCGCACCGCTCGACGGCGGCCGCATCCTGCGGGCCGGGCTGTGGCGAGGCACCGGGAACCGCACCCGCGCCTCGGTGCTGGCGGCGCGCGCCGGGATCGGGTTCGGCGTCGTCCTCATCGGGCTCGGCGTCGTCGAGCTGTTCGTGGGGAGCCCCTTCGGGCTGTGGCCCGCCTTCCTGGGCTGGTTCCTGTTCATGGCGGCGCGGGCCGAGGGTCACGCCGCCCAACAGCGGGGGGGCGTCGAGGGGCTGCCCGTGGGTGCGGTCATGATCCCCTACCCGCCGGTGGTGCCCTCCGCCATGACCGTGGCCGTGCTGGTGGCCGGGCCCGTCCACGGGTGGAACGGCCGCGAGGTCGCCGCCGTGGTGGGCGACACGGGGTGGCTCGAGGGTGTCGTGGCCCTCGAGCGCATCAGGCGTGTTCCCGCCGACGAGCAGGCGACCACGCGGCTGGGCGACATCGCCGAGCGGATCGAGGCGGCACCGGTGGGCCGGCCCGAAGAGGCCATGGCCACCCTTCTCGGGCGGATGTACGCCGCCGGGGGGCGCGCCGCGGTGGTGCTCGACCCCGCCAACCGCCTGGCGGGGATCGTGACCCTCGACGACGTGGCACGCGCCGGCCACCACAGCGAGCGCGACCGCACCCCTGTCCCCTGAGCACGGCTGCCGGTCCAGGGGCAACACGGACATACGGGCCTCGGGCGGGGTGACCGGCGCCATAGTGTCAGAGCCGTGTCCGCCATCGCCTTCGACGCCACCATCGAGACGCCTCCCCGCGGCCAAGGGGCCATGGTGGTGCTCCCCGACGAATCGGCCGCCACGTTCGGCACGCGGGCGAGGGTGCCGGTGCGCGCCACCATGGTGCGAGCCGGTCAGGCGCCGTCGTGAGCGAGGCACTCGACCTGGCCAACGAGGTGTCGGCGGCGCGAGAGCGCTTGATCGAGTTCGTGGATCGCTGCCCGGAAGACCAGTGGCAGGCGCGACCCCTGGCGCCGGGCGATCCCCGCACGGTGGCGGTCATCGTGGACCACGTCGCCGACGCCTACGAGTACATCGGAGCGTGGCTCGACCAGTTGGCACGAGGCGAGACGGTCGAGGTCACTCCCGCCGTCGTGGACGAGCTCAACGCCCGACATGCCGCCGGCGTCGGGACACCGGCCCGCGACGCCGTGATCGAGCACCTGGTGCACAGCGGTGACGCCATCGTGACGCTCGTCGCGTCGCTGGGCGACGATCAGCTCGCCGGCGACGACGGGCGCGTGGCCCGATTGGCCCGCATCGCCGCCGTGCACGCCGAGGGCCATCGCGACGAGCTCGAGAACGCGCTCGGACTCACCACGCAACGCTGAGACTCAGGAAGCGTGGCCCCTGCGGACCGCCGCCATCGTCGGATCCCGGGAGGCAGGCCCTCAGCGGTTCACCGAAGCTGCGCGAGGGCCTCGTTGAGCTGCAGGACGTCGATGTAGCTGCTGCCCATGAAACCCAGCTCAGCGCCGTTGGTCTCCCTTGAGATGAGTGCCCGCAACGCCGACGGGGCGATGCCCGTGGCCTTGGCGACCATGGGGATCTGGACGATCGCGTCCTGAGGACTGATGTCGGGATCCAGGCCGCTGCCCGAGGTGGTCACGAGGTCCGGGGTGGGGTCCAC
>Ga0116219_10002697_pt1 | contig 14618 bp, 19 predicted proteins | sample Sb_taG_4_FD_91019 | JGI IMG/M metagenome (GOLD analysis project Ga0116219, IMG submission 91019) | Peat soil microbial communities from Weissenstadt, Germany - Sb_50d_6_BS metaG | ecosystem: Environmental > Terrestrial > Soil > Wetlands > Peat | place: Germany: Weissenstadt | collected 2010-09-21
GACCAAGGCTGGAAGCGGCATTACCATCACGACTGCACAGATCGGCGACGCCGCCGGCATCTACGTTTTCGGCGCCTGCGTAGGAGCTCTTCTCTTCGGCCACCTCACCGACCGGCTCGGTCGCAGGAAGCTCTTTCTGGTAACACTCGGGTTCTATCTGATGGCCACGATTCTGACCGCCACGTCACGCGACGCATTGATGTTCTTCACTTTCCGATTCTTCACCGGTATGGGCATCGGAGGCGAATATGCGGCCATCAACTCGGCGATCGACGAGTTGATCCCGGCCCGGGTCCGGGGAACCGTGGACCTTCTCGTGAACGGCTCGTATTGGCTGGGAACCGCAGCGGGGGCGGCGGCCACGTTGGTCCTTCTCGACCCCAAGCTGGTGGCCCTCGATCTTGGGTGGCGTACCTGCTTCTTCATGGGGGCCGTGCTCGGCCTGGGTGTTCTGCTCGTTCGCCGCCACCTGCCCGAGAGTCCGCGCTGGCTCTTCACCCACGGCCAGGCCGACGAGGCCGAGCGGATCGTCGACGACATCGAATGTCAGGTCCGGGAGTCAACCGGCCAGCAACTCGGGGACCCCGGTGACCCCCTCGAGGTGCATGAACGACCTCCAGTCGGGTTCATCGATGTGGCGCGGATTGTCTTCGGCAACTATCCGAAGCGCTCGTTCCTAGGCTTGTCGCTGTTCATCGGTCAGGCATTCCTATATAACGCCATCTTCTTCACGTATTCGCTGGTACTCACCACCTTCTACCACGTCTCCCCGGGTTCCGTGGGCCTCTACCTGATCGCCTTCGCAGCGGGGAACTTCCTGGGACCCCTCATCCTCGGCCGGCTGTTCGATGTCGTCGGCCGACGTCCGATGATCGCGGGAAGCTACCTGGCCTCGGGAACCATGCTCGGCGTAACGGCCTGGCTGTTCGACCGTGGCGTGCTGACGGCCGGCACACAGACGGTCGCCTGGATGGTGATCTTCTTCTTCGCTTCGGCCGGGGCCAGCGCCGCTTACTTGACCGTCAGTGAGATCTTCCCGATGGAGACGCGAGCTCTGGCCATTGCCTTCTTCTACGCGGTCGGCACCGGACTCGGAGGGATCATCGGTCCTGTCCTGTTCGGCAACTTGATCGCTACGAAGCGGCCGATCGACCTGGCGATCGGGTACCTAATAGGGGGCGGACTGATGATCGCCGCCGGGGTCGTCGAGGTACTCCTCGGTGTCGACGCCGAACAGAAAAGCCTCGAAGACGTCGCCACCCCATTGTCAGTGGCGAGGGCAGGAGGTGCACCGAACAGCACCGCCACCGCTCCAGCCGATTCGCTGGCTCGACAGACCGGCCCCTACCCGGTGCCGCGTCGGCGGACGGGAGGCGCCGCTTGGGCGCCGCTGCCACAGTTCTCGAACTACCCCCGGTCCAATCCCTATCTGGCACACGAGGTTGACACCATCGTCGATCAGCTCCGCGACAAAGGCCCGCAATCAGTGCTCGAGCTCTCTTGGGCGATCGGAGCCCGTTACTGGGGCCCGGGACGGTTCCGGACGGCGATCCGATCGGGCCTGGCGTCTGGACAAATTCGACGGGTCGGCCGCGACCGCTACGCGGCCGGTACCCCAGCCACGCCGTCCAACGGCCCCTCTGACCAATGAACGCCCCCGCTCCGGGTAGCGACAACGATGCCGGCAGGTCGCAATCGCGCCTCCGTGTCGAGCTCCAAAGTCACGGGCGGACGTGTACGTTGGCACTCTTCGGAGTGCTCTCTGCCACCTCCATCGCCGCCCTCGAGGCCCAGATCGATCAACTGGGCTGTATCCCTTGTGATGCCGTGGTCGTCGACGTTCGGGGGCTCCGAGGACTCGATCCGGTTGGAGCCAACGTTCTTCTCGGTCTGGACCATTACGTCGATGGTCGTGGCGGTTGCCTCTGGATCACCGGAGCGGTGGGCCAGGTCGCGATGACGCTCAGGAATTGCGCTTGCGAGTGGGCTCATGGTGGGCGAACGTTGCTGGATTAGGAATTCACAGCGCGTTCCAGTTCCGCCTTGGACATGGTGGAACGTCCTCTAATCCCCCGACGTCGGGCCTCTTCGTAGAGTTGGTCACGGGTGCGACCGCCGGGGCCGAGGTGCGACCGCAGACCCCCGCGCCGGCCCGAAGAGACGTCAGCGGTGGACGTGCGGCTCGCCGTCTTGGACTCGCCGGCCCGAGCACGCTCCTTGTTCACCGTTCGGGCTGCGATCTCCTCAGCCAGTTCCTCGGAGTCTCCTCGATTGAGAAGTCCCTCTTTGATGTGATCGTATTGGCGCTCTCTCTTGGCGCTCCATGCCTGCTTGGGCATTCTTTTTCCTCCCAATCGATCAGTTCCTCGGTACCCCTCCGCCCTTTAGGTACCCCTCCGGGGCCGCAACGCAACATCGAACACAGACAAGCGGGGGGCCCCAGGGGTCGGCGAGAGGTGGTCGGGGCACTCCACACGTGTCCCTTTCACGGCCATGGGGTAGAAGCAGCGATGTGAATCCGATAGAGAGGACCGTCCGTCGTGTCGACGCTTTTCAGCAGCGAACCGCTCTAGCCTCGCTGCTCTTCGGGGTCATCAAGAAGTTTGGTGACGACGCCGCCGGGAATCTGGCCGCCCTAATCGCCTACTACGGCTTTCTGTCCCTGTTTCCCCTCTTGCTGGTCCTCACCACCCTTCTTGGGATCTTCTTCGCCCACGATGTCGCGCTTCATCATCGGATCCTTCATTCCGCGGTCGGGCAATTCCCCATTGTGGGGTCCCAACTCACTGGTCCGAACGGGGTGAGCTCCTTGCGGTCGGGCAGCATGGTCGGTCTCATCGTCGGATTGCTCGGCCTCTTATGGGGATCGTTCGGGGTGAGCCAGGCTGCGCAACGGGCTATGGCCGAGGTATGGAATGTTCCCGGGGTCGTCCGTCCCGGATTTCTGCCGCGACTCGGGCGTAGTGTCGCCTTCTTGGCCCTGCTGGGTCTCGACGTCGTGCTGACGACGTTCCTGGCTGGACTCGTCACCATCGGCCACGGGGCCCTCTGGTTCCAGGTCCTGGCCGGCTTGCTCGGCGTGGTGGCCAATGTCGCCCTCTATGTGGTGGGCTTCCGGATCCTCACCCCTAGGACCATCGCCACCGGCCTCCTGATTCCCGGTGCCGTTATGGGCGGCGTCGGGTGGACGGTCCTCCAGTTCGGGGGGACCGCTCTCGTCGGCCATACGCTGAGGCACGCCAGCCAGGTCTACGGCTTTTTCGGCAGTGTCCTGGGGTTGATCTCATTCCTCTACCTAGCGGCCGAATTAGCCGTCTACGCGGCCGAGCTGAATGTGGTCCGAGCTCGACACCTGTATCCCCGGAGCATCGCTCCGCCCCCGTTGACCAGAGCCGATGAGGCTGTTCTGAGCGCCGTCGCGCAAGAGGGAGAGCGCCGTCCCGAACAGCGGGTGTACGTGGAGTTCGCGCCGCCAAGACAGCGGCACTGACTACGAGAGCCGATGGCGATCTCGTCCTCCACGTCCCGTCTGCGTCGACGGCGCGCTCCTCGGATGGGTCATGCCGGGCGACGGCCTCGTCATGGATGGGGTCCTCCCCAACTCCCGCAGAACGGCGTCGGACGCTTCCTCGAGCATCATGCGTCGTTCCGAGGACCCGGGCAGCGCTCGGAGCAGCTCATCCGAGCTTCCGCTGGCGGTGACCTTCCTCGATGTTACAAGCGGCGGGTGGTTGGGTAGAGCAAGTTGGCACCGCATCATGTCGATCGCCGGCGAGCGGAGGTCGACCGAGTGAACGGAGTTGTTCCGATGGGACTTATTCTCTTGGTTCTGCTGCTGGCGCTGTTGTTCCTTGGCGTTGGGTTCGCGGTCCACATCTTCTGGTTGATCGCCGCTGTCGTGTTCATCGCCTGGCTGGTCGGCTTCGGCGTGGCGAGGGGCGAAGGAGCGGGCGGCCGAGCCCGCTGGTACCGCTGGTAAATCCGCCGCCGGTTACCGCTGGTAAATGCGCGGCACCTCGTGAGGCTCTGGCTAGGAAGCTGTGGCCAGCGATGGACTCGAAACCGATCGAGCCGAGAGATACAAAGAACAGACCCGGCCCGGAAGATTGAAAGGTAGGGACACAATGCGTAACGTCTGGAAAGGACTGATCGTCGGCGGACTGACCGGCGTTGGGGCCGGTTTGACCCTCGATTCGCTAGCCAACGCCGCGCAGAAGGCCGCCGCCATAGGTGATCAGGTAATTGAGCATGCGCCCGACGCCGGTCGATGGGTTCAGTCCGTCACCGACAAAGCGGGCGAGTGGCTTCATGATGCCGAAGTGCCAGAACATGTCCGGGCTGTCGCCCATCGGCTCAAGGAGTCCGATGCGGCTGACCGTATGGGCCAGGTAAGCCGCGATGTCATGTCGGCGGCGCGAGAGGCAGCGGAGGCCCATTCCCACTGACGTCAGGCATCGGCACGCCATTGTCGATCGTTTGTCATCATCCATCAAGACTGGTCATCAACGAAGGGAGAAGGCCGTGAACGAGGAGCAGCTCAATGAACTGTTGTACCAGGCCCTCGAGACCGAGCTCGGCGGGGTGCAGGTTTATGAGACGGCCCTTCGCTGTGTGCAGAACGACAATCTCCGTGAGGAGTGGGAGAAATACCACAAGCAGACGACGAACCACGTTGAGATCGTCGAGGGGCTGTTGCGCGCATTTGGCCTAGACCCTTCCGTCGAGACGCCGGGGCGTAGCGTCGTGCGTCACATCGGATCCTCGTTGGTGAAGTCCATGGAGATGGCGCTCGAGGACAGTTCCAAGGCGGCGGCCGAGCTCGTAGCGGCCGAATGCGTCACCCTCGCCGAGACGAAGGACCATCTGAACTGGGAGCTGATCGGCGAGGCCGCCAAGCGGGCCAAGGGTGAGGAGGGCAAGGCCCTGCGGGCCGCTCAGGACGAGGTTGAGGAACAGGAGGACGAGCACTTGTATCACACGACGGGATGGACTCGGGAGCTCTGGATCGAGGCGCTCGGCATGCCAGCTGTCCTTCCGCCACCCGAGGAGCAGAAGGATGTCAAGACCGCCATCGGGGCCGCCCGCGCCAAGCAGGTGCGCTCGGACATGACCTGACGATGGCTTCCTCTGCATGGGCTCACCGCTCGAGGAGCCGACATGGAGCTTGACGAAATTGATAGCGAGCACGCCGACGACCACCAGCTGATGGGTGAGAACGAAGTCGGCAATGTCCTCGTCCTGCCGCCGAGTGTCGAGCGTGAGCTCAGCAACGTGGACGAATCGCTCGGCGCCTTGGGGAAGCCTCTCGATCGACGGACCCCGTTCTTCGTCGGCTTTACTGGTGCCCTCGGAGTCGCCGTCGCTTATGTGATCGCTCGAGGAATTGCCGACATCACGAGCGTGCTGGTGATAATCGGACTAGCCCTCTTCATCGCCATTGGCTTGAATCCCATCGTTGATTTCTTGATCGGTCGCGGTCTTACCCGAGGAGTCACAGTTGTGATCGTGACCCTGGGTTTCGTGCTGGTCATAGCTGGATTTGCCCTGGCCGCCGTGCCCCCCGTCTCCCACGAGGTCCACAATCTCATTACGAATTATCCGCGCTACAAGGCGGAGCTCGCCTCAGGGAAGGGGTGGGCAGCGAAGCTCGTGGTCAAGCTCCACCTCTCGAACTACCTCAAGGGAAAATCCAAGCTGAAGCTCCCGGTGGCCGGAGGCATACTGGGCGCCGGCAAGGCGATCCTCTCCCTCGGAGTTGCGACAGCGACTTTGGTGGCCCTGACGATCTATTTCCTGATCGCCCTGCCCGGAGTCACCAGGCTCTGGCTCACGCTTATCCCCCGCAGCCGCCGAGAGCGCGTGGGACTGCTGACCGACGAAGTCTTCGATCGTGTCGGTGGCTTCATGCTCGGAAACCTGCTCACATCGGGCATCGCCGGGCTCGGTACGTACCTCTGGCTCCTCGCCTTTGGTGTCCCGTACGCCATCCTCTTGGCGCTCCTCGTCGCCCTCCTCGACCTCATCCCCCTGGTCGGGTCGACCATTGCCGGGATCGTCGTGTCGCTCGTCGCTCTTACGAAGGGCGTACCCGTCGGCATCGCCACCGCCGGCTTCTACGTCGTGTACCGGTTCCTCGAGGACTACCTGGTGAACCCGCGCGTCATGAAGCACACGGTGAAGGTGACGCCGGGACTGACGATTATCGCCACCCTCATCGGCGGCGCTCTGCTCGGCCTCGTTGGCGCCCTCGTCGCCATCCCGGTCGCCGCCACCATCCATCTCCTTCTCGAAGAGGTGGCGATTCCTCGACAGAATCAGAGATAGAGCGCAAAACGCTTCGGTCTCGTGATGATCGAGCCCGATCGGAACGTGCCGCTCGCGCGCGGGGGGTCTGCCAAGCAACTCTCCGATGCAAACCGCACGATAATCGCGGCGCGATCGTGCTCACTTCGGCTTGCGAACGAACACTCGACGAGCCAGGGCCCGGCGCCTCGTTTACATGCACGCGGAGGGGTTTGAATAAGGCAACGAACCTACCGGAGCGACGGGACACGGAAAGTGGCCTCTGACCAGAGGAAACGTTGTGTTTTCGACAACGAGTGGACCCTAGAGGACACTATTCAAACCCCCTTTCACCAGGGGAGATGGGGAATCTGAGCGGTGTCACATGGCCTGATTTGATCAATCCGCGGGTCCGAACAGCAATCTGCGAGCTCTTCAACCATGTCTTCGGTGCGGATCGAGACAGCGCAACTAGTAGGTGCGGTCGCGTTCCACCAGACAGCTCGAGACAGGTCCAGCGCCGGCTCCCACCCGAGGAAATCGAGGAGCTCGTCGCCAGCTACCTCGCTGGAGCGACGGCGCTCGCCTTGGCCGACAAGCACTCGATTCACCGGACCACCGTCTTGGCCCTCCTCGAGCGCCACCGAGTGTCCAGGCGAGGGCGAGTGTTGACCCGTGATCACGCTGAACGAGCCGTCTCTCTGTACGCCTCGGGAAACTCGTGTGCCTCGATCGGCAAGGAGATCAAGGTCAATCCCGAGACGATCCGCCAGGCCTTGTTGAAGGCGGGGGTGATCATGCGCAGGCCCGGGCGCCCATCGGCCACTAAGGAGTTTTGAGCTACCTCGATTGGCGATACCGGGCCACAGCAGTCCCACACGTGGAGCCGGTACCGCCATGGGTTCAGCGCCGTCGTCGACTAACTCGGCCCACCAGCCTGCATCATCCGCTCCATGTTGGACCTTATCGCCGCTTCAGAAACGGCTAGCTCGTCCTGCGGGCTGAACATGACGAATTGGGAACCCGCCAGCGCAGACGGCACGTGGCCGGGAGGCATGTAGAAAGCGTCTCCGGGTTCGATGACCTCTTCGTGGTCCGCGTAGCGGACCGTCAGGCGGCCGGCGGTCATATAGCCCCAGTGCGGGCACTGGCAGCTGTCGCCCGGGAGGCCCTTGAGCATCGGAGCGAGGTCGGAATCCTCGCGGATGGTAGTGAAGTTCACGGTGTAGCCGTGGAAGTGATCGGTCCTGTCCTCGGCCATGCCGTAGTCGGCGACCTCGGGGGCGCTCTCGCGTGAGACTTTCGACATCAGACAGCTCTCCTTGTTGGTGGGGTCACTAGAACTGCTCTTGACCGGTAAGAGGAGCCTTTCGGAGGCCCACGCCGGTCGTAGCCGTGGCGCTCCCGACGATGATCGGGCTCACCCACTTGGGGATCTTCTTCGCCGTGGTGTGCTCGATCCTCGTGACGTCAAAGCCCCCCGCTTCGATGGTGCTGAGGGTTGGGCGATTGCATTCGCAGCCGACCATGAACCGGTTGATGCCGTTCATGCGATCCTGCTTGCGGGCGAGCTTGGGGTCGGCGGACCTAATGTGCTCGATGAAAAGGAGACGTCCACCTGGCCGCAACACCCGACGTAACTCCCTCAAGGCGCGCGGCTGGTCGTCCACCCCGCAGAGCACCAGGGTCGAGACGGCGGCGTCAAAAGAATCGTCCTCGAAGGGGAGATCCTCGGCGGGCGCACGCAAGACGGTGGCTTCTGGCGCCTTGTCACGCACTTTGCGCTCGAGGCGGCGCAGCATCGGGATCTCCGGCTCCGTCATCGTCAGCGACTCGACGCCCGGACCGTAGAAGGGCAGGTTCCCCCCCGTCCCGGCACCGATTTCCAGGACTCGGCCGGTCGCCTCGGCGAGCACCGACTCCCGGTGGGCTCGCAGGCCCGCCTTTTCGACCTTGGCCATCTGGCGGTCGTAGGTCGCGGCGAAGAACCTGCTTCGAAGTGTCATGGCTGTCTCGTTTCGTCGTGCTGAGATCGCTCATGGCAACGTAACGAGGCCGAAGGTCCCGATGCATGGGGCAATTGCCCCATCTTTGTGAAGTCAGGAGGTGATGAGGTCCCCGTCGGGGATCAAGCCGTGCTGCATCGCGAACAGGCTGGCCCCCGCCCGGTTCGAGGCCCCGATCTTCCCGTAGATGTGCTCGATGTGATTCCGGGCGGTCTTCGGCGAGATCACCAGGCGGGCGGCGACCTCCTTGCTCGACAGGCCCCGCGAGACGAGCCGGAGCACGTCGACCTCGCGAGCTGTCAGCCCTGCCGGGCCCTCACGGCGCCGGGCGACCCGATGGCCCGCCGTGCCGAGGACCGCCTCGACGACGTCGCCATCCATCCGCCCCGCCTTCACCTCGCCGCGCAGCTCCTTGGCCGCGACTTCGGGCAGGAGGGCGTCGCGATAAGGACGCAGTTCGCACATCGACTGGTAGGCGTCCGCCGCCCCCAGAACGCGCGCCGGCATGGAGATGGCTCCTCCCGAGAGCCCACGGGGATAGCCCGAGCCGTCGAGTCGCTCGCGGTGCTGCACGGCGATCGCGCCCAGCGGGGCCAGCGCGGTCGACTGGTAGAGCATCCGTTCGGTCAGATAGGGGTGCATGCGCACGCGTTCCCATTCCCCAGCCCCGAGTGCCCCCCGTTTGTCCCAGATGGCGTTCGACACGCCGAGACGCCCCAGGTCGTTGGCCAGGCCCGCCCGGCGCAGGATCTCGACCTCCTCGTCCTCGAGCCCGAGTTTCTTCCCCGCCTCGGCGGCCAACGCCGAGACGGCACGCGCATGCCCCAACGTGTAGGGCGACTTGAGGTCCACGAAATCCGCGATCGCCAGCAATGCTCGGTCGAACTCCGTCTCTGAGAGCACGACGCCGAGGGCTGGCTCGGCTCCGATCACGGCGTCCCAGGTGGGCCCGGCGTCGAGACCATCAAGGATCGTCTCGGCGTTGACGCACAGTGCTGCCGCGAGGGTGGGGTCGAACTGCGACCCGGCACGTTTCTCCGCCAGCGCGACGGCTGCTCCGGTTCCGCCGATGCGGTGGGCCACCTCGACGAATTCCGCGATCTGGGCCAGTCTCGAGGCGACGGGGATCTCGCCGCCCTTGAGGTCGCCGGGCCAGCCTTTGCCATCCCATTGCTCGTAGGCGGCACCGACCGCCTCCTGCACCCCGATGGACAGTCCGAGGTCTTCGGCTAGGCGCATGGCCAGAGCCGCGTGCTGGGTGATCATCCCATCGAGGTCGTGTCGCCCGGACATGGCGAACTCAACACCGACCCGGAACCTGTGCAGCGGAGGGTTGCCGCTTCCCACCATTCGGAGCATGGCCAGCACCCCGCTCATAGAACCAAGCTCGTGGTCGTACTTGCCGGACTTCATGGCGATGTCGTCGCCGAACCATTTGGCCTGCTCGTGGGCGTCCGAGTGACAGCCCACGTTGACTAAGAGGGCCGTGTAGTAGACGACCGAGCGCTCCTCTTCACCTAAGCCAACACACTCGGCCAAGCGCAGGGCGATCATGCACTGGCGAAGGACGTGCTCCATCGGCTGCCCAAAGCCCAGATCGATCCCGAGAGACAGAGCGGCCACCAGTTCGGCCAAGCGCACTTGCCGGTCCACTGCCATTCCACCACCGGTCACGTCGCTCCCACCATTTTCGACTCGTCGATCCCTTCTACCCTGACGTTATTCCCGATCGTCGATGACATCGAGGTTGTAGAAGATGGGAGAACCATCGGCAATGCTCATGAGTTTCTTGGAAAGCGCATCGGTCTCGGGCAACGCCGAATTCTCCATCGCTGACTCATAGGAGTCGAAGAATACGACGTTGAAGTAGCGCTCGTGGTCGTCTCGATCCTGGCCCAAGAACCTCCTGCGAGCCTTGCGCTTCCCTTCCGTCGCCTTTTCCCACTCTTCGGCGAGTGCCTCCATTTCTGCGGGTTTGGATGTGCGGTATTCGATAATCTGGACGAACGACATGTCGTCCTCCTTTCAGTCATTTGGATCGGATCCCCGAGTGGTCGGGCTGTCCGACTAGCCTTTCGCGTAATCGGCAAACCCCTGCCAGTCGATGACCACGCAGGGGTCGTCTCCGACGATCCAGGCATCATGGCCAGGTGGAATCACAGCGAAGTCTCCAGGACCGAACTCGACCTCTTCGCCGTCATCCATGTGAACACACATCCGACCTGAGACGTAATAGCCCAAGTGTGCTGCCTGACAACTGTCGGTCTTGGCTATGGGCTTGACATGCAGGGACCACTTCCATCCTGGTTCAAACGTCGCCCTGCCTACCGGTCCTGCTTCGATGTTCACCAACTCGAGCTTGCCCTTACCGTCGGCGAACGGTCTGGTCTCCTCAGGCGTATCGAGGCTCATGCGGATCATTCCAGCCATATCTCATCTCCTCCAACTCATCCAGGCACGGCGCGGCTCGTGATCTCCCATCGACGAGCGTGTCAACCGATCTGGTCGGCCATTTGGTGTCGCGGGGCGCGGCCTCAAAAGCGGTCGCTGTCCCGATGACGACATGTGGTATGAAAGCTGTTCATCGATCCGTCAGTGATTGACAGGATCAGAGATGAGGGGTCAGGGTCCCCGTATTGGTCGAATTCGTGGGTCCCAGCAGTGCTGAGTCACGCCCAACCATTTGCCTAGTCTACGAGCGAAGGGGGCGAACTTTCGACGACCAGCAAGGACGCCGAACTCTGACTCCGCGTGCCTCGCGTCGTCCTCGGCTGGTACGCGCACCTCGACGGCTAGGACCACCGACGGCACGTTCGTGGTCGTGGGGTCATTGTCTGCGTCCACGGCTGAAACGGCTGTCAGCCCGATCGTGAGGAAGACCAGGACAAGCAAACGCAGGGTCCACCCGCTCCTCAGATGCCAGCGAGCCAGTGAAGATCGTCCGAACCCGGCCGATGGACGACTTGCCCAAACGAGTCCTTCCACAGCCGTTGTAACTACCTCGACTTCTGCCTCTTGTCAATCGCCGCATGGGCCACTTGCACTCCCAAGCAGAATTGCCCGCCGGCAACGACGGGGTCTGAGCGCCTCTTGAGTGCTACGTCCCCGGGGCCGGAGAACGACTTCACCTTCACACCACCACCTTCATAACCTGGGACCCCCAGCGCAGGAGCGGGCAGTGCGGGTGCGCGGTGGGTCCTGAACGGGCATTATGCACTCCCACCGAGGAGTGCCTTCGTGTTCGGTGGAGGCATCCGATAGCGGGAGGGCCGATGCCGAGCGGCGATGAGATCCGAGACGTTCAGCGAGCGACCTGGGCCGGGCTTTCTGCCGGCTGGGAGAAGTGGGACTCGGTCATCATGGATCAGTTGGGCCCGGTCGGCACAGCGATTATCGAGCGTCTCGACATCGCCGATGATCAGCAGCATCTCGACATCGCCGCCGGCACTGGTGAGCCCGGGCTGACCGTCGCCAAGCTCGCGCCGAGGGGACACGTCGTTCTTAGCGACCTTGCGGCTGAGATGCTCGACATCGCGACGCGACGAGCGAACGCGCAAGGGATCACCAATGTTGAGACCAAGGTGTGCAGCGCCGACGACCTGCCATTCGGTGACGCGACATTCGACAGTATCTCGGTACGGTTCGGATACATGTTCTTTCCCGACGTCGCCAAAGCGACCGCCGAGTTCGCGCGCGTGCTCAAGCCGGGCGGACGCCTCTGCTCGTCGGTATGGGTCAAGCCCGAGGACAACCCGTGGACGACGATCGCCATGCAGGCAATCGCGACGGAGGCGGTGCTGGGGCCACCTGACCCGGACCGGCCGAATATGTTCCGGTGCGCTGCCCCGGGATATGTCAGTGCCCTGTACGAGGCCGCGGGACTGCGCGATGTTTCCGAGTGGAACGTCGACGTCGAACTGGTGACTCGGTCGCCCGCGCAGTATTGGGAGATGATCAGCGACCACGTCTCGCTCGCAGTTGCGGCACTTCAGCAGGTCGACGAACCGGCGCGGGAGCGGATCGCGAAAGCCGTCATCGCCAAGGTCCGCACCTATGAAGAAGATGGCAAGGTAAGGATTCCGGGCGTGGCTCGCTGCATCGTCGGCACGAAGTAGGGACGCCCTGACTGCCGATCTGACCGAACGCAACGTGCCGTGGGCGAGCGGTCGGAGCCGGGGTGGACCAACGACGGCCCCGGAGCGATCCAGGGTGGTTTATTCAGCGGGCGGGTCGCCACATCGTCGTGACGATCGGACCTCCGCCGGGGTAGGAGAACTCTCCGACGGCCTCGAATCCGACGTCAGCGTAGCGATGGTTGTTGGCGGGGTTTGACGATTCCAGATAGGCGGGAAGGCCGTCATCATCGATCAGCGCGAGGTCATGTTCCAGAAGCGCCATCCCGATCCCCTTGCCGCGGTGATCGGGATGCGTTCCCAACAGACTCAGGTAGTAGTGGGGCTCGTCACGCGGGTGCGCGGTATCGAAGCGCGTCAATAGTTCGAGATAGGTGTCTGCTGCCGACCCCAAACACTCGTTGGCAAGCTCGCTGAGCTGGTTTTCCTGTTCGTCGCTCATCTCCGTGCCACTGGGGGGAATCCAGATCGAAGTTGCCTCGCCGTCAGCGGTCAACCAGACCCAGGGGTAGCGGAGCGCACCTTCGACGAACAACCTCCAAAACCGGGCGTGGTGTTCGGTACTCCCGTTCGGGCGGGCCATGGCACGGCTCCACAGCGGATCGTCTGCAAACGCAAGGGTGGTGATCGAGGTGACCACTTCGCAATCGGCCAGCGATGCTCGCCGGGCTTCGAGCTGAGCCGTCACGTACACCTCCCGTGAGGATCGATTCACCTATCCGACCATGGATCAGAGTCGTCTACCCATCCGCAAAGCCGGGGCCAATCGGTCAGCTCCCGGGGTCACCCGCATGCAAACGTCGACCCGGGCTCGATCCTGACGCTTTCGGGCCACCGCCGCCTCGCGCCGCCGAGAGCAGCAGCCCGCAATTCCGCACCCTCGGACTCGGGGTCCTCGTGAGCTTCAGCCGTTACTGCTGGACAAGGTCCACGATCGGCATGACGGCAGGCGGCTGTGCCAGCTCGATGCCCAGTTCCTCCATGACCGGTCCGAGGTACGTGAGGAACTCATCGAATGCCTCCTGGCTTTCCCAGACATCGAAGACCTGCAGCTGGCCATCTTCGCCGAAGCATGAGTGCATCTTCATTGCGCTTTCAGGTGCCCCAGCCTCACGAAGACGGGCGCGCCCCTTGGTGTGCTGCTCAACGGTCATGTTCTTGGTGACGATGTAGATGGCAATCACGAAAATGACTCCTTGTTGGTTGGCTACGCGTACCATTCGTGAGTGGGCGCTCGGCTGGGTCATTGTATTCCAAGGGCGCCGATCCCGCCTCGTCCACGAGGGCCTGCTGACTTCCCCGGAGGACCCCGTCGCGTTACGCCATGGTCGCGCACCCTGGCTCCAGGGCGAGTCGAGCGGTATCCATGGCCCCTTGGAACAATTCCGGCCGAGTGTGGGCCGACCCGGCCTTAGCTAGGGACGCAGGCGTGGCAATAGCGAGTGGGCTGGGCTTACCCTTACGATTCAATCGGAAGGACATCGAGATCGAACTCGTTACCCTCTGGATCGGCCATGCATCGCCAGAAGAATCCTTCAAGCTCTCGGGTAGTGCCCGGTTCAAGCCATCGACCTCCGAGTGCCTCGACCTCTGCCGTGGATGCATCCAGGTCATTTACAACGAGATCGAGGTGCACCCGGTTCTTCCCAGCCTTGGCCTCGGGAACTCGCTGGAACCCGATGGTGAGTCCCTCTTCCGTGGGCGACAGGATCACGAACTGGCCGTCTCCGATTGTCGTGTCAACCTGAACGCCGAGCAGTCCGCACCAGAACGGGGCAAGGCCATTCGGGTCCATCGTGTCGATAGCGAGGTACCCCACCCTGGCAGGCATCTCAACCCCCTCTTCCCGGTACGCGCCGAGCGGTCGGGGCACTGTACCCAACCCCGTTCGGTGCGTGCCGATGTCGTTGGGTCGCCCTCAGAAGCGATCGTCTCGATATCCACGGCCAGATCTGGCCTAAAGGGAGACCGAAGCGTCTAGCTGAGTAATCGTCTCCCTGAAGGTGGCGCCCAGTTCCCCAGAGCGGTGTCGATTGTAAATGGGACCCCCGCCATCACGAAGCAGCCAGCTCGCCATCGCCATGCCGCGTGCCGGAACCGGCGATGGTGTCAAGAGCGCCTTGAGCATCTCCTGAATGTCACACTCACACTCGATGATCGCTTGGCGATTGAACGGCGCCCGCGGATCGCGCATGAC
>Ga0116219_10002701_pt1 | contig 14605 bp, 12 predicted proteins | sample Sb_taG_4_FD_91019 | JGI IMG/M metagenome (GOLD analysis project Ga0116219, IMG submission 91019) | Peat soil microbial communities from Weissenstadt, Germany - Sb_50d_6_BS metaG | ecosystem: Environmental > Terrestrial > Soil > Wetlands > Peat | place: Germany: Weissenstadt | collected 2010-09-21
GGCCAGCGGGCCGAGGAGATCTGCGAGTTCCTCTGGGCGTCCATGTACTCGGGCGGCCGTCTGATGCGCAGCTGGCAGGGCGGGCGCGCCCGTCATCTCGGCGTGGCGGTCGACCACGCCTGGCTGGTCGAAGCCTGCCTGCGGCTGTCCGAATGGACGGGCCGGGCGCTGTGGCGGGAGCGGGCGCTCGGCGTCAGCGCCCAGCTGCTCGACCTGTTCTGGGACGAGGCGTCGGGCGGCTTCTTCACGACGGGCAGCGATGCCGAGGCGCTGGTGGTCCGTCCGAAGGAGTTTCTCGACGGTGCCGTTCCCGCGACCAACTCCATCGCCGTCACGGCGCTGTTGCGCGCCAACGCATTCGCCGATGATGCGCGGCTCGACGAGGCCGTGGACCGCACCATCGCCCTCGCCCGAGCGCTCCTGGACCGGCATGCCGCCGCGCTCGCCGACCTGGTGGCGGCGTTACCCATGTGGACCGGGCGCCATGAAATCGTCGTCACCGGAGACCGGCCGGACCTGGTCGCCGAGGTTCGCCGGCGCTGGCTCCCGGCCGCCGTCCTCGCGTGGGGCCAGCCTGACGCCGGGCCGCTCTTCGAAGGGCGACCTGCCGAGCCGGGTCTGGCCTACGTCTGCCAGGCGCGCTCCTGCCGGACGCCTGCCGCGGACGTCGAGACGCTGGCCGGGCAGCTGGAGGCCCTCGTCGCATGAGTGAGGCCGGGGCCGGAGGTGAGGCCGGGGCCGGAGGCGGGGCTGGAAATGGCGGCGACACCGGGGTCGTGCACGGGATCCCGGGCGAACCGGCGGCGGGCGGCGGCACCTCGACGGGAATCCGTCGCTCCGGCCGAGGTAGCTCCTCCAAGACAACGACCGACCCGTCGCGCCTGCTGCGGCGTTCGGCCCGCCGCAAGGAGCGGGTGCCCACCGCAGGCGGCTCCACGCTGCACCTGCTGGTCCTCTCCTCCACGACGGAGGACACGACCGTCGTGGACCTGGCGACACGCACAGTCATGCGCGTGCGGGTACCGTGGCCAGAGGGTCACGAGCCCGACATCAGCACCTTCGACGTGGTCGAGGTGACGCTGGCCGAAGATCCAGAGCGCGACGACCTCGCCCAGCCCGAGGCCACCACCGTCGCCGACCTCCCCCGCCACGTCGGCACGCTGCGGGGCCGCCACTTGCGCAAGCTCCTGCGGCGTCTGGTGGCCTCTCCCGACGGCCCGCTGCTCGGCTTCCCCGGGCCTTCTGCGCCCTACTGGGAGTTCCGTGGGTTCCGACCGTCGGTGGCGCTGATAGAGCCCACCCGCAGACCCCAGCTGATCCGGCGCCAGGCCGACGGCACTACCTGGGTCCGCTTCGGGTGGGACCGCGACGATGTCTGGCTCCCCGTCGAGGACCGCAACGCCGCCCGTGCGCTCGATGCGGCACGGCGCGAGCGCCTCAGTGGAAAGAGCCTGGCCACGGCGCTCGGGTTCGAGCCGCAGTACCTGCTGGTGACCGTCAGCCCCCCTCGGGACGGCCACTGCTACAAGGTGTGCGCGGCCGTGCTGCCGCGGGGCTGATCTCGATCCCGGTGCCGGCGGAATGACGTTGGCCGTTTCTCCGCGATTCGGAGACGTACGACAGTGGACCTCACCGCCGTACCCACCATCGGTCTCCCCATCCGAAGTCAGCGACCCACAGCGTCTCGGTCCGCTCGAAGTCGCTCAGGATCCTGTCGAGTGCGTCGACCATCACGGCCCCGACGTAGACCTCGGACTTGTCGACCTCGCTCATCACGAAGTCGAGCGACGCCAACAAGCCGGTGGCCCCGGGCCAGGCAGAGCCCTTCGGCCCCCCGGGGGTCCATCACCCCCAGGTTGAGGCCGGTGATCTTGTGCTCCGCCACGAGAGAGTCCACGGTGCGGGCACAGGGTCAGGTGCGCGACGAAGACGGTCATGGGTACATCGTGGCGTGAGTGCCGAAATGCAGCAGGCTCGAGGACATCCCGTCGTTGTTGCTGACATGGAACTCGCGCGCCGGTCGCCGTCGACATCGGCGAGGAGGGCTCCAATCAGATGCTGGTCCGGGTACGGGCTCAGAGCCGCCGTGATCCTGGCGAGCACTGCGGGGTTGCCCTCGACCCACCATGACCCGAACGCCTGGTCGTAGTCGGGAGCCACCTCTGCCAAGTGGGCCCCGCAATGGAGGACACCGGTCACACGTTCGGCAAGCCCGTACGTCTCAGTCAACCGGTCCCAGTCCAGGCTCTGACGCCCCCACTGCATCTCTGCGCCTCCGGGGCGGCCCGGGTTCGTCCACCGGCGCCTGGCCGGCAGATCGATCAGAGACGAGTCGCTGCAGCCCTCGCGGGCGATGTGAGGAGCGGGCCGCTTCGGCCTGCTCAGCGACCGAGCTTGCCCCCCGCTAGGTCCTCGGCCATCGCCCAGCCGAAGGCAACGAGACGGTCTCCCTTGTCGGCGTCGAAGGCGGAGAAGTGCGTCTCGACCCCCTCAGGGATCTTCACCTTGGGCGCGAAGAAGTCCAGGCCACCGATGACGGACCCGTCACCCTTCAGGACGAAGGTGCGGTCGTCGAGCTTGCTCTCGCAACCGAAGCGCTTCGAGAGTCGTCGGGCCCACGCCCTCTCCTCGCCAGAGGACTTGTGGTCAGGGAAGGGCACGACGTCCTGGAGGCCGGAGAAGGCCCGGAAGCCCTCCGGCGACAGCAGGCGGGTCCCGAGGAGGACATCCTCGTCAGGGAACGCCAGTAGGGCGCGGCGGTACTGGTCCGCCATGATCCCCTTCAGCGCTGCCTCGGCCCGTGATGTGCGATCGACCAGTGCCAGCCCGACGAGGAGGGAAGGCGTCCCTCCGATGCGCTCCAGAGTGCAGAACGAGTAGCCGCGGAGCTTGTTGCCCTCACGGGCCTGGGTGATGAGCACCCAGGCCTCCCGTTCCTTCGAGAGGAAGCCGATGTCGAACCCGGGTGGCCGGTCCGCACAGAGATCCGCCATTTCGACGAGCTCAGCGTCGCTGAGCGCAGTGCAATCCTTGGTGCTCACTACGATCGGCATGGAGTGAGTCTACTGGCTTCGCTCGGCGCGTTCCCAACCGGTCGCGGGCTCCGAGTGCCAGAATGGGCCCCGGAGTGGACCCATCATACCTGTTCAGAGCGCAATAATGACGTGGACGTCACTTTCTTTAGGACAGGACCGCACTCTGTCCGAGCAGCCGCTTCAGCTCGCCGACGAGCCCGTTTCGGCAGTCGACGTTGAACTCGGGGGGCAGGCGGAGGACCTTGGCACCGATGTGGAGCAGCACCGGTGAGGGGCCGGGGTGACAGCTCAGCACGTCCTTGAGCCCATCAACCTTGGCGTCGGTGAGCACCCCCAGGGGCAGCGTGATGTGGAGGTCCTCCTCGCCGCGCTCGAGCAGCGGCCGGGTGACCTCCATGCAGACGATCTTGGGCTCGTCCTCACGGGTGTCGAGCCGGCCCCGCACCACCACGATCGAGTCGTTCTCGATCAGTCCCCCGTATTCGGCCATGGTCTTGGGGAACACGAAGACCTCCATGGCGGCCTGAAGATCCTCGAGCACGAACCGGGCCATCAGATCGCCCTTCTTCGTGTACGAGCGGCGGAGGTCCGTGACGACTCCGCCGACCGAGCGCACGGGCGCCCGGTCGCCCGCCCCGGGGTCCTCCTCCCGCAAGTCCGACAGGCTGCAGTCCGTATGACGGGCCAGCGCCTGCTCGAACCCCATGAGCGGGTGGTCGCTGACATAGAGGCCCAGCATCTCCTTCTCGAACGAGAGGCGCTGGCCCTTGTCGAACTCGGTGTTCGGGATGGCCACCTTCGCCGCCCCCCATCCCGGGTCGCTCTGCTCTTCCTCCTCGAACGCGGCGAAGAGCGACGTGATCCCCAGGTCGTGCTCCCGGCGCCGCTCGAGCGTGCGGTCGACGATCTCCTCGAGCACCAGGCACAGGCCCTGCCGGGTGTGGCCCAAGGAGTCGAAGGCCCCGGCCTTCACCAGCGAGTCCATGGTGCGCTTGTTCAGCACGGCGGGGTCGACCCGCTGGCAGAAGTCGTAGAAGTCTCCGAACGGACCCGAGGCGTCACGCTCCGCCACGATCCGCTCCACCAGGGCCTCCCCCACATTGCGCACGGCGGCCAGCCCGAAGACGATGGCCGGCCCTTCCCGGTCGCCGGTGCGATCGGGCGCGAACTCGGCCACCGAGCGGTTGACGTCGGGCACCAGCACATCGATCCCGCGGGCCCGGCACTCGGCCAGGTACACCGCGGTCTTGTCCTTGTTGTCCTTGACTGACGTCAACAACGCCGCCATGTATTCCACTGGGTAGTGCGCCTTGAGCCAAGCCGTCTGGTACGCCACCAGGCCGTAGCCGTAGGAGTGCGACTTGTTGAAGGCGTAGTCGGCGAAGGGCTCGATGATGTCGAAGAGCTGTGTGCCCAGCGCCTCGCCATACCCCTCGGTCACACACCCCGCGACGAATTTCTCGCGCTCCGCGGCGATCATGGCCCTGATCTTCTTGCCGCAGGCCTTGCGGAGGTTGTCGGCCTCCTCGAGGGTGTAGCCGGCGAACTTCTGAGCCACCCGCATTACGGATTCCTGGTACAGCATCAACCCGTAGGTGTCCTTGAGAATGGGCTCGATGTCGGGGTGAAGGTACGTGAGCTCCTTGCGTCCGTTCTTGAGCTCCGGGTAGTCGCGGTGCATGTTCGCCGCCATCGGCCCGGGCCGGTAGAGGGCGACCAGGGCGGCGACGTCGTCGAAGCTGGTGGGCGCCAACGAGCGGAGGGTCTGGCGCATGGCGGCGCCCTCGAGCTGGAACACCCCGATGGAGTCGGCCCGTCGCAGCATCTCGAGCGTCTTCTCGTCGTCGAGCGCCACGTCGTCGATGTCGGGTCGCACGCCGGTGTTCCCCTCGATGAGGTCGAGCGCCCGCTCGATCACCGAGAGGTTGCGCAGCCCCAGGAAGTCCATCTTCAGCAGCCCGAGGTCCTCGACCCCGTGCATTTCGTACTGGGTGACGATCGGGGCGTCCTCCGGACTGCCACCGGAATCGGGCTTGCGCTGCACCGGCAGGTAGTCGGTCAAAGGGTCCCGGGAGATCACCACCGCGGCGGCGTGGATCCCGTCCTGCCTGCGCAGACCCTCGAGCCCGAGGGCAACGTCGATGACCTCCTTGGCGTCGGGGTCCTCGTCACGCATGCTCCGCAGCTCCGCGGCGGCGGCGAAGCCCTCTTCGTGCCCGTCGGTCTTGGTCAGGCAGGCGCGGAGTGGGGTGTCACGGCCCATGACCAGCGGCGGCATGGCCTTGGCGATCCGGTCGCCCACGGCATAGGGCTTCCCGAGCACCCGGGCCGCGTCCCGCACGGCGGCCCGCGCCTTGATCGTCGAGAAGGTGATCACCTGGGCCACTCGGTCGCTGCCGTACTTCTCCGCCGCGTAGCGCATCACGTCAGCCCGGTAGCGCTCGTCGAAGTCCATGTCGATGTCCGGCATCTGCTTGCGGCCCGGGTTCAGGAACCGCTCGAAGAGGAGGTCGTACCGGATCGGGTCGAGGTCCACGATGCGCAGGCAGTAGGCGACGCAGCACCCGGCGGCCGATCCGCGCCCGGGGCCGACCCGGATGCCCGATTCGCGGGCGAAGCGGATCAGGTCCCAGACCACGAGGAAGTAGGCGGCGAAGCCCATGTTCCCGATGACCCCGAGCTCGTAGTCGAGCCGCTCCACCACTTCGGGTGGCAGTGACGGGCCGTACCGCTGCCGCGCTCCCTCCATAGTGAGATCGCGCAGGTAGGCCAGCGCGCGCTCCTCGTAGGTGTCACCGATGAACCGGTCCGGCACCGGGAACTCGGGCAGGCTCGGCTTTCCGAGCTCAATCTGGACATCGGCCCGCTCGGCAATGAGCAGCGTGTTGTCGCAGGCCTCGGGCACATCCCGGAACAGGTGCCGCATCTCACCCGCCGTCTTCAGGTAGTGCTCGGTTCCCTCGAACTTGAAGCGGTTGGTGTCGGAGAGAAGCGCACCGGTCTGCACGCACAGCAGCGCGTCGTGGGCGACCGCGTCCTCGCGGTGGGTGTAGTGGCTGTCGTTGGTGGCCAGCAGCGGCGCGTTCAGCCGTCGAGCGATCTCGATGAGCTGGGGGTTGGTGCGGTGTTGGTCGGCGATGCCGTGGTCCTGCAGTTCCACGAAGAGGCTGTCCCGCCCGAAGATGTCCTGCAGCTTCGCCGCTCGCCGCTCGGCCTCCTCGACATTGCCCGACAGCAGCGCCTGCAGCACGACGCCGCCGAGACATCCGGTCGTGGCGATCAGGCCCTCGTGATGGCGCTCGAGGAGCTCCCAGTCCACCCGGGGCTTGTAGTAGTAGCCCTCGAGGTAGGCGGCTGAGGACAGCTGCATCAGGTTGCGGTAACCCTGGACCGTCTCCGCCAGGAGAGTCAGGTGGTAGTAGAGCTTCTGCCCGCCATCGACGTCACCCCCGGTGTCGTCCACCCGTCCCCGTCGCACGGGTCGCTCGTGGCGGGATTCGGCGGCCATGTAGGACTCGGTGCCGATGATCGGGACAATGCCCTGGTCGCGGCAGGCCTTGTAGAAGTCGAGAACCCCGTACATGTTCCCGTGGTCGGTGATTCCGAGCGCGGGCTGACCGTCGGCCACCGCGGCCGCCACGAGATCTCCGACCCGGGCAGCGCCGTCGAGCATGGAGAACTCGGTGTGGGTATGCAGATGCGTAAACGACCGCTCCGACACCGGCCCTCCTTTCGCCACGTTGAACTTACACCGGTGTGATTCTCCCCGGACTCAGCAATCTAGCCCGCCGGGCGGACCCGGAGTACCACCGATCCGGCCACCTTGTCATGAAGGGTCTGGCGCTTTGTGTCCCAGAGAGGAAACAGCATGTCGAGGATCCAGATCAGGCCGAGGAGGAAGAAGAGAAGGTTGATGAGGCGGAGCACTCCCTCGAAGACGGCCCGGGCGAACGCCCTCCCGTACCCCAGGACCGCGAAGGACTCGTCGCGGACCGCCCGGACTCCGACCGCCATCATCCCCACCGTCTGGCCCCGGGGAGATCCGCAGAGCAGCGTCCCGTACACGACGTAGAGCACGCCCGTAATCAGGAACGGCACGGCCGAGAAGTTCCGCCGCCGGGTCCCGCGCCGGGCCATGAGATGCACATTGAGGGCGTGGCTGTGCCGGAACAGCACGAAGAGGACGACGAGCACGACCAGGAAGATGACGAAGTCGATCAGGTAGCCCCCGACCCTGATGCCCCAGGTGGCGTAGGACTCGCCCAGTGGCGTCTGCGGGGAGCCGGGCGACGGGTAGCCGGCCAGCGTCTGGGTCGGGAACGAGGGAGGTCCCCCACCGGCACCGCCGTCGTTGCCCGTGCCAGCTGTGGGTGGAGCCGGGGGTGGTGCAGCCGGCGGCGCCCCCGGAGGGGGTGGAGGGGCGTTGCCCGGGAACGACGGTGGCCCGCCGGGCCCTGCGCCGCCTGCGCCCGCCTCGTCCGGCCCGCTCGGCCCGGTCGTCACGTCCATCAGAATCGCCCCGTCCACGCGGTGGCGGTCACAGGTACGCCCCGGTGCGCCCCGTCTCGCCGGCGGTCGGCAGTCCCCGCTGGCGCATCTCCTCGAGCTGGGCCCGTGCCGCCATCTGCTGCGACATCAGCGTGGCCTGGATCCCGTGGAACAGCCCCTCGAGCCACCCGACGAGCTGGGCCTGTGCGATGCGCAGCTCGGCGTCACTCGGCGCCTCGACGTCGAAGGGTGGGGCCATCCGTGCGAGCTCAGCCACCAGGTCCGGCGACAGTCCCTCGGCGAGGTCACGGATCGACTGCTCGTAGATCTCCCGCAACCGCACGCGGCTCTTCTCGTCGAGCGGTGCCGCTCGCACCTCGTCGAGCAGCGTCTTGACCATGGACCCGATGCGGAGCACTTTGGCCGGCTCGTTGACCGACTCCGTCGCCCGCTCCTCGCCGTCACCGTCCCTGCTTGCGGACCCCAGGACCTCATCGGGGGAGATCACACCGGAATCGGACCCACCCGTCGGGACGTCGCTACCGGTCACGTCATTCGTCGCGTCACTCATGATGCCCTCCGTACCCGTGGGATCCCCGTCCCCGCGCGTCGGCGCGTCCTCGACCACGGCCCAATGTTGCCATCAGGGGCGCTCAATCACGAGAACGCCAACCGAGCAGGGGGATCAACATCTCGGCGGGGGTGAGCGAGCCGTGACGGGCCTTGAGGCGGAGCTCACCGGTGTCCGCCGGGTCGAGGAACGCCGTCGGCGCAAAGGGCACGAGGGCGACGTCGCCCAGACGTGCCGCCACCGTGGCGGATGGCACGCCGCCGAGCCACCCCTCGTCGATGATCTGCTCCTTGGTCCGCACCCACGCCACGTCGCCGTGCAGCGAGGACGCAGTCTCTGCGACGTCTTCGCTCGAACCGGGACGGACGTGCAACCAGCGAAACCTTCCCTCGCCGCTTATGAGCATCACGTCCTGCATGATCTCTGGACCGAGCACCTCGACGGATTGGCCGACGTCGACCTGGCCATGATCGGCGGTGACGACCAGCACCGCCCCGGGTGGCAGCACGCCGAGAACATCACCAACGAGGCGGTCTGCGGCACGTAGCTCGTCGTCGTAGTACTGACCCAGCCCCTGGGCGTGGGCAACCTTGTCGATGCCTTCGTAATAGGCGTACACGAAAGGTCTGCCTGCGCCGGCAAGCTCGCGCACGGCCGTCACGAGCCCGGCCGGCGTGTGCCAGCGGTGCATCTCCACCTGGCCGAGATGCGCGGCGGTGAACCCCGTGGGCCCGTAGTCGTGGCGCGTGACCACTGGCACGGGACCCTTCGAGCCGGGGAAGGACTCGAACGGTTGGAATATCGGCGCCGGCATACGCATGCGGACGTCGGCGCCGCGGACCGACCACTGGAGGACATTCATGACTTCGCCCTCGAAGGCCACCCGGTAGCCGACGACACCGTGCTCGGCAGGCACCTTCCCCGTCACCAGCGTCGTGAGGGCGCATGCGGTCGTGCTGGGGGCGACCGTCGTCATGGACCCGCCTGTGCCCGACGTGAGCACGGGAGCAAGCCCGCTGCGCTCCTGCAGCTGCTCGGCACCCAGGCCGTCGATCACCAGGAGCACGATCTGGCGCGCCTCCGCCACCGGCGCCGGGAACCATGGCGGAAGAGGTGTGTCCCCCGGGTGGGCCAGCTCGCTGAGCAGGGTGGGCACCACGCGATGGATGCACGGACCGTCCCAGTCGGGCAGAAGTGGTTCGGGCGTGTCTCCAGCCCTCTCGACGCCTCCTTCGGGGTCCCCCACCGTTGCCTGGACCGCCGCGCCATCGCTCACGGGGGCACACCCTACGACCCACGCACCCCCGCTACCGACCCGGGGGCCGGTAGCATCCGTTCCTGTGAGGGTTTCAACACGGGGTGATTACGCCAGCCGGGCGCTGCTCTCGCTGGCCCTCCATGGAGCCGAGACGCCGACATCCGTTCGGGATATCGCCGAGCGCACCGGCCTGCCCCAGCCCTACCTCGAGCAAATCCTCTTGGCCCTCAAGGGTGCCGGCCTCGTCCGCTCCAAGCGGGGCGTCGGTGGCGGCTACGTCCTGGCCCGCCCACCCGAGGAGATCTCCCTGGCGCAGATCGTCTCCGCCGTCGACGGACCCATCGCCGCCGGCGACTTCGGTGAGCCCCACGAGAACGGCGCCTGCGACCACGAGGGCCAGTGCGTCCTCCTGGCCGTCTGGGCCGACGTCGGCGAGACCATCCGGACCCACCTGCAGTCCTACAGCCTGGCCGACATGGTCGACCGGTCCCGCGGCAACGTGGCTGCGCCCGTCTGATCCCTCTTCCCGGGCCCCCCTCGGGTCTCAGCCCGGTCCCCGGTTCCATACCGTGATGGCCGGCCATTCGTACTCCCAGCCCAGGACGCTGATGCCCCCGGGCCGCAGCTGGAGGAGGCGCCCGGCCACGGGGGGCAACCCGAGCCAACGGGCGGCCAGCACGCGGAGGAGATGACCGTGTGCGACACACAGGGTGTCGCCATCGCAAGTCCTGGCCTGCTCGATCACCCGGTCGGCGCGCCGGCCCACGTCCGCCAGCCGCTCGCCGTCGGGAACCCCGTCGTCCCACAGCGTCCAGCCGGGCCGCTGCTGCCTGATCTCGGCCGACGTGAGCCCCTCGTAGGCGCCGTAGTCCCACTCCATGAGGTCGGGTTCGACCTCCCCTTCGAACCCGGCGAGTGCGCACGTCTCCGCCGCTCGCCGGAGCGGACTCGTCAGCACCAGCCCGAACGTCGTCAGGCCGTGCTCGCGCATGATCTCACCTGCCACTTTGGCCTGTTTACGGCCTTCGTCGAGCAAGGGAATATCCGTACGCCCCGTGTGTTGACTACTGAGGGACCACTCCGTGGCTCCGTGCCTCAGCAAGACCATACGGGCGGGCATGAGCCGTAGACCAGCACGGGGCGGTGGTGGATGCAACTCGGTCCGAACACCCCCATGGAATGATCGGAGCCCGATCCCGGTTGTACCGGTCAGGTTCATCCCGGAAGCCTTCGGGTACGTATGACTGAGAGTGAGCAACAAGCGTCTGGAGCCAAGATGAAGAGCGCGGTGAGCACGTCGGACACGTTGGGATTGATGTTGCGCGATCTCGACCAGTTCCCTATGCCCGACCACGAACAGCAGGTCGAGCTGGCCAAGCGCGTCGTGGCCGGAGATGACGCTGCCCGCAAGCAGATGGTGGCCGCAAACCTGCGGCTCGTGGTCCATTGGGCCCGGCGGTACCAGGACCGCGGTGTCGACATGGCCGACCTCGTGCAGGAGGGCACCTTCGGCCTGATGCGTGCGGTCGACAAGTTCGACTGGGAGCGAGGCTTCCGGTTCTCGACCTACGCCACCTGGTGGATCCGTCAGGCCTTGCAGCGGGCGGTCCAGCAGCACGGTCGCACCATCCGGATCCCCCTCGAGGTCGGGGAGCAGATCCAGCGTCTCGAGTTGACCAAGTCAGAGCTCGCCAGCACGCTGGGCCGTGCGCCGACCGTGGCCGAGCTCGATGACGCGACCGGTATGAGCGCGGACGAGCGAGAGGCGCTCGAGGATGTGGCGCGTGTCACTGCGTCGCTCGACCAACCGGCTGCGGTCGAGTCCTCGACCACGCTGGGCGAGTTGGTCGCTCCTGACGACTCGGACTTCGTGGGAGACGTGGAGGAGGCCCTGGTCTACGACAGTGTCCGTGAGGCGGTCGAGCGGCTGCCCGGCCTCCAGCGTGACGTGCTCCGACTCCGCTTCGGTTTCGACGGGGACTCCCCTGCGTCGCTCCAGTCCACTGCCGAGCGCCTCGGCGTGGGAGTCCGCCGGGTGCGCCGGGCCGAGGAGGAGGCGCTGGCCGCGCTCTCCTTCGACGCCGACGTGCTCGGCGTCCACCAGGCGGCCTGACACGCGGGCGCTCTTCGGGGCCTGGCGGCTCCGGGAGGCGCTCGCCTACCCCAGGTAGGCCCTCAGGTCCTCCGCCAGCGGCGACGTGAACTCCATGCGGGCGCCCGTACCCGGGTGCGTGAGCACGAGCTTGAAGGCGTGCAGGAAGAAGCGTCCCGATCCGAGTCGCTTGTCCGGCGCCCCGTAGCGCGCATCCCCCACCACCGGGTGCCCGATGGCCGCCATGTGGACCCGGATCTGGTGGGTCCTCCCGCTCTGGAGGGCGAGCTCGAGCAGCGTCGTGGGCGACTCCCCGTCCCTGCGTTCCACGACGGCATAGGAGGTTCGGGCCGGTTTCCCGCCGGCCGTGACCGCCATCTTGGTGGGCGTGCGGGCCGAGCGGCCGATCGGTGCCTCGACCTCCCCCCTGTCGTCCCCCACAGCCCCGACCACGAGCGCCAGATAGCGCCGCTCCATCGTGCGCGTCGCCAGCTGCCCGACCAGCTGCCGGTACGCATCGGGAGTCCGCGCCACCGCGAGGAGGCCCGAAGTCCCCTTGTCCAGCCGGTGCACGATTCCCGGCCGGTCCGGCGCGCACACCCCGGCGGAGACGAGTTCGGCCAGGTCCGGGAAGCGGGCAAGTAGTCCACCGACCAGCGTGCCCTCGTGGTGACCGGCTCCCGGGTGCACGACGAGCCCCGCCGGCTTGTCCACCACGACCACCTCTGCGTCCGCATAGACGACCTCGAAGCGGACGTCAGGCTCGGCCGCCACCCCTGTCTCGCCCGCTTCGGGCAACAGCACCGTGAGCGTGGTTCCCTCACGCAGAAGAAGGCGCCCGACCCCGACGGGCGAGCCGTCGACGAGCACCCGGCCGGCCTCGACCAGCTCCGCAGCCACGCTCCGCGAGACGTTGGCCACCATGGCCACTCCCCGATCCACCCGGAGGCCCGCCATCAGGGCCGGCACCTCCGTCGTGATCGTCTCCTCCACCACCAAGGGAGAAGGCGGCTCGGGGTCTCGCCGGTCCATCACCCCGCACTCCCCTGCTGCAGCTCGGCCCGGCCCCCGAAAACGAGCGCCGCGATCACAATGACCACACCCACCGTCACGCACGCGTCCGCAAAGTTGAACGTGGGCCAGTAGTCCATCGTGATGAAGTCGGGCACCTGCCCGCCGTGTCCGCCGACGATCCGCTCGCTCAGGTTCCCGACGGCACCCCCGAGCACCAGCCCGGCGCCGATGGCCAGTGGCACCGTACGGACCTGGGCCACGACGAAGGCGAGCACCACGACACCGATGCAGAGGAGCACCGTGACGGCGACCGCTTTCCCGCTGAACAGGCTGAATGCGAAACCCGAGTTGAAAGTCATGGCGAGGCCTACCGGCCCCCAGAGATGGCGAACGTCATGGAGATGATCGAGGGCGAGCGACGTGGTCACCCGGTCCGCCACCACAACGAGGGCGGCTATGGCAAACGCCAGCACCCGCGGGCGGGTCAGCGCCGCGACAAACCTCCGCTCTTGCAAGCCACGCACAGACGGGCGTAGGGCAGCGCCCGCAGGCGCGGCTTGGGAATGGGCTGGAAGCAACGCTCGCAGTACCCGTACGTCTTGTCGGCGATCCTCTTCAGGGCGTCGTCGATCTCCTCGACGGCCAGGACCGCCTGGCCCGAGAGCGCGAGATTCCGCTCACGGTCGACCGTGACGGTGCCACCCTCACCGGACTCCTCGTCGAATTGCACGTCGCCGGGCTCACGCTCCAGGGCGAGGGAGTCCGCCTCCGCCCGCAGCGACGTGGCCTGCTCCTGGTAGATCGCCCGGTCGGCCAGGAGCAGGTCCCGAACTTCCTCGAGGAACTTCACATCCTTGGCGTAGGGGCCCGTCTTCGGCCGGACGGGCGGTGGCGGCTTGGGCTTCGGCGTGAAGGTCGTCCGGGCCGGCGGCGACGCAGCCGCGCCCGAGGCCGGTGCAACCTTCTTGGCGACCGCCTTCTCCGTCGACTTCTTGACCGGCGCAGCACCCTTCTTCGCCGGTGGCGCCTTCTTGGCTGCCGGCGCCGCCTTCTTGGCCGCCGGCGCCGTCTTCTTGGGGGCCGTCGCGGCCTTCTTGGCCGGTGCCGCCTTCTTGGCCGCCTGGGCGGCCGCCTTCCTCGGGGCTGCCGGCGCCGTCTTCTTGGCGGAGGGTGTGGCCTTCTTGGTGGCCGTGGTTGACTTCTTCACAACGGGAACTGCCTTCTTCTTCGAGGGAGAGGGACGCTTCTTGGCTGTTGCAGCAACCTTGGCGGACGAGGTTTTGTTCCCGGCCCGTGACGAGGCGGTGGAGGCCGAACCCGACCCGGGCACCCGCTTGACCTGGGTGCCCTTACTCGCTGGGGTCATCGTTCCCTCCTTCGGACCACGCGATGTGGCCGCCGTCCCTGACGACGACCTCGTCCGGGGAGCGGGTGACGATACCGGACAGCACGGTCGGGGGCAATACCGCCTTCGCCCCCGAACCGGAGATGTTCAGACCGGGCGGGGCGCCCCCGACACGGCGGCGCCGGAGGCGCTCTCGAGGTTCAGGGTCGGCGCACCATCGTCTGCCGCGGGGGGGCCGGCCGACGACAGATCGCCCCCCGCCTTCTCGGCCGGGGCCGGCTTGGGCTTGACGCCCATGAGGGAGTTGGCAGGCTGCACGTTCTCGTCCACCCACCTGAGGATCTCGGAGAGGGCGCCCCGGAGGCGGTTGCGCTCCGACTCGAGGTGCCGGGCCATGCTCTCCACGTCGGCCGCCAGCTCGGTCCGGGTGGACTCCAGCCGGGTCACCTCCTCGCGCAGCTTCAGGTGCGTCTCAGACTGCAGCTGCGCCGCCGTCGCCTCGGCGGCGGCGATGGCCGCCCTCGCCGTCTCCTCGGCCTGCGCGACGACCGCCGCCGCTTCGGCCTCGCTCTCCCGCTTCGTCTGGTCGACGAACTTCTGCGCGAGCAGGAGCGTGCGCTGCAGCGTCTCGTCGGAGAGCGCCGTGTCCGCCGAGGCGGCGGCGGCCGCACCCCCCTCGGCGGCGACCACTGCCGGGGCGGCACGCTTTTCGCGCTCGAGCTGGGCGATCCGCTCGCTCGCCTGCCGCAGCCGCTCGTTCAGCTGCCGGACGTGCTCCTGGAGCCCCTCCGCTTCCTGGGCC
>Ga0116219_10002708_pt1 | contig 14588 bp, 6 predicted proteins | sample Sb_taG_4_FD_91019 | JGI IMG/M metagenome (GOLD analysis project Ga0116219, IMG submission 91019) | Peat soil microbial communities from Weissenstadt, Germany - Sb_50d_6_BS metaG | ecosystem: Environmental > Terrestrial > Soil > Wetlands > Peat | place: Germany: Weissenstadt | collected 2010-09-21
GAGGTGGCCTACCTGGCGCTTCGCCACACTCTTCTCGGAGGTTACGTGCTGCGGTCGCACGACCGGCCGGGCGCCGAACAGGAACTGCGGGCCCTGCTCACCGTCTACCAGGTGCTGCGCATGGCCATGGCTGACGCTACCGAGTCGGTCCCGGGCACCAACCCGGACCGGGCCTGCTTCACCAGCGCCCTGGAGACCGCCCGGGACCAGCTCATCGCAGCCCAGGGCATCACCGGCACTAGCGATGCCGGGGATATCTGCAGGATCGGCCGCGCCGTCCTGGCCAGCCTGCTACCCGGGCGGCGGCCGCGGGTACAGCGCCTGCAAGGTCAAATGCGCCACCTCCCGGTACCTCAACCGCGACGACGGCCGCCCGCTGCAATCCACCACCATCGATCACGTCGACATCACCGTGCTCGCACCGGCGCCCGCCTGGGCTGGCCCGGCCTCCGATGTGGCGTGCCCTACGGGTATGTCTGTTCCCCGGCGTACTCCCGACGGCACGCACCGCTAGCCCCGCGCGGTCCGCGCTGCGTCAGGAAATCGGCCGCCAGTCTCGCTTCATATCCACAGTCCTGCCCCTGTGGCCGGAGACAGGCTCTCCCCCGGCTCAGGTCACCCACCGTCACATCCACTAGGAAGAACTCGCGCCCACGTGTGATCAATATCGCGCACATCGCGCTCGTCAACACTCAAGGTGAAATCGCGACTGTAATATCAGTTTGCCGCCATCTGTTCTTGGCCCAGACTCAGCTTTGTTCCGAATCAAGGAGATCAGAAAAGGCAGGCGGGCCGACACCGTTCGTGGGGCAATTCCAGCGCAGCCTGGTGCCTTCGCGCGCTAGATTCCGCGGATGCGTGTGGCTCGGGCATGGAGGACGAGCCTCCCCCCAGGCCATGTCGGAATCCGCTAGAGAATCCTGCATTTCCCCGAATAGTCGATAAATGATCTCCGCAGCGGACCATTCACCGCGGAAGAGTGACAGGTTAAATCTGCCTCCGGCGTGCCACGTTACGTGCACTTCGATCTCTTCCCCGGTACGCTGCTTGATTGCAATGTCATCGATAGGATCGTCGGGTGCGAGGACACGGAGCACTGCATTAAGCCTGGATAGAACTAGCAGCATGATATTACTGGACAGCTAGGACCTCCCCGTACACCAGGATTGCTCCCGCTCCGTCGTAGGTAGCGAATGTCAACTCATCAATGAAGTCGACGATGTTGCCGAAGTGAACAGGGTTCATGTTTACATGGAACGTATACCACTCAGGCTTAAGATGACTTCTGTTCTTATGATAGCTGCCAAGATTAATCGTGTATAGCATTCCGTACTCGTATACGAGGCTGGCAATCTTCGACCTGGGGCCCGGGCCGATGTTGTATCCCCAGGGGAGGGTATGCCCTGGACAATAGTACGCTAGCGTGAAGACGCCATCTGAGGCCCGGCTTACTTCCTTTTGGTTACATCTTATTGTCGGGATAGGCCCTCCTCCGCCGCCTGGGAGGCTTTGACCGGTTGGATCGGTGCCAGTAACCGGATTTCCGTCGGCATAGATATATGGTTCGTGCGTCGAATTCAGGTAGGGATCGACGGAGAGGAACTGGCCGGTGGCGGGATCGTAGTAGCGGTGTATGAGGTAGATCAGCCCGCTGGGGTCGGTGTAGGCACCTGCGTAGCCGAATGGAGTGGCCGAGGTGAGGCCTCCGGTTGTCTGGGGGTTACCCCAGGCGTCGTAGCTGGTGGCAGCAGTGAGTGTCCCGGAGCTGCCCACGGTGCCGCGGACTGAGCCTAGCGAGTCGGTAACCAGGTATGTGATGGTGCCGGTAGATAGGTTGACCTGCTCGGCAGGAGTCCTCGTCGAACCGTAGATGTAGGCATTGGTCGAGTCCATGATCATCTGCGGGATCTGAGGGACGGTGTTCCATACATATCCCTGTGTGGTCGCGGATCCGCCAGATGGGGTCGTGGTTGAGGAAACGCGCAGGCCGTTGCCGTCATAGCTGGCAGCGGTCATATTAGCTGTGCTGTTGGCATAGGCGGTCAGTTGCTCAGCGCCATTCCAGGTTCCCGACGCCAGAGTCGTACCTGATTGGGTCGCTGACAGTCGCTCCCCATCGGGGCTGTAGCTGAAATTGGCCGTATTCCCCGATAGTGCCGAAGAGGTGAGTTCCCCGGCATGATCGTAGGCTCCTGTCGCGCCGCTCGGAAGGGTGGTCAGGTCGCTCGATGGGTCGAAGCCGTAGTTGAGCTGGGGTTCGGTGCCGGGGGTCATGGAGGTGACCCGGCCCTGGGCGTCGTAACTGTAGGTGGCGGGCGACGACGGGGATGACGGAGTATCGGTCTCGGTCAGGATGCCTCTTGAGGGCGCGTCAGAGTAGGTGACGGACTGCAGTGTGGAGCTGGAGTTCTTAAGCGTGATCGAGGACGGGGAGTCGGTGTTGTCATAGCTGGTGGTAATCGTGTCGCCGATGGAGCCCAGCGCCTGGGAGTTAGGCATTCCGTCGGCGGTGTCGGTGATGGTGGTCTTGTTGCCATTGAAGTCGGTCACCGCGGCGAGCTGGTCGGCGTTGTCGTATCCATAGGACACTGTGTCAGAGGTTGCCCATGTTGCGCCAGCCGGCAGCGGGTAGGTGATCGAGCTAACTTGGCCATCGGGGGTGTATCCATAATTTGTGGTCTGCCCTACGCCGTTGGTGGCAGAGCTCAGTTCGCCGAATGGGTCATAGATATAGGTAGATGAGCCGCTGGCGTCGGTCATCCTAGTGTTGCTGCCGTTGGCATCGTAGCTGTAGCTGACTGAGTGGGCTGATGATCCGGAGTAGGAGATGGTGGCCGTGAGGTTGGAGGGGGTGTAGGTGTAGGTGGTGGTTACGCCCGCTGGGTCGGTGCTGGTGAGCATGTTCGCGGCCGGGTCGTATGTGGAGGTGGTGGTGGCACTGTTCGGGGCAGCGGTGGTGGCCGGGGTGGTGGTGGAGACCTGCTCCCCGGCGGAGTCGTAACTGTAGGTGGTCTGGTAGGCCGCCTGGGTCGGGTTGCTGGTTGGGCTGACCGTCCATGGCGAGAAGGTTTGGCAGGGCGCGGTGCCGGAGGTGCTGCCGTCGGGGGCAACGACTGCGGTGTTGTTGCCGTCTGGGTCGTAGCAGTAGGTGATCGTCGATGCCGCCGAGGTACCGTATCCGGTCGTTGCCGATGCCAATAGGTCGCCGCTGGTGTAGGTGTCAACGGTGACCTGGTTCGGCCCACCAGTGGTTGTGGGTGGGGCGGTGGTCTGGGTCAGGTTGCCGTTGCCGTCATAGGCGTAGGTGGTGGTCTCGGACCCGGACTGCCCGGCTGGCGCTGGGGTGGTCTGCTGGGTCTGCTTGCCGAGCGCGTTGAACGCGGACATTGTGGCGTCGGACGCGAGCCGGTTGCTATACCCGGAGGGGTAGGAGGTGGGGCATGATGCCGGGGTGAGGCTGTTGGCAGCGACGCCGGTCGGTGGGACGATCTGGGCGGTGTTGCCGTCACCGTCGTAGCAGGTCAGGGTGGCGTTCCGATCGGGGTTGGTGACCAGGGTGGGCTTGTCGTCGGCATTGTAGCTGGTGGTGGTGGTGTAGCTGCGGGCGTCTTGGACGGTGGTCTGGTTGCCGTCTGCGTCGTATCCGTAGGTGGTGATGCGCGGGGTGACGGTAGCGCCGGAGCCGCCTGCCCGGGTGACAGTGGTCTTCTTGCCATCGGCGTTCCAGGCGGTGACGGTGGTGTAGTTCCCAGCGTTCGCTCCGGGAAGGTTCCCTAGGGGTGCGGTGGTAGAGGTCTGCTCGCCGTCACCGTCGTAGGCGTAGGTCGTGGTGGCGGTCTCTGAGCCGTTGCCGTCCGGGATGGAGGAAGAGGTCAGGTCCCCGGCTGAGTCGTAAGCGAGCTGAGTTACCACCGCATCGGGGTTGATCGTGGCGCACGGCAGAGAAGGCGAGGGAGCATTGCTGGCGCAAGTGATGTTAGTGCCGTTGAGGGTTACGCTGTTGCCGTTGAATAGCTGGTAGGTGGTCTGAGAGTACGCGGCACTAGAACTGCCGGGTTCATATACGCCAGTGGTCGAGTACAGCTCATTACCGCGCGTGTCATAGAGCGTGTAAGTCAGTCCGACCGGTGGAGCCGAAGATGGCGGAACGATGACACCACCCGATGCGACAGGAGTCGGCCCTCCGTCCTGCGCACAAGTGGCCGTCGATGCGGCTCCCGAGTTACTGTCGCAGTTGGCCTGGTCCTGGCTGGTGTAGGAACTCGTGGTGGTGCCCGGACCGTCCGGGCCGGGCCGAATTGCCACGGTCGGGGTTCCCGCGGCATTGTAGGTGTAGCTGGTGGTGTTGCCGTCGCCGTCGGTGGTGGTGGCGTTGAGCAGGCTTCCGCCGTTGCTGACGCCTGCGGCGGTCAGGGGGTTGTTGTCCTTCTCGCTGGTGACGGTGCCGGAGGTGATCTGGGTCTCGGCGGCGAGGGTGCCCTGGACGTAGTCGTCGACGGTGGTGTTTCCGTCGGGGTCGGTGGTGGTGACGTAGCCGGTGCCGGTGGCCGGGTCCATACAGTCGCCTGCGGCGGCGTTGACGCAGTAGCTGAAGGTGGTCCTGAAGCCCATCGGGTCGGTCTGGGAAGTGACCCGGCCCAGGGTGTCGTAGACGTTGACGGTGGCGTCGCCGGCGTCGGGGCCGCCGGGCTGGGCGTTCGGGCTGGTGATGGTGAGCAGGGCGTTGGCCAGCAGCGGGTTGCCAGTGCTGCCTTGCCCGTAGGTGTAGCTGGTCACATGGGTCATCGGGCTGGTGACGGTGGTGAGCTGGCTGGCGGAGTTGTAGCCGTAGGTCCAGCTTCGGCCGAGGGGGTCGGTGACGGAGGTGACCAGTCCGGAGCTGCTAGAGCCGATGACCAGGGCGCGGCCGGACGCGGCGGTGATGGTTTCGCAGGAGGTCGCGGTGGAGGGGCATCCTCCGGTGCCCGGGGCCGGGGACTGGTAGGTGACGGTCAGGGTGTTCCCGGCGGTGTCGGTCTGGGAGATGAGCTGCCCGGTCCAGGAGTAGGTACTGGTGTCTGAGCCGGGGGCGGTGGCGTAGGTGTAGGTGTCGTTGCCGGTGTTGTCGGTCAAGGTGACGCCGGTGAACTGGGGCAAGACGCAGTACAGGCCGGCGGCGGTGTAGGGGGCGGTGCAGGCGCCGTTGACCTGGGCGTAGAAGGTGACCAGGTCGCCGCCGGGCTGGGTGATGGTGATGCCGCCCGGGGCCGGGTTCAGCGAACTGGTCTGGCCGGGGGCAGCCGGGATGGCCGAGGTGGCGGAGGCGGTGACTTCCTGCATGAGGCTGGTGGCCCACCCTTCGCCGGTTTGCAGGATGTACAGGTCGCCGGCCGGGTCGGTGCCGATGCCGTAGGGCAGGTACATCTGCGCGGCGGTGGCCGGGCCGCCGTTGCCGGAGAACCCGGGTGTGCCGGACGCGCTGCCGGCCACGTTGTAGATGTCCCCGGCGGTCATCGACTGGCCCCACTGGGTGCCGCTGGCGGCAGCGATCTCCCGGACCCTGGCGTTGCCCGAGTCGGTGATGTACAGGTCCCCGGCCGTATCCAGTGCGATCTGCGCCGGGCCGCTCAGCAGCGCATAGGCGGCCGGGCCGCCGTCTCCGGCGTTGCCGGCGGTGCCCGAGGCGCTGCCGGCGATGCCGTAGATGTCCCCGGCGGTCACCGGCTGGCCCCGCTGGGCGCTGGTGGCGGCGGCGACTTCCCGGACCTGGTTGTAGCGGGAGTCGGAGATGTACACGTTCCCGGCGGCGTCGACGGCCAGGCCGGTCGGCTGGCCCAGCGTAGCTGAGCTGCCCGCGCCGCCGTTGCCGGTGTCGCCGGGGGTCTGCGGGATCCCGGCGATGGCGTAGATGTCCCCGGCGGTCATGCTGGTCCCGTAGTGGGTGCCGGAGGTGGCCGGGATCTCCTGCACCAGGCTGTTGGTCGAATCGGCGAGGAACACGTCCCCGGCGGCGTCGATCGAGATAGCGTCCGGGGTGCCGAGCACCGCGGACGTGGCGGGTCCGCCGTCGCCGAAGTACCCGGACTCGCCGGGGGTGCCGGCGATGGTGGAGATGTTCCCGGTGGCTGCTGACACCTCCCGGATCAGGGCGTTGCCCTGATCGGCGATGTACAGGTTGCCCGAGGAGTCCACGGCTACGGCGAACGGGTCATCCAGCAGCGCCGAGGTGGCGGGCCCGCCGTCCCCGGCGTACCCGATCGCGCCGGCCGAGTTCCCGGCCACGGTGTACACGTCCCCGGCGGTCATGGTGATGCCGTACTGGGTGTGGCTGGATGCGGCGATCTCCTGGACGCGGTTGTTGCCGGCGTCGGCGATGAAGATGTCGCCGTGGGAGTCGGCGGTCACGGCGCCGGGGTTGTACAGGCCGGAGGTCACCGCCGGGCCGCTGTCCCCGGTGGTCAGCAGGGTGTAGCCGTCGCCGGCCAGGGCGGTGATGTTGTAGGGGCTGGTCTTGCTGAGCTCGCGGACCTGGTTGTTGCCGGTGTCGGAGACGTAGAGGTTGCCGGTGCTGTCCAGCCACACCGCGCCAGGGGCATTCAGCAGTGCGGAGGTGCCCACGCCTCCGTTGCCTGAGTTCCCGCCGGTACCAGTCGAGCTGCCCGCGACGGTGTACACGAAGTTGGCGGTCATGTTGTTCTGGCCGAACTCGCTGTGCCCGGTGCCGGCGACTTCCTGGACCCGGTTGTTGGCGGTGTCGGCGATGTACATGTTGCCGTTGGGGACCCGGACCGAGGCGGGGTAGTTCAGGTTCGATTGCAGCTGGGACTTGTTGTCGTTGCCGATGGTGCAGTTGGTGCTGCCGCCGCGCCCGGCCACATCGTAGATGTCGCCGCCGGTCATCCCGGAGATGCCCCAGTAGGTGCCGCTGGACCAGGGGATCTCCGCGATCCGGCAGTTGTTGGTGTCAGCGATCAGCATGTTGTCCGACCCGTCGATGGTGACGCCCTTCGGGGCGTTCAGCAGCGAACTGCCCGCCGCGGTGCCGTTGCTGCTCATCCCGGAGGCGCCGGTGGGGCTGCCGGTCACGGTGTAGATGTCGTTGACGGTCATCGACTTGCCCCACTCGGTCCCGCCGGTCGCGTTGATCTCCTGGATCCGGTTGTTGCCGGTATCGGCGATGTAGACGTCCCCGGCGTGGCTGCCCGCCCCGAAATGGATGCTGGTCGGCTGGTTCAGCTTCGCCGAGGTGGCCAGGCCGCCATCGCCGCTGGTCCCGCAGCTGCCGGTGGTCCCGGCGATCGTGTACTCATCGTTGGCGGTCATCGAGATGCTGCCCCACTGCGTCCCGGTGGTGGCCGCGATCTCCACTATCCGGCAGTCGTCGGTGTCGGCGATGTACAGGCCGGAGGAGTTCGCCATCACCCCGGTGGGATGATTCAGCCGGCTCTGGGCGGCCGGGGTCCCGTTGGCCAGCCCGGTGAAGTTCGGCAGGTACCCGGCCGGGCTGCCCGCGACGGTGTACACGTCCCCGCCGGTCATGGAGATGCCCCACTGGGTGCCGGTGGTCCCGGCGATCTCCTGGACCCGGTTGTCGGCCGTGTCCGCGATATAGATGTCCCCGGACCCGTCGACGTAGGTGTCGCCGGGCTGCTGCGCCACCGACTGGGCGCCGGGCCCGCCGTTGCCGTTGCCGGTGCGCAGCCCGCCGGCCGCGTAGATATCACCGGGCACCGGGCTGACCGTGTTCAGGGAGGACGCCCAGTTATCGGTCCACCCGTACCCCAGCGGCCCTGGCGTGGCCGCCTGGGTCTGCTGCCGCGCCACGACCGCGTCATAGGTGCGGGTGAAGCCCAGCGCCGGCCCGAATCCCGGGATGCTCACGTCGGTGGCGGCCTGGGCGAAGTCGCCGTTCTCGGTGTCCACCGGGTCCCCCGCTGACGCCTGGGACACGCCCGGCGCGGCCGGGTTGGAGGTCCCGCCGGTGGTCGTGCCGGCCAGTACTTCCCCGCCGGCCGAGGGGGCCAGCGCCGCCGTGGCGGATGACACCGGTTGGCCGAGCAGGGCATACGGCTGGCCGGTTACGCCGTCGGAGGCGGTGAACTTCGCCGCCGCGTCGGCGGCCGCGTCGTAGGCGACCGGGGTGAACATCGCCGGCCAGGAATCAAACCCTTCCTGTACCGGGCATCCCGGCGACCACGACCCGGTCGCCAGCGAACTGCTGGTGAACCCGCCGAACGTGCCCGCCTTGGCCGCCTCCCACGTGTTCACCGTGCCCGGGTCCGTGCAGGCCAGGCTGCCCTGGACGGTCAGCCCGCCCGCCAAGCCGATGCTTTCCACGCCGTTGAGCAGCGGCACCGCGGTGCCCGCGGACGCGGTGGAGTACTCGCAGTTCAGCGACTCGTACAGGCCCGTTCCCGAGGTCGGGGTACCCGAGTTGGCCGAGGAGAACCCCGCCGCGGCGTACCCCACCGCGTCCGTGATCAGCGTGTTCGCCGCCGTCGTACCCGGCAGCGCGGGCGCCGTGCCCAGCACCGCCAGGTTCCCGTTCACCGCGCCCTGCCAGGCGGTGCCAAGCGTGCCCGTCGTAGGCGTCAGGGACGAGCAGGTGCCGCCGCTGGACGGGTCACCGATCACCAGCGCCGCGTACCCGTCGAACTGGGATGCGGACATTCCCTGCCACGTCGACGGGGTGACTTGCGTCACCGAGTAGCCGGCGTTCTGCAGGACCGTGGTCTCCGGTGCGGTAGTCTCCCCGTTCTGCAGCAGCACCAGCACCGACGGCCCGGTCACCGCCTTGGCCGGCGGCGCCGCCGCCACGCTCGCCGCGACCGCTCCCGCCGCTACGCTGGCTGCCGCGACGGCCGGCACCGCGACTGGCATCACCCCTGCACCCGCCGCCAGGACCGGCCCAAGGCCCGCCGCTATCAGCCTGCGGCCGCGCCGCCACGCCCGCGCCCGGGTGCGCGCGGCATCCCGGCCACGTGTTGGTGCCGTGATCTGGGCAGCCTTCACCAGGAAACCGCGCAGCAGCGTCATCTCCGAGGGACCCTTTCCGGGCACGGGCGGGGCCACGGCCCGCACCCGGACCGCGGCCCCGCCATACGACAATGACCGGATTTATACCGGCATCCCCGGCGCGCCGTAAAGACACAGAAACATCACCATTTAATTGCTTTCAATAGACAACATGCACGGCTCATCTGCACGGCCAACTCGGCCAATCCATTTGCATAGCTCATCTGCACGATCTATTTGCATAGTTCATTTGCACAGGGCGTTTGCACAGGGCGTCCGCACAGGGCACGTCGGCACCCCACCTAGGAGCGCGGGCACCCGCGAACAAGCCGCCGGCGGGCAAGCGGGCACCGCAGCGACACGTGCGCGAGCCTAGCGGCGGGGACGGCAAGCCGGACGTCCGGCCGCCAGGTAGCATTCGATTCGTTTCCTTGAGCTGCTGGAATCCAACGGTGGCCGTCTGGAGCTTGCGGCACCAGGCGCTGCTGCCGCCTCGCTGAGGACCGGGCCAGACTCCTACGGCAGCCACCATCACGGGCCGGGCACAACACGCACATGAGGTCAGCGGGGCACTGGCCTGCCGCCCTGACTGAGCCGGCTTCCGGCTCCCGGTAGCGGCGGGAGAATTCGCCGCCGGGACGGCATCGCAGCTACGCCGGGGTAAATCAAAAACCGGAAGATCGAATACGCCTGATGATTCAGAATCTCCGCACGCGGCTGATGCAAAAACTGATATCGGGAGATTTTCTGGTTTATCTTCCGTTCGCCAGTGAAGTCCTGGTATGAAATAGCATCGTCACGTCACGCGGCCGACCAGGCCCGCCCTCCACGCCGCGCGACGCGGCGCCCGGCGGCCGGTAAGCGCCGGTGCGCCGGATGCGGAACGAGAGGGCTGTGATGAGGCGAGTGGTTGCGGCGGCCGCGGCGGCGGCGGTCCTGCTGGCGGGGTGCAGCTCGGCCAGCACGACGACCCAGGTCCGGGAGACCGGGACGCTGCGGCTCGGGTTCACGTTCAGCCTCGCGGACGCGCCGGCGCTGACCGGCCTGCAGATGGGGTATTTCGGGGCCGACCTGGGCGGGGTGATCGTGGACCCGGTACCGTTCACGTCCAACGCCGCCGAGGTGGCGGCGCTGGAGGACGGCCGGCTGGACGCAGCGTACATAGACCCGGTGGCCGCGGTCACGGCGTGGCAATCCTCGCCTGGCGGGCTGATCAAGATCATCGCGGGCGCCGCGTCGGGCGGCGCGGAGCTGGTGGTCAGGAACGGCATCACCAGCGCGCGCCAGCTCGCGCGCGCGCCGCTGGCCGCCCCGGCCGGCGGCGCGCAGCAGACGGCCCTGGACACCTGGCTCCGCCAGCAGGGCGACTCCTCCCCCGGCGCCGGCCGCATCACGATGACCAGCGCGTACCTGGTACAGGCGCTGAAGTCCGGGCACATCGCTGGCGCCTGGGAGCCAGCCCCCCAAGACGCCCAGATGGTCGCGGCGGGCGGGCGGGTGCTGGTGAACGAGGCCAGCTTGTGGCCCGGCGGCCGGTTCGCCACCGCGGTCCTGGTCGTGACCCAGCGGTACCTGTCCGCACATCCGGCCACGGTCACCGGGCTGCTCAAAGGCCAGATCCAGGCCGAGAACTTCATCACCACCGCCCCGGCAGCCGCGCAAGCGACAGTGAACCAGGAACTGGCCGCCCGGCAAGGCAGCCGCTTGCCGGCGCCGGTGCTGGCCCAGTCGTTCGCGCAGATTGCCTTCACCGACGACCCGCTCGCCGGATCGATCACCGCCGAGGCCCGGCACGCCGCATCAGCCGGGCTGCTCAAGCCAGTCCAGTCCCTGGCCGGGATCTATGACCTGGGCACGCTGAACAAGCTCCTGCGCGCCGCCGGCCAGCGGCCAGTCAGCTCATAAGGGCCGCCGGAGATGACGCTGGCGTGCAGAGGGTCAGGCCGGGCTGGCCCGTTCGCGGAGAGCCGGCCCGGGCCGGGCCGGCGGGCGCGGAACCCAGCGCCGTCGCGATGCTGATGCTCCTGCGGCACGCGACTGTATTCATGGCATGCGCCGCGTTCGCCGTCATCGCCTGGGTAGCGATCGCCGCCGGCATGGTGAATGCAGGCTACGCGCGGCCCGGTCACCCGGTGGCAACGGCACCAGCTCATGACCTACGCGGCCGAGTCCCGTCGCCGTCGCCGGCGGCGGGGCGGGCAGCGGGACCGGTTCCGGCCGGACCTGCGGCGGCTCCCGGGTCGCCGCCGCGCCAGCTGATCGTGCCGGACTTGATCGCCGTCGTGCCCGCCGGGATCACCGCCGCGCAGGTGGCCGGCATCAGCGCGCTGCCCGGCGTGCGGGCAGTACTGGCCGTAGACGGCGGCCAGGTCACGATCAACGGCCAGCCGGCCAGCATGCTCGGCGTCCCACCGCAGGCCTTCCGGTCCTGGACGCCACCGGTGACCGCAGCAGATACCGGGACCTGGGCCCGCCTGGACAGCGGGCAGCTGATCACCAGCAGCGCCGCCGCGAGCAGGCTCGGCCTGGCCGCCGGGAACACCTACCAGGTCTCCGCCGCCGCACGCGAGCAGGTCCCGTTCGGGGCGGCCGCGCTGCTGAACATGCCCGGCGTGGACGCGATCGTCAGCACCGCTGTGGCGGCCCAGCTCGGCCTGGCCGCCAACGTCGCCGTCCTGATCAACGCCCCGGCCGCGGACCTGGCCACCCTCATGCAGCAAGTGCGATCGGTCACCGGCGCGGCCGGCACGGTGGCCAGCCTCGTCCCGGTGGCCACGGCGGCCAGCCTCCCGGTCGACGCCAACGTGCCCGCCGGCCGTCCCGCGAACTACCTGCAGCTGTACCAGGAGTCGGCTGCCCAGTACTGCCCGGGCCTGTCCTGGACGGTGCTGGCTGCCATCGGCGAGATCGAAAGCGGCGACGGCGCCAACGACGGCCCGTCCACCGCCGGGGCACTGGGCCCCATGCAGTTCCTGCCCTCCACCTGGCAGATCTGGGGTACCGATGCGTTCGGCCAGGCCGGCCCGCCGGACATCATGAACCCGCTGGACGCCGTGCCCTCGGCGGCGCGGATGCTCTGCGCGGACGGCGCGGCCGCAGGCGGCGCGGCCCTGGCCGCGGCCATCTTCGACTACAACCACGCCACCTGGTACGTCACCGAAGTACTCGACCTGGCGGCCGAATACGCACAGGAATACTCGTGACCCCATCGCAGAATCGCAGAAGCCCGCCGCAGAAAGGAGGAGACCAGATAGCGGACGCCAGCAACGAATCGCAGATCATGTCAGGTCACGCCATTTATACAACAGCGGCCGGACCCGGGAGCTGTTCCTTCGCTTCATGAGTAATAAGGCGCGAGGGATATTCCTCTCAGCATGGTGGTTGTATTTGGCATGCCATGAAAATACGCATGCCGAATGAACCCTGCAGCTCCATGTCAGTATTCCGGAATAGGCATATCTCGCCGGGGCTCGGCTAGTATCCTGAAAGGATGCCGGAAAGAATAGCCATGCTGCCCCAAAGACGTTTCCGTCGGCGCCGCTCGCCTGCGATTTCCTGGAGCGGCAGCGCGAAAGGCCGGCCCTGATGCGGCTGGCGAACGTACGGGTGCTTGCCGCCTGCCTTATATCCGTTGGCTCCCTGGCTCTGGGCTTTGTGAGCGGCGCGCTAGGTAACCCGGCTGCGTCCGCGGCGACCGCCGCGCTCACCTTCCTGAGCTCCCAGTGCGAGCCGCTGCCCGCGGCCGCGTCTGCGTCTCCCGCCGCCTCATCCTCGTCCGCGGCGGAGCTGTGCGTCAGCGTCCAGGCATCTGAGTCCGGCATCAAACCCGGCCAGGCGGCGTCTTTCACCGTGCAGGTCTCGGCCCAGAACGGGCCGGCCTCCGGCGTGTCCGTGACGCTCACGGCAGCGCCGCAAGGTGAAGTGCCCGAGTTCACCAGCCGCTGTCCCGGCGGGAACGGGACAGCGACCTGCACGATCGGATCGATGGGCACCACGGTGTCACCATCGGCATACCAGGTGCAGGCCCAGATTCCGGTCGCCTCGAGCGCCACCTCAGTCACCTCAGTCACCCTGACGGCCACGGCTGACGCCGCTACCAGCCCGGCCATGACCACGATGCCCGCCGCCGCCGGAACGGTATCAGTCAGCGCGCCGGCCGCATCGCCGAGCAAATCCCCGTCAAGCACCCCCGCGGCGAGCACGTCCCCGGCGCAAGCCTCCCAGGCCACCCTGCCCGCGCTAGCCGCAACGCCGACGCTCGCATCCATCCCCGCCCCCAGCGTGAGCACCTCGCTCCTCAGCCCCGTTGACGTCTCCAGCATCCTGCCCGTGATCACACCTCCGGCCAGCCCCGCCGCCGCTCCTCCGGCCAGCCCCGCCGCTGACGTCGGCACACCGGCGGCCGGCAACTTCACCATGGTCATCGGAATGTCAGCGGCAACCGCCCAGCTCCTGGGGTTCATCGGGCTAGGGCTCATCCTCCTGCTCGCGGCCACCAAACTGGCTGGGGACCATCTGGCCGCACGCAGGACCCAGAAGAAAGAAGCAGACCCCAAGACCCGGAAAAGCGAAGGAGCCGTGAAAAAACGCCACAGGTTCCCGCAGCCCAGGCTTCCCGCCAGACCACGCCGCTGGCGTGCCGCATCACGGCCACCAAGCCATTGAGCCCGGCCCTGATGCCCGCCGCCCAGGACGGGCATCAGGGCCGGCCCGCTCCGGACACCCCGCCAAGCTGGGGGTCCGGGAGGGATGCTAGCTGGCGGCAGTGTCGGCCGCGGAGGCGGACGAAGACGCCGAAGCGGACGAAGACGCCGAAGCGGACGGGGACGGGGACGGGGACGGGGAAGCAGACGGGGAAGTAGAAGCGGACGGGGAAGCAGACGAAGACACGGACGGAGAAGCAGACGGGGAGGGGGAAGCAGACGGAGACGGAGAGGCTGACGGGTCGACGGCAGGCACAGCCGCCAGATGCCACAGGGTCTCGCCGGAGAACCAGCACTGATGCGGCAGCGGCAGCCTGAATTCCAGGTAATCGATCTTGCCGCTCTTATCCACGCACGCGAACACATAACTCCCGGTCGCCTGGACCGCGGGGCTGCTATTAGAACTCGTATTGCTGCTGTAGCTGGCATTACTGCTGTGGCTGATGCTGACCGATCTCGCCAGCGCCGCGCCCGCGACAATGCCCGCGATAGCCACCGTTGACGTCACCACGGTCCTGGTTTGCATCATCGTCCTTCCGTTCACTTCCCCGGGCACGTCAGCATTCGCATGGCGTGCATGCGCGGTGCGATAACGCACCGTGGATCTCCCCGCTCCCGCATGCCAAATAAGTTAAATGCCCGCGCCGCCATAGAAGACGGCATATGCGCAATTGTGACGTGCAATATCAGGGGCGTGGAATCGGGCTCGTTCGGCCTAATGATCTTTACTAGGGCGGCGGCGCCGAACGGGGCGGTCGGACGCGAGCCCGGGCGGGCCCAGCGGCAGCCGGGTCGGGGGCTTGACCTCGGCCAGCCGCAAGTAGGTCACCAGCCGCTGGCCGCCGCGGGTGGCCAGGCTGGCCAGCACGGTCTGGAGTTCGGCGACGTCGC
>Ga0116219_10002709_pt1 | contig 14582 bp, 12 predicted proteins | sample Sb_taG_4_FD_91019 | JGI IMG/M metagenome (GOLD analysis project Ga0116219, IMG submission 91019) | Peat soil microbial communities from Weissenstadt, Germany - Sb_50d_6_BS metaG | ecosystem: Environmental > Terrestrial > Soil > Wetlands > Peat | place: Germany: Weissenstadt | collected 2010-09-21
CCCACATCTGCACAGCCTCGACGGCGGCTGCGAGTTAATCTCGGAGCTAAACCAAAACCGGGAAACTCCAGTTATCAATGGTTGAGAAATCGGGGGCAGGTCACAAGCTTGGTCTTATGTGCGGACAGATTGTCCAGGATGATGTGCTTGTGCCTGGGGCAAAGCGAGACGACTTCCTTCTAGTCAGCCACACTGACAACAGTGAACTTGCATGGATAGGCTTACAATGAGTCATATCTCTTGGATCTAATGATGAGGATTAGAACACTTTCGCAGTATCTACAGGATGTTGCGGCATGGAACTTTCGAGTATGGGTCTATTCTTGCCTGGTTCTGTTTTTCTGTGGATGCTCGTCTCGACTTGAAACACCGCTCCCCAATGAAGTTTCTATACAGCCGAAGGAAGCCTGTGCTGAGCCGGGAGAAGTTGTCAGCTTCAGCGTCAATATTCCTGCTGATGATGTCGAATGGCAATTGTCTCCCGTGGATATCAAGAATGCAAATATTGGCTCGATTTTGGATTCCGGCCTCTATAGCGCACCTGAAAAGGTAGGCGCGATTACAAGTGTTATCGTGACCGCCATTCGAAGGAGCAACAGGCAACAGACTGCATCCAGTCAGCTTATTCTGAAACCCAACGCCGGAACGACTCTGGGCACGTATTACACAGGGAATAATCCAGAAGAAATAGCCGTGGGCGGAGATGGCAATCTCTGGATTACAAATTGGGGTGAAAATACACTATCCGAGCTTTCTCCGAGCGGAATGTTGCTTGGAAAGTATCCAACCGGATTGAAGCCGGAAGGTGTCGCTGTTGGTGCTTCAGGGAACATTTGGATCGCCAATAATAACGAAGCAAGCTTGATGCTCTATTCTCCGGCGGGCACATTGCTCAAGACAGTTTCCGTTGGAAGTAAACCACATGATATTGCGATTGACCAGGGCGGGGATTTGTGGGTTACAGATGATGGACTCGACAAGTTGTTCAGAGTTTCCTCTGACGGAACAGTTTTAGCTTCCTATGCGGCGGGATCGAATCCCCATGGGGTGGCGATTGATGACAGGGGAAATATTTGGGTCGTGAGCAACGCGACGAGTCAAATCTTGAAATTCGCCGCTTCTGGAAATTTTATAGGAGCCTATAACGCGGGAACTTATCCAGTATACGTCGCAATTGATAAGTCTGGTAATATCTGGACTCCAAGTACCATGAATGAAGGAACCTCGGACGCAGACGCAATTGTTTCAAAGCTGTCTCCGCAGGGGGATATTCTTGGCTCATTCCCTGCGGGAAGAAATGGGTGGGGAATTCAGATCGATAAATCTGGTTATGTATGGGTTATCAATGGTCTGACGAGCACGATCGTTTTGGAAGCAGGGTCGCTTACGCGCATGTCTCCAAAAGGAGAACTCATTGGAAGTTATCCATTGGGGATAGATCCAATGTGGTTGGCAACCGATCACCAAGGGGATCTTTGGGCTACTAATTCCGGCGCAAATAATGTCAGCCAGGTATCTGGTGGTTGTAAGAAATGAGATTCTGGGGCTCATCTTGGCCCGAGAAATTGGTCATTCATCTCTCTAGGATTCGGCAAACAAAAGGTAAGCGTACATCGAGTTACAGCAGCCCCTATTGACACGAGTGGAGTGTATCATCAGTTGTCCACTTATTTTTGGTGGACACTTGATGAATGTGTTTTAGGCGGCCTGAGAAGAGTGGATCTGGAGCGATGCAGCCATATTCCAGGGCAGCAGATCCTGGATCTTGCTGATGGTGACCTGCCCCCGGAAAACTCCGCCATTTAGAACTGAAGTTCTCTCGTACACCTTGCCCTTCGGCGGCTTGATTGCTTGCTGACCTCCTTCAAAATTGGGTTAAAGCGACTGGTCCGGCCCGAACTCGCACAAACCTGTTACATATTCCGCCGACCCGTCGCGCAGCCAGGAGTCCAATTGGGCTGGTTCCTTCAGTTGCTGTCCGCGAATCCGCGGCACCACGGCGTACTCGCAGGCCATATGAGGCAGGGCTGTCATGTCTCCCCAGAGCTTCTCAAATTGCGCGACGGGGAAGATGTCCTCTTGTCCCTTGCCCCACCGCTTTTTCACGTCCTTCAGAGTGATGTAAGTCGGCATGCGGGCGCCCATGGCGCGAACCGCGCTCACCACCTTGTCTTGATTCCGCAAGTCGTCCCTGCTCAGACCAAAAACCTGAAGTAATCCATCAATTTCTATCCAGAAAGTATTGGAGTTATAGTAGGAAAGCTTGAACTCAGTCTCTTCGGAAGGCAGGGCCATACCTTCGATCAGGCGCATTCGGCCATCAACAGCTGCGAGGCCGCCGCCATGGTCCTCGATCCGTCTCGTGACAACCTCCGCCGTCATCGTTGCTTTGCGCTTGATATGCCAACCTAAGATTCCCGGGTCGAGGTCGGCGCCCACGGTGTCGATGTTATGGACCATCAGGTGGCGCAGATTGGGATGCGCCTCCAGCATCTGCAACAGAACGCCACTGCGAAAGAGATTCGGCACCTCGTACCAGTGCCCGACAGGATGCAGACATTGCAGCGGAAGATTATCAATATAGTTGCTTCCCTCACCGGATTGCCGCGCCCAGGCAATCAGCGCCGCATGCACGCTGTCACGGACCTTTTGTGCCTGGGCATCCAGTATCTGTTGCGGTGTGTCCTCCCAGGCAAAACGCAGGTCCCGGACGGTTGGTATCAGTCGCAACCCTACACTCTGGCCGGCCGAGAGAAACCACGGCCCGGCGTAGCCATACGCCGCTTCGCGCCGCATTTGCTCGTCAATCGGCCGATGGGTTAAATAGCTGGTTGTGATCACATGGGGAACTTTGCAGCCGTAAAGCCTCCTCGCCCGCCGGCTCTTCGCCAGATGGACTTCGAGAAATGTGCGCTGCTTCCCCGCCAACCGGCAGAACGGGACCAGAGCCTTCACAACGCCTGCTCCCCGGGTCCAGCGACTTCCCGCGCCCCCGCTGAGCGTGACCACCGCAACCGCGCCCGCAGCGAGCGCCTCTTCTCCCATCGCGCGAAGGTGGACGTCTGCCTCCTGCCTCGCGTCAAACAGATCTTCCGTTGTCACATCCTCGATCTGGATCGATGCCGGAATCCGGTTTTGCGCCAACCCGATCTGTCCCGCGCGCATCTCTGCCTGGATCCGCTCATGCTCGACCGCATCGAAGCCATATTGCGCGAGCAGTGATTCAAGTGATTCGCCGTTCTCTTCTCCGTGAGCAACGTGCGGCAAAAGCCGGTCAAGAAGGCTCCGGGTCCGGCCCAAAGCGCCCGGCACGTCACGACAGAGCGAACTGAAACGCTCGAGATCAGTCCGCTCACAGGCCGTGAGCAGCCGCTGATCTTTCCGTAGAAGCGTGGGCAGAATGATGTTGTAGTAGCCATCAGGCAAGATCGCGGCACCGCCTGTCTTCAGTTCGGCAATTGTTCCGCGCTCATTGATCGAGAAATCGTAGACCACCGGCTCGATGGCAAAAGCCACTCCGTCGGCGAGCCTGCTACTGATCTCCCGCATCAGGGCTTCTAGGTGGTTCTGCGCCTCGGGCTTCCGAACCGGATTGAAGATGAATCCCATCCCGCCGCCCGACATCCCCCCGAGCATCCAGAATCCCCAAAAGGCATCTCCATATGCCGCATGGACCTCGCGAATGAGAGTTTCTGTATAAAGGTTGCTGGCCCAAGGAATGATGCTCTGGATCGGTCCGTCAAAGTTTCGCTGCGTGGCCGCGCCAATCGCGTGCACGTCTCCGCTTCGCAAGTCGCCAATGATTTCATCTAGGATCCTGCATGCTGTCAGCCGGGCTGCCCATTCGGCATCCGAGCGAAGCAGGTATCTTTCCGTCACCATTTCGAGGACGGGCCCCACATCCTGCGCCATTCCCCCATGCACCAGGACGAGGCTTTGTTGAAGCCGCTCGCGGGTCTCGGCGCTCACCTGCGACTCGTCGAGAATGCGGTGGTTGGGCAATAACCTGCCCCGACTGATGCCAAACTCCGGATCCTCCTCGGTTGCCAGCACTCCTTCGATGAGCTTGATCCCCGGCCACACGCCGCCAGAATCCTGCCACCCGCCGCCCGATCCTCCCAGCCACTCACCGAGAATAGCGCGCGCAGCCACCAGGCGGCGCTCGGGCTCGCTCAAGGGACCCGTCAAAGACACTGCCTGCCCTGTGGCGCGCATGCAGACTGTGATCAGCGAAGCAAGTAGGGTCGTGGAGACTGCAAGCCGGGAACCCTTGGGAATGTTGTTCACCTTGCTGACGATCTCAATGCCGAGACCGTCACGCTGCATCAACTGCGCAAGCACCGCGGGGAGCAGCTGACCCGAACCTTCCAGCCCCGGCGGAACGATTCCCGAGGCGATCACCGCTGCTTTCACTAGGCCAAGATAGTCGCGGCCAAAGTCGAAGAGTTCCTGCAGATCGCTGATCTCCGCCGTCGCATCCAGATCGACGCTGACGAGGCGGATCACTGGGCGATCGATTACGCGGAGATATGCCTCGACAGGCGGTTTGGGTTTGCCGGCGTCCGATCCATGAATCGCCAGGTCGATGGAGACATTTAGCACCCGCGCCATTTCCGGCAGATCCATACCGAGAAAAAAGATGTCGCTCCAACCGCTGTGGCTCAGATCCATCCGCACCGGCGTATTTTCGCGCAAAATCGGAAACGGCTCTCCGGCACTGCGCTGCAGCAGGTCCCCGCGCATGCGCAGCGCGTAGTCAGCCGGATGCCCGGTGCGGAACATCCATTGATTGCCGCGGACCGACCGCACACTCCGCCGAACCTGTTCGGCCAGGGTCTGGAATGCGAGCCCGCGATATGCCGCGGCCAGCGAGCTGGAAAGACCGTCGCTCAATCCCTCCGCCGTCTGGGCGCCGAGAAAGATGCCGATGGCCTCCTCATATCGTCGCGTCAAAAGCTTCTCGTAGCCGCGAAACGGAATCAACGTCTTGCCGTTCGTGGTCGCCCCTTGCCTTTTCGGCAGATGGAAACGGTGGATCGCATAAAGAAAGAAGAGCGCCCTCACGCGCTCGTAGAGATTTTTGCTTGAGCGCCTCAGCTTCTCGAGCTCTGCGGCTTCGGCCAGCAGTTGTTCCGTGGTTGCGGTGCGGCAGAACGCGTCGAGGGAACGGTTGCGGATCGCAGGATCGGCAGCGGTGATGATCGTCCACAGCCCACTCACGCTTTCGCCCCTTTCGCCGAGAGCATCTGGCGAGTAGCAAGAACCTGGATCAGCTGGGTCAGGACTTCGTCTCGATCATCTCCGTTGAGCGCCAGGGCAAGCTGGGCAACAAACAATCCGTATTTCACTCCAACATCGAAGCGCTGCCCCGTCTGGATCATGGCCAGATATTGCTCGCGCTGGGCCAGCGCGCCGAGCGCCGTAGACAGACTTACGCGCCCCGTCGGCACCTCGGCGAGCATGGTTGAGAGGATCTCGAAGATCGCCGGCGTCAGGACGTGTATCCCGTAAAAGCAGAGATACTGCCCGCTGCGGAGGCCGGGAACAACCAGACGTTGCTCGGCTTCGGTCGGCGTCGGCTTCTCAACAACCGTGTCGACGCGATAAAAACCCGGTCTGCCCGCGACCGGCTGGCCGCCGACGGTGCCGAAAAAAGGAAGCAGGCTTTCTCGCGTCACCTGCACGGCAGAAATTGCACATCCCTCCGTCGAGGCCGCTTCGACCAGTCGTTTTGCGCTGCCGCTCTGCTCCGTCCCGACGTAGATGTGGTCGCCAACGAAATGCAAGAAGGGCTCGTCTTTGACAAAGCGCTGGGCACATAGCACCGCATGCGCGTAGCCCCGCGTTTCCCTCTGCTCAACAAAGGTCAGCCGCGCACCATCGTTTGTCAGCAACCTTTTGTAAGGCTCCTCGTCACCCGGCCACACCACGATGCAGATGTCACGAATGCCCGCAAGTACCGCTTCGCCCACCACAAGGCTCAGCACCGAGCGCTCCTTGCCCTGCTGGTCGAAGAGGGTCTGCATGGGCAGGTTGCGCTGGTCCTTGCCCGCCGCGGTGATCACTGCCTTTCTGATTTGCATGTCGAACATTCTACAGCGCCAACCCCCTTGGGCCACCGCGCATTATCGCAACCCTGGCTCGACGCATCATTTCAGAGAAAATCCATGGCAGGCTGGCTCACATGCGCATTTTCCCACCGAATACGACCGTTTCCAGCGCGTTCTTGAAAGGCCCGTCTCCACGTCACATCAGCCCACTCATAATCTTGATGAGAAGCGTCCCAGTTCGAGTGTCCACGGAGGCATTACAGACGACCATTTGCATGACCCTGAATATAGAGTTGTCGATCGTGATAAGGTTAAGTCGATAAAAAATCGAGACTGCTTCGCCTAGAACTTGCAATTCCCTACAAAATTCAGAGGTTTATTATCGACATTATTCAGAGGCTTTTTTGAGTTTTTCATGAATTTTGAATTGCGAATAAACTCCGAACGAACTGAAGCCAGAGATTCGCTTGCAATCAGAATGCGACAACTCAATTCTGTTCGGAGGTGTGCGTCAGTGACGCTTCAGCATGGTTTCACCAGAGGTTGGTGCGCGGCTGAAGTTGGCTTGTTGTTTCCCTTCGCGCGGTTGGCGTACCAGTCTTCGCGAACCAGCGGCATCCGGCTGCGGCCGCGGTCAAGCCTACTGAGAAGAACCTGATGAATGGCGATTCGGCCGCTCTGGAAGGCCGCAGCGGATCCCGCAGTGTAAAGCAGCCAGATCCGGTAGGTGGCTTCCGGAACGAGATTGAGCAGCACAGCCTGGTTTTTCTGGAGTCCCTCAACCCATTTGCGCAGTGTGAGTTCGTAATGCTCGCGCAGGTTCTCGACGTCGCGCACTTCGAAGCCCGCGCCCTCCGCAGCATTGATCGCCTCGGTGATGGTCACAAGTCTCCCATCCGGGAAGACATACCGATCGATGAAGGAGTGCTTGGGTGATGGCGCCGATTGAGAGCGAGCGATTCCGTGGTTGAGAAGTGTACCGCCCGGCTTGAGCAACCCGTGCACGGTGGCAAAGTATATTGGCAGATTCGGCAATCCAACGTGCTCGAACATCCCGATGCTCGCGATCTTGTCAAATGATCCACGGAGCTCTTCGCAATGGCGATAGTCACGATGCTCAATGGTGCATGAGTCAGCCAGTCCGGCATCCCGAATTCTCTGATTTGCAACGTCCGCCTGTTCGCGGCTGAGAGTGATTCCATGAGCCTGCGTGCCATAGCGGCAGGCGGCGTGCAGGACCAGGCTTCCCCATCCGCAACCGACGTCGAGAAAGCGCTCGTTCCGCTTCAGCCGCAGCTTACGGCAAATCAAGTCGAACTTCTGCTCCTGAGCGGAGTCGAGGGAATCATCCGCGCTGCGAAAATACGCGCAGGAGTACCCGAGCGCTTCACCCAGCCATGGGCGATAAAACGCAACTGGTAGATTGTAGTGGTACGAGATCGATGCCAGGTCCCGGGCCTTAGAGTGCTTCGCCCCATGCTTGAACCAGCGCCTCAGGCTCAATGCATTCGCCAGAATACTTTGGAAGGCTTTCTGCCGAAGGCCGCGAGGCCGTCCCATCAGGTACTCTGCGATGCCAAACGCTGAGAAGAGGTCGCCCCCAACATCCAGTTCCTTGCGGACGAATGCTTCTCCCAGAGTGATCTCGTCAGCGCCGGCGGCAAGAGATGCCAAGGCATCGGGTGCGTTGATCACCAGAGTGCATACGCCACCATCTGATCCGTAGTCCCATTGCCATCCGTTCCAAAGCCGAATCGAGAATTCCGGACCATCGTATCCACTGAACAGGTCGGCTAGTTGCTTGCCAAGCCGCTTCTCGCGAGATGCTGATGGATCGCTGCTCATATTTGAACTCGATGAAATTGTCCAGCAGAATGTTGTTTGGGGACCCGTCATCCATGGCTGCCTGAGCCCTTCCAAACCAGGTTGGGGCTGGGCCGAATAGCGGCTCCGTTCCCAGCCCGTCGGCTTGCGCGGCCGGTGCAGCCTTGCACAGTGGTCGGTCGGACCGGACCGTCCAATGCCCACCGGCTGTCATTATTATCCCAACCCGCAGCCTTTGCCTACAGTTCGATTCGTCGGCAATTGGTCCATGAACGGCAAAGAAAAAGCCTGCGCCCGAGAATCGGGTGCAGGCCAAAGATATGACGCAGGGTGAGACGATGACCAACCGTCGGCTTGTCAGGGTAACGACGGTAACTCAATGTGCAGTCAATGGGGCAGAATCCGATCAGGCATGCAAGAAAGCTGAAGCGCGATCAAAGCTGTAGTTCGCGTCGCTGATGGAACTGCCGAGGACCTCGACGTCGAGCAAATCCGTTTCGAGCGAGAAGCTTTGCCGGACAGTGGCAAGTGAAATTACGACTTTGCAGCGTTGCCGAAGCTGAGTAACAATTCCTTCGACTCCGGCAAAGGCGCCTTCACGCACGCGCACCGGCATGCCTACGTTGACGCTGGGATGGGGGCGCAGGATGCAGCCACTTTCGAGCCCCTGTCGGATTCTGGAAATCTCTTCTGAAGTCACCAATCCGCTGTCGGAGTTACCCAGGAGGCGGATGACGCCGGGTGTGGAGATGAGGGGGAGTCGATTCTGCGGCGTAAGGTGGACAAAAACGTACCCCAAAAAGAGGGGCCGTTCCAAGGTAACAGTCCGGTCGGTCCAGCGGGAGCGCTCTGTATAAAGCGGCAAATAGTGTTCCACGGAACGGATCGACAAGTGGCGTGCAACTTTGTTTTCGTGGTTTGCTACAACATGCAATACGTGCCATGGACCCTGGTGCATCTGGAGCTCCCGGTTTCTCGAGACATAAGGGCGGTTCCCCTTTTGCCTTGTCTGATTGTCGCATGCAGCATCATGTACTGCACATACACTCAGGCACAGGTGGGCCCCGTCGAGAAGCCTACGCGAGATCCTTGGGGAAATCGTCCTCGGCGGAGGGTTCTCCCTTCATTCCGGTCGACAGCGGGGTCGGACACGAACACACGGCTTCATCGGTGCGTCGCCACGATGGAGTCCTCTTTGTGGGAGGGGGAAGCTCCCTTTATTCTTATTACTTGATCCAGAGACAGTTTCTATCCCGTACGTTTTGGCAGTTTCCGGCCATACGGTCTGAGAGAGAGGATGTCTTCCTGACCGCTGGAGTCCATTCGCTTTGCACCGGGAAAATGCGAATGCGCAATTGGCTGCTCGTTCTGTTTGCGCTAAGCTTCTTTCCGGTTTTTTTGAGTGCCCAGTCAGGGGATCTCGCTTCCTATCAGATTTACGGTGGGTTCACTTCCCTCTCCAATTCTTTCAATGGCGTCCCTGGATCCCGTCAACCCCTGTTCGGTTGGGAAGCAGCTCTTGCTTTTCCCGCCTGGCATCATTTGCGGCCAAAACTTGACTATGCAGCCTTCAACGGAACCAATCTCGGCGCTCCGCAACATGCCTTTTTCATTACGGCAGGCGGCGAGTACGAGTACAACGTGGGCAAGGAGAGGCTTTTCGCGGATGCCATGTTTGGCGACGTGGGTCTGAATCAGAATTGGGGTGCAAACGGGTCGCCAGGGAGCAATGCTTCCTTCACCACGTTGTTCGGTGGCGGCGTAGACACCCCGGTAAGCAAGCATCTCGCGATTCGTCTGGAAGGCGGGTACCAGTACACGAACTTTGCCCTGTACCAGAGTTTGAGCTACAAGTTTCCGTACAGGATTCCGGGGCTGCCCAATAACTTCGCCCGCTTCTCCACCGGATTCGTTTGGATTCCCGGTCTCAAATCAACGTCCAGCGACGTCACCAGCAGCCGCCAGGAACATCAGCCGGTTGAAAGCGAGTTGGTCTACGAAGACATCGGCTCCTTTGGGCACTACCACCTCTTTGCCGACTCATGGTGGAGCAATCTACACACCGCGGGTGTGGAGTATGACCGACACTCCTGGGGAAAGTTCATCGGAGCGCGAATGGACTATACCGCCGATATCATGCCGCTGGTGATCCTCACCCAACCCAGCAAAACCGACGTGTGGGGGGATCCGCTGACCACCGACCGTGAACACGTTCCCGGTTTGGCGTTCGCGCCCATCGGGCTGCGCATGATGTGGAGAGACGGCAAGCGCGTCAAGCCTTATTACTTTATCAAAGGCGGTTTGATCGGCTTCACACAAAAGGCGCTCTCAAAGAACGCCACATATGAGAGCTTCACTCTTCAAGAAAGCCTGGGCGCTCAATTCAAACTGACCGAGCGATGGGATTTTCGCACCGGGTTCCTCTTTTTTCATTTTTCGGATGGTTTCATTGTAGCGAGCAATCCGGGCCTCGACTCGCTGACCTATAACGCCGGCCTTTGCTATCACCTGGGAAAGCGCGAGGCTGGCCGCTAAGCACCCGGGCAAAGCGCGGTTGACCACTCGGAAGGAAAACACAGATTACTTTGCGCGGCAAGCGCGAAGTCCCCTAGGGGCGGATGGGCAGACCCTGAAGTCCCTGGGAGACCATTGAGCTTCGGAGCCGCGGCGCCCCGCACTGGTTTGCCAGCGGACAGGAGCTTCCTGCTATGCGCCGATGGCAAAGATTTGCTATTCACTGCTGGCATTAAACCACCATGAAATTAGGCAAGCGGATCCGATGCGGAAGCATAGCGATCCGGGTTGAAGTCAAAGGCGGTGTGAGGCGTTTCCGGCTGGAGCACGGCACTGGACTGCGAGGCACTCACAGACTTGATTTCGCTATGACACGCGGTGACTGGGAAAAGGACCGATGACGCGATCGAGAGGCGCAGCGCCAAGGTGATTGAGATGAAAGGGATTGTCGACAGCATCAATACACACACCCAACCATTTGGAATGCCAAGGCGTCTAACTTGTGACCGAGCAGGTGAGCTGGCGACTGAACCGACGGACCCGGCGAGTTTTCCGGTTTTGTGAGCCATCGGCCATTGGGAAGCGACAGCCACGATATATTTAGACTCTTTAGAAAACCTCTCCGATGCTCGGTTACGCAGATAGAAAAAAGTTTCCAACCCTGTGCTTCGCAAGCCGTTGCCTTGAACAACACTGCATTGAAGATCCCGGTAAAGCCCAGGGGAAACTATCCCCGGCTTTACGGTGGAGGATTATGACCGAGATTCAGCTTCTGATAGCCGACAACCAGCCACTTACGCTTTCTGGCCTGCGCACTGCGGTGGCAGGACAGTCGGACATCGAGGTGCTTGCGGAGTGTGCGAGCCCCGATCGATTGATGGACGCGGTGCGTAAGCACTCCCCGGATGTGTTATTGGTGAGCACAGATTTTTTCGAGGAAAAGCTGGATGCACTCGAACGCCTGGTGATGGAGATCGAGGAAACGCGGGTGGTCTTGCTGACGAACAGGAAAGACCCCAGTTTTCTCGAGGAAGCCCTGCGCTGCGGCGCAAAGGGCGTGATCCAAAGAGAATGGCCGATCCAGCAAATCCCGGTGGCCATTCGAAAGGTCACGAACGGCGGCTTCTGGGTGGAGCGAACCGTCGCCGAGCGGGTTCTTGAGAACATCCTGAACGGGCATCCCGTCGAGAATCCTGAAACTCGCAAGATTGCATCGATTACGCAGCGCGAACGCGAGGTCATCACCTTAATTTGCCAGGGATTCAGGAACAAGAAGATCGCCGGCACACTGCACATCAGTGAAGCGACCGTGTCGCATCATCTCACGTCGATCTATCGAAAACTCGAGGTGGACGACCGGATCGCACTGGTTATCTACTCGGCGAAGCAGAGCCTGGTCACGTTCTGATTTGCGCTAGGGTTCGCCGGGACAGGCCCCCGCGCACGATGACTTAGAACTGGCCGTGGCCGTGACCCGACAACTCGTGAAGCGCATAAAAAGCAATCTTCCTTACAGAATCGAAGTTTGTGGCGAAAAGAAAGGAACAGAGGTAGAAGCACAGGTAGAAGCCCGCGGTCGAGTAATTGAGAAAACGAAGCGGCTCGCGGGAAACCGATTGGCGCAACTTGACGACCTTGCTAAGCACACCAAAGCCGATACCGATCGCTGCTCCGGCCAGAACATCGGTGGGAAAGTGCTCCCCGAGATACACTAGCGGCAAACAGACAACGAACAGGGCGTGGCAATAGGCCAGAAGGCCGACTTTCCAGGAAACCAGAAAGATGGTCGTGGCCAGCGCAAAGTACAAAACAGCATGGTCGCTTGGGAATGAGCTCCAGTGAATCAGGTCATAGTAGTATTCAGCGGTCCCATGGGGCGGTTTGAAATGCACGTCGGCATTCAGGTAGGGCCGCGCGCGGAAAGGCAACACCGCCGCCAGTCCTCGGGTGAAAAATAGTGCCACAAACGCTGAGACCAAGCCGCTGATCAGGGTTTCTCTCACCGCTTCTTTGGTTTCACTTTCAGCAAACCACGCCCACCAAAAAAAGCTTGTCGCCACACCGCCGGTGATGAAGGGGTCAGTGGAAACGAATACCATGGTTTTGTCTAACACCCAGGATCTTTGAGCAAACTGATTCAGGAAATGCAGAATGCTGGAATCGAAGGCATCAACCATCGTGATCTTCACCCTCCGCACTGCGAACCTGTCCTGTTACGGTCGGACTTAAGGCAAAGAATCGCCCCTTAGCGAGCCGAAGATTGGCAAACCACTTGTGTGATGCCTGGAGAGGGTAACTAGCTGTCTGGACGATGAAGAGTCGGCAAGAACCGGATGGGGCAATCTGTTTTGAGATCGGCACGACCCCCAGTTCGTTTTGGAATCTCATCGACTCGACTCCCCTTGCCGTGACGCGCATGTGCGCCTCAATGATTTCGCTGCCGGAGCATAGTAACTGTAGATTTTGAGCATCAGGTCGCCCACCGAACATGATTGGAAGGGGAGCCATGTCGATCGCAAGTGCGAAGATTCAGGCTGGAACGGCTGCAAGTGAAATCTTTCTTATTTTTATAACTAATTGAAATAAATATAGTTAATATCCGATGTGTGTGACCGGACCGTCCGAAGTAGGGGTACAGTATATGCATGGACCAGTTTTCCACAGGGTCCGCCAAAGACGCGGCTTCCCCGAGCGCGCGCCGGCGATGCAGTCCGCCATGAATGCAGACAGGTATTGCGCTTACAACCTGACCCGCCAACGATTTGTGGCGTCCAACCTTGAGGCTGCGGACGGCACCACGAGCCGTGCAGAAGCTCGGCTGCTGGAAATAGGTCTGGGCGAAGAGACAGCGCTGTGGATTTTTCCATACAGAAAGATCTCAGCTTCAAGCGCGCGCTTTCCTCTCGATCTGGTTCTTCTCGACAGCGACAGTGTCGTTCTGGAAACCGTTGAGTTCTTCCCCATGAATGCCGCTTGCGCGGCGGAGGCGCAAGCCACAAGCCTTCTTGTTTTGGCGGCAGACTCGGTGGCGCGGGGAGAAATCAAGCCCGGCGACCAGTTAGCCATCTCTTCTCCCGAAGAGATGATGCTGTATTTGCAGCGCGCGCAAAATGACAGTGGACATCTGCCCGAAACCGCGCGGGTGATCCCCTGGCCGAAGAACGGCGCAATGGCTGAAGAGCAGCCCGCCACGGCGAAAGATGCACCCAAAGCAGACGGCGTCGAGCCGGGGAAACCATGCGAAGGCGCAGTGACAGAGGCTGCCGCGCGGCCGCCTGAGAAGGAAGAATCGGCGATCGCAGCGAGTGAATCGCCTGAGAGCGCGCCTGCAGAGGTCGTGACGGAGTTGCCGGTTCATGACGAACCGGTGGTTGCCGCGTTTGAGCCCAGCGAAAGCACACGACCGCAAATTGCCGCAGAAATTCCAGACAAAGATGAGCCAGTAGCCGCGATGGGCCTGTACAGCCAGGTTGCTCTGATGCCGGCTCTGGCGGAGTCGCCGTGGGAAGATGCGCCGGCGCAGGAACCGCATGTCGTGCCGCTCGAGTATCGCCCGGTGAACGCACCCCCGATTCTGGTAGAGCTACCTGTTACGAATGATGTGCCGGCGGCGCCGAGTCAACGAATTCCGTGGAGGGAGGACGAAACTCGAAAGAACTGGATCATGCGCCTGCTGGAAGGCGAAGATCGCGATCCGCGAAGCGCGCCGCGGGAATCGCTTCCGGGGCTCGTCGCCTATTTCTTTAGGGGCGGAGCTCCCAAGCCGGACGCGGTTCGCAATATCAGCATGACGGGGTTATACCTCGTTACCCGCGAACGCTGGTATATGGGCACAGTCGTTCAAATGACATTGACCAACTGGAACCGATCGATCATCGAGCCAACGATTTCGCTGCATGCGCAAGCAGTTCGGTCGGAAAGCGATGGTGTTGCCTTCCGTTTCTTTCTGGAAGAGGACCGTCATTGCGACGGCAGAGTCATCCAGCTGTACGCCCCGACGAACGGAGTTGACAGAATGCAAGTGGGAAGATTCATGGAGGACTTCAAGGCAACGAATCCCTCGGTGCAATAACGCATAACGACGACTGAAGTGCGCGGCGCACATGCTCACGAAGCCGCCCTCAAGTAGGGCTGTCCCTCTTCTGAAGTGGCAGAATTCGCTCAGCATTGCTTTCGTTTTCCCCAAAAACCGTA
>Ga0116219_10002712_pt1 | contig 14578 bp, 10 predicted proteins | sample Sb_taG_4_FD_91019 | JGI IMG/M metagenome (GOLD analysis project Ga0116219, IMG submission 91019) | Peat soil microbial communities from Weissenstadt, Germany - Sb_50d_6_BS metaG | ecosystem: Environmental > Terrestrial > Soil > Wetlands > Peat | place: Germany: Weissenstadt | collected 2010-09-21
GTGGGAACTCCCCGCCCCGCGCGCTACCAGCCTAAAAAATTTCCGCGTAGGCTACGTCATTGACGATCCCATCGCTCCGCCCACGCCGGAAATGAAATCCCTGCTCGAAAAAACAATCTCCGCTCTCGATCGCGCCGGCGCGCAACTCAAGCCCGGCTGGCCCGCCGGCTTCCAAATCCAAAATCTTCTCGACACCTACAAGTTTCTCTTGTTCGCGTTTTTATTCAGCGTCACGCCGCCCGAGCAACAGGAAGCCCAGCGCAAAGCCGCCGCCGCCGATCCCAACTCCCCGCCTCTTCCCGGCATGGCGCCCTTCGCCGATTGGCAACGCCAAAATTTCCGGCGCCTCGGCTTCCGCGCCCAGTGGCAAAATTATTTCAACGACGTAGACGTCTTCCTCTCGCCCACTGCCTTCACTCCCGCCTTCCCTCACGATCACAGCGAACCGCAAGAGCAGCGTCTCATCGCCACTTCCACGGGCCCGCGCCACTACCTCGATCTATTCGCCTGGATCGCCACCGCCACGCTAACCGGCTGCCCCGCGACAACAACTCCCATCGGCCTGACTCCCGACGGCCTGCCAGCAGGCATCCAAATCATGGGTCCGTTCTGGGAAGACGCCACGCCAATAAAATTCGCCGACCTCCTCTCCCAAGAAACCGGCCCCTTCAAGCCGCCGCCAGGCTACAAGTAGCGCCGGCGTCCCCGCCGGCATCCGACGACCCAAAACCAAAAATACACGGCAAGCGCCCGCGGAAGACCCACAATCATTCATCTCTCTTCCTCTCTCTTCCTCTCTCTTCTCCTCCTTTCTCCGCGCCCTCTGCGTCTCTGCGGTACAATCCCGCATGCCCAAAAAGCCCGCCGCAAAAAAATCCTCCTCCCGCGCCGTCGAAGGCCCCGAAGCCGCAAAGATCATCGACACCTACGTCCAGCGCAAAAACGCCGCACTCAAGCAACTCGCCACCGAGCTGCGCCGCCTGGTGAAAAAAACTCTCCCAGCCTCGCGCGAAACAATCAATCCGTGGGGCATTCCCACGTTCGATCAAAACGGCCCGCTAGCTTTTCTGATGATCGGAAAAAATCACGTGACGTTTGGTTTCACGCGAGGAACTTCTCTGACGGATTCAACAGGTCTGCTCGAAGGAACCGGGAAAAATCTTCGCCACGTAAAGCTGCGCGACGCGCAACAGCTCCGCGATCCAAATCTACGCCACCTAATCGCCGAAGCCGCAGCCCTAAATCACAAAACTCCTCTGACGCCCACAATGCGCGTCAAAAAGTAGCGCCGGCTTGCACCGGATGCTGCTGCGGGACGTCCCTGCCGTCATCTTACGAAAACAGCGTCCTTGAATGGCTCGCATCACGCGCGGCGGAGCCAAGAAAAGAGCCGGCAGGGACGCCGGCGCTACCAAACCTCACGCCGCGACCTTCACCTCGTTGACGCGCATCTGCGCCTCTACCGCAACCTCCAAATCATCCACCGACTTGCTCACCGTCGCCATCACCATGATCCGCGCGTCGCCCGTCATATGCTTCGCGATGCGAAACATCCACTTCAGCGCTTCCACCTTCACTCGCAGATCGCCGGCCGCGTCGCAAAGGTGAACCTGGTCCGCCAGCCAAACGTAGTAAGGCGCGGACCGCAAGCCCTCGACGAGCCCACCCAACCGATCGATGCGCGGCGCCAACTGATCCGCCAAAAGCCGCCAGGCTTCGGTCGGCCGCCCGTCGTCGAAGTCGTACTCTTCCGGCTCGCCGGCATCGTCGAAGTTGTACTCTTCGGGCTCGCCAACATTCTCGTTGCGAAAAACCCTGCGCTGCTCATCAACGCCGTCTTGCCGTTGCACGTCGTGACTCGCCGTTCGCCTGTTCATGGCCAACCTCCGTCGCCCGCCTCTCACGCACTGAGTAGTGCACGGCGCGTGCCAGCCAATCCCGACGCCAGCAAAGGACGTACAATCAATCATTTACAAGCGTTACCGACGGCCCCGATGGGCCTAGTACAGCCCTTCAAGACCGAGCAAATTCTTCCGCCTCCAGCGCGTTTGTCCGTGGAGGGTTTGCGGCACGCGTCAATCACAAACCGAAACCCAAGGCCAACCCGGGGGCGTTGATTGTTCATTGATCGCGCACCGCTTGGCCCGCCCTCCTACGATGCAATCGCGACGGGCCAGCCACGTCAGGCCCGAATTGTTCGCCCGTTATTCGCTGCTGCGGTACGTCTAACCGAAACAAGGGTTCAATTAAAATTTCTGTAAGCCATTGAAAACAAGCGGCAAAATTTTTTCTAACCGAAACATTTTGCGATGGTCTCGTTTCGCTCCTTTCCTTCAAATTTTTACTAAATTGCGCGGCGAATTCCGGAGGGAAGAAACTTCGCTCCAACACCTAAGCCAGGAAGGCCAACGCCGAACCAAAACCCACGGCCAACCCGGGGGCGTGTGAACCCGCCCCCCTACAAAAAAGCGCGTTTTTGTCTCGATTAGACTCCACCTCGGCCTTTTGTTTTTTTCAACTTGCGCGCGTTTCTAATCGTTTCGTGTCTCGATTAGAATCTCGCTCCTCGCGAGGGGGGAATCGATGCTGGTCCCGCCCCGAAGCTTCGCGATCGAGACAGCAAGGCCCGTCGCAAGCGCAAAGCACCCAACCACAGCGTCGAATTCGAAGCGCATCCTCCATAAGCAAAACCAAACGACGCTAGCACAAAAGTGTCGAGTCCGTCATCCGTATTAATACGTAGTACGTTTTGTGGCAGCACCAGCCCCTAATACGCAAGGGGGAAAGTCAGCGTAAAATCCTCTACAGATGGCCAACTCGATTGATCTGTCTAGCTTGACGCCAATGGAGTTACTAGCCCTTTATGCGCGCGTCTCCGATGAGCTTCGGGAGCGTATGCTAACGCGAAGCTCGAATAATCCAACAGGCGATTTATCCGAGTGCATGTTTTATATTGCCTTTGGATGGAATCGGACGGGAAACTCAAGCGCTCATGTAGACGCAGTCGACTCTGAGGGTAATCGGTACCAGATTAAAGGACGCCGCATCACGCGACAGAACAAATCTCGTCAGCTGTCAGCAATCCGAGATCTCGGTGCTTGTCACTTCGATTTTCTCGCAGGCGTACTATTTGCAGAAGATTACAGCGTCACGCGAGCGGCGATCATTCCACGCTCCTTGATAGTCGAGCGATCATCTTTATGTTAAACACACTAACAGCCATAGGTTTCTTCTCCGCGATGATGTGTGGGATGCACCTGGCGTCCGCGACCTAACGATGAATTTGCGGGCTGTCGACCTCTGCGCGTTAGCTGGCTAATCAATCGGAAGGGCGCGCGCGGTGGTCAACTCAGATAGACGTTCTCATTGTGCCAGATGAGAAAGTTTTTCGACGGCCACATTGAAGGATCTTCAGGCAAGGCAATTCGATTCCCATGCTGTGAGTAGTATTCGTGGCCGTTCTTGAACCTCTCCTGAATCAGATGGCTCACTTCGATTCTGTGATCGGGCGTCACCGTAATGTAGCCACGATCAAAGAGGGTGTGAACGTCTCGCCGCAACAAGATTCCATTTTTCACCTCGTGTGGCCCATCCATCGTGTAGGGCCGAATATGCGCAGCGTCGAGTACATCCAAGACGGGCGAGTTAGTAAACGCACACCGCCTTTTGTAAGCGTCCGTCACCACCACTCGGAATGAACCCTGCCCAAGCCGGGGCCAAACAAGCTGCAGCGATCCGATTCGGCCGGGTTCTTCATGTCCCACCCCGCCCGCCGGCAGCGCAACCGCATCGGAGCGAAGACGATCCTCAACTTGCTGCCAAAGCCACATGTCGTGGCCATCGGTGGTGTCATAGCTTCGCCCTTGCACAATATTGGGCTTCCAATCCGATGCGGGAACCCAGTCGTCTTCGCGAAGGAAAAAAGGCGACTGCAACAATATGCACCCAATTTCGTAGTCCTCGACCGGACTCGGCGAGACCTTACGGTAGCGGGCGATTCGAACCCGCATTTCTTGCTCGGTCGCTGCGCCGTTCTTGGTTCCAAACGCGTCCCACGCAAAGCTCTCTGGCAGGATTGTAAAACGGAGGAAAAAACCTCCACCCACAATGAAGTTTTTCGGACTGTGCAGCTTGAAAAGAAATGGCTCGCCCGGACTCAGCGAGCGGAACTGCCGGCCAGCGCTCGGCTGCCAGAAGTTCACCTCATCGTGAGGACCGCTGGTGGAGAGGTAATTAAACCAGTCAGCGTCCGTGACCGCGACGTAAAATCGCATGCCGCGCGCATAATACCACTAGTAGAGTTGACTAGGATGTATCACGCAGACGGTAATGATTGGTCGTCACAGTTGTCGTCCGACACTGGTGACATGACGGCGGGTTTCTCGACGTCGCGCTCCGTATTTCTACGGATGATTCATAGGACAACTACGTGCTGTCGTGGTTGGGATGGGTTTCGGGACGATGCGGCGGGGATTTGATGGCGGGGCGGGGGCGTGGTGGTGTGGGAGGGTGGGGGGTGGGACGGGGGGCGGGGGGGCGGATTTCTCGTCGGGGGAAAATAACGAAGACAGGAAAGAGGGATCCTTCCCGCAGCGGCTGAAGCCGGGATGATTTGGCGGGGCTTGCGGCACGACTGAAGTCGTGCCCTGACAAGGCCTGAGGCTGGAAGATGGGGAGCGAAACCGCAGAGACGGCAGTGCAGATCCTTCAGGGCGTGCCCCGAGTGCGTCGGGGTCTTCAGGATGACGGCGCAGGGAGGATGGCGAGGCAAAAGGCGGGGCCGAAATGCTTGCCGCGGACGCGGTGAGGCGCGGCGGCCGCGCATGGGAGGGCTAGCCCGGCCCTCCCCTACAAAAGGCGAACGGCGGGGCCGAACGGCGACCGCGAAAGGCTCAGGTGTGAACACCTGAGCTACATTTGTTTGCGTAGTTGGCGGGATTCTTTGATTTCGCCGGCTAATTGGCGGACTTGGAGTTTGTGGTAGAAGCGGCGCTTGGGATCGGTGCTTACCAGCCATTGAATCGTGCTGGCGGCTAGTTTGCGGTAGAGGTAACGCGGGGCGTTGGCGAAAGTCGGCATTTCGGGTTGCACGCCGGCGGCGCGGGTGATGGCTTGGCCGAAGGCGTGATACCAGGCTTGGAAGTATTTCTTGGTGAGGCGGGCTTCGTCTACCGGGTGATAGACGATGGCTTGGGGGGCGTAAACGAGTTTATCGCCGCCGGAGAAAACGCGGCGGCAGAATTCGGTGTCTTCGCCGCCTACCTTTTTCTCGAGGATGGGGCCGATATCGGTGCGATAGAGGCCGTAACGGGCGAAGACTTCGCGCTTGAAGGCTAGATTGGCGCCGAAGGGCGGGACGGTGGTTTCGTGCGCGGTGTCGCCGAATTCGTAGCTGACGATTACGGCCATGAGGCTGTAGGGGCCGGAGTCGGAGAACCACCGCGGCTTGGGATGGGCCCAGGTGGCGATGATTCTTCCGGCGACGCCGGCGCAATTCCAGGCGTCGATGGTGCGGAGGATTTCGGCTAGCCATTGCGGGGAGACTTCGACGTCGTCATCGGTGAATGCCAGGATATCGCCCTGGGAATTTTCGATGCCGGTGTTGAGGGCGAAGGATTTCCCCGGGCGGGGTTCCTGGATGTAGCGGAAGCGGCCGGGATGGCTGCGGAGGAATTCTTCGCAGGTGGCGGGAGTGCCGTCGGTGGAATTGTTGTCGATGATGAGGACTTCCCAGTCGACGCCGGGCGGGAGTTGGGACGCGGCGATGCTGGCGAGCGCGGCTTTGAGCTGCTCGCGGCGATTCCAGGTGCAGACTATGACGCTCAATCGCATCGGAGTTAGATGCAGCTCTCCCTGTATGCACGCGGCTAGGGCGGCGAGTTCGTTAGCGCTGGCGGATGCCCTGTGGGAAGCGAAAGCAGAATCCGCCCTTGTTCAGTATAACGAGAGGGCGAGGCGGGGCTGGGGGAGAGACGCGAGAGAGTTACGGCCAGAGGGAGTGCTGCGGACGGAACGACGTTTGGAAGCCACTGAGAATCGGCGAGACAGATGTAAGGAGGCTTATGCTAGAGTAAGGAAATGAGAAAAGCCCTCAAGAAACAAGCCAAGATCACGAGCAAGGGCCAAATCACCGTGCCGCGTGAGATCCGCCGCGCCCTGGGAGTTGGACCGGGCGACAAGCTGATTTTTGAGGAAGACGGTGCGGCGATGCGTGTCCGGCCCGTTCGAGACAAGAGCCCGTTTGCCAAGTACCGGGGAATCGGCATTCCAGGATGGCCTTCCGGAAGAAAAGCGATTCTGCGCAAAATCCGAGAGATGCGTGGGCGATGACGACGGCGATCGACACGAATGTCATCGTCGCGCTGTGGGATCCGAATGAGTCGCTTAGCTCCGTCGCGAATTCGGCGCTTTATGCGGCGCTCGGCCGCGGAAGGCTGGTCATCTCCGCGCCAGTGTTCGCGGAATTGATGGCTGTCCCGCGACGAAGCGAGGCCTTCCTTGACGGTTTCTTGCATGACACCAGCATCTCGGTGGATTGGAACCTTGATGAATCGATATGGCGCACGGCCGGCCGGGCGTTTCAGGCCTACGGCGTGCGGAGGCGTAGGAATCGGGATGCTGGACCGCGCCGGATCCTGGCCGATTTCGTGATTGGCGCCCATGCCCTAAAACGTGATTGTAGATTCCTAACGCTCGACGAGGGTCTCTATCGAGCGGCCTTTCCACAGCTCGACATCCAAAGCATTTAGACCCGTTGAACTGCGCTAACCGCCATCTGGGACGTAACGCATTGATAGCGGGTGGGTTCAGGCTTGTGGATTTTATGCCGATAGGATGTTACAGGTTGGAACAGACAAATTATGCTCGGCCAACAAGTGAATTGCAGCTCGAAGGGATGCAAGGCGCCGATGCCGGCGGGGCTGGTCGAGGTGCGCATGTGCTTGCTGCATTACACGCTGCACATCGATGAGGAATGCGCGGCGATCCGGCGGGAGACGGCGTTGGGGCGGACGGTGCACGAGCGGCAGGTGGAGCTATTCAAGCAGATTGCGGACCGCGGGGAGCGCGTGGTGAAAGTGGCCATGAGCGGATTCCCGATGACCGATGAAATGAAGGCGCGGATTTTGAGTACTTTGCTGACTTTGATGAATACGCGGGAGAATATGGATCGGTCGGCTATGCGGCAGGCAGCGATGAAGAGATTTGCGTAGGGCGAGATTGCGCGGGGACGCCGGCGTTCTGCCGGCGGTGATTTCACAGGAAATGATGAAGACGGACTTGGCTGTGATTATTTTCCGCGCGTGATTGTGCGTGTATTGTTCGGGTTCGCTCGTCGGATGCCGGCGGGGACGCCGGCGCTACCCTATGTAGCGGGCGTATAAGGTGCGGGCAATTGCTGGGTCGCGGGTGCCTTTGATTATGGCGCGGCCATCGGGGAAGACCGTTAGGTCGTAGGAATTTACTCGGAAGCGGAGGAGATAATTATTTCCGCGAACATCGGTGGCGGTTTTGGCTACGGCTTGATGTAACGCGGCGAGATCGAGATTTCGGGCGCGCTCGTGGATTTGGACGCTATCGCGGCCGCAGAGAGTAATGTGCGGTTGGGCGGCGCCTTCTAGATAGCGGAAATTCTTTTGGGCGCAGGCGCGGCAGTTTGGGTTGCGCGCTACGCGGATGGAGCGATTTTGATTGGTCCAGACGTCTACGGAGATTAGGCGTTGGTGCAAGGCGTGGCGCTGGCCGATTAGGAGTTTGATGGCTTCGGTGGATTCGATGGCGGCGATGGCATGGATGGCGGCGTTGAGGATGCCGGCGGTGTCGCAGGTTTCTTCCATGCGCGGCGCGGCTTCGGTGGCTGGCTCGTTTGATTCGACGAGACAGGCTAGGCAGGGCGTTTCGCCTGGGAGGATTGTCATTGTGACGCCGCTGCTGGCTACGGCTGCGGCGTAGATCCAGGGGATGTTTAGGGCGATCGAGGCGTCGTTGATTAGTAGGCGCGTTTCGAAATTGTCGGTGCCGTCCAGGATTACGGGAAAATTTTCGAGGAGGGCGCGGGCGTTTTGCGGGGTTAGATCGGCTACTACGGCTTCGATTTTCGCGGCGGAATTTATGGCGCGTAGGCGGCGCTCGGCGGCTACAGCTTTGGGGAGATTTTCCTGGGCGTCGGATTCTTCGAAGAGAGTTTGGCGCTGGAGATTGGAGGGCTCGACGAAATCGCGGTCGATGATTCGTAGGGAGCCTAGGCCGGCGCGGATTAGGAGATTAGCTACGGCGGTGCCTATGGCGCCGCAGCCAACCAGGACGGCGGAGGAGTCGAGCAGTTTCTGTTGTCCCGCTTCTCCGATGCCGGCGAAGAGGATTTGGCGGGAGTAGCGATTTTTTTGGTGGGCGTCCATGGGTTAATTTAAGTTTTGCGCGCGCGAGGCATCGATCGGCAATTACGTAGATCAGGGCCCAGCGCTAAAGCGCAGCGTTAAAAGCGGTCGCCTTTTCGGAGCGCTGAAGCGCTCCTCCCCCGCATGTATGCGGGGGCTCCCACCAAAATGCGGGGATTCTCAACATCAGGACTCATCCATCATAGCGCCAATTCAAATCGACGGGGCAACACGGCTATACTAGCCGCTCGTCTCAACATATTCGGACTTGGCGGCGGGCGCGGCGCGGAGCTCAACAATCATTCATAGGCAAAATAATCGGAGCGTGGTGCGTGCGGCGGCGGGATTCGCAGCGCGCGCGGCGCTGGGCGCGGTGGTGTGCCTGTGCGCGGTGGTGTGCGCACGGGGGCAGGCCGGCGAGGCGGCGGTGGAGGGCAAGCGCGTGGCGGAAATCCGCATTGTGGACGCTACCGGTTACGTGCTTTCGGATCAATTGCCGGTGATGCCGCTCGAAGTTGGGAAGCCGTTTGAGATGGAAGCGGAGCGGACGAGTTTGAAGGCGCTTTACGCGACGGGGCGTTACGCGCAGATCCGCACGGACGCGACGCCGGCGGCGGACGGGCTGCGGATTGATTTCGTGGTGGAGAAAAATCTATTCAATAACGTGTTGCGGATTGAGGGCTTGAAGGAGCCGCCGACGGAGGCGAGCGCGCTGGCGGCGTTGCGAATGCCGCTCGGCGAGCCGTTCCGCGAAAGCGTGCTGACGGAAGGAATCAAGAGATTGGACGATTCGCTGCACGACGAGGGGCTCTATCAATCGCACGTCGGGTATGCGCTCGAGCCGCACAAGGAAACGCAGCAGATGGACGTGAATGTGCGCATCACGCCGGGGCCGCGAGCGCGCATCGGGACGATTACGGTGGTGAATCACAGCTCGCTTTCCGAGAAGGATATTTTGAGCCGGTCAAAGCTGAAGACGAAGCAGGAGGTGACCTCGTCGCGGATCACCAAAGCCACCGACCGGCTGCGGAAGAAATTTGTGGCCGAAGGGTATCTCGGCGCCACGGCCAATGTGAAGCGCGGCAAGTACGACGCGAAGGAGAACCGCGTTCCGCTGACGCTGGAGGTGACGGCCGGGCCGCGCGTGCGCGTGCAAGTGGTGGGCGCGCATTTCAGTAACGGAAAGCTGCGCAAGTTGCTGCCGATTTATCAGGAAGGAGCGGTGGACGAAGATTTGCTGCAAGAGGGGCTGCGGAATATCCGCGACGATTTGCAGCGCGAAGGTTATTTCGATTCACAGGCGGACTACTCGACGACCGAGGATACGTCGAAGAACGAGCGGGTGATCACGTACTCGGTGATTCGCGGAGCCAAGCACGAACTCCTGGACGTTACGTTCTCGGGAAACAAGTATTTCAGCAACGCGCTGCTTTCCAGCCGGCTGCAATTGCAGACCAAATCATTTGCCGTGCGCGGAAAATTCAGCCAACGGATGGTGAAGGACGACGGGGATTCGATTCTGGGGCTCTATCAGGCGAACGGATTTCTGCAAGCGAGCGTGAAGCCGCAGGTGACCGACGACGTGAAGGGCAAGACCGGCGATCTTTCAGTCCACTACGACATTGTCGAGGGCGCGCAAACGAAAGTGGCCGGCTTGAATATCGAGGGCAATAAAACGATCGACACGAAAGAACTGATGGATGTGATCGGGTCGTCGCCGGGCGAACCTTATTCCGAGAGCAACGTGGCGGGCGACCGGAACAATATCCTGGCGCTCTATTACAACGATGGATTTCCGGACGCGCAGGTGGAGGGACAGGCGACTTCCGCGGGCGATGCGACCAAAGTGAACATCGCATTTCGAATCACGGAAGGGCCGCGCGTAAACGTGTTGCGCGTGCTGCTGACAGGCTACGAGCACACGCGGTATGGAGTGATGGCGCGGGAAGTTCAAGTAAAGCCGGGCGGGCCGCTGCGGGAAGGAGACGTGATCGAATCGCAGCGCAATCTTTACAACTTGGCGATTTTCAACCGCGTGCAGATCGCGCCGCAGAATCCGGATGGAACGGATACGGACAAAACCGTGGTGGTGGCCGTGGAAGAGGGGAAACGATACACGCTTGGCTACGGGCTCGGGATTGAAGTGCAGAGATTGCCGGGGAGCGGATCGAATCCGACGGGCACATCTTTGAACGCAGCACCGCGAGTGATTTTCGAGTTCGGGAAGAACAACGTGGAAGGGCGCGGGCAGTCGATTTCGTTCAAAGTGCGGGCCAGCACGCTGCAATATCGCGCGGTGCTGAGCTACACGGCGCCGCACTTTCTGACCAACCCGCATTTCAACGTGCAGCTTACGGGCTACGCGGATAAGACGCAGGATGTGAACACGTTCAACTCCGAGCGGTATGAGGGCGCAGTGCAGCTGGTGGATTCGGTTTCGCCGCAGACTTCGCTGCTGTTTCGATATTTCTTCCGGCACGTGATCGTGATTGCGAGTTCGCTGAAAATTGCGCCGGATGAAATTCCACTTTTCAGTCAGCCGACGTTGATTTCCGGATTCGGAGCGAGCTGGGCGCGGGACAAGCGCAACAATGCGGCCGATGCGTCGAAGGGAACGTACAACTCGGTGGATTTCAGCGTAGCCGGAAAGGAAATCGGATCGAGCGCGAGCTTTCTGCGATTGTTCGTGCAGAATTCGACGTTTCATCCGTTCGGGCGGTCGTTCGTATTCGCGCGCGCGCTGCGCTTCGGCGTCGAGCATCAGTTTCCAGACACGACGCCGGACGAGATTCCTTTGCCGGAAAGATTTTTTGCCGGCGGCGGGCAATCGATTCGCGGATTCGGGCTGAACCAGGCGGGGCCGCGCGATCCGACCACTGGGTTTCCGGTCGGAGGACTTGCACTGCTGGAGTTCAATCAAGAATTGCGCTTCCCGTTGAAGCTGCCGTATGTAGGGAACCGCATCGGCGGAACGTTCTTCTATGACGCCGGAAACGTGTACACCGATTTGACGCACATTACCTGGCGCTATACGCCGGCTTCTTTAACGGATTTGAATTATTTGTCGCACACGGTGGGGGCGGGGTTGCGTTATGCCACGCCGATTGGGCCGGTGCGGGTGGATTTTGGGTATCAGATCAATCCGGCGCAGTTTTCATTCACGAATCCGACGACGATGCAGTTGGAGACGCAGCGATTGCCGCATTTTCAGTTCTTTTTCAATATTGGGCCGGTGTTTTGATGAAGCGCTGGATCGCAATTATCGTTTTGATTGCCTGTTGGATGGCGGCGGGGACGCGCACCTCAGCGCAGAGCGCGACTGTGACGGTGGATGGAATTGCGGCGCGAATTGAGGGGGACATTGTTACGGAGAGCCAGCTCAACGAACTGGCGGGATTTCAGAAGCTGGTGGAGGGCAAGGCGGGGAACCGGGCGGATTTGCTGCGCGAGTTGACGGACCAGTGGATTGTAAATGCGGAGGCCCAGACCGCGCGATTCGGGCGGCCGAAGGCTGAGGACGTGACGCAGGCCTTCGACGACTTGGCGAAGCGGTTTGCTTCGGGGGATGCGTTTCAGAAGGCGATCGTAGACGCGGGACTTACGGAATCGGCGGTGCGGCGCCAGCTTGAATTGCAGATTTTCCTCTCGCGATTTCTGGACTACAAATTCCGTCCCGCGGCGCAGGTGAGCGAAAGTGAGGTTCAGGAATACTACAACGGCGAATTCACCAAACTGGCGCAGGCGCGGGGCGAGCAAGTGCCGCCGCTCGATGATGTACACGCGGATATTCGCCGGTTATTGACCGAGAAAATCATCAATCAGCGAGCAGAAAAGTGGCTGGATGAAACGCGGCCGCGGCTGCGAGTGGAAGTCTTCGCGGCGCCGGAAAAATCATGAAGCTGCGCTGGAAACATTTCTTTCATGTGGCGTGGATAACGGCGCTGATCATCGCCGTGGTGCTGCTTTTCATTTGGGATACGGGGCTTGCGAACCTCTGGCTTCGGCGTTACGCGGTGGGGCAGATCGAGAAAGCGACCGGAGCGCGTGTAGAGTTGGGTACGTTCCGGTTGCAGCTCTGGGGATTGCACTTGGAGCTGGACAATTTGACGCTGCACGGGCTGGAAGATCGGGGAATGCCGCCGCTGTTTCATGCGGACAAAATTCGAGCGACGGTGAGGATCGTTTCCTTCTTCAGCCGGAAATATGCGCTGGATGAATTGATTTTGGACAAGCCGGAAGCGGGGATCCGCTTCGGGACGGACGGAAAGAGCAACGTGCCTTCTCCGGCGCATGCGAAAGGGGCGCCGAAGCCATGGCGCGAACAGCTTTTCGATCTGCAGATCGGCAGGCTGCAGATTAATGATGGGACAATTTTTTATAACGATGCACAGGCGCCGCTGGCGGCGGAAGGCGCCAATTTCGAATTCGTGATGAATTACGAGGCTATGGTTCCGGGGAAGGACACGTACGCGGGGAAATTGAGCTGGGAGAAAGTGGAGTTTGCGGCGAAGAGATACATTCCGTTCCGCTCGGATGTGGCGGCGAAATTCACGCTCGCGCGCGAGGGATTCTCGCTTGATGAATTGAAATGGAAGTTGCCCCATTCGGAGGTGGACCTGCGGGCGGAGACCGCCAGCTTCGCGAGCAATGATTGGAATTTGCGTTACCGCGGACGATTGGCGCTCGAGGACTTGCGCACGATTTTCCGGAAGCCGACGACGCCGGATGCGGATGTGGAATTTGCCGGAACGGCGAACGTGTCGAATGGCGAATGGATCGGATCGGGGCATTTCGACGGGAAGAAAGTGGATTTGCCGTACGTGTGGTTCCATGCGGACGACATGGAGGCCTGGGGCGATTACGAAATTACGCCGCAGGAATTGATTGTGCCGCAACTGCATGCGAAGGCGCTGGGAGGGACGCTCGAGGGCCGGCTGACGATGCAATTCAAGAACGTGGCGTTCCGCGTGGAATCGAAACTGCGGGGGATGAGTTTGGCGCAGGTATTTGCGGCGCTCGAGAATCCAAATTTTCCGGTGCAGGAATTGGAGTGGGACGCCGCGTTGGATGCGGACGCGGTGAATACTTGGAACGGCGGCTTCGAACATTTCGAAACGAAGGGCCTGATGCACTGGACGGACCCGCCGCAGCTCGCGCCGGGGAAAATTCCGGCGAACGCGAAGATTGATTTCGATTACGCGCAGGATTTGCTGAGCGTGATGGTGAAGCAGAGCGAGATTTCGACGCCGATGAGCCGCCTGACGATGGATGGTCCGCTCGGCGGAAAGGATTCGGGGCTCGAGGTGACGTTTCACACCGACGATTTGCGGCCGTGGGATGAATTTATCGGCGCGATTCGCGGCAAGGAGTCGGGCGCACATTCAATTTCGGGCGCGGCGGATTGGAAAGGGCGTGTGCTGGGGCCGCTGGTGGGGCCGACATTTGCGGGGAATCTGCGCGTCGCGAAGCCGGGCTACGACAATATTTCTTGGGACGAGATGACGGCCGACATGGATTACTCGCCGGATGATTTGCAGCTCACGAATTTGACGCTGAAGCGCGGGCATTCATCGGCGACCGGCGAGTTGCGGCTTACGCTCGATGGCGATTTTGGGTTTTTGCCCAGCAGCCCGTGGGGCGCGAGAGTGGAGTTTACGCGCAATCCGCTGGAGGATTTGCAGGCGTTTGCCGGGACGCATTTACCTGTGAACGGCGTGCTCTCGGGGCAATTTACGGGAGCCGGGACGCGAGCCGAGCCAACGTTTGATGGCGACGTAACGCTTGAGCAGATCGAGGCGTGGGGCGTGAAGTTCGACCGGCTCACGGGGCAACTGCACGTGCGCAGCGACCAGATTCAGTTTGCGAAGGCGCAGCTTTCGCAGGGAGCGACGGGACGAATCACGGGCGAGGTTTCCTACAAGCCGGACGAGAAAGAGATTGCATTTGCGCTGAACGGAGAAGGGCTCGCGCTGGAAAATATTCCGGCGCTGCAGACGCGGCTGGTGCCGGTGGGCGGAACGCTGGGATTCGACGCGCATGGGCAGGGGCCGGTGACGGCGCCGCAGGGCGAGGCGGCGCTGCGATTCGAGGGCGTGAAATTTGGCGCGGAGGCGGAGGGGAATCTCGAAGCGCATGTTGTTGCGGATGGACGGCAATTGCATCTGGAGTTGGCGTCGCAGATGGGAAGCGGAAGCTTGCATGGA
>Ga0116219_10002715_pt1 | contig 14567 bp, 8 predicted proteins | sample Sb_taG_4_FD_91019 | JGI IMG/M metagenome (GOLD analysis project Ga0116219, IMG submission 91019) | Peat soil microbial communities from Weissenstadt, Germany - Sb_50d_6_BS metaG | ecosystem: Environmental > Terrestrial > Soil > Wetlands > Peat | place: Germany: Weissenstadt | collected 2010-09-21
CTGGTTCGCGACTGCGGACGTCTACGTGTCGCCGGCGACCGGGCGCGAGTCGTTCGGCATCGTGCTGCTGGAGGCGATGGCGGCTGGAACGCCCATCGTGTGCAGCGACATCCACGGCTACAAGGGCGTCGTGCGCCGCGGCGAACAGGGGTTGCTGGTCCCGCCGCGCGACCCGGAGGCCCTAGCCGAGGCGATCCGCCGCCTCCTCGACGATCCGGAAGAGCGCGCCCGGATGGGCCGGTCCGGTCGTGAACGGTCGCACCAGTTCGGCTGGGACCGGGTGGCGACACGGGTGGACGACTACTACGGGTTCGTGGTCCGTCGGCTTGCCGCACAGGGCCAGTTGCCCCCCGCGTTCCACGCGCCGATCCCGCTTCGCTCCGCGGCCGTTCCGCCCCTCCCGGCGGGAGTCGCCGAGTAGGCAACGCCGGCCCCAACGAGACGGGATCGGATCGCGGCCCGGCCTCCGTCCGGCTACGCCGTCGCCGGCCCCGTTTCGCCCGCAGACTCTGCGGCTCCCCTGTCACGCTCCGCGCGCCGGACCGCCCACTCGAGGCTCCAGGCGCGGGCCGCGTACATCACGGCCAGCGAGCCGATGACGACCGCCACGATCAGCGAGATCGATTCGGCCGTGATCAGTTTCGGGTGCGCGGCCGGGGTCATGTTGACCGTGAACTGGAAGTCGTAGATCCAGGTCGGCAGCAGTCCCTGGTACATGTTCACGAAGGACCCGGGCAGTGGCAGGGCGGCGATGTTCGGATACCAGACGACGAACCAGAGGGCCGCCGCGCCCACGATCCCCAGCGCGAACCGCCGCGGGTCGCGGGCGCGCAGCACCAGCCAGGCGGGGCCGCACAGCAGCACGCCGACGATCGCGGCGACCACAAACGGCCCGCCGCTCCCGAGCGGGACGGAGACGAACTGGACGTCCGGCACGATCGTCTGGACGACCGCAAGCGCCACCAGCACGATCACCCCGGCAGCCACCGCCGGCGCCAGCGCGCGTAGCCGGGCCGCTCCGCCGCCGTCAGCGGCGGACGCGCCGCGCACAGTCCACCAGAGCCAGCCGACGCCGAGCGCCCCGATGACGATGACGATGGCCGCCGCGGCCACCCGCTGCGTCACGATCACCGGGTTGGCAACCGCGCCACATACCTGCGACGCCTGGTCCACCGCGGCCGTCCCGGCAAAGACGCAGAGGGGGCCCTTGACGAGCCACAGGATCGCCGGTCCGAGGATCGCCATGGCGGCGGTCGCGCGCGCCAGCGCCCACGTCCGCCGCGCCGGGCCGTGCCACAGCTCCGCCACGAAATACGCAAGCGCGAGGAACGTGAAGGGCAGCGTGGTCAGGACGTGGTACTGGAACGTCGCGCGGTCCACCCACACCCAGGGCAGCCACTGGCTGGCGAACGCCATGACCACGATCCCGAGGGCGAGGCTTCGCCGCCGCCACGCCTGCCAGGCAGTCCATGGGACGGCCGTGACCGACAGCCAGAAGAGCACCAGGTTCCCCGCGTCGTAGATCGAGGCGCCCGTGTCGTTCGCCAGGGAGCCCTGGTACCACCACACGGGCTTGAGGTCGAACGGCCACGCCCACCACGGAGACGAGGCGGGATGGGCCACGCGGAGGTCGTTGTGGTAGTTGAACATCGAGACGGTCAGATCCCAGAGGGTCTGCCCGTGGTTGCCTGCCGGAAACCCGGTCCAGAACTGGTTGCCCAGGGCGACCCAGGGGATGTACACGACGACGTAGACGACGAGCGGCACGACTGTCATGCAGGCCAGCGCCCACAGCCACGGCAGGCCGAGAGAGGCCCCCGGCACCAGCCAGCTCTCTGCGGGTGGGTCGGCCGGCGCATCCGCGTACACGCGAGCCTCGTCCAGCCGGGGTGGCGGGGCGAGTGGGCCCGCGCCGAATCGGGCAAGGACGAGCGGCGCCGCGTACGCCACGAACGCCACGACGACCAGCGCGAAGCCCCCGGCCAGCAGCATGTTCTGCGACAGTGGGCCGCCGTGCAGCCGCGATCCGAGGCCGACGCCGGCGGCGCCGGCCAGGACCCCGAGCGCGAGTGGCGCGAGGACCGCGAACCTCAGCTCCTCGACGGTCCAGTGGATGGAGCGCACGGCGATCGCGGCGGCGAGCAGCAGGGTCAGCGCGATCATCATGAGCAGGAACGTGACGTTGAGCTGCGGACTGGTGGTGTCCGGCGCGGCGGTGATCGAGTAGTAGCCAAGGATCCCGGTCAGGACCGCCATGGCGCCCAGCGCCAGGACGCGCCCGAGGCCGCTGCGCAGCAGGGTCAGCAACCCGATGCCGCCAACCGCGTAGAAACCGACCCACTTCGAGGCACAGGCCAGTCCGAGCAGGATCCCGAGGAGCGGAAGGCCTGCCAGCAGCGCGGATCGGCCACGCCAGCGGCCGAGGGCGAGCGCAGCAAACACGGCGTACGCGGCCACGATGAAGAGCGCGGCGTAGATGTCGTTCATGCCGATCCGCGAGTTCGCGAAGAGCATGCCGTCCACCATCGCGAACGCGGCGACGAACAGCCCCACGGAGCGTCGCCGGAACAGGATCCGCGCAAGCAGGTAGAGCAGCGCCACGAGCAGCGATCCCGCGATGACGCCGGGCAGGCGCCACGCGAAGGCGTGGCTCCCGGCGTCGACCGCGGCGACCGAGCCGGTCCCCGAGAAGACCAGGATCTGCTGGCGGTCGCCGGACGGGTTGCCGGGCTGCTGGTCGAACACCCAGGCGACGGGCGTGAACGGCAGGTTGGCGTTCGCATAGACGGCGTTGCCGTGCGGCTCGACCACGTAGATCGTGGGCGACGAGCCGTCGGGGGTCCTTCCGAGCGCGTGGACCATGTTCGACGCCGCGTCCCACGTGGCGTCGGTGACCGTGCCGGGCATGGGGACGGGAGATCCGAGGATCGGCTGCGCGCCCGGCGGAAGCTGGATCGTGCGGAGCATGCGATCCGACGCGACGTACAACGTGGGCTCGTCGATGCCGGACTCGACGAAGGTCATGCCCCGTGCGGTCCCGCCCAGGTTCACCGAGAAGACGGGGTCGAGGGTGACCGCGTCCAGGAAGCGGACCGAGGTGCCGGCGGAAACCGCGAAGACGGGCGACGTGTCGAGGCTCGCCGCGTCGCCGAGCCCCTGCAGCGCCCCCTGCACGTTCGCCTGCTGCGCGGCGTCGAGGAACGCCGCGACGACCACCGGTCGGAGGTTAGCCCGGGCAGTGGCGAGCTGCTGCTGGTCCGCCGCCAGCGCCTGACGGGCGGCGGCGAGCGCGGCGTTTTCGGCGACGGTGGGCACCCTGACGGACTCGTCACGCAGCACTGTGGCGGTGTCGGCAGCCACCGCGTCCTGCCACCTCGAGACCGCCGCCGGCAAGTCGAAGATGGGGCCCATCGTCACGCCCAGCGCCGTCGTCAGCGCGCCGAGCTTCGCGGGGTCGTAGGACTTCGTGAGGTCGACGGTGACGCCGGTCACGGGATCGAGGGGGACGACTCCCAAGACCGGGCCGGTGCCGGCTTGCTGGCTGGCGGCGGTCCGGCCGAGCACGGACCCCGGGGTGATGGAGGCGCCGATACTGACCAGCTGGCCGGTCGTGGTCACCGCCAGCAGGCTTCCGCCGGTCGCGGAGGCGACCAGCCGTTGCACGGGTGCACCGGCGCCGGAGCCGGCGAGCTTCGTGGGCTGGATGTCCGCCACGCCGCCGCTGGTCGAGCGCAGGGCGTCGAGCCGGGACGTGGGCAGCGACCAGATAGTGCCGTCGGCTGCCGCCGCGTACAGGACGTGCTGGACGGAGTCGACCGCGACCGCGGTCGCGCCTGGCACGGCGATCCTGGCAACGACGCCGCGTCCCTGGAGATCGTATGCGACCACGTCGCCGCCGGTCGCGACGTAGAGCCGGTCCCCGTCGCGGCCGGAGGAGGCGCCCGCGTCGCTCCAGCGCGGCTCGATCGCCGTGGCCCGCACGGGCACGCCCAGGCTGCTCGTCCCCGTGACCCGGTCGTCGCCGAACGCCACGAGCCCCACGGCCATCAGGTACTTGGCCAGGTGCGGGTGCGTGAACTCGTAGATGGCGTGCGGCATGCCGTACCGCCAGTCCTGCAGGAACTCGGTGGCCGTGCGGGCGTGGTAGACCTCGTCGAAGTACATGCCGTACGGCTGCGCGAGCCCCACGATGCGGACGGTCATGGCCGCGACGACCAGCAGCGCCATGACCAGCAGATCGAGCCGGTCGATGCGCCCCCCGTCCTCGCCGTGCAGCTGCCGGCTGCGATCGGCCCGGATCGATCCCCGTCCCATGAGGCCGCGGAGCATCTCCGAGCCCCAGCGCGTCGGCGGGCGGTCCATCCACTCCGCAGCCGGGGCGATGGCGGCCGCGCCGGGCGACCCGGCTGCGTCCCCGACGAACGCACCCCCGGCGGCTCCCTGGCCAACGACACCCGGCTCCGACAACGCCGGCTGCGGCTCCGGCAACGCCGGCTGCGGCTCCGGCAACGCCGGCTGCGGCTCCGGAGCCGACCGCCAGCGGCCGAACAGCCGGCGCACGGGATCGAGCGCGGCCAGCGCGAGCAGGAACACCCCCACGTGCCCGAGCGCCGAGATCGCGACACCGGCTTCCGAGCGGAACGCGGGTCCGCCCAGCAGGTTCGCGATGTTCGGCGTGGCGTAGAGCGGCAGCGTGAGGACGCCATGCAGGTTCATGAACGACGCCGCGGCCAGCACCACCGTGGCCACCAGCCAGCGGCGAGAGGTCATCGCGAGCAGCGGGAGGAAGACGAAGATCGGGAACAGGTAGCGCTCGTGGACGCGCGTTGGCAGCACGAAGAACGCCAGCGATAGAAACGCCGTCGCGAGCAGGATCGAGCGGCGATCGTCCCGCCACGCGACCTGCAGCACGCCCAGCGCGATTCCCGCGAGGAGTAGGATCGCGCCGACGGCGAACCCCGGCAGCGGTCCGAGCAGCGGGACCAGGTCGTCCGACCATGTGCCGGCGTGCGCGAGCGACGCCCCGCCCGGGTCGGCGATCAGCGCCCACGGGTTGTAGGCGTTGACCGTCAGGTAGTGATACTCGCCAGCGGTGGTCAGCACGAGTCGCAGCAGCCCCACGATGTCGAGGCGGAACGGCACGATCACGACGAACAGCACCGCCAGGCCGGCGGCGACGCACGAGACGAGGCGCCACGGTCCCTGCTCTTCGACGAACCAGCCGGCCAGCCGCTCGCCGCGGATCCCCGGCCGGGGCCCCGAACCCGGGATGAACAGGTGGCGCCGCAACAGCACTACCCCGACGATCGGCGCAAGCACGAGCCCGAACTGGGGCTTGACGAGGGCCGCGAGCGCGGTGAGCGCGGCGGCCGACTCCGACCAGCCGCCGACGAGTGCGAGCACGGCGCCGAGCACGACCAGCGCCCCTAGGGCGTCCACCTGGCCCCAGAGCGCGGAGTCGTACCACGGCACGGGGTTGAACAGGTAGAGCGCCGCCACGCCGAGCGCGAGGAGCCGCACCCGTCGGGCGTCTGCCGAGCGCGTGTTCGCCCCGCCGGCCGGTGGCTCGTCGAGGCGCCCGTTCCACGCGCAAACCGTGCGGTACAGGACGTACGCGACGGCCAGGTCCAGCAGGATCGCGGGCAGCTTGATCAGCTGGCCGGTGACTGTGGCCTGGTCCGTGCCCGTCAGGGTGGCCACGGCGCGCCCGGCCAGACCCACCAACCAGAGGATGTACAGGTAGCCGGGGGTGTAGTCGGCGAAGCCGGCGTTGGCGTAGAAGCCCGGAGGACCGTAGCGGGCGAGCGTCATCGCCCACGACGTGAAGCTCGAGATGTCGGTCGTGAACCCCGAACCCGGGAAGAGGACGTATGCGATGATGAGCCGCAGGGCGAGCCCGGCGAGAAGGAGCAGTGCGATGGCGGGAACTCCGGCGCCAGCCCGCACCGACTCTCCCGGCGCTCCAGGGCCGCGTCCGGTCCCACCCGCCGAAGGCGATCGAGCCAGGGAACGAGCCTCCTGACGAGCGACGAGGTGGACGGCAGTATAGCAACGGACACCGGCCGGCCGGCTCCCCGAGCCGGGGCCCCGTCGGCCTCGTGGCCCGCCCCGCCCCGCGCCGACGGCTCCCCGAGGCTCCCTGCGCGGGGCACGACCACGTCCCTCGGACTGCGCCTCGTCGAGACCTCGCCCCGCGAGATCGGTCTCGTGCTCGTGGGAGTCGCGGCGCTCGTCTACGTGGTCTCCAACCCGCTCCATGGCGACCTGTACAACCACTTCGTGTGGCAGGCGGACGCCTGGTTGCACGGCCGCCTGGCCATCGCGTTCCCCGTCGCGAGCGGACCCCACCAGAACGCGTACTTCCAGGACGTGGTGCCGGATCCCGGTCACCCGGGGTTCGGAATCCTGCCATTTCCCCCGTTGCCTGCAGTGGTACTCGTCCCGGTCGTCGCCTTCCTGGGCCTGGCCACTCCGGCATCCCTGATCACGGCACTGCTGGGCTCGCTCGACGTGGGGCTTGCCTGGCGCCTGTGCCGGCGCCTAGCAGTCGACCGCGGAGTCGCCCTGGTCGCCACGCTCTTCTTCGCATTCGGGACCGTGGCCTGGTACGCCGCGGCGATCGGAACGACCTGGTTCCAGGCCCACGTGGTCGCGGTGGGACTTTCGCTCCTCGCGGTGACCATCGCGATCGACGCGGACTCCTCGCGGCGTGCGCCGGTGCGTCAGCGCCGGCTCGACGGTGGTCGCGCCGCCTTCGTCGCAGGCCTGCTGCTGGGGCTCGCGACGCTCGCCAGGCTGACCGTCATCTTCGGCCTGCCGTTTCTGGTCGCCGCCGCGCGCGGCACGTGGCGCACTCGTCTGCCCCTGGCGTCGGCCCGAGCCGCCATCCCCCTCGCCGTACTGGCCGGCTACAACGTCTTGTCCACGGGTCAGCCGTTCAGCCCGGCCTACGCGTCCATCGCGCGGACCGAGTACCGCCCGGACCCTGCGCTCTACCATGCGAGCTGGGGGGTGGAGGACGTGCGCTACATCCCGCAGAACCTGCCGCTCGCGCTGCTGAACCCGCCCGAGATCCGGCCCGAGTGCGGCCTCGCGCTGCTCGACCCGAATTGCGGCACGGTGCGGCCCGACCCGATCGGGATGGGGTTGCTCCTGGTGAGTCCGGCGTACCTGCTCGCGATCCCGGCGCTCCGGCGGCTCCGACGCGACCCGGTCGTGGCTGCGGCCGGCCTCGCCGTCGTACTGATCGGGCTGGCCGACGCGGCGCATTTCAGCCAGGGGTGGGTACAGTTCGGCTGGCGCTTCAGCAACGACTTCGTTGCCTTTGCGCTGGTGCCGGTCACGCTGGCGATCGCCCGCATGGGGCTCAACCGGCGCGTCCTTCTCCTCGTCGGGCTGTCGGTGCTGGTGAACCTGTGGGGCGTGTACTGGGGCGTGGCCCTGGGATGGTGAGCGGGATCGGCGCCTTCCTCGTGGCGCTCGTGCTCTACCTGCCCACGCTCATGCCTACCGTCGGGTTCTGGGACACCGCCGAGTTTCAGACGGTGGGCTCCGTGCTGGGGATCGCGCACCCGACCGGCTTCCCGGCCTACGTGCTGCTCACCTGGGCGGCCGGCGTCGTGCTGGCGCCGTTCGGGGAGACCGCCTTCCGCATCGATCTGCTCTCCGCCATCCTCATGGCCGGGTCGGCCGGTCTCGTGGCCGCCACCGTGCAGCGTCTGACCGGGCGCACGGTCCCTGCCGTCGCGTCCGGCATCGTGCTGGCCAGCGCTCCCATCTCCTGGTGGACGGCCGAACGCGCCGACCCACACGCTCTGCACCTGTTCCTCTCTGCACTGCTGCTCTTCCTGCTGGTCGCGTGGGCGCAGCGCGTGCAGGAGACCGGCACCGGTCGTCCGGGGACACCCGACCGGGTCGCGGATCGTCTGCTCCTGTCGGCCGCGGCGGTGTACGGGGTTGCGCTGGGCAACCACGCGCTGAGCGTGCTGCTGGCCCCCGGCATCCTGCTCCTCATCCTCGCGGCCCAGCCGAGCCTCTTCGCGCGGCGCCCCCGGTTCGTCGCCACGTGTGCGGGCCTGATCGTGGTGATCACTGTCCTGCTGTACGCCTACATCCCCATCCGGGCTTCGATGAACCCGCCGCTCGACTACGCACACCCCACCACGCCGGCGCGGTTCGCGTACCTAGTGCTCGGGCTGCAGTTCGGCGGCCTGCTGCACGACCCGCTCACCGGCGGGCCCGGCGCGGTCGTCGACATCTTTGCCACCCAGCTGAGCGCCGCCGTGCTCGCCGCGGCCCTGGCGGGGTTCGCGGCCGTGCTCGCCGGGCTCGGTCGCCTTCGAGGCCCGCGACTGCCGGTCGCGCTCCTCACCGCCACCTGGTTCGTCATCGTCACGCTCTTCGCCCGTGCCTATGACGACGGGTTCCCGGACCGCTATTACCTGGTGCCGCTCGCGATCGTGGCGCTCTGGGCGGGCGTCGCCGCCTCGTTTGCGTGGGACGCCGCGGCAGGGTGGCTCGGCCGCCTCGGGGCGCGCTCCGTGCCGCGCCTCGTGCGGGCCGGCGCCGTGGTCCTGGCTGCCGTCATCGTGCTGGCGCTGCCGGGGCAACGCGCCCTCGCCGGCCAGGCACAGCAGCGCGGGGCCGCCGACGACAGCGGCGCGCGCTGGCTCGACGCCGCGTACGCGATCCTCCCGCGCGACGCCGTCGTGATCTCGTGGTGGAGCTACTCGACGACCCTCTGGTACGGACGGTGGGTGGAGGGACGCCGGCCGGACGTGGAGATCGTGGACGACCGCGACCTGCTCGACGACGGCTACGAGACGGTGCCGAACGCGGTGGCGCACTTCGAGGCCCTGCATCGTCCGATCTTCCTGATCCGCCAGCCGGGAGACATCGCCTCACTCGAGTACCGTTACCACCTCGTCGAGCACGACACGATCCCCGGCTACAGCCCGCTCTGGGAGCTCATCCAGTGACCGATCACACGGCACGGGTTCCGGCACTCTCCTACTTCTTCCCCGCCCACGACGAGGAGGCGAACATCGAGGGGCTGATCCAGGAGGCGCTCGATCGTCTGCCGGCAATGGCCGAGCGTTTCGAGATCATCGCGGTCGACGATGGAAGCACGGACGCCACGCCGGCGCTAGCGGACCGCCTGGCCGCCGATCACCCCGACGTCGTGCGTGCGGTGCACCACGCCACGAACCTGGGATACGGGGCCGCCCTGCGGAGCGGCTTCGCGGCCGCGCGGTACCCGGTCGTCGCGTTCACGGACGGGGATCGGCAGTTTCGCGTCGCCGACCTGGACCGGTTGCTGGCGACGTTCGAGCCGCCGGCGGCTGTGGCGCTCGACCGGCCCGACGCGGTGGTCGGGTACCGGACGCAGCGCGCGGATCCGGCCGTGCGGCTCGTCTACGCGCGCCTCTACCGACTCGCGCTGCTGACGTTCTTCGGGCTCCGCGTGCGCGACGTGGACTGCGCGTGCAAGGTCTTCCGGCGCGAAGCGCTGGAGGGGGTCCACCTCGAGTCGCGCGGGGCGTTCCTGTCGGCGGAGCTGCTGATCAAGTTCCGCGAGCGGGGCGGGCGGCTGCAGGAGGTGGGGGTGCCACACTTCCCGCGCACTGCCGGGCGGGCGACGGGCGCACGGCCGGGCGTCGTGCTGCGTGCGGTCCGCGACTTCTGGATGCTCCGCCTGGGCCTGTGGGCGAACCGGGAGGCGGCCCTGCGGCGCGGCCTCCCCGTGGTGCGGGACCCGGCCTGCCGGGCCGGCGCGTGCGGGTGCCGCGCAACCTGCCGTGCGGGCCCTGGCTCACGAGGACGCGGACGCTCTACCGGCCGGGCCGGCCCTCCGACCCGCCGCCCCCGGGTGCGTCGCCCAGGTCGACGTCGAGCGAGTTGACGAAATCGCGGAAGACGTCCAGCTGGTCGCTGCCCTCCTGGTCCGCGGCCGCGTCGGCGTCGGGCTCCACCCCGGCTCGGTCGAGCACCGCCTGCGTCGCGTAGATCGAGACACCGCCGCGGATCGCGAGCGCGATGGCGTCGCTCGGCCGGGCATCCACGTCGAGCGCCCGGCCGCCCACGTCGATGACCATCCGGGCGCGGAACGTCTCGTCCGCCAGATCGGAGACCACCACCTGGCGCAGTGTCGCGCCGACCTGCTCGAGCGTGCTGACGAACAGGTCGTGCGTCAGAGGGCGCTCCGGCTTGAGGTCCTGCAGCTTCATGGCGATGGCGTTCGCCTCCCAGGGTCCGATCCAGATCGGGAGGTAGCGCTCCCGCCCGAGCTCCTTGAGGATCACGACGTGCTGGCTCGACAGCATGTGGACCCGCACGCTCTCGACGACCATCTCGCTGAGCCCGTCCGACATCATGCGCGGGATTCTACACGCGGCTCCCCTCGCCGCCGCCCAGGCCGTTTCGGTGCCGCCAGCCCGACCCGTTTCGATGCCGCGGCCGCCCGGGCCGGGGAGCGTGGCATCCTCAGGGCCGCGTGGTGGGCCTCGTGGACGGCCGCCGTGTCGCCGCCGGCCGTTTCGTCGGGCGCAGCGACGGGGTCGGCGGGGGCGACGCCGAGGCGCCGGCCTCGAAGGGCTGCAACGGCGTCACCATTAGGCGGTCGCGGGTGACCCAGACGATCGACGGCGTGGCGCCGCCGCCCGGGTCGAGGAGGAACATGCCCCGCAGGTCGACGAGCTGTGGGGTGCCGGTCGCCGCGACGTATTCGCTCTTGTACGCGCCCGTGCTCTTGTCGAACGCCAGGATCCGCGCGTGCGTGGCGTCGTACAGGTACAGCGTTCCCTGGCCGCGCGTGGCCGACGCCGTGATGAGCCGGTAGTCGTGGCCCGGCCGCAGGTCCTGGTCGTCCGGCGGCGTGTCGAGCGAGAAGCCGCCGTCCGGTCGCCCGTTCACGAAGTGCGTCACGGTGCCCGGGCTCAACGCGTAGATGTCGCCGTCGATCAAGATCTGCTCGAAGCCCGACACGTCCTGCGCCGTGGCCAGGTATCCGGTGGGATCGGACGGGAACCCGCTCCCGTCGGCCGCGGGCGCGTATCGCAGGATCTGCCTCGAGCTCGGATCGACGACGTACAGGTTGTACAGGCCGGCGTTGGCGTCGTGGACGAAGGTCCCGATGTCGGTCAGATCGTTGCCCCACGTCACCGAGTGGTTCATCACGATCGCTCCGAGCGTGCCGTGCCCGTTCCGGTCGGCCGGCCGCCACCGCCAGACGCCGCCATTGTGGTCGACGATCACCACGTCGAGCCCGCCGGCCGTCAGAAGCCAGGGGTCGCCGACGCCGTCGGCGCCTCCGTCTCCCTCGCGGACCACCACGGACGCCGTCTTCCTGGCCAGGTCGAAGCGCACGACGGTGTGCGCGGCGCGGTCGATCGCGTACGCCGCGCCGTCGGGGCCGAGGACGAGGCCGGACAGGTCCGCCGCCGGATCGAGTTTGCTCATCGTCACCAGCGTCTTCGCCGACGTCTGGACGGTGACGTACAGCTGGTCGAGCCCTGCCGCCACCTGCTCGCGGTAGAACTCCACGGTCCCCGCGGTGACGCCGGCCTGCGACGCCAGATCGAGCTGGCGCCAGGCCGAGCGCAGAATCGCGAGCGCCTGCTGCGGATCGGCCCTCACGAGGTCGCCGCCGCCGCCGAACACCTCGCCGATGTCGGCCCGCGCCGTCGCCAGTGCGTCCTCGCCCGAGTTGACCTGCTGGATCTCGGCCGTTCTGCCCTGGAGCCCGCCGCTGACCAGCCAGTACCCCACGCCGAGGACGAGCGCGAGGGCCAGGACGCTCAGCAGCGCAGTGGCGACCCGACGCTCTGCCGCCCGGCGATCGGTCACCGAGCGCACACGCTGTTGCGAGGGGCTCCGTCTCGGAAGGAGGTCCAGCGCGCGGTCGATGAGCGCCACGAGCGCGCTGGCCCCAGCACCGCCGGCTCGCTGCGCGGTGCTGCGCACGGCCGTGACCCCTCCCACGACGGAATCCGCGAGCGGGATGGGCGACCGATCGGGTGCGCCGGCCAGCGGCGCGCGGGGTCGGACCGGCACCAGCTGATGCTCGACGCGGGTCGCCGGCACCTCGGAGGCCTCGACGACCATGACAGCGTCGGACCCCTGGGCGCCCTCGGCCACGAGCCGGTTGTGCAGATGTCGCGCAGCCGGCCCGGGGTGCAGCGTCGTGATCGCCTGTCGCAGCTCCTCCGTCCCGAGCCGTTCCGCCAGCTCGTGCGACCCGATCAGCACCACGTCGCCCACGAGCAGCTCGCCGCGCCACACGTCCACGTGCAGGTCGCCGGGCGTCGGCAGCCCGGGCCCGCGGTCGGCGTCGGGGAGCATCAGGAAGCGGCCCTGGCGGGCCAGGAACGCGTCCGCGTCCCCGACCGTCGCCACGTAGAGCTCGCGTTCGCGGACCACCGCGACCACGGCCGCGAGGCCGCCTCCCGGCGGCAGGTGCAGGTCGCGGCGGTGCGCCAGGCGCCGGTTCGCCGTCCGGATCGCCTTCTCCAGGCAGATGGGGATGCCGGCCGATTCGTCGTAGTAGTACTCGTGCTGGATCGTCTCGAGCAGCAGCCGGGTGCCCTCGCGCGCGCGGACGCTCGCCCCGCGCGCCGACGCGATGGCGTACAGGTTGCCCTTCGACCGTGCGGTCGCGCCAATGGTGGGTTCCTGGACCAGCACCGCGTCCGGAGAGGCATCCAGCCGCTCGTCCTCCGGCACGAGGCCGAGGTTCGTGTGGAGCCGGACCGCCATGATGTCCCGAGTCTACACGTCGAGGCCGTCGCCCCGGCCGGCCCCGGACTGCCGGACCACGACCTGGAGCTCGCGGCCGCGAACACCGCCGGGCGACGAGGCCAGCGCGGCAAGCAGGAGCGACGAGCGCAGGCGCAGCTCGGAGGCCACGAGTCCCGACCCGGCCGTCACCAGCAGTGCATCCCCGCGGAGGCCGATGAGGCGCGACATCCCGGCCGCGCTCGGCACGTGCTCTGCCACGATCCGTTCCCAGGCGGACATCGCGCGCGCCAGGCGCAGCTCGTCTTCGAGCCCGAGCGACGCGGCGGCCTCGGGAAGAAGGTCGCCCAGCCGTCGCATGGGGCGCTTTCGGCTGCTCGTCATCCCAGCCGGTCCAGGCGCCCCGCCGCGACTCGCCATGCCGTGGACTCGGACACGAGTGCCGGGTCCAGGTCCTGGAGCGCGGTCGTGGTCACGAACGCCTGCGGAAGCGCGCGGATGCGTCGGACAAGGTGCGCGCGGCGCTCTGGATCCAGTTCGCTGAACACATCGTCGAGCAGCAGGAGCGGCGCGACTCCGTCGTTGCGTGCCAGCAGGTCCAGCTCCCCGAGCTTCAGCGCCAGGATGGCCGTCCGCTGTTGCCCGCGCGACCCGAAGACCGCGAGGTCGCGCCCGCCCAGCAGGAAGCGCAGGTCGTCGCGGTGCGGGCCGACCAACGTCTGGCCGTTCCACAGCTCCTTGTCGGCGGTCTCCGCCAGCCTGCGACGGATCGCGTCTCCCGGTGTCTCGCCCGGCCCGGGGGAGGCGTTCGTGTCATACGCGAGCGCGAGCCGCGCCTCGCGGGGCGCGATCTCCCCGTGTGCGGACGCCAGCGGGTCCGCGAGCTCGGCGAGCACGGCTGTCCGGCGCTCCACGATCGCGCCGCCCTCCTCGACGAGCAGCCGGTCCCAGTAGGGAAGCTGGTCGGCGGCCGCCGCGCCCTCGCGCACCAGGCGAAGCAGGCTGTTCCGTTGTGCCAGCGCCCGACCGTAGGTCGCGAGCGACCGCGCATGCGCCGGGTGGAGCTGCGTCGCCAGGTCGTCGAGCTCGTCGCGTCGCACCGACGGCGAGCCCGTGACCAGCGCCATCGACTCCGGTGCGAACACGACGGTGCGGAGCATCGCCGACAGCCCGGCAGCCCTTCGGCCCACGCCGTTGACGCGGACCTGCTTTCGCAGCCGGACGCCGGCCGCCGGAGAGGCCACGGCCACGTCAAGGGTCTCCACCGCGGACGAGACCGGCTCGCGGGACACGGCGGCCTCCACGCGCGCGACGGCGGCGCCCCAGCGAACCAGGTCCTGGTCGGTCCGGGCCCGATGCGAGCGGCCCAGGGAGAGCACCACGAGCGCCTCGAGAAGGTTGGTCTTGCCGGCTGCGTTCGGCCCGACGACGACCTGTGGTCCGGGCTCGAACTCGACTGTCAGCCGCTCGTAGCTCCGAAAGTCGGCCAGCGTCAGCTCGTGGACGCGCACGGCCCGACGAGCACTGGCGCCCGCTCGGGGCGCGGCGGGAGAACGACGCGACCTATGACGCCGTCCGGACTGGCATGATGACATGAACGTAGTCGGCGTCGCCTATGGGGCGGAGCACGCCCGGCGAGAGCGGGCCGTTGAACTCGATCGCAAGCTGGGTGGCATCCAGGTTCTGCAGCACCTCGGCGAGGAACCGGGCATTGAACGCGATCGTCGTGCCCTCGCCCTCGACTTCCGCCTCGATCTCGCCTTCGTTGTCGCCGATCTCTGCGTTCGCCGAGACCGCGACGCTGCCTGCGCCGTCCGCCGAGACGGTCAGCTTCA
>Ga0116219_10002721_pt1 | contig 14550 bp, 10 predicted proteins | sample Sb_taG_4_FD_91019 | JGI IMG/M metagenome (GOLD analysis project Ga0116219, IMG submission 91019) | Peat soil microbial communities from Weissenstadt, Germany - Sb_50d_6_BS metaG | ecosystem: Environmental > Terrestrial > Soil > Wetlands > Peat | place: Germany: Weissenstadt | collected 2010-09-21
CACCGGCGCTTGGAAGGTGACTGAGCTGTACAACTTTCCCGATTGCAACATCGGGTGCGTGCCGAACGGAACCCTCGCCATCGATGCGGGAGGAAGCCTCTACGGCGCGGCCAGCGGCGGGTTGGCCGTCTGCGGAGGCTACGACTGCGGCGTGGTCTTCAAACTGTCGCCGCAAGAGGGCGGGAAGTGGAGCTACAGCGTCCTTCACAAGTTCGCCGCTGCGGATGGCGGATTTCTCGACTACGGCGTGATTCTCGACGGCAAGGGCAACGTGTTCGGCGTCACCAGCCAGTTCGGCAAATACGGCTACGGCACCGCGTTTGAGATCATCCCGTAGCAGTAGGTCCCGCAAGTACGGGCAGCGAGGAAATTCCGCAGCGTGGTAGCATTCCCTATCTAGCAACTTCCCGACGGCTCATGACGGATCGCATCCACTCCCTTCCATCACGGTTCATTCTTCTAGCTCTTTTGCTTTGCTGTGTGCCGATCTCACCTGCCCGCTCGGATGAGCCCCACTGGAGTCGCATCAACTCCAGCCATTTTTCCGTGGTCACGGATGCGGACGAGAAAAAGGGCCATGACGTGGCTGTGCGATTCGAGCAGATGCGCCTGGTCTCAGTCCAACTGTTGATGAGAACCCGGATCAACATGTCGGAACCGGTGGACATCCTCGCCCTCAGAAACGATGAGGAATACAGCAAAGTCGTGCCCAGCCGCGCAGGGCAGGCGATCGCGACCGGCTTCTTTCTTCCCGGTGAAGACCGCAATTACTACGTTCTGAACCTGTCGAAAGAAGAGAGCTGGCGCGCGATATCCCGTGAATTCGCGCTCGTGTTCCTGAACTACAACTATCCTCAAACCCAGCCGTGGTTCGACCAAGGCTTCGCCGAATACTTTTCCAGCCTCCGCTTTGACAACAAGCAGGCCCAGATTGGCGGAGATCCGGAATCGTTCATTGATCTGCTGAACACAACGACGTGGCTTGCGATGCCTGACCTTTTCACCACGCACCCTAATACTTCTGCCAGTCAGGAAAGCTCGCGCCACACCTTGTTCAACGCCCAGTCGTGGATCGTGATGCGCTACCTGCTCACCCAGAACAAGCTATCGGAGACCGGAACCTATTTCGACCTGGTCGAAAACCAGAAGTTTCCGGTCGAGGAGGCAATCCAAAAGGCATACGGCATGAGCTCAGCCCAGTTCACCCAGGCCGTGAAAGACGACTTCCATTCGCTGGCGCAGCCTCCGCCGCAGCAGCAGGCAAAGGGCAAGCAGCAAAGCGCCAGTAATCTTGCGGGAAGTCAACCTCTATCTGTGACCCCGGACGACCAGATCGGCAGCAGCACCCAGCAGCTTACCGATTGGGAGGGGCAATCGTTGGTCGCGGAAATGAGTGTGCGTCTCCCCGAGCACCGTGAGCAAGCAATGCAGGAACTGGAGTCGATCATAGACCAGCCAAAGACGGACAACGTGGTTGCGCGGCGCGCACTGGCGTGGGCATACCTCGAGAAGAAGGACTTCGGCCGTGCGGTGGAAGAGTTGAATAAGGCCGAAGAGCTCAACCCCAAAGATCCGTGGGTACATTATTACTCGGCGCTGGAGCGGGAGCGCGCGGCGCAAGCCCCCGGAGGATCAACCGAAGGGCTTCCTAATATGATGCAGGACCTTCGCATGGTGATCGACTGGGATCCCGAATTCGCCCAGGCCCGCAGCATGCTGGCAATGGCGCAACTGGAGGGCGGCGGCGCTCACGCTGCCATGGACTCCATGCGCGCAGCCATCCAACTCAGCCCGCGAAACCAAAGTTATCTGTTGGGGATGGCGCAGATCTACATGGCGGGAAAGAATTGGGATGCGGCGACGGCGATGTTCGAGCAGCTCAAGAGCAGCCCAGACCCGAAGGTTGCGAAATCGGCAAGCGAGCAGCTGGAAGGATTGCCCATGCTGAAAAAGTACGGAACGCTTTCGCATGGCGATACTAAACCGGTGCCGCAGACACAGGCGACACCATCGACGGCATCGGCACCACCAGCATCCGCGCCGTCACCATCAACGACATCGCCATCCGCAGTGTCGAACGCAGGAAAGCCGCCGGAGCCGGAGGCAAAGCCAGAGGAAGAATTGAGCGTCGAGCAGCCTCCGGCGCAAGCGCAGCCCGACAAACGTCCGATCCAATTTCTGAAAGGAAAAATCCTCGCGGTCGATTGCTCGCAGCCGCCCTCGGCGATCCTGACTGTGTCAGCGGGAGCGAGAGTTCTCAAGCTCAAGACGGAGGACTTCAAGTCGCTGATGGTAATGGGTGCGGACCAGTTCTCCTGCGAATGGAAAAATCGCCAAGTGGCGATCAACTACAGAGCAGGAGGAAAAGTGGACGGCGATCTAGTTTCGGTCGAAATGCAATAGCGAAGGACGGTGAAACAACAAACCCTCTCAGGAGCCTGGGAGGGTTTGCAAATTCCGGACTTTTTAATTACGTGCTCCGGGTTGTCAGGCGCGGACGACGTTACCCGCCTGGAACCCCTTGGGGCCCTTCAGCAGATCGAACTCCACGGTTTCGCCCTCGTTCAGCGTACGGTACCCATTCTCCTGGATGGCGGAGAAATGAACGAAGACATCCTCCCCTGTGGACCGCTGGATAAAACCGTATCCTTTAGCCCCGTTGAACCACTTCACAGTACCCTTCTCTCTCACAATGAACTCCTTTCACCTCTGCCGAGATTAGAAATTCCACATTCTTCGCGAAGCGCGCGCGTACTTACCCCCTCAAAGCCTGTGGACGAAACGGTTTGGCCTTGCGACCGTCGAGACTCTCGTGCAACAAGAAAGGCTCCTGAGTTCAGCGCCGTGGTTGGAGAACGGCGCAAAGCTCCGGAGCCTGTCGTGGTGGCGCGAGTTTCGACTACTCTATACAAAACATCAACCCAAGCTAATGAACGTCGCTGCCGGCATTCCGGCAACGGCAGGAATAATATTCAGGAATTTTCATTCTGGCAAGAGAAGAATTCACAATGAAGTGAAATCATTTGAAACGCGCAAACATGACCCATGGTTTTTGCTGATGCTGCGCAGGCTCCGAGGCCGCCCAAAACGAACCGGTCAAAATCGCCGAGAATTTCGCAACTCGCTGATAATATTGGCGAAACGTGCATCGAATAATCCTGCGTGAAGTCGTTTGATCTGCCGTTGCTTCTACTGCATGCGTGGTGTTGGACTGCGCAGATAAGAAAAAACAATCCTGACAGGTTTTCCACCGAAAAAATGCGCTGATGCCGCGGATCTTCGTGACCGATGTCACAGCTATTCTCTTGCACCTGCGCTAGCATGAACTCACTCCGTCAAGTGGCTGGCCTCGATTCAGAAGCACGAGGCTTGCTCATGTTGTCGTCATTTTGGAAGTTCTGCGTCGTTGCGGTGATCTTAGTTCCGGCGTCACTGCCGGTCGCGGCGGAGCAACCGACGCGCCTACAGATACCAACCAGCATTCCGCGATCGCCATACCCGCAGCGCCCGCATCCGCTGATCAAAAGCTCGGGCTACATCTTTGCCGGTACAGTGCAATCGATAGAACGCGCTGCGCCCAAGCGGAGCGGCATCGCTACTGTGCGGATCAGCTTTCATGTGGATCAGGCCATGCGAGGCGTTCGCACCGGACAGACACTCGCCATCCGCGAGTGGGCCGGCCTATGGGAATCCGGTGAACGCTATCGGCGAGGCGAGCGAGTTCTGCTCTTTCTCTATCCCCCGAGCAAGTTAGGACTGACCAGTCCAGTCGCTGGCCCATTGGGCCGTTTCAGGATCGGGCCCGATGGCCACATTGTCGTCGATCCGAAAAGAATCGGCCTCCAAGCACCGCATCCAGACGTGGCGGGCCGGTTAGGGGAACAGGTCAGCTTCAGTCCTCTTGAGCTTGTTCATTCCCTTCGTTTGGCGGAAGAAGAGTAAGCGCATGCCGATAACCTCGTGTTCTTCTCGCTCGCAAGAAATGGCAGGTGCAGGGCAGGTTTGCCCCATAGGATTGATCTGTGCCGGAGCTGCGGTAATTGTGCTGCTCCTCACGATCACGCAACTAGCGCGAGCAGGTGGTCCGCGCTGGATCGCCGGGATCAACAACGGACCGATGGGTACGCCCCTGACCTGGTCCCATGGAGTGGTCAACTACTACACCGACCAAGGCAGCCTAAGCCCGACGGTTTCCGGCCCTCAGGGTGACGCCTTGGTTGCCGACGCGTTCAGTCAGTGGACTTCCATTTCAACTGCCGCACTTTCGATCACGCACGCCGGTCAGCTCGATGAAGATGTTAACGGCACCAACGTCTACCGCAACAGCGATGGCACCCTGATCATGCCAGCCGACATCATGCCGACAGCCGTAGGCACGCCTGTCGGAATCGTTTATGACGTGGACGGCACGGTCACAGATGCGTTTCTTGGCCAGGGCGCCGGCGATCCATCGGAGTGCTTCGGCAACGCGGTGTTCGGTGGGCTCGACAATTTCGGAAGTGATGCCTACTTCCTCCACGCGCTCGTAGTTCTAAACGGAAACTGCATCGCCCAGTTGCCCGATCCAGATGTGGAATACCGCCTGGTCCGCGTTCTGGGACAGGTCCTGGGACTCGGCTGGTCGCAGGTGAACCTTAACGTGCAGACGGGCAATCCCAAACCCACTGCCGACGACTACGTTGGTTTTTCCATCATGCATGCCGTTGATTCGCCCGATTGCGTTCCGATCTCAGTGTGTTATTCGAACCGAGGCCAAGTCAATCCCTACTTGCCGAAAATGGATGATCAGGCGGCACTCTCGCGCTTATATCCAGGCCCCACCTTTTCCGTCAGCACAGCGAGTATTCACGGCAACGTGTATTTCGCGAATGCGACTGGACAAGCAGGCCAGGGCATGCAGGGCGTAAATGTAGTCGCCCGTTGGATCGATCCCGGTACCGGGCTGCCGTCGGGCGCGTACGCGGCAACCTCCGTTTCCGGCTTCCTGTTTGCCGGCAACGTCGGAACCACAGTCACTGGCTTCGACGACAGCACGGGGCTGCCCTTTAACCGCTGGGGCTCGAACGATCCCACGCTCGAAGGTTTCTTCGATCTTGCGGGATTGCAGATTCCTAACGGCGGGAGCAGCGCGCAGTACCAATTGACAGTTGAGCCTCTTGACCCCTTCTGGTCGGATACCGTGGGCCCTTACCAACCCTGGCAAGTGCAACCGTCGGGATCGGCACAAGCGATCATAGTAAACGTAACCCTGGGCGGAGACGTTCCGCAGGACATTGTCATGCAAGACAGCGCCGCCCAAAAGCCAGATTGGTTTGGACCCACAAGCTGCGCGGTACCTGCTCCTTTGCCGGTTGCGGGCGACTGGGCAGCGTCGCTCGGCACTTACGGCAGTCTTGATTACTTTTCATTCTCCGGACAGGCAAACCGCACCCTTTCGGTATTAGTAACTGCACTTGACGATTTCAGCGCGCCCACGGAAACCAAGGCTCAGCCGGTGGTCGGCATGTGGGCCCTAACGGACTGTACGACTGTACCCGCGCCGGCTAACACGCCATCGGCATTCAATTCCTCGATTTTCGGGATGACGGTTTTGAACGCGCAACTACTGAACGGGACCGCTTTCCAGATCGGGATCGCCGACATCCGCGGCGATGGGCGTCCGGACTATCGATATCACGCACGCCTGCTCTACGGTGATCACATCACACCAGCGCGGGCAAGCGTGGCCGGTGGTACGCCTCTCGCGATTGCCGGTTTCGGATTCCAGGAGAATACCGGAGTCACAATCGGGAGCAGGAATGCACCGCCACTGGCCGCGTCCGCGAACCAGATATTCGTGACGACGTCCGCGCAGGTGGACGGAGTGCAGAACATAACGCTTACCGATCCCCCGACACAGGCCAGCTCGGTCATGAGCGGCGTGGTGACCTACGGAGCTGGCCCGACCGACGTGCTCCGCCTGGTCGCAGGAGCGAATCCAGGGACGCCCGTCGGCGGCCAGGCTCCGAATCCAATTCGAGTGCAAGCACTTGCTCCCGATGGCATTACTCCCGTGGCCGGAGCCAGCGTATTCTTTACCTCGAGCCCGCCCGCAGCCTTCGGGGCCTGCACCGGTGGCGGGAGTTGCACGGTGCTTACGGATCAGTCTGGCCAAGCCGCCAGCTTCGTAACCGCGCTGACGACCGGTGTCATCACCATTACCGCGCAACTCGCGCCGGCTTCATACACCAGCCCCCAGCAGGTGCAGACGACATTAGTGGGGTGCGAGATGTGCAACGGGACCGGGCTTGACCTAGCCCTAGTTCCCCAAAGTGTGTCGGTGGCACAGGGTGCGACGGTCAACGTGAACTTTGCTGCACGAGTGCTTTCTGGCGGAATAGGGCAACCCAACCAGACCGTCAACTTCTGCCAATTCACCCCTGGGCAGGGCTGCTTGCCGGGCTCCTGGTCGGTCACGACCACGACGGACGCCCACGGATACGCTCAAGCCACACTGCCGATCGCTAACATGAACTCCGAGGTGCAGGGGAACGTTTGCGTGGAACCAAACTTCAACCCTTGCGTAAATTTCTCTGTCGTCCCTGTTCCGCTCTCCGCACTGCAATTGCAGCCGGTCGCGGGCAATCTCCAACTCGTCGTAGTAGGGCAGACCTTTCAGACGGTCGCAGTTCGAGTGACGGATGCTTCCGTGCCCCCGAATCCAGTGCTGGGGGCTAATGTTCTGTTTCAGTCGCTGCTCGGACGCACCAACAACAATGCGCCGATCATCTCGGGCGGAGACACAAACATTACGACGAATCCATTGCCGATCATTCTCGGAACGTCGCAGGCATCCGTAACCTCGGATGTGAATGGCCTTGCGAGCATGCAGCCATCCACGGGGGGATTTCAAGGTGCTTTGGCGATTCTGGGCACAGTCACAGCCGGACCGGGGAATATGCCGTTCCAGCTGCAATCTCTGTGGCCGATGCCGCAATAGGGAGGTTGATCTCAACGACGATGCACGCTCAGCGCGATGCAGCGCCAGGCGCCAAAGCCAAAAGCCAATGGCTAATAGCCAGAAGCGAGAAGCTTCTCCATCACTTCTTCGTCCACTGGTCCACCCAGTCGTTCACCGTTTTGTACCAGAGTTGGCTGTTCTGCGGTTTGAGGACCCAGTGTCCTTCGTCCGGGAAATACAGCATTTTCGAGGGCACTTTCAGCCGCTGCAAAGTCGTGAACAGTTGAAATCCTTCGGATACGTCCAGCCGGTAATCGAGTTGGCCGTGCACGACGAGCGTCGGCGTCTTGAAATTCAGCGCCGACAGGTGCGGTGACCATTTGCGATAGAGTTCACGATTGTTATACGGCGTCCCTTTCAGTTCCCATTCTTCGAACCAAAGTTCTTCAGTCGTGCCCCAATCGGATTCATTGTTGAACGTCCCGTCGTGCGAGACGATGCATTTGAACCGCTGCGAATGCCCCAGGATCCAGTTGGCCATGTAGCCGCCAAAGCTCGCACCGAGGGCGCACTCGCGGTCCTTATCGATGAACGGGAAAGTGCGCTCGGCGTCGTCCAAGCCTTTCATCAGGTCGTCAAACGGTGCCCCACCCCAATCGCCGTTGATCGCGTCGATGAATTTCTGGCCATAGCCCGTCGATCCGTGGAAATTGATCATCACGACCACATAGCCGTTAGCCGCGAAAAGTTCGGGATTCCAGCGATAACTCCAGTCGTCCCCCCACGCGCCCTGCGGTCCGCCGTGAATAAGGAACTTGACCGAATATTTCTTCTTGGCATCGAAGTTGGGTGGCCTGACCACGAAGCCTTCGACTTTTTCATTGGCCGCGCCCGTGAACCAGAAAGGTTCGAGCGCAGACATTGCCACTCGAGAGAGAACGGCGCGATTGAGGTCTGTGAGCTGCACTTCACTCTTTTCCACGTTCGGCGTCTTACATCCTTCGGGCTTGGTCTTGCCGCTCGAATCGGTGCAGACCTCCTGTGTCTCGAAAACCGTGGCGCCAGACGCAGCCGCCCCTGCTTGTGACAACGAAGCGCGGAAGATCTCATTCGGGAACCTGACCGACATGCGCGTAAACAACGGACTCTTTCCGTCGTGGGTCACTGCGAGATCGTCATTGTGGCCCGGCACGATGGTCTTGATATTGTTTTTCGTAAGACGGAGGTTAGTCTCGTTCCCAGCGTCACCGCCGATGACGGCAGTGTCCAGCGCAATCGAATAGACTGGTGAATCGCCTTTATCCTCCGCGACGAAATAGATTTTGGAGGAATCCGGATCCCAGATGTAGGTTCCTACCCAGCGGTCGAACGTCTCCGTCAGATTCCTGATGTGCCCGGTGCGACGGTTGTACAGCATCAATCGGAAGCGGTCGCTTTCGTATCCGGGGCGGACCTGGGCGCGATAGGCTATATATTTTCCGTCTGGCGAATATAGCGGCGACGAATCACTGGCGGGGTTGTCCGTGATCTTCTTCGCCGACCCGCCATTCACGGAAACGATGAACAAGTCGTTGTTGGTGCTGAGCGCCTCGACTTCATCGTGATTCGAGGTGTAACAAATCTCCTGCCCATCGGGAGAGAAAGCGTAGTCGTCCTGCCCGCCCAAACTAAATGGCGGGACATCGTAGTCACCGGGAGTGAGATCGCGGCTCGCGCCGCCGTCGGCAGGAATTATCAGAAGATGATTGCGCTTGCCTTCCTTATACGCATTCCAATGGCGATAAAGCAGATGAGTAAAAGTCAGCGCTTTGACCTTCGACTTCTCCACATCCTCCAGTTTCTTGGCGTTGCAGGCTTCGTCGGCGCAGTTGGGGTAAACATTCGAGACGAAAAGAATGTTCTTCCCATCCGGCGACCAAAGAGGACCGTCAGCCTCGGTGGCAATCGAGGTCAGCTTGTGCGTTGCGGTAACGGTACCCTTAGCATCTTCGAAATCGGCGATCCATATTTGCGAACCACTTTCCTTCGTCGACAGAAAAAGAAAGCGCTTGCCATCGGGCGCCCAGCGCGGACGACCCGACTCCTGCACCAGAATAATCTCACGCGCCTCACCCCCGGCCGTCGGCACGACCCAGACATGGGGCGTCTTCGTGTTCGCGTCTAGGCTGACGTCAACCGCGCTGAACAGCACCCATTTCCCGTCTGGAGAAACCACGGGCTCATTAACCCGCTTGAGCGCCATCATGTCTTCAAAGGTGAAGGGATGCTTGCTCTGGGCAAGAGCAGGAAGAACCAATGACGCGACAACAATCCAGCCGAACAAGCGGCGCATGAATTGCCTCCGTGGGGAACGGGGCCAGTGTAAATCATGCAGGCTGCGAGCGGTCGTGACAGACTTTGTTCTGATTGTTCGTGGCACTAATGGGCTTGCGCGCGCTCTACGCACTCCAGAATTTCCGACTCACTAAGCGTGTGATCGGATGCCTTGGCGCGTCGGTAAATGCGCTCGACCACGTCATCAGAGGCTGGAATGCCTCGGTGATCGAGCCAGAACAAGACGTTCGACTTCCCGCTCATAGGGCCGACATCGATGATCTGCTCCAACCCAAACACGTGCGAAGGCACGCCCGAATACACCGTGTTCGCCAACTCAATGTCATTCTTCTTGTAGGCCTTGATGACTGCCGCGGCATGGACGCCGGTGGCGGTGCGAAATGCATCTTCGCCGACAACCGGATAATTCGCCGGAATAGGCACACTCGTAGCCCGCGACACAGCCAGGCAATACTCTTTCAGCTTGGTAAGATCCTGATCCACCCACGGGGGAATACCCATGAGTTTGAGGTTCAACAGCATCTGGTCCATCTGGGTGTTGCCAACTCGTTCTCCAACTCCTAACGCTGTTGCATGCACGCACTCCGCGCCAGCCACCAGCGCCGCCATGGAGTTGGCGATGGCTAATCCACGATCGCAATGCCCGTGCCAATCCACGCGAATCTTCTCGCCCGATGGCTTCACCACTTCTTTGATGATGAATTGCACCAGCGCAAATGTCCCCATCGGCGTGGCATGTCCGGCGGTGTCACAAATAGCAATGGCGCGTGCCCCGCAATTGATCGCAGTTGAGTACAGCCGTTTAACCATTTCCGGATCGCATCGGGTGGTGTCTTCGGTGACGTACATTACGTCGAGCCCGAGCGATACCGCATACTTCACCGCGCTCTCCGTCGTCTCGAGCAGAAAATCCTCGCTCCAGTTTTCCGTGTAACGGCGAATGGGGCTCGATCCAATAAACGTCGCCGCTTCGATGTTCAGCCCGGTACGCTGCACGATCTCCGCGATAGGACGGATGTCGTTCTGGTGGGTACGACATGCGCAATTGGCGCGAATCGTCATCTTGTGCCCGACGATTTCCCGCGCCAAAGCCTCCACGTGCTCTACCGCGCGCGGCCCTGCTCCCGGCAACCCAAGGTCGAGCGAGTTGATGCCCAGTGTCTCCATCAGATGCAGTATCGGAATTTTCTCTTGGACGGAGGGATCACGAACCGAGGGCGACTGTAAACCATCGCGCAAAGTTTCGTCGTTGAGCAAAACATGCCCCACCGGCCGCAGCGACGCGGGGTGAATCCGGTTCCAGTCGTAAATAAGTTCGGAAGACTTCATTCATGCACCGACTTAGATCATCAACAGGAAAAGCTGCGAAGGAATTCGTTCAATCCGCATCGATGGCTTTACTCTACGTGCTCTCGTGTGCTCTGCGTTCGTGCCGTTGAACTATGCGGGCGACTACTTAGCTTTCGGAGGCACAGTCAGGCCGAAAATCGAAATTTGGCCAGGCCCAGCCACATTCAACCCCCCTGACTCCTCGGGATCAGGCAAATAAAGCGTCTTACAATGTTCGCAGCGATAGACTTCGGCATCGCGGCCCCAGGCCTTCTCCACATCGCCGCAAGCCTGCTCCAACAAATCGGTGGTGTAGAACCAGCGCTTGAGATGGCCGCCACAGAACTTGCCTTTCTCATTCTTCTCGTTGCAGGCGCGCTGTCCTGGTTTCTTGATTTTGACTTTGTGATTGGGGAGTTGCGCGGGAGTCGGTGTGCCAGAAGTTACGGTTGTGGCCAAAAGGTTCACCCTCGTTCAGGCGGCCAACGCCGCCGAATTCCTTCTGTTCGTATTCTACTCGAAGCGTTTTGCGTGATGCCAGAGACGCGCGAACTGCGGAGGATGCGAAGAACGACCGCAGAGACCAAACTGAGAGACTACCTACAGCCGCCCTTTTCGCCAATATGCTCCCGCCGCGCGTAGCGCGCCTCGGAGCTTTTTGGGCAGCGCGGGGGCGAACATCAGATCAAGGAAGCCTTCCATTTGGCGCACGAATCCTTCGCCGTAGCCGTACCACCAGATCTGCTTCATCTCGGGGAGACGATTCGAGTCCAGATGCTTGATTCGCACCATTTCCTCCAGACCAAAAATGCCGTGAGTGCGACCCAATCCGCTCGCCTTTATGCCTCCATGTGGAGCCTCGCTGATGCCGAAGCAGGCAATGGCATCGTTCACCATGACCGTGCCCGCCTGGATGCGTCGGGCCAATAATTCTCCGCGGGTACGGTCGCGTGTCCAAACGCTGGCTGCGAGGCCGAAATCAGAATCATTCGCTAACCGGATCGCTTCATCGTCGGTGTCGAAGGGCATTACCGGAAGCACTGGGCCGAACGTCTCGTCCCTCATGATTTGCATGGAATGAGTAACTTCGGCCAGCACGGTGGGAGCGTAAAAATTCGGACCAAGCTGAGGAAGCCGCGATCCTCCGATCATCACCCGCGCGCCCTGCAAGCGGGCGTCTCCAACCTGCGCCTCTACATTCCGCACCTGGAGTTCGCGGATCAGCGGGCCAACGTCAGTACGCGGGTCAAGCCCGTCGCCCATACGCAGAAGTTTGGTTTTGCGTACGCAAGCGTCGAGGAATGTTTCATACAAGCTGCGATGCACATAGCAGCGTTCCACCGAAAGGCAGGCTTGTCCGGTATTCACGAACGCCCCCCAGACTGCGCCGCTAGAAGCGACATCCACATCGGCGTCGTCCAGCACCAGCATGGGATCTTTTCCGCCAAGTTCCAGCACCACTGGGAGCAGGCGAGCCGCCGCTGCTTGCGCAATGCGCTTGCCGGTAGCGACGCTTCCGGTAAAGACCAACTTGTCGATTTCCGCATTCAGCAATGCAGAGCCGGTGGGCCCATCGCCGACAATGACTTGAAAAGCATCCTGTGGCACACCAGCTTCATGCAACAAAGACGCTAGCTGCAACGCCGTCAGTGAAGTAAGCTCCGAGGGTTTCAACACGACCGCATTTCCAGCCACAAGCGCGGATAACGATTCCGTAGCAGGAATGGAGAACGGATAATTCCACGGCGAGACAATGCCGATGACGCCGTAGGGCTCGCGCAGGATGAGTCCAGCCTTGGTCTTCATCGCCAGGTTGCCGTGCAAAACTGGCCGCTCATGCAGAAAGGGAAACGCATTCTCGACGCAAAACCGCGTGGCATCTAATACGACCAGAACTTCGGTAAGCAGCGCCTCTGCGAGGGGCTTGCCGGCCTCGCGCGTAATGAGCCTCGCAACTTCCGACTTCTTCTTGTGAAGCAGACGCTGAAACTCGCGCAGGATAACAACTCGTCGTCGCACGCCAACTTCGTTCCATGCCGGTTGCGCCGCGCGAGCCCGGGCGACAATGGCATGAACTTCAGCGTCAGTAGCGGCCTCGAACTCGCGCAACCTCTCGCCGGTCGCGGGATTCACGGAAACCACTTTTCGGGTCGCGAGTTGAAGATTCGTAACCATGTTCTACGCAAAGTTTACGCGGCTTGTTGTGCCCGCGCTAGGCGAGCACCTAATATTCCACGCCCATCAAATACAGCCCGCTGGCCGGAGCCGTCGCTCCAGCGGCCGAGCGGTTGCGTGCTGCCAAAATGCTGGTTATGTCGTCCGATTTCAGCGTGCCTTTTCCGACCAGCACGAACGTTCCCACCAGGTTTCGGACCATGTGGTGCAAGAAGCCGCTGCCGCGAACGGTGTACACCAGTTCCTCCGCGGCGCGATCCCAGGTTGAGGCGAAGACCTGCCTGACATTGGAGTGCACATGGGAAATAGTTTCATCCTCGCGACCCCGTTCTGAATCTACTGCCGCAAAGGAAGTGAAATCATGTTCGCCGACCACGAACTGGGCGGCTTGCCGCATGGCATCTTCGTTGAGCGGAAAAGGATAGTGCCAAACGTAACGTGCCAAGAAAGGAGGACAGACCGGCTCACGATAAATTCGGTAACGGTAGGTTTTAGCTTTGGCAGACTTGCGAGCGTGAAAGTCGAGCGGCGCCTCTGCGGCCTCGAGCACCCGAACCGAGGACGGCAATACATCGTTCAACGCTTTCACTAGATTCTGCGCAGGGATGCTCGATTCGGTGGCAAACGTGGCCACCTGGGCGAGAGCGTGAACCCCCGCGTCGGTGCGTCCTGACCCTTGCGGCAAAACCTTTTCGTCGGTCACCCGTCCAATAGCCGAGGCCAGAGTGCCCTGGATTGTGGCGGCATCCGGTTGCACCTGCCATCCGGAGAAGTCTGAGCCATCGTATGCCAGAACGATTTTGAGATTGCGCATGAAGATTGCCCGGAATTCCCCGGCAAAAGCCGATCCTCGAAACAATTTGCAAGTCTTTAGAACATTCGACGCCCTGGCCCTGGTTCAGGTCTGATGACGTTGCGTCAGCTATACTATTGCATTCCGCGAAGTGGTTTACGATCAAACGCAAGTACTTTGCCTCTGGGCACAAAAAATGAAACCTGGGCAGGCGGGTTTGCGTACTAACTCATGATCTGGGAAACGCCTTTGTCATCATCACGAGCAGTTCTTATGCATGGAGATAAGCGCATGTCTTTGCCTGGTTTGAATTCTGCCTGCCGGATGGCCGCTACAACGTTGCTCGCCTGCGTCCTAGCCGCAAGTGGTTGGGCGCAAGACTCAACCCAATCCGGTCAACCGGCGTCTTCTGGCGCCTCAGAGCCCAGGACGGTGCAGGCTCCACAGCCGCAGCAGTTCGTCGTGCAAGACTATTCCAAGCCCACTCGCGCGTTTCCGAACGTGATTCGGCCATACATGCCGCAGCACGTTCCTTCGCCAAATTTGAGCAACACACCGCGGATTGACCAGCTATTGCATGACGGCAAGATTATGCTCTCGGTCGATGACGCGGTTGCGTTGGCGCTGGAAAATAATCTTGATATCGGAATCGCGCGCTACAACTTGAACATCGCCGACACAGATGTTTTGCGCTCGAAATCCGGAGCCAACAACTTCCTGGGAGCGAATTCCGGAGTCGTGCAGAATACGCCGGGCAGCGGCGTAGGCGGCCTCGGCGGAACGGTCGGCTCCGGCGCAGGCGGCACCACGGCGGCGCCAGGTGGCATTGGTGCGGGCACAAACGGATTGGTGAGTTCCAGCCTCGGCCTAGGGTCGCCGATTACCAGCTTCGACCCGATACTCACGAGCACGATCCAGGAAGACCACTTGAATACCATCTCGAGCAACGTATTCACCGGTGCCCCTACAGTTGCGCAGA
>Ga0116219_10002725_pt1 | contig 14535 bp, 11 predicted proteins | sample Sb_taG_4_FD_91019 | JGI IMG/M metagenome (GOLD analysis project Ga0116219, IMG submission 91019) | Peat soil microbial communities from Weissenstadt, Germany - Sb_50d_6_BS metaG | ecosystem: Environmental > Terrestrial > Soil > Wetlands > Peat | place: Germany: Weissenstadt | collected 2010-09-21
GCCGGGGCCGAAGCCCTCGCCACCCGGCGGCGCGCCCGCAAGCAGGGAGTCGAGCTGCACTGGCCCTCCTCCGACGGATGGCCCGACACGTGGCCGCCACTCGAGCCCGACCTGGGCGTGCACCCCGTCGAGCGGGCCCACGGGCTCGAGCAGGCCACCACCATGTACGCGCTGGTGGAGTCGGCCGTCGCCCACGGGGCCGGCCACGACCCCGTCACCCACCGCGCGGCCATGGGCGATCTCATGGCGCGCTTCAACGCGGTGGCCGTGGCCAACCCGGTGTCGTGGTTCCCCACCCGGCGCGACGCCTCGGAGATCATGACGGTCACGCCCGACAACCGGATGATCTACTTCCCGTACCCCAAGTACGTGAACGCCGTCATGGACGTCGACATGGGCGCGGCCATCATCGTCACCGACGCGGCGACGGCCCGCTCGTGGGGCCTCGCCGCCGACGACGTGGCCTACCTGGCGGGGTGGGCCGACGCCCATGACCTGTGGTACCTGTCGGAGCGCCCCGTGCTGGAGCGCTCACCGGCCCTCGCCGAATGCGCCCGGCGAGCCCTCGGCCCGGCCGGGGTGACCATGGACGAGGTCGAGGGCCTCGATCTCTACGCCTGCTTCCCGAGCTCGGTGGAGGTGGCCAGGGACAGCTTCGGCATCGCCGTCGACGATCCCCGGCCCCTCACCTTGACCGGCGGCCTCCCCTACCACGGCGGCCCGGGGAGCAACTACGTCACCCACTCCATCGCCAACACGCTGCGGTGGCTGCGCGCCGGCCACGGCCAACACGCCCTGGTGCACGGCAACGGCTACTACCTGACCAAGCACTCCGTCGGGCTCTACTCCCGGCGGGCGCCCGACGAGGCGCCCCGGCCTCCCGACGGGCTCCAGGAGTACGTGGACGGAATGGCCGAGGCACTGGTGGTGGAGCCGAAGGTGGAGAGCGGCACCACCGGCACGATCGTGGCGTACACCGTGCCCTTCCACCGCGAGCGTGGTCCACAAGCGGGGATCGGCCTCATCGACGTCGGGGGTCGCCGCACCGTCGCCCTGGCCGACGAGGCACTGACGGCGGCCCTCGTCGAGAGCGACGGTGTCGGGGCACGGGTGACACTGGCGGGCTCCGAAGAGGGCAACACCATGCGAGGGGCCTGACCCGCCGGCGAGCCCGGGGTGGTCCTGAGGCTGGCTATTCGTCCAGGGAGAGGGCGTGCTCGGGACAGTTCTCCACGCCGTTGCCGGCCTCGTCCTCGTGCCCGGCGGGCACCTCCTCGACCAGCAGCACGCAATGGCCCAGGTCGTCCGAGTCGAACAGCTCCGGTGCCAGCGTGTAGCAGCGGCCGTGCCCCTGGCACAGTTCGGTGTCGAGCCGGACGCGCATGCCCCGTGTCAGCCCGCCGGCCCGAATTCGATCGGCAGGGTGGTGAGGGACCGGAGGCCCGGGGTGTAGGCGAGCACAGTGCCGGGCTTGAGCCGGTAGTCGGGGATCCTGCGGTGGAACTCCCGCAGCGCCACCCGCAGCTCGACCCGGGCCAGGTGTGACCCCAGGCAGCGGTGCACTCCACCGCCGAAGGCCAGGTGCGGGTTGGGGTTCCGGCGCAGGTCGACGGTCTCCGCACCGGGATGGGCGGTGTCGTCGGTGTTGGCGGAACCCAGGACGAGCATGACCTGTTCACCTTTCGGAATGGGGCAGCCCTCGTACTCGACGTCCTGGGTGACCACTCTCGGCACGGCCGGGACCGGGCTCTCCCAGCGCAACAGCTCTTCGACGGCGGAGGGGATGGCCGACTCGTCCTGCACCAACAGGTCACGCTGCTCGGGCTCCTGCGCCAGGTAGGCGAAGAAGCAGTCGAGGGAGTCGGTCACGGTGTCGAGGCCGGCGATGATGAACAGGAAGCAGATGTCGAGGACTTCCTCGTCGGTGAGGCGAACCCCGTCGACCTCGCCGGCCATGATCTGCCCGAGAAGGTCGTCCTTGGGCTCCTCGCCGCGCCGCTTCTTCACTTCCTTGTCGAAATAGGCGTACACGGTCTCGCCCGCCTTCTTGCGAGCCGGTGCCTGCTCTTCGATCGTGACCCCCTTGGGCCGGATGATGTCGTCCTTCACGGCCAGGAAGAGGTCGAGGTCCGACAGCGGCAGGCCCATCAGGCGCAGGAAGACCCGGCACGGCAGGGGGACGGCGAACTCCTCGTGCAGATCGCACGAGCCCCGTGACGCGAAGGCGTCGACCAGTTCCTTCACGAGGCCGACGACCTCGTCCTCGAGCAGGGCCATCTTCTTGGGGGCGAACAGGGGATCGAGGATGCGGCGGTACTTCACGTGCTGGGGCGGGTCGACCATCAAGGGGATGAGAGGCCTGATGTTGCCGAGGTCCATGGGGACCTCGCTCCAGCAGAACAGCGCCGACTTCCGCAGGGCTTCCTCCACGTGCTCGCGCCGTGTCAACAGCGTGAACATGTCGTCGATCCGCATCACCGGCTGCTCGCGCAGCATTCGGGAGATGGCTCGTGGATCGTCCGAGGAAGCCAGATCGCCCACCATCTTGGGGGAGGCGCCCGACAGCTCGTCTTCAGCCTGCATCCGAACTCCTCTCGCACTGGGCTGCGGTGGCACCTCGGACCAGGTGTCGTGCGAGTCACCCAGGACGTTCGATGTCACCACGCCCACCGCCCTGGCGGGCAACGTTAGCGTTTCCTGACACAAATGTCAGCCCCGGGGGCGACGGCAGGGGCGACGGTCAGGCACCCGCCACGAGGCCGGTGTCACGACGAGTGTTGGATACTGGGCTCTTGGTGGTCGCCCGCCACGCCGTGGACCGTGCCGGACGGCCGGTCCGAATGGCCGAGGAGCGCCCTGTGCGGCGCCCACTCAAGGTGCCGGACCGACACGGTGGGTACGCGCCGAGGAGACGGTGAGGTGATAGGAAAGTGTGCCCTCGGCGCGGGCCACCCCGGCCGGTTCGCTCTGGCGGGGACCGGTAGGGCCGGGTCAGACGGTCCGAAGCGGTCCGAAGCGGTCCGAAGCGGTCCGAATGGGTCCGAATGGGTCCGAAGCAGTCCGAAGCGGTCCGAAGCGGTCCGAATCCGTGCGGAGCGGTCCGAATCCGTGCAGAGCGCCCCGGGGCTCGACCCGTCGGTGTGCTCATGGGCCCCGGTCCTGAGCCCCGGTCCGGGGCGGGGCGGCGCGGTCCAGGATCCCGCCCAACCGGCCGATGACATCCGAAGACCTCGATTCGGGACTGGGCAGTACGATTTGAGACGTCGTAGGGGAGGACGAACGTGGTAACCGCAGCCAGCGTCAGGAGGATGCGGCGCCGCGGGGGACGACGCCAGAAGGCGGGCACCACGCCCGCCGCCATGGGCAAGGCCCTGCGCGAGGCGCGCGAGGCGTCGTCTGTCACCCTGACCGAGATCAACGACCGGACAGGGGTCCCCTGGCAGCAGCTCGAGGCGCTCGAGGCTGGGAACTTCTCCCGGTTCCACGACCTCCGCTCGGCGCTCACCGCCGTCCGCCGCTACTGCGACCTCGTGGACCTCGACGTCGAACGGTTCGAACGGGTCGTCGAGGAACACTGGGGCGACCCCCTGGCCGGCTTCGACCCCAACGGAGCCCCGCACGCCGCCGGACGGAACGGAGGCGGTGCCCGGAACGCGTACATCACCACCGCGGTGCCGACCGGGCACCTCAGCCGCTATCCCGGCGACGGCACCCACCTGCGCGCCTTCACCCAGACCGACGAAGTGCCCGGCATCAAGCGCGTCCCCCCGGCCGCCGACAGCCACGCCGCCCTCGACGGGCTCAGCGACACCGGCTCGTTCCCCGTCGCACCGGGCATCTACACCGGCATCCGTCCCGCACCCCTCGTGCTGCGCAGCGCGGTCTGGTTCACAGCCGCGCTGCTGGCGCTCGCCCTCGGGGGCCTGGCGGTACAGCACTACCAGCCTCAGTGGCTGAAGGACATCCACCTCGTCCACCACACCAACGCCCTGCTCCCCGCCGCCCCGAGCGGTTCCGGCACCCCCGGCACGACCAACAGCACGGGCGGGTCGACCAAATCCAAGAAGCCGTCGCGCCCCGGGTTGGTGTCGATGACCGCAACGGGCACCGCCAGCGCCACCGTGTCGGTCCAAGCCTCGAACTACAGCGTGGTGGTGGCGGCATGGGCACCGTGCTGGACCGTGGTGCACTCCCCGCAGAGCTTCTCGCCAATCTTCGCCGCCACGCTCCAAGGCGGTCAGGTCAAGGTGTTCGACCCCACCGACGGCCAGTTGTCGGTGAGCGTGAGCGCGTCGCTCGTCACCATGCAGGTCCGCGTCAACGGAAAGACGGTACCCGGGTGGTTGTTCAAGCCCACCTCGGTCCCCTTCCTCCTCAACTTCAGCTCCTCGACGACGAGCTCCTGACGCGCCCCGTCAAGTCACCGGGACTCCGGAAAGGAGTCAGGCCAGGCGCGTGTGCGGCACCGAGGCGACCTCTCCCCGGTCGCGAATCTCCCTGACGGCCGGGACCGGATCCGGGTCTGAGAACAAAAGGTCGTCTCCGTAGTCAGCCGGGCGTCCCGTCGCATCGAGAGCCCACCACGACGCCTCGAGAGCGATCCCGTTGGGGTCGGTGAAGTAGATCGAGCGGATGAAGCCGTGGTCGACCACGTCGGTCACCTCGCACGCCGCGGACTTGAGGCGGTCGCGCAGGTCGAGCAGTGCGTGCTCGTCGGGAAGGTTGAAGGAGAGATGGTCGAATTGCACGGCGCGTGGATCGGGTACCCCGGCAGGCTTGGCGAACCGCTCGAGAGCCACACCCGAGTACTCGAAGAACGCCACGGTGTTCTGGGCCCCGAACTCGAAGAAGTAGTGACGGAACTGCGGGGTGCCGATCGTCGCCACCAACCGGGCACCCAGGACCCCGTGGTAGAAGCGCACCGTGGCGTCCATGTCGTCGGTGATGAGTGCGAGGTGGTTGATCCCCCTCCAGCGAGGAGCTTCGGCATCCTGGGTCTCGGTCATGGACAACCTCCGTGCGGCACGCGGGTGTCGTGGTGCTTCCACGCTACCGGCACCGGGCGCACATGGCGCCGCCTGCCGCCGTCCTCGTGGTCATCCTCGCCGGGTCGATACGCCGTCCACCGGGGCACGGGGGCTCAGGGCTGTTCCGGATAGATCGTCGGGTCCTCGAGGGGCAGCCGAAGCCATTGGATCATCTGCCGCAGCTGGGAGTAGGCGTCGAGGCGAGCATCGTCGGAGCCCGCGCGCTCGGCGCGCTCGATCGGCTCCCAGAGCCGATGCACCATGGCGGGACCGAGCTCCAACAGACCTCCGCTTCCACCCGTGGCGTACTTCGCCAGGACGTAGCGGACGAGCGCTCCCTCGGGAACCCCCACGTTCCGGCTCAGTGTCCTCACCGTCACCATGGGGTCGATCTGCGAGTAGAGAGCCACGTCGGCCTTGAAGTTGGCGTCCGGGTCGTCGTCGGCCCACGGTCCTTCGTAGGGCTCGAGGGTGACGGTGTCGTCGTCGGGGCTCTGCACTCGGCTCGAAGATATCGGCTCGAGGACTTTGGGCGTCGAAGAGACCCGCTACGAGAGTCCGCCCATCGCACCGTCGGACAGGTTCTCGGGACTCTGACCGCCCGGGTCGTGGTCGGGCGTGGTCGCGGCACCATCCTCGGGGGCGTCGGACGAGGCACTGGCGGCGTAGGCCACGGCGCCGCCGTCGTCGAGGATCCGGGCCCCGAGGCTCTCGGCGGGGCCGGCCAGCGTGCTGGCGGCGGCGGCCCCCGTCGAGACAGACGCCAGGCCGGCGAGGGTGCTGACGGCAACTTTGGCTGAGCGTGACCGGCCGGGTCGAACGCCCTTGACGCGCGCGATCTCGTCGGACTGGAGCGCGGCCAAGACAGCCTCGATCGCCTCGCTGTCCAGTTCCGACGGCCAGTGACGCTCCAGCATGATCGATTCCAGGAGAGCTTCCAACCGGGGGGCCGAGATGCCCGAGATGGGCACGGGCATCACCGCCGGCTCGCTTCCCCACTCGGTGAACACTTTGGCGGGGGTGCGCATCAACTCGAGGATCCCCGCTTCGGGGAGGGGCGGACTGAACCGGAAGCCCTGAACCTGATCACAACCGTGCGAGTCCAGGAACCCGAGCTGTTCGTCGGTCTCGACACCCTCGGCCACGACCACGAGGTCCAGGCTGTGCGCCAGGGCGATGACCGCACCGACGATGGGGGCGCCGCTCGCCTCGCCGTCGATCCGTTGAATGAAGGTCCGGTCGATCTTGATGGCGTCGATCGGCATCTCGGCCAAATAGGTCAGGGCGCTGAATCCCGTCCCGAAGTCGTCGATCGAGCAGCGCACGCCGATGGCGCGCAACTCGTTCAGGCTGGCGACCACCTCGTCCACGCGATCCATGAGCACGCTCTCGGTCACCTCGAGCTCCAACAGCGTCGGGTCCAGACCCGTTCGTTGCAGGACCCGCGACACCATCTCCACCACCGGTTGGTGCGCGAATTGGCGGGGGGAGAGGTTGACTGCGACCGGCATCGGCGGCAGGCCCTGTTCCTGCCAGCTCTGCGCCTGCCGGCAGGCAACTTCGAGCACCCATTCCCCGAGCGTCGCTACGAGGCTCGTCTCTTCCGCCAACGGGATGAAGGCCCACGGCGGGATGAAGCCGAGCTGGGGGTGCCGCCAGCGCGCCAGCGCCTCCACCCCGACGATGTCTCCGGAAGCCATGGAGAGCTTGGGTTGGTAGTGCACGGCGAGTCGCCCGCTGTCCACGGCGGCCCGAAGACTGTCCTCGAGCGCGAAGCGGAGGCGGGCGCGGGCGCTCATGGCCGAGTCGAAGATCTGGTAGGTGTTCCGGCCAGCCGCCTTGGCTTGGTACATGGCGGTGTCGGCGTGCTTGAGGAGGGTGTCCGCATCCGCGCCGTCCCAAGGAGAGACCGCCACTCCGATACTCGCCTTGACTGTCAACTGACGGCCGCCGACATTGAAGGGATCGTCGAAGCGATCGAGGAGCCGTTCGGCCACGTCCACGACGAGCCCGTCTTTCCCGCCACTGTCAGGAATGAGGAAGGTGAACTCGTCGCCGCCGAACCGGGCCAGGGTGTCGTGCTCGCGCAGGCATCCCTGGAGCCGCTTGACGACGGACTTGAGCAGGTCGTTGCCAACTGCGTGACCCAAGCTGTCGTTGATGTCCTTGAAGCGGTCCAGATCCAAGAACATCACCGACACCGCACTGTTGGTGCGCTCTGCCTGGGTCAACGCCAGGCGGAGCCGATCCTCGAAGAGAAGGCGGTTGCAGACGCCGGTGAGGGAGTCGTGCTGTGCGCGGTACTCGGCTGCAGCGTGGGTGAAGACCTGATGCAGCAGATAGAGGACCAACAATGTCGGCAGGAACGTCGAGCCGATCATGAGGACCGGTTGGCGGTTGGAGATGCCCAAGGCCGACTCGGCGATAAGCACACCGGGAACCACGAGCGCCACCGCCACGAGCATCGCCACGCGAATCCCTCGTGGTTGCACCGAGCGCAACGGCACGGGTTCGAAGGCGATCTTCCGGGAGGGGTGCAAGAACGCCACTCCCCAGCAACATGCTCCCAGTAGCGCCACCGTAGCCACGAGCTGCGACGGCTCAGAGCCCCCGGCGAGCCCCAACGCCGCGTAGCTGGCATTGGCAGCGAAGAGACACGCGAACCCGGCGATGAGGAAGCGATAGTTGGCCGGATGACGCTCGGTCAGCGAAACGAGGCTGCAGACGAGCCAGAGAAGGACCATGTCGAGCAACGGGGCCGCGACAGCGGGGACCTGGCGCCCCGGCTGCCATCCCTGAGCGGGCACGATGACCAGGGCGAGTATGGCGAAGCCAAGTGCAAGGGTGGGGAGCAACGCTTCGGCCACGGAGTCTGTGGACCGTTCCGGCAGCCGTTGGTGGATGAGCGAGACCAACCCGGTGATGGCCAGCAGGTCGCCCGCCGCATTCGCCACCATGGCCGCGCCGATGCGCGTCGGGGGACCCCCCGCGTGCAACGCCTGGAGCAGATCGCCGGCCACAACGCAGAGGAGACCTGATCCGAGGCATATCCAAGCCGAGCGCCAGGACCCCCGGTTCGCGCCGCGATTCGACCAGAGTCCGTACGCGACGGCGGCCGCCACGAAGACGCCTACGACCGCCGCGTCGGTCACAGGGTCGAGGAAGGCCGACCGGGTGCTCCCCGCCAGAGCGACGGTCATCGCCCTCGACCTGGTCCCGAGTGGTCCGTCCCACCCGAGCAAGGGCCTGTCCGGCCCGAGGAAGGAGGCCCGACGGTCGAAACCCTGCCAGGCATGACCTGGGCCACGGCGATGGGTGTCATGGCGGACCTGCTCCCCGGGTTGAGTGGTGCTGCCACCACACCTCCGCTCTTCACGCTGGTAGGCGACCTGTCGACGCTCGAATTGGGCGCGTCTTTCAGCACCACAGGTTGTATTTCGGCGTCGATCGGACCGGGCTTGAGCCATGCCAACCGCCACTGACCGTGACGGTGCCCCGGTCAAGGCGTACTGATTGTCAAGGCCCCGGGCGGCCGAGCCGATTAATGGGCGTGACCATGGCCGCCCCTGACCAGGAGTCCACCCCCAAGAGGGTGCGCAGTCCCGCCCGGTACCTCAGGCCCCCCCGAGCCGGCGCCGGGGTGGACGGGGCGCGACACGTTGACGCATCCGACGCTGCTGCGCGGGCAGCCGTCGTGCAGCCTGAGGCCGAAGTTGCGCTGCCCAGGGCACGGACCGGGGCGCCTGAGGCCGGAACCGAGGTGCCCGGGGCACGGACCGGGGCCGCCCAAGCCGGGGCGGAGGGTGTCGAGGAACTCGAGGCCGAGCGCGTCGTCCTGGCCATCGGATCGACCTATTTCCACAACGGCCGAGTCAGCCCCGAGCGCTACGCCTCGGACCTGGCGCCGACGTTCCTCGGTGCGGTCTCGGCCAGTCACACCCTGCTGCGGGAGCTGTTCAAGGAGATCGGTGCCCCCGAGGGAGCCGCCATCCAGGCGCTTTGCGACCGGTGGCACCTGCGGTTCGGGGCCGAGGTGGGCCAGGCGCAGTTCTCGGTGGACGAAGAGGTCCCTGCCGACGGAACCGGTGCCCGGTCGCCGTCGGGAACCGGCGCCGGCGCCGACGGGTGGGTCAGGGGGCTCGTGGCGTCGCGCGATTCCGACCATGCCCAGGCGTTGGCCGCCTTCGAAACCGAGGCCGCCGAGGCCGCCGAGGCAGGAGCCCCGCAACGCGCTGCCATCGCGTACCGGGCCGCGGCCGCGGCCGCGCTGGCCGCCGGTCGGGGCGACCACGCCAACCGCCTGCAGCGACTGGCCGGTAAGGCCTACATGGAGATCGCCGAGAAGTCCGAGACGCTTCCCCAGGGGGTGTTCATGGCCTACCGGGAGAGCGCGCGCTGCTTCCTCGAGGCCGGCAATCTCCCCCTGGCCCACAAGTGCCTTTCGAAGGCCATCGCCATCGGCGAGACGCTCGGGTACACGGAGTCGACATGAAGATCTATCTCTCCACCGAAGGGACCTATCCCTTCGTGCTGGGGGGTGTGTCGACCTGGGTGGACATGCTCGTCCACGGGTTGCCCGACCACCACTTCGAGGTGGGGGCGCTCGTCGACAACCCCCACCACCGCATCCAGTACCGTCCGCCGGCCAACGTCACCCTCCAGCCCATTCCACTATGGGGCCTGGAGCTGGCCGAGGAGTACCTGCCGCGCCGCGACGGTTGGCGGCGGGCGTTGAGAACGTCGTCCCCGATCGTCCGGGACCGTTTCTTGCCGTCCTGGGGTCACCTCGTCGACTGCCTGGCGGCTCCGGAAGCCGACCCGCAAGCTCTCGGTGACAGTCTGTCGGAGGTCGCCCGTTTCGCCGAGCGATACGACCTGCGCCGCGCGCTGGGTGACGCCGCGGCCTGGGCACTCCTGCTCGATCGACTGCAGACGAACCCCATCCATGCCCGCACAGGGCTCGCCCCCGTCATGGATTTCGCCCGTACTCTCTACCGCTACCTTCTCCCCCTGACCGCACCCACGCCCGTCTGCGATATCGCCCACAGCTCGGCGGCGGCACTGTGCGTCTTGCCGGCCATCGTGGCCAAGTACCGCTACGGGACTCCTCTCGTGCTCACCGAGCACGGCATCTACCTGCGCGAACGCCTGCTGGCCATGTCCACCGAGCCCTTCGGGACCAAGGTGCTCTTCGCCAACTTCTACCGCGCCGTCGTCGAGCTGTCCTACCGGGAAGCCGACGTGCTCACCCCGGTATGTAGCTACAACGCCGGATGGGAGGAGGCCCTGGGTGTCGAGCAGGACCGCATCCGGGTCATCCACAACGGTGTCGACCCGGCGCGCATCGACGTCTGGCCCGAGCCCGGGGGGCCGCCGACGATCGGCTTCGTCGGCCGCATCGACCCGTTGAAGGACGTGTTGACCCTGATCCAGGCGTTTGCCCGCGTGCGGCTGAAGATCCCGGAGGCCCGCCTTCGCCTGTGGGGGCCGGCGACGTCCCTCGCCTATCTCGAGCAATGCCAGATCGCCGTCAGTGACCTCGGCTTGTCGGACGCCGTCACCTTCGAGGGCTCCACCAACGACATCGCGGCCGCCTACGGCAGCTCGCACGTGATCGGCCTGTCCTCGATCTCCGAAGCCTTCCCTTATACCGCCGTCGAAGCGATGCTCGCCGCCCGCCCCGTCGTCGCCACGGCCGTCGGGGGGGTCGCCGAGGCACTCGGCCCGGCCCAGTGCCGAGGGACGGCCACCGTCGTCGAACCGGGTGATCCCGGTGCCATGGCCGAGGCGCTGATCGCCGTCCTGGGCGCGTCGTCGGTGGAACGCGGGCTCCTGGGTGACTGGTTGCGGAGCCGGGCTCTGTCGTTGTTCACCGCGCAACGGATGTTCGACGCCTATGACGACACCTACAACAGGGTGTTCGAGGCTGGGACCTCGGGAGGGGTGCGCCCCGGCGTCAGCGCGCCCGCGTCTCCACCGGCCATGCCGGCGTCGGACCGGGCCATGGCGCACGCGGTCTCATGACCGCCGGCACGGTCCAGAAGACCGATTCCGGTGAGCTCGGGCTCCACATCGCGGCCCGCACCGTGGTGGGTCGCTGCCCGGCCCCGCTCAACGCGGTGGAGGTGGCGGTCGTGCTCGAGACGTGCGGCTACACCGCCAACCGGGCGCGCGCTCTGGGTGCCGACGGGCTCAACGCCCTGGCCGAGCGGGTCTTCGCCCTCGTCCCGCTGTATTCGTCCGCTCTGTCTCGCCAGGCCATGGCGCCGGTCGCGCTCCGTTCCCGTCCTCCGGGGCCCCTGGACCTCGCCCGCGGACTCGCCTACTCCTCGCCGTGGCTCGTGAGCCTGGCCACCTTGCTGATCGCGGGGGTCTCGTTCTGGTCCTCGAACATCGCCATCCCTTCCATCGCCGACGCCGTCACACTGGCCACCGCGGTCTCCCTGCTCGTGACGGGTCCGTTCATCCAAGCCTTCGGGCGACGAGCGTCGTTCTACATCGGCCTCGGGGACCAGGGGATGGTCATCCGGATCACACGCTGGACCCTGGAGCTCGGTCTGGTGGTCACCGCGTTGTGCGGGTTGGCGCTCTACCTGGTGCGAAACGACGTGCTCGGCGCCGGTACCCCGGCCACGGCCCGCCTGGGGCTCGCCGCCGCCATCGCCATCGGCGCCTTGCAGGTCGGTCTGGCGGCGTTCTACGTGCGACGCGCCTTCCTCTCCATCGGCGTCATCGTCGGGGGTGGAGCGGCGGTCCTGCTGTGGTTCGTCACCCGCTCCGGGCCCTATATCGATCCGACCTCGCTGATCGTGTGGCAGATCCGGTTGGTGGCGATCATGGCGGGGGTGTGCTGGATGGCCAGCGCATGGTGGCTGCTGCGCGTCAAGACTTCGGCCCCGGCACCGCTGTGGCGCCCGTCGGGCGCGGCACTGCTCCGATCCGTGGCGCCCTACGGACTCTACGGTCTGGGTTTCTTCGCCATCGTGGTCATCCCGCAGCTGGTGAGCGGCGGGCTCCTCCGGGCGCGGTACACCTTCAACGCGCCGTTCGCCATGACGAGCGGGGTCGCCATCGTCGTGCTCGTGCCGTTGCTGGCCCAGACCGTCGCCGCCACCGAGCACCTCCTGGCACGGCAGTTCCCCGCCTGGTTGTCACGATTCACGGTGGCCCAGACCGACGAATTCCGGATGGTGGTGCGGCGCTACTGGAGAGAGCAGCTGACCGTGCTCGGGGGTCTCGCCCTCGTCGCCGGTGCAGCCGTCGTCGCGGGAGCCCCCCGGCTCGGTGCGACCTTCCCCATCCTGGGGGATCTGGCTCACCATCCGGGCCTCCTGGCGGCGTGCACCGTGGGCTACCTCTTCCTCGGCACCGGCCTCTTCTGCAGCCAGCTTCTCTTCGCGCTGTCGGCGCCGATGAGGCCCCTCGCCGCGGCCTGGGCGGGGTGTGTGTCCCTGGTCGTGGTGTCGATCGGCACAGGGTGGGAGGGACCGACGGTGTCCGCCGTCGCCGGCCTGATAGCCGGCGCAGGCGTCTACGCCTGTGCGGCCGTGGTGCTGGCCCATCGCGCCTTCGCCCACGCCGACCTGACCTACTACCGGACCCTCTGAGGACACGGGACGTCGTCGATGGTCATTCAGCTCTCGCCCGTTTCGCGGCCGCCTTACCCCCACACCGGACAAGGCCATGACCGACGCCTTCGACCTCGTCGCGGGGCGCGGTCACGCGCCACCCTGTGGCGGCTCGAGGGCACGGTGGGCGCCATCGCCCTCGTCATCCTCACGATCGTGCTCACGACGTGGCCCGGCGCGGCCCCGGCGCGGTCCATTCCGGCGGGGCTCACTCTGGCGCGATCGGGACTGGCAATGGCCGACCCGTTCGCGACATCGGTCCCCGACCGCCAGCTCCTGGACCACTACGTGTTCAACGGCTCCGCCGCCCCCGGCGTCGGATGGGTCAAGGGCACCGGGCGCGGCCTCGACGTCGGAGTCCGGCCGCATGCAGGCTGGGCGGGATGGTTCGCCGTCACGCTCGCCGCGGCGGGGCCCGACGTGGTCTGGCATGCGGTCATGTCCCGCCCGCCGGCTCACGTGGGTTCGGGCGTCGGTGAGGCCGTTCTGGCGGTGCAGTCCGCCTCGACCCAGCGCAACGGGACCATCAACTACGTGGTGGTCTCGGCCCTGTCGTCACGGGGCAAGAGCACGTGGCAGGTCGGATCGGCTCACGGCTACCTCGCCGACGCGGTCACGGATCGACTCTGGCAGGAGCCCCTCCGCACCGACACCCCGCCCACCGAACCGGTCACCGTCGAGACCGACGGGCACCACAGTTTGACGGTGTGGTTCGGGGACCGGGTGGTGTACTCGAGCCACCACCTGCACATGAATGACCCCGCTCCGTTCCAGGCCTATCTCGAGGTGCAGGGCCGTGGGATCGGCTACGTCTCGACGTTCAAGGACTTCTGGGTGGCGGACGCGGCGCCGGTGACCGTACGAGGGGTCCGGCCGGGGGCTCGCGTCGCGCTCCACACCGACCTCGGCGAAGTGACCGCTGACGCCGATTCCGCCGGGCAGGCGACGTTGCGGGTTCCCTCCCCGGAATTGGTCGGCACGGGCACGCTGACCGTGGCCGATCGATCAGGTGTTCGCCGCTTCCGTGACCTGCACTACTCGGGAGGCGACATTCTGCAGGTCGCGCCCCGCTGATCGTCTACGCGCCCAACGCGGCGCACACGTCGATCCACTGGCCGCTCGTGATCCCGGCCGCGCCGTCGTCGGCCACGGTGGCACTTCCGCCCTCGAGATAGACCATGTCGCTCATCGCTCCCCCGCCCAGCAGATCCCTGCCGATGACGAACGTGGGGCCTCCGATCTGTTGCGACGATCGATAGTGCAGGAGGTAGGAGTCGCTCAGGCCGTCGGGAGCAGTGACCGTTGCGACGCCTCTCGTGACGGCGAAAGACACCGAGCCCGTAGCGGGGGACACCGGCGTCGTCCATGTCCGAGTCGTGAGCGTGACGACGAGTGTCACCGGTGTGGCGGTGTCCAAGGGCGTGACCCCCGCACACTCACGTTGCCCGGTTGACGTCGCCTGGGTGTAGGTCGTCTGTCCGTGGGACGGCGACTGGGCAAAGGCGGCCGTCGGCAACGCCAGCATCCCGCCGATGATTGCGATCAGCGCGACCGGGAGCTTTCTCATCGAGGTGGCCTCGTCGTGTCGTCAGATTACCGGTCCAAGCCGTTCTGGACGTGACAGGGTCTCCCCCTCGGCTCGGCTCACGTACCCGTAGCCCGTGGCCGACGGACTCCGGTGGGCGCGGGGTAGGCCCGGAATGACCCGGACGCGCGAGACCTGGTGGGGCTAGCTGGAATCGAACCAGCGACCTCAGCATTATCAGTGCTGCGCTCTAACCGGCTGAGCTATAGCCCCCGTCTGACGAACTTGGAAGTGTAGGCGGGCGGGACCGGGGCACGGAAACGGAGACCCCGCTCGGGGGTCATGCGCCGGCCGA
>Ga0116219_10002727_pt1 | contig 14526 bp, 11 predicted proteins | sample Sb_taG_4_FD_91019 | JGI IMG/M metagenome (GOLD analysis project Ga0116219, IMG submission 91019) | Peat soil microbial communities from Weissenstadt, Germany - Sb_50d_6_BS metaG | ecosystem: Environmental > Terrestrial > Soil > Wetlands > Peat | place: Germany: Weissenstadt | collected 2010-09-21
CCCCGGCCACGGCCAGCTCCTTGGCCGCGCGCTCGAGGTCGCTGCGGTACTTGAGCAGCACGTGCAGCGTGGCCTTGGCCTGCTCGGCGTCGATCGACTCGACGCCCAGCACCACCAGCGTGCGCGCCCAGTCGAGGGTCTCTGAGACCGAGGGGTACTTCTTGAGCTCGAGGGTCCGCAACGACCGGACGATCCTGGCCACCTGGTCGGCAAGCTCCTCGCTCACCCCGGGCACTCGGGCCAGGACGATGTCGCGCTCGCGCTCGAGCGAGGGGTAGTCGAGATGCAGATACAGACAGCGACGCTTGAGCGCCTCGGACAGCTCACGCGTGTTGTTGGAGGTCAAGAAGACCAGAGGGATCTGCTGGGCGCGGATCGTGCCCAGCTCGGGGATCGACACCTGGTACTCCGACAGCACCTCGAGCAACAGCGCCTCGGTCTCGAGCTCGACCCGGTCGACCTCGTCCACCAGGAGGACCACGGGATCGGGGGACCTGATGGCCTCGAGCAGGGGCCGGGTGAGGAGGAACTCCTCGGAGAAGATGTCCTCCTCGAGGTCCCGCCACGAACCCGTCTGCGCGTCGTCGACCTCGGCCGCGGCGTGGCGCGGCCGGCGACCGGCGTCAGGGGAATCGCCGTCGACGACGCGCTGGGCCTGGATGCGCAACAGCTGCTTCTTGTAGTTCCACTCGTAGAGCGCCTTGGACTCGTCGAGCCCCTCGTAACACTGCAGGCGGATGAGGCGGCTCCCGGTCACCCGGGCGACGGACTTGGCGAGCTCGGTCTTGCCCGTGCCGGCGGGACCCTCCACGAGCACGGGCTTGGCCAGGCGGTCCGCCAAGTGGACGACGCCGGCGATGCCGTCGTCGGCGAGGTAGCCCACCGCGGCGAGCCGCTCCCGGACCTCTGTCACCGACGCGAACAGGGGCGGCCCGGGATCGGGGAACCCGAGGACTCCTGCGCTGCCTGCCGGTCCTCCGGCGCCACCGTCCATATCGCCGGCGGGGCTCATCGCCGCACGTGCCCGTCGCCGTGGACGACGTACTTCACACACGTCAGCTCCCGCAGCCCCATGGGCCCGCGGGCGTGGAGCTTCTGGGTCGAGATCCCGATCTCGGATCCCAGGCCGAGCTCACCCCCGTCCACGAAACGGGTCGACGCGTTGACGAGCACGGCGGCGGCGTCGACCTCGCGGCAAAAACGCTGGGCGGCGCGCAGATCCGAGGTCACGATGGCCTCGGAGTGCCCCGAGCCGTATCGGGCGATGTGGTCGATGGCACCGTCGAGGTCCGACACCACCGCCACGGACAGGACCGGGCCCAGGAACTCGGTGGCGAAGTCCTCGTCACGGGCCGCCGCCATCGCGGGGACGACGGCGCGCGCCCGGTCGTCCCCGCGCAGCTCGACGCCGGCGAGGCCACGCTCGGCACGAGGCAGGAACTCGGCTGCGATGGCCTCGTGCACGAGCAGGGACTCCGCCGCGTTGCACACGCCGGGGCGCTGCGTCTTGGCGTTCACGACGATGGCCAGAGCCATGTCGAGATCGGCCGCGGCGTCGACATAGACATGGCAGTTGCCGTCCCCGTCGATCACCACCGGCACCGTGGCGTGCTCGCGCACCGATGCGAGGAGGGAGTGACCGCCGCGGGGGACCAAGCAGTCGATCATGCCTTCGAGCTGCATGAAGTGGACCGCCGCCTCCCGGCTCGTGTCGGACACCAACACGACGCCGTCCTCGGGGAGCCCGACCTTGCTCAGGGCGTCGCGCAGACAGCCGGTGATGGCCGCGTTGGAATCGACCGCACTCGACGATCCCCGCAGCATGACGGCGTTGCCCGCCTTCAGGCACAGCCCGGCGGCGTCGCTGGTGACGTTGGGCCGGTTCTCGTAGATGACGCCCACCACCCCGAGCGGCACCCGGACCCGCTCCACGCGGAGGCCGTTGGGCCGCACCCATCCCTCGACCACCTCGCCCACCGGGTCGGGCAGCCCGGCGACCTGGCGCAGGCTGTCGGCCATGGCCGAGATGCGCTCGACGGTGAGACGGAGCCGGTCGAGCTCGACGTCGGTGGCTCCTGCCGCCTGGGCGCGACCCAGGTCGGCCGTGTTGTGCTCGAGCAGCTCGGCGCGGCGTTCCTCGAGGAGGTCGGCGGCGACGCGCAGGGCGCCGTCCTTGGAGGCGCCGGCCGCGACGGCGAGCGCCCGGGCCGCCACCTTGGCGCGGCGGCCGAGGTCGACGATGTCCGCCCGGGCCATGCTCCAGGGTACCTCCGTGCCTCAGGCCAGCACGACGAGGTCGTCGCGGTGCACGACTTCGGGGGCAGCGCCGTCGGGAAGCTCGCTCGTGCGCCGTCCCGCCCACGACGCCACCAGGTGAGCGGGGTGGCGGGCGAGGCCCTTGGCGAAGACGACACCGTCGGGCCCGGCGATCTCCACGGCGTCGTCGGCGTCGAACGCGCCCGACACCGACACCACCCCGGCGGGGAGCAGCGACGCCTCGCGCTCGACCAACGCCAGGCGGGCTCCATCGTCGACCACCAGCGTCCCCGCCGCCGCCACGGCGAACGCGATCCACAGCTTCCGGGCGGGAAGGAGCCGTCCCCGGGGCCTGAAGACGGTGCCCACTCCCGGCTCCCCGGCGACGGCCCCGCGCAACACCCCGGGCCGGCCGGCGTCGGCGATGACGGTCTCCACCCCCGACCACGCTGCGATCTTGGCCGCGGCCAGCTTCGAGGCCATCCCTCCGCTCCCCACCACGCTGCCGGCACCCCCGGCCACGAGCTCGAGCTCGTGGTCGACCTCGACCACCTCCTCGATGAGCGAGGCCTCGCTGGTGGTGCGGGGGTCGGCGGTGAGCAGGCCGGCGGTGTCGGTGAGCAGCACGAGCAGGTCCGCGGCCACCAGATGCGCCACCAGTGCGGCCAGCCGGTCGTTATCCCCGAACCGGATCTCGTCGTCGGAGGTGGCGTCGTTCTCGTTGACCACCGGGACCACGCCCAGCTCGAGGAGGCGGGACAACGTCTGGCGGGCGTGGAGGTACTGCTGGCGATGGATGAAGTCGAGCGGGGCCAGCAGGACCTGGCCCACCGCCGAGGCGCGCGCCGCGAACGCGTCGTCGTAGACGCGCATGAGCTTCGACTGGCCCACCGCCGAGACCGCCTGCAGCGTGGCCGGGTCGGTGGGGCGCACCCCGCCTCCCAGGGCCGACCACCCCGCCGCGATGGCGCCCGAGCTGACGATGACGACGCTGTGGCCCAACTCGCGGAGCTCGGCCACCTGGGCACACAGCCGGTCGACGGCCGCGCTGTCCACGCCCGCGTCACCCGTGATCGAGGAGGACCCGACCTTCACGACCACCGTACGGGCCGCCCCCGCTGGCGGCCCCGCCGCACCCGTCGTCCCCGGGACCGACACCCCAGGCCCGGTCACCTCGTGTCCCCCCGTCCGCGCCGACCACCCCGCCGGGCCTCGGGCGGGGCCGCCTCTCCCACCGCGGCGTCGATCCCCTCGTCGCGCTGGTAGGTGAAGCTCAGCGCGCCCAGGTGCACGACGTCGCCGTCGCGTACCCCGGCCCGTACCAGGGCGCGCTCCACGCCGAGGCGGCGCAGACGGTGCTGCACGTAGTCGACGGCGTCGTGGTCGGTGAGATCCGAGAGGGCGACGGCCCGCAGCGCGGGTCGACCGAGCACGACGAAGGATCCGTCATCGGCCCGGGCCACCTCGATCTCCTCGGAGAGCGGGCGGTGGATCACCACCGACCGGGTCGGCCCGGCGTCGGCGGCGCGTGCCTCGGCCACGATCCCGGTCAGCCGGGCCAGCAGCTCGGGGATCCCGGTGCCGGTGACCGCCGAGATCGTGAGCCAGGGCCCGCCCTCCACCGGCTCGGAGACGAGATCGAGCTTCGAACCGACCACGAGACGGGGTCGCTCGAGCAGTTCGGGACGGTACCGGCCCAGCTCGGCCAGGAGGATCCGTTCCTGGTCGGCCGGGGACGGCCCATCGGCGGGAGCGAGGTCCACCAGGACCACGAGGGCCCGGGCCCGCTCGACGTGCCGGAGGAAGCGGTGGCCGAGGCCCCGACCCTCGGCCGCCCCCTCCACCAGGCCCGGGACGTCGGCCACCACGAACTCGGCCTCGTCGCCGGGGCGGCCCACCCGGACCACTCCGAGATGGGGCTCGAGGGTGGTGAAGGGATAGTCGGCCACCTTCGGGCGGGCGGCGGAGATGCGGGAGATCAGGGTGCTCTTGCCGGAATTGGGGAACCCCACCAGGGCCACGTCGGCGAGAAGTTTGAGCTCGAGGTCGAGCCAGCGCTCCTCGCCGGCCTCGCCCTGCTCGGCGAAGGCGGGGGCACGGCGGCGGTTGCTCAGGAAGCGGGCGTTGCCGCGGCCGCCCCGACCGCCGCCGGCGGCCAGCCACCTGTCCCCGGCCGTGGCCAGATCGGCGAGGACGACCCCGCCGGGCCCGCGCACCACGGTGCCGACGGGCACCGGAACCTCGAGCGGCTGGCCCCGGGAACCGTGGCGTCGCTTTCCCTGTCCGTGCTTGCCATCGCCCCCGCGCCGATGGGGGTGGTCACGGAACCCCAGCAGCGACGCCTGGTTGGACGAGGCCACGAGCCACACGTCGCCTCCATCGCCCCCGTCGCCCCCGTCGGGGCCGCCGCGCGACACGTGGGCCTCCCGGCGGAACGACACCGCACCGGCGCCGCCGTTGCCCGCCTTCACGTGGACCTGGGCTTCGTCAGCGAACCCGGACACGGCTGCGATCCTACGGGGCACTGCCCCGGGCCCCGGCGTGACGCCGGGCGGGGTGGCCCCGGCTCAGGGCTCGGCGCGGACGCTCACCTGGCGGCGGCCCTTACGGGTGCCGAAGCTCACCACGCCCTCGGCCATCGCGAACAGCGTGTCGTCGCCGCCGCGCCCGACGTTCTCGCCGGGATGGAATTTCGTGCCCCGCTGGCGCAGGATGATGGCGCCGGCCGGGACGGTCATGCCGTCATAGGCCTTCACGCCCAGGCGCTTGGACTTGGAATCGCGGCCGTTGCGGGTGGAGCCGCCGCCCTTGGTCTTCGACATGGGATCCCCTCCTGTGCGCCGGTCTCAGCGGCCCGTGGGGACCGTGATCGACAGAATCTCGACGGTGTCGTACTGCTGGCGATGTCCCCAGCGCCGCCGGCGCCGGGCCTTGGCCTGGTACGTGAACCCCCGGATCTTGGGCCCGAGCTCCTGGCCCACCACCCGGGCCGACACCACGGTCCCGGCCAGCTCGGCGGGGGTGGCCAGCACGCGTTCGTCGTCCACCACCAGCACGGGGGAGAGCTCAACCTCGCTGCCCTCGGGGAGCCCGAGAAGCTCCACGCGCAGCTGCTGGCCCTCGGCCACGCGCTCCTGCTTGCCTCCGCTCTGGATCACCGCGTACATAGCCCGACGATCTTACAGCAGGGAGTCGTCGAGCACGATCCCGCGCCCGCCGCAGACGGTGCAGGTGCTCGAGAGCGACTCGACCAGGCCCTCGGAGACCCGCTTCCGGGTCATCTCCACCAGGCCCAGCTCCGAGATGTCGAACACCTGGGTCCGCGTCTTGTCCCGCGCCAGCGCGGCACGCAGGGCGGACGACACCTTGTCCCGGTTCTCGCGGATCTCCATGTCGATGAAGTCGATGACGATGATCCCCCCGATGTCGCGCAACCGCAGCTGCCGGGCGATCTCCTCGGCTGCCTCGAGGTTGTTGCGGTAGACGGTCTCCTCGAGGTTCGACTTGCCCACGTTCTTTCCCGTGTTGACGTCGATCACGGTGAGGGCCTCGGTCCGCTCGATGATGAGCGAACCACCAGAGGGCAACCACACCTTGCGGTCGAGCGCCTTGTGGAGCTGCTCGTGCACGTGGAAGCGCTCAAAGATGGGCAGGTTCTCCACCACGGGGTCGTAGTACTCGACGCGATCGGCGAGCTCGGGGTTCACCTGTTCGATGTAGTCGCGCACCTGGGCGTAGAGGTCGGGGGCGTCGATGACCACGTTGCGGTACTCGCGGTTGAACTCCTCGCGCACGATCCGTACCGCCAGGTCGGGCTCGCGGTAGAGCAAGCCCGGGGCGTTCGATCGATTGGCCTCGGCCTCGATCGCCACCCACAGCGACACGAGTCGCTCGACGTCGTGGCGGAGCTCGTCCTGGCTCGCCCCCTCGGCGGCCGTGCGCACGATCAGCCCGTGGCCACTGGGCCGCACCTCGTCCACGATCCGGCGCAGGCGCTTGCGCTCGTTGTCGTCGAGGCGTTTGGAGATGCCGAACGCGCTGGAGTTGGGCACCATGACGACGAAGCGCCCGGGGAGCGACACCTCCTGGGTGAGGCGGGCGCCCTTGGCACCGATCGGGTTCTTCGTGACCTGGCACAAGATCACCTGGCCGGGCCGCAGCATCTCCTCGATGCGGGGCGAGGCGCCCTGCGCCGTCTCGATGTCGTCGAGGTCGTAGCGCACGTCCCCGCGGTAGAGCACCGCGTTCTTGGGGGTGCCGATGTCGATGAACGCCGCCTCCATGCCCGGGAGCACGTTCTGCACACGGCCGCGGTAGATGTTGCCGTCGATCTGGGTGGCATCGTCGGCGGCCCGCGACACGTAGTGCTCGACAAGGGTCCGACCCTCGAGCACGGCGATCTGCGTGGCGTGGGGGCGGACGTGGACGCACATGAGATACCGACCCACCGGGCGGCCCCGCCGCTCACGGCCACTGCGGCGGCGGGAGCGCCCACCGGGCGCCTTGGGCCCGGCCTCCGGTTCGCCTGCCCCGTCGTCATCCTCATTGCCCGACACCGGCACCGACACCGGCACGGCGCGCGGCACGGGGGTGGCCGGCGGAATCACGGGTACCGGCGCCGCCGGTGCCACCGGCGGGGGGGCCGGCCGGGTGTCGCCGATCCTGGGCCGCTCGACGACACGCTTCGCGTCGCCCACCTTGGGGGCTGGCGCGCCCACCGCGGAAGGGACCGGTCCAGCGCCGTCGACTACGGGGGGGGTTTCTCCCTCGTCGGCGCCGGCATCTGTTTCGGGCCTCTCGTCGCCGGACGCCGCCGACTCGGCGCCGTCGCCTTCCTGGTCCCCCGCACCACCGGGAGCCGCGGGCACGCCGGGGCCGGGCGGGCGTGACCCGGCCGGGCGCCGGCGACGTCGTCGCGCCCCCGACGTGGCGGGGCGCGACGTGCCTCCCGCCGAGGCGTCGCCGGCGGGGGTGTCGCCGGACCCCGCGCCCCTCGCGGTGTCGCTAGCGGCAGGGTCGCTAGCGGCGGTGTCGCCGGCCGGGGGGGCCGGTTCGCGCCCTCCCGTGTCGGTGGCTGCCTCCCCCACCGGGCCGATGGGGCTGTCGGGGACAACCCGGGGGGAGGAGGCAACCCCCTCGAGGGGGTTGTGCACCCCGGGGTCGCTGGATGCGGGTGCAGAGGGCGGGCCGGTCGGCTCCGCCGCCGGCTGCCCGGCGCTCGTTTCGGACATGGGAACGATCCCTTCTCGTACTGCTCACGACGCGCGCTCCCATACGACAGCGGCGCCCGCGGCGCCCGCCATGAGAGGCTCCCAGCGGGAGCCGTCGCGCTCGATCCATTGACATGTTCTGCGGGACAACCCGAGCTCCACTCCCAGCGCCTGGGCGAGCTCGGAGGGACGGACACCGCGCGGCCGGGTCCCGAGCTCGGCGAGGAGCAGGGCACCGTGCGCGTCGGGACCGGCACACGAAAGCGCCAGCACCGAGGGACGCAGGTCGTCGACCACGTCACGTCCCTTGCGCTCGCGCCGGATGGGAAGAGAGTCGGCGTCGAGGGCGCGACCGATGGCCGCGTCGAGCTCCACCGGGGTGACGCCGGGCACGAGGATCTCCCACGTGCACGAGGACACGTCCTCCTGGAGCGAATTGGTGCCGGCTTCGACGACACCGGCCCCCACGACGTCGACTCCTTCGGGCAACATCGACCCGACTCCCCGCGCCAGTTCCACCGGTTCGACGTGCTCGTCCAACACGACGTCGAGGTACTCGGCGGTCGACTCGCAGCCCGTGGGGAGCGCCAGCCCGAAACTGAGCTGGGGGCGGGGCGTGAACCCCGCCGTGTAGGACACCGGCACCCGGCTGCGGCGCAGAGCCCGCTCCCACATGCGCGCCACGTCGCGGTGGCTGGTCCACCGCACCTTGCCGATCTTGGTGAAGCGAGCCCGGACCCTCACCGGGGAAGCGCTCCAGTGGCAATTGGCCCCGGGGCGGCCCCGGCGGTCTCGAGGAACCGCACGGGCACGGTGCCGGCACCGGCCAGGTTCTGCCCGGTGCCCTGGCTCCCGCCCGCCGGTGCGACCGCGGAGGCCACCATGTGCTCGACCCCGAGCCCGGTGCACGCGCCGCAGTCGTAGCAAGGCGTCCATCGGCAGTCCGCCAGGCCGTGTTCGGCCAGGGCTTCTTGGAAGTCCTGCCACAGGAAGTCGCGATGCAGCCCGGCCGAGACGTGGTCCCACGCCAGGACCTCGTGCTCGTCGCGATGGCGGTAGACGACGTCGGCGAGGTCGAGCCCGGCAGCCTCGAGCCCGCTCCTCCACAGACCGAGGTCGAAGTGCTCGGACCACTCCTGGAACGTGCCACCGTGGCGCCACACGTGCTCGATGACCGCGCCCATGCGACGGTCGCCCCGGCTCACGAGGCCCTCCACCGCCGTCGCCTCGGGATCGTGCCAGCGCAGTGTCACACCCCGCGTGCTGCGCACGGCATCCTTGAGGAGCCCCACCTTGCGCCGCAGCTCCTCCATCGTGTTCTGGCCGAACCACTGGAAGGGAGTGTGCGCCTTGGGTACGAACCCGCCCACCGACGCGGTGACCGTCACGTTGCGGTGGTAGCGCCGGCCGATGTCCGCGCACGCGCCGGCGAGGTGGGCGATCCCGAGCACGTCCTCGTCGGTCTCGGTGGGCAGGCCGATGAGGAAGTACAGCTTCACCCGCCGCCAACCCTGGGAGAAGGCGGCGTCGACCGCCGCGTAGAGATCCTCTTCACGGATGAGCTTGTTGATCACCTGACGCATGCGCCATGTCCCGCCTTCGGGGGCGAAGGTCAGACCGGTGCGCCGAACCTTCTGGATCTCGGCCGCCAGGCCCACGGTGAAGGCGTCCACCCGCAGGCTGGGAAGGCTCACCGAAACCTGGCCCGAGCACTCGGGATCGTTGATGATCGTCGACACCACATCCCCGATGCCAGAGAAGTCGGCGCTCGACAGCGACGTCAGCGTGACTTCGTCGTAGCCGGTGCGGTCGAGCCCGTCACGCACCATCTGATCCACCTGCGCGGCCGGGCGCTCGCGCACGGGCCGGGTGATCATCCCCGCCTGGCAGAAGCGACACCCGCGCGTGCAGCCCCGGAACACCTCGACGTTGAGCCGGTCGTGGACGACCTCGATCAGCGGTACCAGCTGCTGTTTGGGATAGGGCCACTGACCGAGATCCGCGATGGTCCGCTTCTCCACCCGCTCGGGCACATCACCCACCCGTGGGCTCACAGCGGTGAGGCGCCCCCCGGCGTAGGTCGGCTCATACCACGATGCGACGTACACCCCGGGCACCGAGGCCAACGAGCGCAGCAGGTCGTCACGCCCCGCTCCCCCCGTGGCCTGCCACGACCCGATGACCTCGGTGAGCTCCCCCACCACCTCCTCCCCGTCTCCGAGGACGAAGGCGTCGACGAAGTCGGCCAGGGGCTCGGGATTGAAGGCACAGTGGCCCCCGGCCACGACCAGGGGGTGCGAGGCGTCACGCTCCGCGCCCCTGACCGGCACACCGGCCAGGTCGATCATGTTCAGCACGTTGGTGTAGGTGAGCTCGGCCGAGAGATTGAACGCCAGGACGTCGAACTCCCCCGCCGGCAGGCTGCCCTCGAGGGAGAACAGCGGGACCGAAGCGGCGCGCATGGCCGCCTCCATGTCCGTCCACGGTGCGTAAGCCCGCTCGGCCAGGGCGTCCTCGCGCTCGTTCAGGATCTCGTACAGGATCTGGAGCCCCTGGTTCGGCAACCCGATCTCGTACGTGTCGGGGTACAGCAGCAACCAGGTCACGCGCCCGGGCACGTGGTCCGGTCGGCGCGCCCCCAGCTCACCGCCGATGTACCGGGCGGGCTTCGTGACCTGGGCCAGGAGAGGCTCGATCCTTGGCCACAGAGAGGTCATGTGGCCGATGAGTCTAGAGCCGTCCCCGCCGTGGACGGTGCGGGGCCCGGGCCCTGGCCCACTCCCTCCTCTAGCCGGTCTTCGAATGCGCCGTCGTGGTGGTCGTCGAGGGCCCGCCCGGGGTCGAGGTGGTGGTGGTCACGGGGGGAGGAAGGGTGGGCGCCACGGCCACCGCCGAGGGCGGCGGGGCGAGGTGGGCCGGGGCCTCGGGGTGGGCGACGAGGTAGTCGAACCCCAGGCGCGCCACCGGTGCGGCCGCCTGGGACCCGAACCCCCCACCCTGGACCACCACGGCGATGAGGTACCGGGGGTCGGGCACCGGGCCCCAGCCCACGAACCAGGAGTTGGGCTGCTGCTCGTTGGTGGTGGCCGTGCCGGTCTTGCCCGCCAGGGGGAAGGTGGAGAGGGGGAAGCCGGTGAAGGCGGGGGCGGCCGTGCCCTTGGAGTTCTGCACGACGCCCTCGAACCCCTGGAGCAGGGCCTGGTAGTCCGCAGGCGAGTACGTGACGTGCCCGGCCACCTTGGGCGCGACGGCCCGGACCACCTTGCCCTGCGCGTTCACGATGCCGGCGGCCACCTCGGGGACGTACCGGGTGCCCCCGTTGGCGAAGGTGGCGTAGGCCACAGCCTGCTCGAGCGGTGTGATCACCGTTCCGCCCTGGCCGAAGGCGAGCTCGAGGTTGCTCCCGGTACCCCAGAAGTCGTTGGGGTAGTCCTTGGGGTCCTGGGCGTGCTCGCGGGCCACCACCTTCGGTGAGTCGACCCGGGCGTAGTGGGTCTCGCCGGGAAGGTCGATGCCCGTCACGTCCCCGAAGCCGAGCTGGGCGGCCGCGTCCTGGATGGGGTACTCGCCGTAGCGGCCGTTGGCCTTGTAGTCGTCCCAGAACTGGACACCCAGGTTGTAGAAGAAGATGTCGCTCGACACCGTGAGGGCCTGGGACACGTCGATCGTGCCACCGACCTCACCCTCGTTGTCGTGGTAGGTGGCGCAACCCGCCCCCCCCACCGCGCACCCCGGGATGGTGTATGCCCCGGTGTCGTCGAAGGTGTAGCCCGGGGAGATGAGACCGGTCTGCAGCGCAGCCGTGGCCGTGGCGAGCTTGAACGTCGACCCCGGGGTGTAGAGGCCCTGGATGGCATTGTCGTTCAGCGCGCCCGTGGACTGGATGGCGCGGAAATGCGCCGTGGAGATCCCGTTGGTCCACCACGTCGGGTCGTAGGTCGGCGACGACACCAGGGCCAGGACCGCCCCCGTCCGGGGGTCGAGGGCGACCGCAGCGCCTTCGGTGGACTTGCCCTTGAGCGAGGCGATCTCGGCGTCGAGCGCCTGCTGGAGGGTCTGCTCGAGCCCGGAGTCGATGTTGGTCACGACGTCGTCCCCCGAGGTGGGCGGTGTCTCGCCCAGGCTGCCCACCACCTGTCCGTGCGCGTCCACCTCGACCTTGTCGGTGCCGGGGCGGCCCCGCAGGTAGGCCTGGTACTGGTTCTCGAGCCCGCTCTGGCCGAAGAGGTCGCCGAGCTGGTACCCCTGGTTCTGGTTGGCCTGGAGCTGTTGGCTCGTGATCTGGCCCACGTACCCGAACATCTGCACCCCGGTCTGGTCCAGCGGGTAGGTGCGGTTGGTGTCGGCGACGGCGGAGACCCCGGGGAACATCGAGGCGTGCTCGCCGATGTAGAGGACGTCGGAGAGCGGGGCGTTCTCGAGGATCGGCACCGGCTTGTACAGGCTGTACTGGTCGTTGGCGAGGTCGGCTTGGATCTGGGCGGACGAGATCCCCAACAGGGCGGCGAGCTGCCCGACGACCTCGGGGTGCTCCTGGGCCGACACCCTCGACAAGGTGACGTCCTGTGTCACCTGGTCGCCCACGATGATGTCGCTGTTCCGGTCGGTGATGAGCCCGCGCGGGGCGGGGACCTCGACGTCGCGGACCTGATTGGCCGTCACGGTCTTGGAGTACGCGGTCGTGTCGAGGATCTGCAGGTACCACAGCCGGATGAACATGAGCGAGAACAAGGCGGCGACGACGAGCCCCAACACGCGCAGTCGGATCACCGTGCGCGGTGCCGAGGGCTCGCTCACCGCCATGACCCGGTCGACGACCGAGCGGCGAGGACGCATGCGTGGTCCGGTGGGCTCGTGCGAGCGCGCCGGGCGGGGTGTCTTGGGCTTGGGGTAGACGTGCGTGCCCCGGAAGGGATGGCGGAGGCGGCTGGCCGAGAACCTGGCCGGGCGCGGGGCGCGTCGCGGGGTGTCGGCGCTGCGCAGCCTCAGGGCGAAGCGACGGCGACCGATCCTCACCGCACGCCCCCGGCCGCGGGCGTGCCGTGGCTGGGCCCGGGCTCGGGCACGGCCCAGGACACGAAGCGCAGCACGGGCACGGCGAGCAGCGCCGCGAAGGGTGTCGACACCGCCAGCGCCGGCACCAGATAGGTCCTCAGCATCCCGGGGTCACCGAGCACGGCCCCCAGGATCGCGTACGCGCCCATGCCCGCGGCTGTCGCCACCACCGCCACGACCGAGGGCAGCCACCACGAGCTGCGGACCAGCCCCCGCGTCGCCGTGCCCGTGGCAAAGCCCAGCAGGCATCCCACCAGGGCGGACAATCCGAAGGTGGTGGGGAGGAACAGATCGGCCACGAGACCCGTGAAGAAGCCGAAGACCGCACCCCGGTCAGGACCGGCCGCATACCCCGCCGCCATGGGCAACAGGAGCATCAGGTCGGGATGCGCCCCGTCCACCCGCACGTCGTCGAGGAGGGTGTGCTGCACCACGAGCACCACCACGATCACGATCGTGCCGCGCGCCACGTCCGCCGTCGTCAGACTCCCGCTGATACGTTGCCCGGCGCGCCAGCGCGTCATGGCGCCGCGCTCCACTGGAGCACGTCGACGTACTGCAGCACCGCCAGATCGGCGAGGGGCCGGGCCGTGACCGTCTCCTGGGTGGCCGACGGTGTCGAGGAGAACGACTTCACGTAGGCGACAGGGATGTCGGGAGGGTATTGCGCGTTCTGCAGCCCGCTCGTGGTGAGCACCTCGCCCTTGTGCAGGGCCGTTCCCGGGGCCACGAGGTTCACAGCGAGATCTCGTCCCAGGCCCGAACCCTGGACCAAGGCGAGGTTCCCCGCGCTGCCGAAGCGCACCCCCACCGACGACGCCACGTCGGTGACGAGGCGCACGGTGCATCCCGACGACCACACCTCCGTGACCTGGCCGACGAGCCCGGCGCCCCCCACCACCGGCATGCCGTCGGCCACGCCGCTGGTCGTGCCCTTGTCGAGCTGAACGGTGGCGGCGAAGTCCGACGGGCTCAACGCGTTGACCTGCGCGGTGACCGTCGGGATGTCACCGACCCACGGAAGTTGATCGAGCCGCTCCAGGGCGCGCAGTTGGTTCCGGGCCGCCTGGCTGATCAGCGTCTCGCGCTGGAGGGCACCGATCTCGCGTCGCAGCTTGGCGTTCTGGGTCTCGAGGTCACCGCCGTGCACTGCACCGGAGAGGAAGCTCCCCACGGGATGGACGATCGCGTCGACGCCACGTTGCACGGGTGAGAAGGCGTCGTGAGCGGCCCGCTTGGCACCTGAGATCACACCATGGGCCTGGCCCTTGTAGTCGAGCGTGATGATGGCGATCGAAGCCAGGACCAGGAGCCCGACGGTCAGCCCCCGCCGAGCCCGCCGCGCGCGCCGTGTCCTCCTCGGCATTCAGGGACCGTTCTCAGAGACTGATGCCGGCACCGCCGGCGCGCGACCGCCGGGACAGAGGGTTCCGACCCGCCAAGGCGAAGCGAGCGCCGCGCCTGGCGCGGGCGCCCATCACCCGGCAGAGGACGTGATGAGGACCTGCTTGAGTGCCTCGAACTCCTCGAGGCACTGGCCGCTGCCGATCGCCACGCAGTTGAGGGGATCGCGGGCGACCACGATGGGCATCCCGGTCTCCTCCTGGAGCCGGGCGTCGAGGCCGTGCAGCAGGGCGCCGCCACCGGTGAGCACGATCCCCTGCTCCATGATGTCGGCGGCCAGCTCGGGCGGGGTCTTGTCGAGCGTCACCTTGACGGCGTCGATGATGGCCGACACCGGCTCGTCGATGGCCTTGCGGATCTCCTCGGTAGACACCACCACCGTCTTGGGGAGGCCGGTCACGAGGTCGCGGCCCCGGATCTCGGCATGCAGCTCTTCTTCGAGTGCGAAGGCCGAGCCCAGTGCGATCTTGATCTCCTCGGCTGTGCGCTCACCCAACGCCAGGCTGTACTCCTTCTTGATGTAGGAGATGATGGCTTCGTCGAGCTCGTCACCGCCGATGCGGACCGACTGGCTCGTGACGATGCCGCCCAGGGAGATGAC
>Ga0116219_10002728_pt1 | contig 14523 bp, 10 predicted proteins | sample Sb_taG_4_FD_91019 | JGI IMG/M metagenome (GOLD analysis project Ga0116219, IMG submission 91019) | Peat soil microbial communities from Weissenstadt, Germany - Sb_50d_6_BS metaG | ecosystem: Environmental > Terrestrial > Soil > Wetlands > Peat | place: Germany: Weissenstadt | collected 2010-09-21
AAGGTCCCGAGCATCCTGCACACCCCGCTCATGTCGGGGAGCAACGCCATCCACGGCATCATCCTGGTCGGCACCATGATCGTGTTGGGCCAGGCACACGGGCCCGCCCAGCTGACCCTGGGATTCCTCGCCGTCGTACTGGCCACCTTGAACGTGGTGGGCGGCTTCGTCGTCACCGACCGGATGCTGCACATGTTCAAGGCGAAGCCCACCGACCGCAAGGCGCCTGCGGCCGATCCCGGCGCGCCCCCGAGCTCGGGTGCCACACCCGGCGGCGGCTCGGGGACGGCCTCATGAGCCGGGCCACCGCCACCGACCTCGTCTACCTCGTCGCCATCGTCGGGTTCATCCTGGCCCTCAAGGGCCTGAGCTCTCCCAAGCGCGCTCGGCTCGGCAACCTGGTGGGGGCGACGGGGATGCTCGTGGCGGTGGGGTGGACCTTCTCCCTGCCCGAGGTGTACTCCCACACCCGCAACCTCCTGCTCATCATCGTCGCCATCGCCATCGGTGCGGTCATCGGGGTCCCCGCGGCGCGACTGGTGAAGATGACGGCCATGCCGCAGATGGTCGCCATCTTCAACGGCGTGGGTGGCGGGGCCGCGGCGCTGGTGTCGCTCACCGAATTCATCTCCCTGGGGGGCAAGTCCCTCGCCATCTACCGGATCTGCGAGATCCTCTTCGGGGTCCTCGTGGGATCGGTGTCCCTGGCGGGCAGCACGATCGCCTTCGCCAAGCTCCAGGAGCTCATGACGGGACGGCCCATCACCTACCCGGCCCAGCAGCCCATCAACGCCGCGATCGGCCTGGCCATCGTGGCCCTGCTCGTGGTCACCGTCGTCACGGCCAGCACCACCGTGCTCGTGATCGTGCTGATCCTGTCACTGGCCCTGGGTGCGATCTTCGTGTTGCCCATCGGCGGAGCCGACACCCCCGTGCTCATCTCCCTGCTCAACGCCTTCACCGGCCTGGCCGTGGCGGCTTCGGGGTTCACGCTCGACAGCACGTTGCTCATCGTGGCGGGCACGCTGGTGGGTGCCTCGGGCACGCTGCTCACACGCATGATGAGCCAGGCCATGGGCCGGTCGCTCCCCAACATCTTGTTCAGCGCCTTCGGCTCGGTTGTCACCGCGTCGGGTGAAGGACCCGACGCCGCGGGCCGGTCGGTGCGGGCCGGGACCGCGGACGACATCGGCGTGCTTCTCGCCTACGCGCGCAAGGTCGCCATCGTCCCCGGCTACGGGCTGGCCGTGGCCCAGGCCCAGCACACGGCGCGCGAGCTCGCCGATGCCCTCGCGGCGCGTGGTGTGGAGGTGTACTACGCCATCCACCCCGTGGCGGGTCGCATGCCCGGGCACATGAACGTGCTCCTGGCCGAGGCGAACGTCCCCTACGACCAGCTCGAGGAGATGGACGACGCCAACCAGGACATGTCCACCACCGACGTGGCGCTGGTGGTGGGCGCCAACGACACGGTGAACCCGGCCGCCAAGAACACTCCCGGCAGCCCCATCTACGGGATGCCCATCATCAACGCCGACCAGGCCACGAACATCGTGTTCCTCAAGCGCTCGATGCGGCCCGGGTTCGCCGGGATCGACAACGAGCTGCTCTACGACCCCAAGACCACGATGCTCTTCGGGGACGCCAAGGACTCCCTGTCCAAGCTGGTCACGGCGGTGAAAGCGGCCTGAGCCCGCCCCCCGAGGAGCGGGGGGACGATCAGCCCGTGCCGGCGTGCCGGACGAGCGAGGGCCCGCCCTCCAGGAGCTGGGCGAAGAGCAGCTGGCCCTGGGTGGTCTGGCGCGCCGAGGACACCACGACCTCGATGGCGCGCTGGCCCACCAGGTGCGATGCGTCGTTGACGACCACCATGTCGCCCTCGGGAAGATATCCCACCGCCTGTCGGGGTTGGCGTCCCTCCTTGACGAGGTCGACGACGAGGTGCTCGCCCGGGGGGTGGTCGGGGGACAGCTCGGCGGCCAGCCGACGCAGGTCGACGACGTCGATGTCCTGTTCCTCGGCGCGCGCCGCCACCTCCATCGAGCACGTGGCCAGGCGGACGTGGAGGCGGTGGGTCAGGGCGATGGCGCGATCCCCGGAGTCTTCGAACTCGGGAACCTCGTCCTCGTTCATCCACATCTCGACACCCTCGGCGCGCAACGCCTCGACCACCTCGAGGCCACGATGGGCGCGGCGTGACGTCACGGGGTCGGGGCTGTGCGACAGCGTGCGGACCTCGTCGATCACGAAGCGCGGCACCACCAGACCGCCGGCGAGGAGCCCGGACTGGCCCAGCACCATGAGATGGCGGTCCATCACCGCCGAGCTGTCCACGAGCAGGGCGGTCCCCGGCGGCGGCTGGGCGGGGCGGTCGACGAGATGCGACAGCCCCGCGGCGCGCACGATCTCCTGGCCCTTGGCCACCCCGATGCGCACACCCGCCGCGCACAGCACCCAGGCGAAGGCGGCCACCAGGGGGTAGTCGATGCTCGAGTGCACGAGCGCCACCACCGGGAGGCCGGCCACGAGGCCGAGGAGCAGTCCGGTGGTGCCGACCACGGACCCTGCGAACACCGAGGCGGCCGAGATCGACCGGAGCTGGACGACCGCGCCGCGCAGGCCCCGGTCGATGAGCCTCCCGATGATCCCGCCGATCAGATAGGAGATGAGCGCGCCCAGCGTGATCCCGATGACCGGTGCCGTGGAGTGGCGACCCACGTCGTTGCCCACGGCGTTGCCCGCGATCGTCCCGGCGATCACCAGCAGGAGCCTGAACACCTCCACGAAGATCACGCGCTCTCGCCTCACTCTCAGTCTGCGCCCGAGCACTTTCCAGGCTACCGACAGGTACCCGTCTCCTGGCGGCAATGCGCCTGTGGGGGGCCTCGCCATTCGAGGTCTCGTGGGGTGAAGGCGTCGGTCTTGTGAGAGAGACGGGGGGCCGTGACCGCCGCTAGCTGGTGCTCATCGAGACGGACCCCGGCACGCGCCGGAAGAACAACGTGGGCACATTTCTCGGCGCTGTTCTCGTGCCGCCTACCATCGGGCCGTGCGCAGCTGCGGCGGTCCTCGGACATGAAGGTGTTCGTCGCCGGCGCCACCGGTGTCCTGGGACGGCGGGCGGTGCCCCTGCTCGTGGTGGCGGGACACGACGTGAGCGCGCTGGCACGATCCGATGCACGCGCCTCGTTGCTCGGGGATCTCGGCGCCCGGCCGGTGCGCGCCGAGCTGTTCGACCCCGAGTCGATGCGCCGAGCCGTGGCCGGCCACGAGGCGGTGTGCAACCTGGCCACCCACATCCCCGCCCCCATGCACATGGCCCGGTCCGGCGCCTGGGCGGAGAACGACCGGATCCGGACCGAGGGGTCGCGCCACCTGGTCGACGGCGCGTTGGCGGGCGGCGCGCAGCGCTATGTGCAGGAGTCGATCGCCTTTGTCTACCGCGACGGCGCAGACGAGTGGATCGACGAATCCTCCCCCATCGACCCGGTCGCCTACCTGCGCTCCGCGACGGTGGCGGAGTCGAACGCGGCCCGGGTCACCGCCGCGGGTGCCTCGGGCGTGGTCCTGCGCTTCGCCGCCTTCTACGGGCCCGACAGCGACTCGACCCTCGCCACGATCAGGCTGGCCAAGCGACGGATCGCCCTGGGAGCCGGGCCCGACACGTACGTGTCGTCCATCACCACCGACGATGCCGCCGCCGCGGTGGTGGCGTCGCTGGCGGCCCCGGCCGGCCTCTACAACGTCGGTGACGACGAGCCCGTCACACGCCGGGAATACTTCGCCACCCTGGCGGGCGCGCTCGGCGTCAGGCCGGCCTTCGTCGCTCCGGCGGGCATCACCAAGCTGGGAGGGCCCAAGGCGGCATTGCTCACCCGGTCACAACGCGTCTCCAACCGCCGGTTCGTCGACGCCACCGGCTGGCAGCCCACCTCCCCGAGTGTGCGACAGGGATGGCCGGTTGTCGTGGCCGCGGCCGCGGCCGCGGCCGGCAGCTGACACACTGCTGAAGCTCAGCTTCCGCCGGTACCGACGACGCGCGCGCACGCGCACATCGGGCGCACTTGTCGACGCCAGGTCAACAATGGCGATTGTGCCTTCAGATCGACCTGGGCGCGCCCGAAGACTTGACTGTGGCGCGTAGGTGGCAGCACGATGCTGGCGCGCTCGTGTCTTTGAACCGCTCTCATAGGACCGCGTCGGGTGGGGCAGCCCGGGCTCGAGGTTCCCGAGCTCTCTTTGCCGTGGCGGCAGCTGTCGTGACGTCGCTCGGCGCGTTCGCGACCACGGCCGCTCTGGCCGCCCCCGCCGCCTTCGCCCAGAGCGCGACCGACTCGCCCTCCCACCCCTACGCGGGGGGTGGCGTCGTCCCCTTCGGCGATGCCGGCACCTACGGCACCTTGGACGTGGCGCTGTCCTCGGTGATCACCGGCATGGCCGCCACGCCCGACGGCAAGGGGTACTGGCTGGTCGGAGCCGATGGTGGCGTGTTCGCCTTCGGCGACGCGCCCTTCGTCGGGTCTCTGGGAGCGATGAAGCTCGAAGGTCCCGTCGTGGCCATGGCCCCGACCCCCGACGGCAAGGGGTACTGGCTCGCCGCCCTCGACGGTGGCGTGTTCGCCCTCGGGGACGCCACCTACTACGGGTCGATGGGAGGGATCCGGCTCACCCAACCGGTGGTGGGCATGGCTGTCACGCCCGACGGCAAGGGGTACTGGCTGGTCGCCGCAGACGGGGGGGTCTTCTCCTTCGGGGACGCCATGTACGACGGGTCGATGGGCAACACCCACCTCGCCGCCGGCATCACCGGCATGGCCGCCACGCCCGACGGCAAGGGGTACTGGATGGTGGGAGGAGACGGCGGGGTCTTCGCCTTCGGGGACGCCACCTACTACGGGTCGATGGGAAGCAAGCCTCCCCCCGACTCCATCGCCGCCATGGCCGCCACGCCCGACGGCAAGGGGTACTGGATGGTGGAGAGCGACGGGACCGTGTTCGAGTACGGCGACGCCCAAGGATTCGGTTCGTCCTCCGCCACCAAGCCGATCTCCCCGGTGGCGGCCATCGTCCCCACCACCGACGGCCAGGGCTACTGGCTCTTGGAGCCCGACGACTGGGACTACTCGTTTACCGACGCGCCGCCGTACTCGCTGGTCACCTCGGCCGCGATCACCTCGGTGGCGGCCGGCCAGGTGGGTGCCGATCCCGCCAACGCGGCGGGCCCGTACTGCAATCCCTACGGGCCGTGCGAGCAATGGTGCGCCCTCTTCCTCACCTGGGTGTGGGAGCAGGCCGGCATACCGGTGCCGTCGATACCCTTCACCGGCAACATCTACGCGTGGGCGGCGGCACACGGCCGCATCCTCCCCGCCACCACCCTGCCCGCCCCCGGGGATGCCGTGCTGTACGGCACGGGGCCCCAGAGCACCGCCACCTCGGTCCATACGGGCGCGGTCGTCCAGGTGTGGCCCGACGGTGCCGTGGTCACGGTCGAAGGCGACGCAGGTCCTGCCCCGGACGGGCAGGGGGCCGTGATCGTCAACGGCCCGTACCTGCTGACGGACTCCGCGTCCTACAACGGCTTCGCCGTGTACGCGGTGGCGCAGCCCGCTCGTTGAAAGGTCACCGCAACACCGTCGCCTTCGTTTCGCAATGAACGCCGCGGATGTTCCCACAGGACCGGAGACCTAGGCTCACCCCATGGCAACCTCCGCAGAGGACGCGGGCATCGTGCCGCACGTGAGCGACACGCTGGCCGCCGGCGGAGACGGGGTGGCTTCCCCCGCGGCATCGGTGCAGGATCTCCCGGTTCGGGCCGTTGATCCCGGCCTCTCGGTCATTCCCGCCCCGCCCCACCGCGACAGCGCCTCCCCGGGGGGGCCGACTCCCGCCGGCGACGCCCCCTCCCCGTCGCGTTCCCAGGCCCACGACCAAGCCGTTCTGGCCACGACCTTCGACGAGGTGGTGGCCAACGTGCGGCGCGCCTATGTGGGCAAGGACGGCACCGTACGCCTGGCCTTGTGCTGTCTCATGGCCGAAGGACATCTCCTCGTCGAGGACCACCCCGGGGTGGGCAAGACCACGCTGGCCAAGGCCCTGGCGCGGTCCCTCGGGCTCGGCTTCGGCCGGGTGCAATTCACCGCCGACCTCCTCCCCGCCGACGTCACCGGCGCCATGGTCTTCGACCGCGACAGCGGGCGCATCTCGTTCCGACCCGGTCCGGTGTTCACCAACATCCTCCTCGCCGACGAGCTCAACCGGGCTTCGCCCAAGGCGCAGTCGGCGCTGCTCGAGTCGATGGAGGAGCACCAGGTCAGCGCGGACGGGATCAGCCACCCCCTGCCGCACCCGTTCATGGTGATCGCCACCCAGAACCCCTACGACGCGGCGGGGACGTTCCCGCTCCCCCACAGCCAGCGCGACCGCTTCCTGCTCCGTCTCAGCCTCGGCTACCCCGACCGCGCCGCCGAGGACGAGCTGCTCGCCACCACGCTGACGCGTCCCACCCCCGATTCCCTGCCCGGCGTGGGCGGGGCCGGGTTCCTGAGCGATTTCGCGGACGCCGTGCGGCGCACCCATGTGGCCCCGGAGGTGCGCGGCTACGTGCTCGACCTCATCGCGGAGACGCGGTCGCACCCCGATCTCACCGTGGGCGCGTCGCCGCGGGCCACGCTGTCGGTGCTGCGGGCCGCCGGGGCGGTGGCGGTCTCCTCCGGTCGCGCCTATGTGACACCTGACGACGTGAAGATGGTTGCGGAGCCCGCGCTCGGCCATCGCGTCGTGGTGCATCCCGCCGCCGAGCTGGCCGGGGTCACGGCGTCGTCGACCATCGAGGAGATCCTGTCGCGCCTCGTGGTACCCGTCGGCGGCACCCGGTAAGGGGAATGCCGCCTGGCCCGCGACACCGGCGCGGGACCTGAGCCCGGCCGTGCTCTCCACACGCGGCGCGGTGGTGGGCTCGGGGGCGGCGTGCGCCGCCGTGGCGGGCCTGGCCTACGGGGTCGAGGAGTTCGTTCTGCTCGCCATCGCGGTCGGCGTGCTGCTCGCCGTCGGGGTCGTCACGGTGTGGCGCCGTCGGGGCGTGAGCCGCCGGGCGCTTCGTGTCGTGGTGAGGGTCCCCGTCGCCGAGGTCACCGCCCGGCAGTCGGCGTTGGTCGAGCTGACGGTCACCAACACCGGCCGCCGGCGCGGCCCGCCGGTGGCCGTCGAGGATCCCGCCGGGAAATGGTCGGTCTCCCACCCGGGCCTGGGAGAGAGCTCGGTCGCCGGCACCTCCCGGGCAAGTCGGGCGCGAGGAGTCTCCCGTGGGGACACCTCCTCGGGACGTGACAGGCCCGCCCCGGGATGGCTCGACGGCGACCGGTCGCGGCCCGGCCGGCGCCAGCGCGCCCGGGACCGGCGAACGGTCTCACGGACGCGGCGTCTCCCTGGACTGCGGCCAGGAACCGACACCACCCTGACGATCCCGGTGCCCACCGGGTCCCGCGGGCTCCTGACCCTGGCCGACGTCGGCCTGTGGTGCGAAGACCCCTTCCGTCTCTGGGCGCGTCGCGTCACGGTGGCGCCTCCGGCCCACGTCATCGTGTACCCGACCCCGGCGGAGGTGTCGGAGGACGGACGCACCACGGGCGCGCACCCCGGGAACCGGGCACCGAGGTCGACGGCGGGGTCGACCGGAGCCTTGTCGGGGGACGAGCTCAGCGGGTTGCGCCCCTACGCGCCGGGAGACCGGCTCACGCGTCTGCACTGGCCTTCCCTGGCCCGCACGGGCGAGCTGGTCGTGCGCGAGTTCCTCGAGCCCCAAGCCGGCTCCCTGTCCCTGCTCGTGGACCTGCGGCCCTCCGCCCACACGGCGGCATCGGTGGAGGAGACCATCTCGCGGGCGGCGGGGCTCGGTGCCCGCGCTCTGCGGCAAGGCCTCACCGTCGAGCTGTGCACGAGCACGGGCGACCGTATGGTGATCCCCCCCAACGCCGCGGGACGCCAGACCATGCTGCGTGCCCTGGCCCTGTTGGGCCCGGCCAGCGCACCCGCCGCCGTGGTGCGCCGGTGGGGGGACCGGCCCACGGGGGGTGCGGTGTGGGCGACCGCGAGCGGGCAGAGCGCCGACGTCGTTCTCGTCACCACCGCCACCGGGGCGGCCCAGCGCACGCTGCCCGAGTCCCTGCGCCGTCAGGTCGAGACGGTCCTCGTCCCGTGAGCCGCGCCGAGTCGGGCTCGACGCCCCCCTCGATCCCCCCGGGCCCGGCTCCGGCCGTCGCGCCCGACATCTGGCTGTTGGCGGTGTCCCTGGCAGCGGGACTGGGGGCGGCGCGCCTGACCCGGGCCCCGGGGGCGGCACACGTCGTGGGCCCGATCACCGCCACGGTGCTGGCCGGCCACCTGGCGACGTCGGTGGGGAAGCGCCTGCGCGTCTCGGCCGGGGCAGCCGCGGTGGCCGGGGTGGTGGCCGTGGCCCTCGCCACGATCTGGGGCGAACTGCTGTCGGCCACGCGCTACGGCTTCCCCACGCCCGGCACGTGGAGGAAGCTCGTGTCGGAGTTCGCCGCGGCCGGAACCGTGATCCGCTCGCACCCCACGCCCGTGCCCGCCACACCCGAGATCGTGCTGTGCATCGCGACGGGCGCAGGCCTCGTGGCCGTATGGGCCCGGGCCCTGTGGGCGTGGCAGGAGGCAAGGGGGTCGGGCGCACTGTCGGCGCTGGTGCCGAGCTTCGGCCTGTTCTGCTACACGGCCCTGCTGAGCTCCCAGGTCGACCGGCTTCCCGGCGCAATCGCCTACCTGGCGTGCACCCTGGCGTTCGTGATCGCCGCCGACCGCGTCGGCACCACCGCCACGTCGCGGTCGGGGTCGGGCCCGGCGGAACCCAGGGACACCCGGCTGCGGGCGCGGTCGCGGCCGGCGACACCCGGCGCGTCATTCAGCGCGTCATCCAACGCGTCATCCAACGCGTCATCCAACGCGTCACCCGACGCGTCACCCGACGCGTCAACCGATCACGGGACCGGTTCCTGGCGCCTCTTCGCCCTGTCGGCGCGGCGCCGACTTGCCTCCGCCGTCACCGCCACGCTCCCGGCCGTGCTCGGTGCGGTGTTGGCCGTCGTCGTTCCCCTGGCTGCGAACCCTGCCCTGAGGACGCTGAAGGTGAACGCCCTGCCCTTCGCCCAGCCCGCTGGATCGATCGGAGCCCAGGGACTGGGTCTGTCCCTCGGAAACTCGGCCGAGGGCGGCGGGGGCGTCGGGGCCGCCGCCGTCGGCGGGTTCCCCGGTTCCACGGGGGTGCGCGCCATCGATCTCGTCGACGACCTGAAGGCCGTCCTGGTGAACCGCACCACCGAGCTGATGTTCAGTGCCCAGACCCCACTGCCGACGTACTGGCAGCTGGCCGTGCTCACCCGTTTCAACGGCACGGCGTGGCTACCCGACCCGACCACCGAAGCCGCCGCCCAGAGCGACGCGCTCCTCCCGCCGAACAATGCGGTGCCGGGCCTGCCCGCGCTCCCCGAGCCCACGCCGGGCAAGACCTTCCGCGCCCAGGTCACGATCGCCAACCTCGAGAGCACGCTGTTGCCGCTCCCCCCCTCCACCGTGGCGGTCGACACCAATGCCGTCGACGTCGTGCCCGGCTTCGGCGCGCTGCAGCCCTTCGAGGCGGCCCCGGGCCTGAGCTACGTCACCGTCGCCCGCATCCCTGCCGCCACCACCGGGGCATCGGGATCTGCGGGCTCGGCGGGCTCGGCGGGCGCGGGCTCGGCGGGCGCGGGATCTGCGGGCTCGGCGACATCGGGGGCCATCGCACCGGGCGCCCTCGCTCCCTACCTGCAGCTTCCCAACGAGCCGGCGTCGGTCGTCCAGCTCGCCCACCAGATCGTGGCGGGAGCCTCCGGGCCCGCCGCCGAGGCCGCCGCCCTGGCCCGGTGGTTCGATACCGGCCGGTACCGCTACACGCTGTCGCCCCCGGCCCCCAAGGGGCCCAACGCGTTGCAGTCGTTCCTCTTCACCACCCGGGCCGGGTTCTGTCAGCAGTTCGCGGCCGCCTACGCCGTGCTGGCACGGACCGACGGCCTGCCCACTCGGGTCGCGGTCGGGTTCACGACGGGTACCACGCGGGGACACGCCCGGTATCAGGTCACGGGCGCCGACGCCCACGTGTGGCCCGAGGTCTATCTCGGCCCGTCGACGGGTTGGACCTCGTACGAGCCCACCCCCGCCTCTTCGGGTGAGGCGGCCGGCGTCGGGGTCAACACGGGTTCACGCACCAGCCCGCCGATCCCGGGGGTCCGTTCGACGGCCACCACCGCCTCCACCACGCCCACCCTCCGCCGTCCCGCCGGCGCCAAAGCGGCGCTCCCCACCACCATCCCCTTGCTCCACCACGGCACGACCCCGGTCCTCTCCTCGCACGGCGGTTCCTGGTGGGCCGCCCTCGCGATCGCGACATCGGGGGTGGCGCTGGTGGTGCTCGTCGTCGTGGCGGTCCTCCGGGCACGGCGCCGGGCGCGCCCCGGACGGGATCCGCTCCGCCTCCTGCGCCTCGCCCTGCGCCGTCGCCGGCACCGGCGGCGACGGCGTCTGGGGCACGACCCCACCGCCGAGGTGCTGGCCCAATGGCGCGACGCCGAGATGGTCCTCGAGCGCGCCCGATTGGGGCGACGGCCCGCCGAAACCCTCCAGGAGCACGCGGCACGACTGCAGTCCCTGGCCGGCGCCAAGTGGCTCACGCCCTACCGGCCGGTCACGGTGAGCTCGCCCGCCCCCGCCCCCGCCCCAGGTCCGGGGACCACGGCGACCCCAGGCTCCGGGACCACGGCGACCCCGCGCTCAGGGGCCAGAGCCACCCCGGGCACAGCCGGGAATTCGATCGACGACACCGTCGACGCCTACGAAAGGCTTGCCGCCCTGGCGGCGCGAGCCAGCTATGCGTCGGATCCCTGTACGCCCGAGGAGGCAGCCGACGCCGAGCTTCTGGGCGCCCTGGTCCGCTCTGGCCTGGCCCGCCCGTCGGGACGCCGCCGCGATCCCGTCCCGTTCTGAAGCGGGCCTTCACACGGCGAAGGGGCCGTCGCCAGACCCGGTGGGACTCCGGGATGGTCTCGCCGCCGACGGCGGCGCGAGGATGAGAACCGGTTACGGACGAAGGGGCGCGACGTGACGATCCCGCAGACACTCCCGTTGGACGACATCGAGCTGTCGAACCTCGACTTCTGGCTGAGGCCGTGGTCCGAGCGTGAGGCGGCCTTCGCCACGCTCCGGGCGCAACGACCCATCGCCTTCTTCCCCGACCCCGAGATCGAGGTGGAGACGGTCGTCCCCATCCCGCCGGGTCGGGGCTACTACGCGGTCACGCGCTACGCGGACGTGGTCGAGATCAGCCGGCACCCCGAGCTGTACTGCTCGGGACAGTCGGGCTCCACCATCCTCGACATGCCGCCCGAGCTCCTCGAATTCTTCGGCTCCATGATCAACATGGACGACCCGCGCCATGCCCGCCTGCGCCGCATCGTCTCCGCCGCCTTCAACCCTCGCATGGTGCGCGCCGTCGAGGACAACATCGAGCAGGTGGCCGACGAGATCATCGGGAAGGTGAAAGAGAAAGGCGAGTGCGACTTCGTCACCGAGGTGGCGGCCCGGCTCCCCCTGAAGATCATCTGCGACATGATGGGCGTCCCCGAGCGTGACTACGACACGGTGTTCAGCCGGTCGAACATCATCTTGTCCTTCGGCGACACCGAGTACGTCCCCGAGGGCGAGGACCCGGTACTGGCCTTCATGAACGCGGGCAACGATCTGGCCGAGCTCATGCGGGAGCTCGCCGCCTACCGGATCGAGCATCCCACCGACGACCTCACCTCGGCCCTGGCCAACGCGAACGTCGACGGCGAGTCGCTGACCGACGCCGAGCTGGCCTCGTTCTTCATCCTTCTCGTGGTGGCCGGGAACGAGACCACGCGCAACGCCATCAGCCACGGCCTGTGGGCGCTCACGGAGCGGCCCGACCAGCGCGCCGTGTGGGCGGCCGACTTCGAGGCGGTGGCCCCCACCGCGGTCGACGAGATCGTCCGCTGGGCCTCCCCGGTCATCTTCATGCGCCGCACCACCACCGCGGAGACGACGCTCTCGGGCCACACCTTCGCGGAGGGCGACAAGGTCATCTTGTTCTACGCGTCGGCCAACCGCGACGAGGACGTGTTCGAGGGCCCCCAACGCTTCGACGTGCTGCGCCATCCCAACCCGCACGTCGGCTTCGGCGCGCCGGGGCCGCACTTCTGCCTCGGAGCGCACCTGGCACGGCGCGAGATCACCGTCATGTACCGCGAGCTGTTCCGCCACCTCCCCGACATCCGCGCCACGGCCGAGCCCGATCGCCTGCGCTCGAACTTCATCAACGGCATCAAGCACCTGCCCTGCGCGTATTGATGAGCGACACGCCGTCACCGATGGGCCACGGGGTCAACCAACGGGCCCAGATCAAGATGACCCCCGACGAGATCGACGCCTTCCTGGCCGAGCGTCGCCCGGTCACGTTGTGCTCGATCAACCACGACCGCTCCATCCACGCCGTGGCCATGTGGTACGGGTTCCTCGACGGAATGCTCGCCTTCGAGACCAAAGCCAAGTCGCAGAAGGCCCAGAACCTCCGGCGCGACCCCCACATGACGTGCATGGCCGAGGACGGCGACTACTACGAGGAGCTGCGGGGCGTGGAGCTGGTGGGCACCGCCGTCTTCGTCGACGACCCCGAGCGCATGTTCGAGCTGGGCGTGAACCTCTTCGAGCGCTACTACGGGACCTACACCGAGGAGCTCCGCCCCTTCGTCGAGAGCATGCTCCACAAGCGCGTGGTCATCGCCCTCGAGGTGGAGCGCACCGTGTCGTGGGACCACCGCAAGCTCGGCCTGCCCTCGACCCGCCCGGGCTGAGACCCGGCGCCACTCTCGGAGGGGCCTGGCCAAACGGCTCGCCCTGAGCTCCATGGGCTGATCGTGTCCTCCGCACTGGAACACGTTTCACTGTGGCGGACCCTGGGCTAGGGTCGGCGCCGATGATCCTGGACCGTTTCCGCCTCACCGACCGGGCCGCCATCGTCACCGGGGCCGGCCGGGGGATCGGCGCGGCCACGGCCGTGGCCCTGGCCGAGGCGGGCGCCGACGTGGTCATCGCGGCCCGGACCGAGGAACAGCTCCAGGCCGTGGCCAAACAGGTCGAGGCAGCGGGCCGCAGAGCCGTGGTGGTGCCGGCGGACCTCAACGACCTCGACGTCATGGCCCAGCTGGTCGACTCGGCCACCGAGGCCTTCGGGCGCCTCGACATCATCGTGAACAACCACGGGGGCTGGATGCCGCGCCCCCTGCTGGACGTGTCGCCCGGCCATCTCGAGCGCGCCTTCCGCTACAACGTGAGCAGCGCCCACGCGCTGGTGCGCGCCGCGGTACCCGCCATGTTGGGCGGGGACGGAGGGGCGGTGGTCAACATCTCGTCCATGGCCGGAAGGGTGGCGCCGCGCGGTTTCACCGCGTATGCCACCGCCAAGGCGGCACTATCGCACTACACGCGCCTGGCCGCCGCCGAGCTGGCGCCGCGCATCCGGGTCAACGCCATCGCCGTGGGAACCATCGCCACCTCGGCCGTCGACATGGTGGTGCAGGACGCCGCCATGCTGGCGTTCATCGAGGAGACCGCCCTGGTGCGGCGCATCGGGCAGCCCGAGGACATCGCGGCGTGCGTCGTCTACCTCGCCTCGCCCGCCGGCGACTTCGTCACCGGCAAGATCTTCGAGATCGACGGCGGCGCCGAGCGTCCCCAGGTCGACCTGGGCTGAGGGGAGTGCGATGACCTACCGGGTCGTGCTGTGGGGCACGGGCAACGTGGGCCGGCACGCGCTGGCCGGAATCGACGCCCGCCCCGACCTCGACCTGGTGGGCGTGTGGGTGTCGAACCCCGACAAGGCGGGGCGCGACGCCGGGGACCTGGCCGGGCTGGGACGGTCTCTGGGCGTGACGGCCACCGATGACGCCGAGGCCGTATTGGCGCTCGGCGCCGACTGCGTGGTGCACACGGCCATGGCGGACAACCGGCTGCCCGAGGCACTCGCCGATCTCGAGAGGATCCTGCGGACCGGGGCCAACGTGGTGTCGAGCGGACCGGTGTTCCTGCAGTACCCCGAGGGGGTAGTACCGGCCGAGATGACCCAGCCCCTGCGTGACGCCGCGCTGGACGCGGGCGTATCGCTGTGGGTGAACGGCATCGACCCCGGTTTCGCCAACGACTGGCTCCCGCTCGTGGTCACCGGCATCAGCGAGCGCATCGACGAGGTCCGCTGCCTCGAGATCCTCAACTACGCCACCTACGACCAGCCCATGGTGATGTTCGACATCATGGGGTTCGGCCGGCCCCTCGAAGACGTCCCCATGCTGCTGCTGCCCGGGGTGCTGACCATGGCGTGGGGAAGCGTCGTGCGCCAGATCGCGGCCGGGCTCGACGTCGAGCTCGACTCGGTCGAGGAGCACTACGAGCGCCTGCCCG
>Ga0116219_10002731_pt1 | contig 14512 bp, 15 predicted proteins | sample Sb_taG_4_FD_91019 | JGI IMG/M metagenome (GOLD analysis project Ga0116219, IMG submission 91019) | Peat soil microbial communities from Weissenstadt, Germany - Sb_50d_6_BS metaG | ecosystem: Environmental > Terrestrial > Soil > Wetlands > Peat | place: Germany: Weissenstadt | collected 2010-09-21
CTCAAGCCGGGTCGGGCACCCAGTTGCCGTGGAACCCGGCCGGCACCCTCTGCGGGAGCTCGATCACGGCTTGCGGCTCCCCGTCGATGTCCTCGGCATTGAGGATGTGCCGCGCCGAGCTGCCCCTCTCGGCCGGGTGAAGAATGCGTGACCAATCCGTGCGTGGACCCGGTCAGACACCCTTTCCGCCCCGTGGCGCGCTAAGCTTCTCCCCCGAGGGCACCACCATCACAAGTTTGGAAATCCCTCTAGCTCGCGAGAGCTACCGGCCATGGCCCACCAACACGGGTCAAATCTGGCCAGGAGAGGAGTGGATTTTCAATGGCAACTGGTTCCGTGAAGTGGTTTAACGGTGAGAAGGGCTTCGGCTTCATCACCCAGGACGGTGGGGGCCCCGACGTATTCGTGCACTTCAGCGCGATTTCCGGTACGGGCTACCGCAATCTCGAGGAAGGCCAGAAGGTCGAATTCGAGACCAACCAAGGCCCCAAGGGCCTGCAGGCCGCCAACGTGCGCGCCATCGGCTGACGCCGATCTCGAAGCAGTCAACGACAGAACCCCGTCTCCGAGCGAGACGGGGTTCTGTCAATTTCCGATGCGTTCATATGCGCCGGCGTCGGCGTCCGGCGGGCGGCAGGGAGGCGTGAGCTCGGACCTGGGCCCTACCAGTAGGGCCGGCGCTGCCGGGTCGTCACCTCCAGCACGGCGGGCGCGTACTCCCGGCGGCACACCACCAGATCGGGCAGCCACGCATCGGGGTCGCCGTAGCGCAACGGCTCCCCGTCGAGCCGGCTGGCGTGGAGGCCGCTCGCCGTCGCGACCGCGACCGGGGCACACGAGTCCCACTCGTACTGGCCACCCGCGTGCACGTACACCTCGGCCGCGCCGAGGATCACGGCAGCGATCTTGGCACCGGCCGATCCCATCGGGACCATGACGCCGCCCAGCGCCTCGGTGACGTCGTACGCGACGTCGGGAGGACGGCTCCGCGACACCACGACCCGTGGCCGCTCGCCGGGCGGGACGGGGGGCAGGACGGGGGGGTCGCCGGTGGAGAGCACGAGGCCGAGCGCCGGCAGGGCGACCGCGCCGACGACGGCCACGCCCCCGAGGGCCATCGCCACGTGCACGGCCCAGTCGGTCCGTCCCCTCTGGCGGAACTCGCGCGTGCCGTCGAGCGGGTCGATGATCCACAGGCGTCCCTCGCCGGACACATGTTCGAGCCCTTCTTCCGAACGGACGGCGTCATCGGGGTAGAGCCGGTTGATCTCACGCACGAGGAGCCGGTGTGACATGCGGTCGCCTGCGGCGCCGACGTCACGCAGTGCGGGCGGGTCGGCTCGTAGCTCCACGAGGGCACGCCCCGCCACCTCGGCCAGCCGGGCCGCATCTCGGTGCTCGGCCGCCAGGTCCTCGCGCATGGCCCCCTGTCTAGACCAAGCGCCTGTCGGTGGCCCACCTGGTCAACTCGTGGCGCGTCGAGAGCTGGAGCTTGCGCAGGACCGACGAGACGTGCGACTCGACCGTCTTGGCCGAGATGCTCAGGTCGCGGCCGACCTCCTTGTAGGTGTAGCCCCGGGCGATGAGCCGCAGCACCTCACGCTCGCGTGGCGAGAGCTGGTCGAGCTCGGGGTCCAGGCCGGTGGTGGGCGCCCCGCCCTGGGCGAACGCGTCCAGCACGAAGCCGGCCAGCCTCGGGGAGAAGACGGCGTCGCCGGCGGCGACCCGGTAGACGGCCTGCAAGAGCTCTGGCCCCGAGATCGTCTTGGTGATGTAGCCACGGGCGCCCGCCCGGATGACGTCGATCACGTCCTCGGGCGCGTCGGACACCGAGAGCGCCAGGAATTGCACCCCGGGATGATGCGGGAGGACACCGCGCAGCACCGCGTGGCCACCCCCACCGGGCAGGTGCACGTCGAGCAGCACCACGTCCGGGAGCCGCTCGTTGATGAGCTCGACGGCGGCAGCAGCCTCGTCGGCCTCGCCGATGACCTCGACGGCCTCTCCGAGCTCGGCCCTGACGCCGGCGCGGAACACCGCGTGATCCTCCACCAGGAAGATGCGGGGCCGGCCGGCCGGCGCCGCCGCGACGTGGTCCTGGCTCACCTGACCCGCTCCCGCCGAGGCATGGAGAGCTGGACCTCGGCCCCCTCCCCCGGGGCGGAGCGGATGACGGCCGAACCACCGAAGCGGGTCATGCGGGCCCGGATGGACTGCGCGATTCCCTGTCGGTCCTCGGGCACCGCATCGGGATCGAAGCCGCGGCCACGGTCCCGCACGTAGAGCATGACCGCGTCGGGCTCGACCTCGGCGTAGACCGAGACCTGGACGGCACCGGACCACTTGGCGGCGTTCACGGTGGCCTCGCGGGCCGCATCGAGGAGCGCGCGCAGCGCCTCGTCGAGCTCGCAGTCCCCGACCATCACCACCTGCACGGCGATCCCGTGGTCGGCCTCGACCTGGCGCTGCAGCAGGCCGACGCCCTCGCCCAGCATCGTGGCATCCTCGCCGATCGCGCCCGGTGGCCGGCCCTCGAAGAGCCAGGCCCTGAGCTCGCGCTCCTGGGCCCGGGCGAGGCGTACGACGTTCTGCGGGTCGTCGGAGGAGCGTTGGATCAGCGCCAGCGTCTGGAGCACCGAGTCGTGGACGTGGGCCGCCATCTGGGCCCGCTCCTCGGCGAGCGCCCGGGCCTGGCGCTCGGCGATGAGGTCCCGCACCAGGCTGAGCCACCAGGGGCCGAAGATGATCACGCTGGCGGCGACGACCAGGGCGGCGCCACCGACGGGGCGCAGCGCGGCGACGGTGGTGTGGCCCTCGACCAGCAGGACGATCCCGCCCACCCCCACGAGGACGCCGAGCGCCAGCCGCGCCATGAGCCAGCGGCGACCCTCGCCGTGGGTGTCCGCGCCGAGGAGCGGCACCACGTCGTGGTCGATGAACGCCTTCTCCGACTCGTTGGCGTTGCGCCAGATGAGGATGACCACGCCGACCGCGAGGAAGGTGGGCCATCCGATGAACCCCACGAACCCGAGGTGCAGTGTGCTGGTGATCAGCTGCACCGCGATCAGCACCGGGATGAGGATGGCGGCGATCAGTCGTATGCCGCGGCGGTCGTTGACCGCGCGGGAGTAGATGTTGGAGGACTCGCCCTCCATGGGGATCAGCAGCCACGCCATGGCGTAGACGAACACCATCACGCCGCTGCAGATGGACAGCAGCACGAAGCCGATGCGCACCCACGTGGCGTCGATCCCGGTGGCCGACGAGACGGCACCGCAGACGCCGCCCAGCACGCGGTTGTCAGGGCTCCGGCGCAGGCTCCGCAGCTTCCTGCCCACATGGGGGTGGTGGTACCGGCGCCTGTCCGACCACGGGACCCCCCGGTGCGACCAATGCCCGTTCGCACCTCCCCACCCCCCGTCGGGTGGCACCCAGCGGCCCTTGGGCGGCACCCATTGCCCGGGCGCGGCCTGCGACGGCGCCGTCGGGCGGCCACCCTCCTCGAGCGGACGCGTGCCGGGATCGGGTGCCTCTGCGATACCTCGATGATCGCGCGCCGTGGCTGCCGTGGCTATCAGGGACATCCCTGAGTCCTCGGGGTTCCCCTCAGGGTCGGACCAGGGTGTTTCCGGATTCCCGTCCCGGTCGTGCGCCGTCACGCTGGTCCCATGGACACCGCACCCGACGAGACCCCCGGAGCCTCGGCCACCCGGGCCCACGAGCAACTCCCCCCGAGCCAGGACCCCGGGCACCCCGAGCAGGCCGGGCACCCCCGACAGCCCGGCGAGCAGCGCCTCCACCGCGTCGGCCGTGGCCGCATGCTCGCCGGCGTCGCCGCGGGCCTGGCCGACTACTTCGACGTCGACCCGACGATCGTCCGGATCGGCTTCGTCGCCCTGGCGTTCCTGGGCGGGCTGGCCGTGCCCCTCTACCTCGCCGGCTGGCTGCTCATCCCCGACGAGGACTCCGACGTGTCGGTCGCCGAGGAGCTCATGGCCCGGGAGCGGGCCCGCGGCGCCTACTGAACCCCGACCGAGCCCCGATCGAACCCCGACCGAGCCCCGACCAGACACCGACCGAGAGGAGACCCGATGCGCTACCGCTGGGACCCCGCCTACCCGATGGGCCGCCGGGAGACGCAGCCCTACGACGCCACCGTGCGGGCGTCGGACAACGAGCGCAACGCGGTGGCCGACAGGCTGTCACGTCACTACGCCGAGGGCCGCCTCGACGAGGTCGAGTTCAAGAGCCGCCTCGACACCGCTATGTCGGCCACGACGCGGGGCGACCTCCACGGCCTGTTCAACGACCTGCCATCGTTGCCGGCCGAGCCGCCACCCCCGCCACCGCGGCACCGCCGCATCCTGCCCTTCGTCTTCCTCGTGGCCTTCCTGGCCATCGTCGCCGGCGCGACCATCCCCTTCTCCCCCACGTACCACGTGCCGTGGCTGCTCTTCGCCATCATCGGCTTCGTGCTGTGGCGCCGGATGGCGGGCCGCCCCCACTGGCACCAGCACCACGACCACGGCGGCCGTCCGAGCTCTGTCACGGACCACTGAGAGCTGTGCGCACCCACGTTCCACCTCACGAGAGGGACGACGACCTTGCCGTCACGCTCCGCGAAATGGACCTCTTCGCCGGACTCCCGAGCCATGAGCTGGACGAGCTGGCCACTCGCGGCGACATCTCGAGCGCTCATCCGGGCCAGGTGGTCCAGGCGCAGGACGTGCCGGTCCGCCTCTGGCACGTCATCGTCGGCGGGCATGCGGTGGTACAGCGCGACAGCACCCCGATCGGCCTGCTCGGGCGGGGTGACACCTGGTCGGAGCACTCACTCCTCAATCAGCTGCGATCCCCCATCGCCGTGGTCGCTCTGTCACCGCTCACCCTGCTCACGCTGAGCCGGCGCCAGTTCTTCGAGATCCCCGAGCAGCACCCGGTCCTGGCCGGACGCCTGGTGGCCCGCTCGGCCACCTCGGCCACCTCAGCCACCTCGGCCGACCGTCAGGCGCGGCCCGACTTCAACGCGCTGGTGCCCCTGAGCGGGCGGGAGTGATCGGGGGAGCGTCCGGGCTGCCGGTACGATTGCCACTGCCCGCGACGCCTGCAGGTGGCGGCGTCGAACGTTCCTGAGGAGATCCCCCTAATGCGCACCCTGGCCGGGTGGTGTGTCCGTCACCGTCGCCTCGTGATCCTGTTGTGGCTGCTCGTTCTCGTCGGATCCATCTTCATGGTGCAACAGGTCGGCACCGCGTATTCCGACAATTTCAATTTCCCCCACACGGAGTCCGCCGACGCCATCAACCTGCTCAAGTCGGTCGCCCCGGCGCAGTCCGGGGACACCGAGGAGGTCGTGTTCGGAACCTCGGGCAGCGCCCGACTGACCGACCCCGCCATCGGCCAGCGCATCAACACCATGGTCGACAAGATCAACGCGCTGCCCCACGTCTCGGGCGTCACCAATCCCTACGACGCTGCCGGCAACCTGGTCAGCACCTCGAACATCAACGCGGCGCGGACCGTCGGGTTCCTCCAGGTCCCCTTCGACAAGCTGGCCAACGACATCTCGGGCGCCGAGGCCAAGAAATTCGTCAACATCGTGACGGGGACGTCGCGAGACGGCCTCACCGTGGCGGTCACCGGCCAGCTCGCCGAGCAGGCCAACCGGGTGTCGATCGGCAGCACCGGGATCGGCGTGATCCTCGCGATGATCGTGCTGCTCCTCGTCTTCGGCTCCGTCTTCGCCGCCCTCCTGCCCATCGTCTCCGCCCTCTTTGCCCTAGGCACCGCGGTCGGCGTCATCGGCGTGGTGAGCCACGCCATGAGCATGCCGTCGATCTCGCCCGAGCTCATGCTCCTCATCGGGCTCGGCGTCGGGGTCGACTACGCCCTGTTCATCGTGACGCGGCATCGGCAGGGGCTCGTGGCCGGACGCGACGTCGAGTCCTCCATCGTCAACGCGGTCAACACGTCGGGGCGAGCCGTCCTGTTCGCCGGGATCATCGTGTGCATCGCGCTCCTCGGCATGTTCGCCCTCGGCGTGAGCTTCCTGTACGGGCTGGCGCTCGCCGCGGCCATCGGCGTCGCCCTCACCATGATGGCCGCCCTCACGCTGCTGCCAGCCATGCTGGGTGTCATCGGCCCCAAGGTGATGAGCCGAAAGCAGAAGAAGAACCTGGCCGAGAACGGGCCGCGCATCGTGGGGGCGGACAACAAGGGCTTCTGGCCCAATTGGGCCGACCGGGTGCAGCGGATGCCCTGGCTGTCGGCGGGTGCGGCCCTGCTCGTCATCGTCATCCTCGCCCTTCCCTTCTTCTCGCTCCAGCTGGGCTCGGCCGACCAGGGGACGGACCCGGCCGGCACGCCGACCCGGGTGGCCTTCGACATGCTGTCGAAGGGATTCTGGCCCGGCTTCAACGGGCCCCTGATGCTGGTCGGCGTGGTGCAGCCCGACCAGCACGCGACCGTCGACGCCATCGTCCACGACGTCTCGCGGCAGTCCGACGTGGCCCGCGTGGCGGCGCCGGTCTACATCCAAAGCAAGAGGGGCACGGGCGACGTCGTGCTGGTGAACGTCTACCCCGACTCGGCCCCCCAGGATGCCGCCACCACCGATCTGGTGAACCATCTCCGGGGCGACACCATCCCCGGGGCCGTCGGCGACTCGGGCATCAAGATCCTGGTGGGCGGGACGACAGCCATCTTCATCGACTTCTCCAACGTCCTCAGCTCGAAGCTGCCGCTCTTCATCGCGCTGGTGGTGACGCTGTCCTTCCTCCTCCTCATGACCGTGTTCCGGAGCTTCGTCATCCCGCTCACCGCGGCCTGCATGAACCTGCTCTCCATCGGGGCCGCCTTCGGCATCCTGGTGACGGTCTTCCAGTGGGGATACCTGGGCTCGCTGATCGGGCTCGACGGCACGAGCCCCGTGGAGGCCTTCCTCCCGGTGATGCTCTTCGCGATCCTCTTCGGCCTGTCCATGGACTACCAGGTGTTCCTGGTGAGCCGCATTCACGAGGAGTACATCAAGTCGGGCAGGAACAACAAGGTCGCGGTACGCAACGGCCTGGCCGCCACCGGCAAGACGATCACCGCCGCCGCCCTCATCATGATCCTCGTCTTCGGCTCCTTCGTCCTCGGCGGCCAACGCGTGATCAAGGAGTTCGGCATCGGCCTGGCCGCCGGCATCCTCGTCGACGCTGTCTTCATCCGCATGGCGATCGTGCCGTCCCTCATGATGCTCTTCGGCGACGCGAACTGGTGGTTCCCGAAGTGGCTGGACCGGGCGCTCCCCAATCTCGCCGTCGACGCCGACGACCTGGCGGCGCACCCGATCGACGCGGACGCGGACGCCGAGCCCGAGCTGGCCGGGACGGTCACGCCCTAGCTTCTGCGCAGCACCCCGAAGCAGGTCGGCGTTTCCTCCATTTGCAGTGTCCCAATAGGCGTAATCCGACGCGTTCGGCGAAGGTGCGGACCTTTGGCCCTGGTGGGACCGGCACCCACTCCCCATCATCGAGGGACGCGGAGTGAGGGCGCTGCGTGCCAGAGCGCGCGCTCGGAGGCGAAATGCATGCAGTGATCATTCGGCCGGTGGCACAACCACGATGACCGATCGCGACCTGACGGTGAAGGTGCAGCAGGCGATCACCGATGCCGCTGTCGGCGAGCCGGGACTCTCCGTCGGGCCGATCCAGGCGACCCGAGGCTGGGGCGACATCCTCTTCGTGAGGGTGCAGGCGCAACTCAGGGGCTGGCCCTCCCACGAGGTACGGGAGACACAAGAGGCATTGGAGCGCCGGTTCCATGCGGCCGTTCGCCAGGCTCTGGAAGGGGACCGGTCCTCGGTGAGCGTGACCTGGAACGGCTACTAATTCATACAGTTCCTATTTCGTCGCGACGCGCAACCTGGCGCCGCCGGCCTCACCAGGCGTAGTCCTCCGGGGCGGTCTTGTGGCCCGGGAAGATCTCGTCGAGGCGCGCCAGCACCTTGTCGTCGAGCGTGACGTCGACCGCCCGCAGCGCCGAGTCGAGGTGCTCGGGCGTCCGGGGGCCCACGATGGGTCCCGTGACGGCGGTCCGGGTCAGCAGCCAGGCCAGCCCGACCGTGCCGGGATCCTCGCCCACTTCGGCGCAGAGATCCTCGTACGCCTCGAGCTGGGGCCGCCGCGCTTCGATCGTCTCGGCGGCGCGACCGGCGTAGCGGCGACTCCCGTCGCGCTCCTTGCGCACGACACCACCCAGCAACCCGCCCTGGAGCGGCGACCACGGGATGACACCGAGCCCGTAGGCCTGGGCCGCCGGCAGCACCTCGACCTCGACGTTGCGCACGATCAGGTTGTAGATGGACTGCTCGCTGACCAGGCCCATGAAGTTGCGGCGGGCCGCCGCCTCCTGGGCCCTGGCGATGTGCCAGCCGGCGAAGTTGGAGGACCCGACGTACAGGACCTTGCCCTGGAGCCGCAGCACCTCCATCGCCTCCCAGATCTCGTCCCAGCCGGTGCCCCGATCGATGTGGTGCATCTGGTAGAGGTCGATGTAGTCGGTCTGGAGCCGGCGCAGGCTCGCCTCGCACGCCCGCCGGATGTTCAGCGCCGAGAGCCGGCCCTCGTTCGGCCACTCCCCCATGTCCCCGTAGAGCTTGGTGGCGATCACCGTCTTCTCCCGCCGCTCGCCGCCCCGCGCGAACCAGCGGCCGACGATCTCCTCGGTCGCTCCCCGCCCCTTGGAGCGCCCGTAGACGTTCGCCGTGTCGAAGAAGTTGATCCCGGCCTCCAGGGCCGAGTCCATGATGGAAAAGGAGGTCGGCTCGTCCGTCTCGGGCCCGAAATTCATCGTGCCCAGGCAGATGCGGCTGACCCGCAGGCCTGTCCGGCCCAGGTGTGTGTAGCGCATGGGCCCGAACCTAATGGCCCCAGCGGAAGAGTGGCCCGATTAGCGGTCTATTTCCAACTCCCGCTAGGTTGAGAACAACATTCTCGAACCCGACCTTGGGGGCATGATGGCGCAACAGATTCCGCTGGTCGACTACCTGGAGCTGGGGGACGACCCACACCTGGTGGCCAACGAGTGCACCTCGTGCGGGGCCCGCTACTTCGACCGCCGGAACGCCTGTGCGGCCTGCGAGGCAACCGACTTCAAGAAGGTCGACGTGCCCACCACGGGTGAGGTCCGGGCGTTCACGATCGTGTCCTTCGCTGCCCCCGGGATCCCGGTGCCCTTCGTGGCCGCCGTGGTCGACTGCGAGGGCACCAGCGTGCGGGCGAACCTGATCAACGTGACCCCCGACCCCGAGCACGTGACCACGGGCATGAAGGTGCGCCTGGCCACCGAGGTCATCGGCACGGACGACAACGGCACCGAAGCGATCGGCTTCGGCTTCGAACCCCTGGGAGGTTGAGCACGATGGCATCGGCATCGGAAGAGCTGTGGATCCTCGGCATCCACATGACCAAGTTCGGCAAGCACCCAGACCTCGACACCGTCGACCTGGCCGCCGAGGCGGTCCAGGGGGCGCTCGCCGACGGCGGCGTGGCCATGAAGGACATGGGCATCATCGGGGCCGGCAACCTCATGGGTGGTCCCATGCCGATCGGCCAGATGGTCCAGAAGCAGTTGGGCCAGACCGGGATCCCCGTCTACAACGTGGCCAACGCGTGCGCCACCGGGGCCACGGCGTTGCGTGTCGCCTGCATGGCGATCAAGGCCGGCGAAGCCGACATGGGGCTGGCCGTCGGCGTGGAGAAGCTCGCCGGCGCCGGGCTGCTGGCCGGAGGGAGCCGCAAGAGCGATTCCAACACCTGGACCCCCTCGGGGCGCTTCGGGTCGGTGGCCGGCATCGACGGCCGGGTCGGCACCGAGACGATGCCCGGCGTGTTCGCCCAGATCGGCATGGAGTACGGGCACAAGTACGGCGGCACGAGCTTCGAACTGTTCGCCAAGATCAGCGAGAAGAACCACACCCATTCGACGCTGAACCCCCTGGCGGCCTACACGAAGAAGATGACGCTCGACGAGATCATGAACGACGTCATGATCGCCTACCCCAACACGCGGCCCATGTGCTCGGCCAACTGTGACGGTGCCGCGGCCGCCGTCGTGGTGTCGGGGTCGAAGCTCAAGACGCTGTCGCTGGAACAGCAGAAGCGTGCGGTGAAGATCTCGGCCTCCATCCTGACCACGGACCCGTGGGAAGAGGCCTGCCAGGTCCTCCCCGACGTGAACCAGCTGACGCGCAACGCGGCCGCCCAGGCCTACGAGCAGGCCGGCGTGTCGCCGCAGGACCTCAACCTGGTGGAGCTGCACGACTGTTTCGCCACGGCCGAGCTGGTGCACTACGACAACCTCGGGCTGTGCGAGCGCGGCGGCGCGGTCGACTTCTTCAACTCCGGAGCGACGTGGCGTGACGGCACGACGCCGGTCAACGTGTCCGGGGGCCTCGAGTCCAAGGGCCACCCGATCGCCGCCACCGGCATCGCCAACGTCTGGGAGGTCGCCACGCACCTGCGCGGCGAGGCCGGGGACCGCCAGATTCAGGGCGCCAAGGTCGGCCTGACCCACGTCATCGGCCTGGGCTCGGCCTGCGGCATCCACATCCTGGAGAAGTCGGCCGCCTAGACCCCAGAGCACACCCCCGCGGCAGTGGCCTCCCCCGTCTACGACACCATCGGGCGGGGCTACGTCGCCCACCGGCGTCCCGACCCCCGTTGGGAGGCCATCGTCGCCGGGCACCTGGGCGCCGTCGCGGGCGACCTCGTGGTCAATGTCGGCGCGGGATCCGGCTCGTACGAACCGACCCACTGTGCCGTCGTCGCCGTAGAGCCGTCAGCCGTCATGGTGGCGCAGCGGCCCCCCGGCGCCGCTCCCGCCGTGCGCGCCGGTGCCTCGGCGCTGCCGCTGCCCTCGGGATGCGCGGAGGTGGCGCTGGCCATCCTGACGGTCCACCACTGGGACGACGCGGCCGCGGGCCTGGCCGAGCTGTGCCGGGTCGCACCGCGACGGATCGTCCTCGCCATCGACTTCGAGCTCCACTCCCACTTCTGGCTGCTCGACGAGTACCTGCCCGAGGTCGGCGACCACACCCGGCGCTGCGGCCCCGCGGCGGACGACATCGCGGCGGCCATCGGGGCCACGACGTCGGTGCCGTTGCCGGTGCCGCGCGACATGGAGGACGGCGTCCTCGGCGCGTACTGGTGCCGGCCGGAGGCCTACCTGGACCCGGCGGTGCGGGCCAACGCCTCCGGGCTGGCGCTGGCCGACCCCGCCGTCGTGGCCAGGGCGATCGGCCGTCTCGAGGCGGACCTGGCCGGCGGCGCGTGGCACCGGCGCCACTCGGACCTGTCGACGCTCGACTCGGTGGATGTGGGGTACCGGTTGCTGGTCAGCGACGCGCGCTGACCGAACCGAACTTCGATTGTCTCCGGACGGATCCGGGTGTCCGACCGCGCTCCACCGCGCTGCCCGGGCCCGGCGGCCGGCCCGCCTCAGGCCGCCGCCACCGACGGCGGTGGTGGACGCTCCCGGCGGTCCCCCTGGTTGCGCAGCCGGTTGTGGAACCCGCAGAGCAGCCGCCCGTTCTCCTGGGTCGTCGGGCCGCCGTCGGCATAGGGCTCGATGTGGTCGGCCTGGCAGCTCTCGGCCGGCTCGTAGCAGTATGGGTGGGTGCAGATGCGGTCCCGCAGCTCGATCGCCCGCCGGGTCCCGCCGCTGAAGAGCCGGGCCCGCACGCTCACGTCGACGCGGCCCCCGAGCGAGAAGATCGCCCGCTCGAAGTAGGCCGAGTCCATCCAGGGCGAGAGGGCGCAGGGCTCGAGGACGGTCCCGTTCTCGAGCTCGCAGATGCGCCCTTGGATCGTTTCGTAACCGACGAAGACGCTGAAGAGAGGGGCCGGGCGGATGCCGTCGGCCGGAGCGGTACGGCTGCGGGTGGCCATTTCGACGAGGGCGTCGGCGCGGCGTTGCGCCGAGGTGCGAGCCAGCTGGTCGATCCTCGGGGTGCGGCCCAGGCGTTCCTTGGCCTCGGCGCAGTCGGCTTCGAAGAGCTGGTGCTCCAGGCGGTTCAGCTCGGCCGAGACGATGGAGCCCGACACCGGGTCGAGGGTCATCTGCCCGAGCCACATGCCCGAGTAGCTCGACTCGAGGTACACGCTGCGCCCCGCCCGGCGTTCCTCGTCGGCGGCGTCGGCCCCCTCGGGGTCGGCCAGCTGCTTCCAGTACTCGAGCGCCCGCTCGAAGTCGTCGAAGGCCAGCTCGCACGCCTGGGCGACGAGCATCGGCTCGTCCCTCGCCATGGACGCCTCGGTGCGGTGGCGCCTGGCCGAGGCGATGGCCCGGGCGTGCTCGGTCCCGATCTGGCCCTCCCGCCACGCCTCGGCGCAGCAAGGCAGGTGGCGCAACGTGCGGCCGAGGCGGACCCGGCGCCGGGCAACCGGGCGCGGGACCCGACAGCGCGTGGCGATCCAGGCTGCCGCTGTCCTCGCCCCGTCGGCCGCCCACTCCTCGCCCACTTCGAAGGCGGCGGTGGCCTCGGTGACGAACGCCTCGAAACGGGCCAGCTCGCGGTGGAGCACCTCGATGGAGGCGCAGTCGCCATACTGCTGCGCCCCCGACGACACCAGCGCACTGAGCGCCTCGCCGAAGTCCTCCAACTCCATGGGGCCCATGGAAGCACGAGGGTGTGACAGATCTACGGGGGATCGATGCGACCAGTGGCGTCACTTCTCGGCGCGACAACGCGCGCGAGCAACCGTTCTCTGGTGTGCTCCGAGGCGTCCGGAGGCAAGCGTGTTGGGCGCTCGGACCTAAAGGGGGTGCACCTCTTACTCTTACTCGTACTCGTGTTACTCGTACTCGCGTACCTCGTCACTCGTGCCCCTCGTCACGACCCGCACAACCGGCACCGCAGGCTCAACCGGCACCGCAGGCCGCTCAGGAGCGCGCCGCGGCTCAGGAGCGCGCCGCGGCTCAGGAGCGCGCCGCAGCCAGCGGCACGGGGCGGGCCAGGCTCCAGCTGAACGTGTCCTCGATGTCGGCCAGCTCCAGCGGCGTCGCCAGGTCCTGCACGGTCGGGCCGACCCGGTCAGCCACGGCCTGCAGCAGGTCGGCATCGAAGCCCCACAGCCCGATAGCGTTGGTGCCGAGGATGCGGCGGAGGTCCTCCTCGGGCAGGCCGCCGAAGATGTACTGCAGCGTCTCGCGGTGGACGGGGGCGGCGCCCTCGAGATGCGGGTAGTCCGCCCCCCACATCAGCTTGTCGATGCCGATCTCGTGCCGCATCTCGGCCTCATAGCGCTTCATGAGCGACCCGCCCATGTAGACGTGCTTCTCGAAGTAGTCGCGGGGCCGCATCTTGAGGTAGCTGCGCACGGGCGCGCCCCCGTGCGTGTCGAAGAACGACTCCATGTCGCGGATGAGCGACGGCAACCACTGCACCCCGTTCTCCGTGACCACCACCTTGAGGTCCGGGTGGCGGTCGAACACACCACCGAAGATCAGGAACCACAGCGGCCGCCGGGTGAAGACGAACACCTCGTAGAGGCCCAGCATCCCGCCGTGCTCCGCGTCGTAGAGGAACTTCGTGTCCGTCGCGGATCCGGACGCGCCGGTGTGCAGGTTGACCACCATCTCGTGGTCCTCGCAGGCACTCCAGAACGGCTCGAAGTACTCGTCGGCATACCCGGGCAGCCGGGAGGTGACCGACATCGCCGGGAGCATGACCCCGCCGAAGATCCCGTTCTCCCGCGCCCACGCCACCTCCTCGACGGCGCGCGCCATGTCGTGGAAGTCGATCGGCATGCAACCGGCCCGGCGCCCCGGGGCGGCGGCGCAGAACTCGGCCAGCCACCGCATGTAGCCGTGCAGCGCGGGCCAGACGACTTCGAGGCCCTTGTCGGTGGCCGCACCCAGGTACATGGCCGGTGACAGACCTCCCGCGAGGATCGGCCCGGGCAGGGTCACCTCGGCGTGGATCCCCTGTTCCTCGAGGACCGCGAGGCGGCGCCCGTCGCCGTCGCCCGGCACCACCCAGTCCGTGCCGTAGTGGGCGAGCCAACCCCGGGCCGCGTCGGTGTCCACCCCCATGCCGGCAAGACGCCTGGCCGCCGTCGCCCGCACGGGATCCGACTCGTCCACCTCGCCCGGATCGAACCCGCCGAACATGGAGATGGCGAGCGACGACATGTCACCGAAGGCCGCCACCGCCTCGCGGTGCGCCGGCTCGACGTAGGAGAGGAAGTGGTCGAGGCTGTCCGGTGACGCGTGGGTGTCGGCCGAGACGACGACGTAGTTGCGTCCCGCGGTACCTGCTGGAGCCGACGAGCCCTCAGCCATGGCAACCCTCCCTTCGCCAGGGAGATCCCCCTGGTCAGTGCCCCGCACACTACCGCCGGGGCCTCATGACCGCCGATGGGGTGCGGGCCGGATACCTTTGGTGCCGGTCCACGATGCACAGCACCTCGTCCACCATCGTCCTGGTCCTGGCAGTCTTCGGTGCGAGCGCGGTGGAGATGGTCGA
>Ga0116219_10002739_pt1 | contig 14473 bp, 14 predicted proteins | sample Sb_taG_4_FD_91019 | JGI IMG/M metagenome (GOLD analysis project Ga0116219, IMG submission 91019) | Peat soil microbial communities from Weissenstadt, Germany - Sb_50d_6_BS metaG | ecosystem: Environmental > Terrestrial > Soil > Wetlands > Peat | place: Germany: Weissenstadt | collected 2010-09-21
ACGCAGAGCAAAGCCCCCAGCCAGCAGGTGCTACGAGTCGAGGGTCTTCCCAGCGCCGCTGCCACGCCGCTCGCGTCCGCGGCGGGCCCGTCCGCGGCGGGCCCGTCCGTGGCGAGCACGACCGCGGCCGCCGCCAGCCCGCAGCAATCCGCCGCGAGCGCCGCGGCATCGAGCAAAGCCGCCGCCAAGACCGAAGCGCATGAAGCGCAGGAAGCCAAGGCGATCGAAAATGCGCCGACTCCCAAAGCGGTCAAGCCGAGCTCGACCAAACTCAAGAAACTCGAATCCACGCACGGCCAGAAGCACGAGGAAGAAATCAACAAGCTCGGCGCCCAGCCGATCGAAACGGGTGGATGATGAGCGTGCTCTCGCTGACCCCCGCCGATGGACTCGTGGTCCCATCCGGATCGATGGCTGAGCTGCGCCGCCGCCGCTACGAGCTGGCCCAGCACGTCGCCGCGCTAACCTGGGATCTCGGCGGGCTCACCTACGAAATGGCTGTCCGCGACCATTACCGCCTCGACGTGCTCGCCCGCCGCGCCGCCGAGCTGCAGGAGGCCGACGCCCAGCTCGGCGAGGTCCAGCGGCTGCTCGCCAATGCGCAGGACGGCGTGCACGGCCAGTGCCGCTCCTGCGGCGCCGTTCACAGCCGCGGCGCCGCCTACTGCTGGCACTGCGGCGCCCAACTGCTGGCCGAGGCGCGCCCGGCGGTGCTTTCAGTCGAGTCCGTTCCTGGCGCGCCGGCAGCGGCGGGGTAGCCGCTGGGCGGGCGGCTGCTCAGGCGGCGGGCGTCTGATCCGGCGGCGCCGCCGGCGTTGCGACGGGCTCTGGCGCTGGGACCTGTGCCACCTGTTGTGGTGGCGGTGGCGGTGCGACGGGTTGGGCCTGTGGCGCCGGGACCTGTGCGGCTGGAGCCTGAGCCGGCGCCGGCTGCTGCTGAGGAGCTCCGGCGGTGAGGGTGGGCTGGGACTGGTTCATCTCACCGGTCACCGACGTCTTGAATTCGCGCATCCCGCTGCCGAGCGAGCGGCCGATTTCCGGCAGGCGCCTGGCTCCGAACACGAGCAGCAGAATCACAACCAGCAATGCGATGTGCAGTGGATTGTCGAGTCCCATCGCTGCTCTCAGTCTAGCGCCTTGCGCACCAGTTGCACGGCGATCAGCAGGATCAGCGCGGCGAATGCGTCGCGCAGCGCCGTGCCCGACAGCGCGTTCGCCAGGACGACTCCGCCCGCGACCCCCGCGATCGACAGCACGCCGATCAGCGTCGCGTCGCTGCGGCACACGTTGCCATAGCGGTCCTGGCTCAGCGCGCCCACCACCGCCACGGGCACGATTGCCAGCAGCGAGGTCGCCTCCGCCTCGTGCTGGGTCAGACCGATCACGATCACCAGCCCCGGCACGAACAGCACGCCCCCGCCCACGCCCAGCAGCCCTCCGAGCACGCCGGCGGCCAGGCCGATCAGGATCAGCCAGATCATTGCGCCAGCTCCCCGCGCCCATCTTGCGATGCTTGCCCGCTCGCACCGGCGCGCGCACCAGCGCTCACGCCGGTCGTGATGGCGCGAGTCCAGGTCATTGCAACACCAGCTCGACCGCGGAGGCGACCAGCACCGCCGCGAACAGCAGTGAGATGACCCGTGCCTGCATGCGCTGTTGCAGCCATGTGCCCACCAGCACGCCGCCCACCGCGGGCAACCCGATGAGCAGGCCGTCGATCACATGGACGTTGCCGTAGGCGCCCTGCACCGCGGCGGCGAACCCGGCGATGAACACGATCGCGGCCAGCGAGGTCCCCGTCGCCTCGCGCTCGCCGTAGCCCAGCCACAGCACGAGCAGCGGCACGATCACGGTCCCTCCGCCGACCCCGAACAATCCGCTGAACAGGCCCGCGGCGGTGCCGATCGCCATCAGCTTCAGCGTTCGCTGAGACCCCCTTGCAGCGGCCATGCGCTACCTGTCCCGCTCGCCGGCCGCCGAGCCGGTGGCGGCAGGGGTTTGCGCGATTGCGCGCGCGCGTGTACGCGTCGGGCGCCCCGATTCTGAGGCGTGGAGCGATTCGGCCACGGCGACCGCCATACTAGTGTCGTGTCATCTGCCGCGACGCTCGCCACGGCGCTCGAGCCGCTTCGTTCAGACCCGCCCCACGCTGCGGTCCTGCTCGACATCGACGGCACGCTCGCGCCGATCGTGCGCCACGCAGACGACGCGCACGTCCCGGAGGCCACGCGTTCGCTGCTGATCGAGATCGCCAAGCGCTACCGCATCGTCGGCTGCGTCAGCGGCCGTCGCGCCAGCACCGCTCGCCAGATCGTCGCGATCGGGACGATCGCCTACATCGGCAACCACGGCGGCGAGCTCTTGCACCCCGGCGCCACCCGTCCCGAGCTCGACCCCGAGCTCGCCGCCTGGGCTCCGCGCGTGCGCGCGTTCGCAGCTGCCGCATACACGCCCGCACGCCAGCGTCTGCGCGTCCGCAGCGAGGACAAGGACACGATCGCCGCCTTCCACTGGCGCGGCGCCCCCGACGAGCAGGCGGCCGCCCGCGCGGCCGCGGACATCGCCCGCGAAGCCGCCGAGCAGGGGCTCGCCGTGCACTGGGGGCGCAAGGTGCTGGAGGTGCGCCCGCCGGTCGAGCTGCACAAGGGCCTCGGCATCGCCGCGCTCCTGCGCGATCAGCCCGTTTCGGCCGCGGTCTACGTTGGCGACGACGCGACCGATCTCGACGCGTTTCGGGGCCTGCGCGCGCTCGTGGGAGCGAGCGAGCTCGCTCATGCGGTCTGCGTCGCCGTCGACTCCGACGAAACGCCCCCCGAGCTCGCCTCCGAGGCCGATCTGCTGATCGACGGCGCGTCCGGGGTGCGGGGCCTGCTCGAGGCGCTTCTGTAGCGCCGTGCGCTTCGTCGAGCTCCTCAAGACCACCGTCCTGCTCAGTGCCGGCGCCGCGACTGCGCTCGCCGCCATCACCGTGCTCGCGATCTCGGGCTCGCAGGCGAGCACCGGCTCCCAGGAGCGGCTGATCGCGGCGGCGCTGGGCTGGTGGATGCTCGCCGCCCTGATCGGGCTGCGCCTCGGCCGCCGCGCGGAGACCAATCCGCCGATCGCACGCCTGCTCGCCGGCGCGCGGGCCAGCACCGTCCTGCCCGAGCATCGCCCCGGCACGATCCTGCTCAATCGCCTCTGGCCGCTGCTCGTCTTCACGCTGCTCGCCGGCGGTCTGGCCTTCCTCGCCCCTCAGATACCCGGCATCGCCGTCGGCTTCGCGATCATCTGGGCGCTCGCCTGGCGCCGCCAACATGCCGCGGTCGCCGCCATCGAGGAGCGCGACGGCGTCTGCTTCCATGTCATGCACACCTCGCCGATCCAGCCGATCGTCCTGCAGCGCACGCCCGGGTTCAAAGCCCTGCGCCCCGAGCCCACCGACGGCGCCGTCACCTGATGGACTCCGCGGGCGCCGGTCCTGTGGACATCCTGATCGTCTCGCTCGGCTCCACCTCCGGGCTGCGCATCGCCGACGCCGAGCTCGCCGGCTCGTTGCGCCGCGCCGGCGCCTCTGTCGCGCTTGTTGGCGCCGCGCCGCCGCGCCCGCTGCGCACGCTCGCCCTCACCGATCTCTCGTGGGCGCTGGCCGCACGCCGCGCCGCTGTGACCGGGCTGGCCGCGCATGGTCCGCGCGCGATCGTCTACTCCTCGACGACCTCCTCTTTGCTCTGGCCCCGTCCGGGGGCGATCCGCTTCGACGCGCCCTCCGCCGGCAACCGCCCGGGGCGCCACGGCCTCTGGCAGCGCCCGGCCGAGCGGCGCCGTCTCGCCCAGGCGCCGCTGCTGTTGCCCTGGAGCGCCGGTGGACTGCGGGAGGCGCCTGCCGCTGCGCGGGAGGCGGGCCGAGCGCTCGTGCTACCCGTCCCGGTCGAGCCCTCCGGTCCGCCGTCCGCCGTCCGCGACATCGCGGCGATCGCCTACGCCGCGAACCCCGCGAAGAAGGGCCTGCACCGCGTTCTGTCCGCGTGGCTGCGCGTTCGCCGCCCCGGCGAGGATCTGTTTGTCGCGGGCGCTTCGTCGTCCGAGCTCGCCCGTGCCGGCATCTCGCTGCCTGCCGAGGGCGTTCATGTGACCGGTCTGCTGCCGCCGGGCGAGTACCGCGCGCTGTTGCGCCGCGCGCGCGTCTTCGTCTGCGCCCCTTGCCGCGAGGATTACGGCCTCGCCCAGCTCGAGGCGCTCGCCGACGGCTGCCTGCTCGTCACGACGCCCGCGCCCGGGCCGTACGCCGCGCTGGGAATCGCCCGCTCGCTGGACGGGCGCCTGGTCGGCGAGGATCTCGGCGCCGCGTTGCGCACCGCGCTCGACGATCCCGTCGTGTCCAGCTACGCGGGCCGTGCCGCGTCCGCGCTTGCGATGTTCAGCCGAGCGGCGGGCGACCGCATCGTGCGCGAGGAACTGCTTCCTCTCCTGCTGTCGTCATCCTGACCGGTTGCGTTTGCGCGCTCTCTCAAGCTCCTCCCACGGCCGCGTGTTCGCCACGTCCCCCTTCGTCAGCCACGCCCGCCGGGCGGTCGCGATGCCCCAGCGCATGTTCGCAAGGGTGTGCATGCGGTGCGCGTCTGAGTCGATCACGATCGTCACGCACGCGCGAACCGCACTCCGCGCGTGCACGTCTGAGAGGTCGCGCCTGTCCGGGTTGGCGTTGATCTCCAGCAGCGTCCCCGTGCGCGCCGCCGCCTCGAACATGGCCGGGAGGTCGATCGCGTAGGACTCGCGCCGCTCGATCAGCCTGCCCGTCGGATGCCCGATCGCGTCCACCAGAGGATGCTCGATCGCCCTCACCATCCGCTCGGTCATCGCCTGTTCGCCCATCCCAAACGCCGTGTGCGCGCTGGCCACCACCCAGTCGAGCTCCGCCAGCAGGGAGTCCTCGTAGTCGAGCGAGCCGTCCCGCAGGATGTTCACCTCGCTCCCGGCCAGCACCCGTATCCCGTCCAGTACCGCGTCCACCCTCCGCACCCGCTCGATCTGCCGTCGCAGCTCGTCGGGCGAGACGTCGTTGCCGAACCCGTGCGTCGCCGAGTGGTCGGTGATCGCCACGTACTCATACCCCAGCTCCCGCGCCGCGCCCGCCATCTCCGCGATCGTGCTCTTCCCGTCGGAGGCGACCGTGTGGCAGTGCAACTCGCCCCGGATGTCCCTCTGCTCGATCAGCTTCGGCAGGCCATCCCCGCCTGTCGCCGCCGCTGCTGCCTGCAGCTCGCCGCGGTCCTCGCGCAGCTCCGGCTCGATGTAGGCGAGGCCGAGCAGCTCATACACCTCCCGCTCGGTCTCGCACGTCTGTGTGCGTCCGTGCGCATCATCGAGCACGCCGTGCTCGGACACGTGCAGCCCCCGCCGCACCGCCAGCTCGCGCAGCGCGGCGTTGTGCCTGCCCGAGCCGGTGAAATGCTGCAGCAGGTTGCCCAGCTGCTTGGGCCTGCCGATTCTCAGATCGACACCCACCCCCGAGTGCGTGCGTGCCCGCGCGCCGGCCGCGCTCACCGAGGCGACGCTCTCGATCTCCTCCAGCTCGCCGAGGCTACTCGCCAGCGCGACCGGTCGCGTCGTGACCGCGATCAGGTCGATGTCCTTGACGCTGTCGGCCATCCTGCGTGCCGACCCTGCCACCATCACGGTCGCGCCCGCGCCCGCCTTGGCTTCATCCAGACCCCGCGCCAGCGCCTGTCCCAGCTGCAGCGCCTGCGGCAGCAGCAGCCTGCGCTGACCCCGCTCGTCCGGGTGGGTCTGCGCCCGCTCCAGCGCCTCCAGCACGCCGGCCTCGAACTTCGGCCCCAGCCCCTTCACCTCGCGCACCCGTTGCGCCAGCGCCGCCTCGCGCAGCGCCTGCGGGGAGTCGATTCCAAGCTCTGTGTGCAGCAGCCGCGCGCGCTTGGCGCCGATGCCCGGCAGTCGTGTGATCTCGACCAGTCCCGGCGGGAACTTGGCCCTCAGCTTTTGCGCCGCCGGGATTGTCCCTGTCTGCTCCAGCGCCTGGATCTTCTCCTGCAGCGTGGCGCCGATCCCCGGCAGCTCGATCGCGCGGCCTTCACGCGCCAGCGCCGCCACCGACATCGGCGCTTCGCGCACCGTCCTGGCGGCCGTCCGGTAGGCCAGAACGCGATGCACGATCGCCCCGTCGAGCTCGTACAGATCCCCCAGTTCTTCGAGCGCGTCCGCGATCGCGCCGTTGCGCAGGTCCACTGCTCTAGGGTACGCCGACGCATGTCCGACGACCCTACGCCAGCCCCCGCGTACGAGCCCGCGCCTGACTCCACATCCGAGGCCCAGGCCACCCAGGCCATTGACGCGCCAGCCGTCCCCTGGCTGATCCTGCCGACCTACAACGAGGCTGAGAACATAGAGGCGATCATCGCCGCGGCGGGCGAGGTCCTGGCCGGGGCCTCGCCCGAGGGGTATCGCGTCCTCGTCGTCGACGACGGCTCCCCCGACGGCACCGGCGAGATCGCCGACTGCCTCGCGGCCGAGCACGACTGGGTGCGGGTGCTGCACCGCACCGAGAAGAACGGCATCGGCCCCGCCTACCTCGCCGGCTTTCGCCACGCGCTCGATCACGGCGCCGCGTACGTGTTCGAGATGGACTCAGACTTCTCCCACGACCCCGCCGACCTCGCGCGCCTGCTGGCGGCCGTGCGCTCCGGCGCCGACCTCGCGCTCGGCTCGCGCTACGTCCCTGGCGGGGGCGTAGCCGACTGGGGGCTGCTGCGCCGCCTGATCTCCGAGGGCGGCTCCACCTACGCGCGCCTGGTGCTGGGCCTTGACGTGCGCGATCTGACCGGTGGGTTCAAGTGCTTTCGCCGCGAGGTCCTCGAGGCGATCCACTTCGACTCGGTGCGCTCACAGGGCTACGCCTTCCAGGTCGAGCTGACCTACCGCGCCGTCCGAGCGAGCTTTCGCGTGGTGGAGGTCCCGATCGTCTTCAAAGACCGCGAGCGGGGTCAGAGCAAGATGTCCTGGCGCATCGCCGCCGAGGCGATGTGGCTAGTGCCGCTGCTGCGGGCCGGCCGCCAGCCGCCGCCCCCCCGCCAGGTCGCGGGGGCGGAGTCCGCGCGGGACGAGCACACGCGAACGGCCTGACATACCTCCGGCTCAGGTCGCCCGGCTCGCGGGCCGATGAACAGGCGATGGACGCCTCGGCCTACGCATTCGCGCACGGAGTGCGTTACACCCGCACGACCCTGCGCGCATGGCAGCGTCATCCCGGCGCCGTCCTTGGTCGCTGGTTCGCCGGCTCCGCGCTGGCGGCCTTCGGGCTGCTCGTCGCCGTGCTCGTCGTCTCCGTCCTGTCCGTCGGCTATGTCCAGATCGTCACCCTCGGACCGCCCTTTGCCGTAGGCGACGGCGCCGACGTGCTGAACGTGCTCGGCCACAACCTGCTCGTGCTCACCCTGCACGCGATGGCCTGCATCGCGGGCTTCATCGCCGGCAGCTCTCTGCCCCTGCAGGCCTCCTCCCGCAGCGGCCTCTCGCGCTGGGTCCACGAGCACGGCGGGCGCATCGCGATCGTGTTCGTCGTCTGCGCGACCGCCTTCTCGCTGTCGATCCAGGCCTATACGCTCGGCCACACCCTCGCCGGCGTCGCCCACTTCCTGGGAGTCTCCCCGGCGCTGCTCCTGCTCGGGGTGCTCCCGCACGCGATTGGAGAGCTGATCGCCCTGTTCCTGCCTCTCGCCGCCTGGATCATCGCCAGCCGCCGCGGCGAGTGGGAGCAGCTGCTCGCCGCGACCTTCGTCACGGTCGCCATCGCCGTGCCGATCCTCGTCGTTGCGTCCCTGATCGAGGTCTACGTCTCCCCGCATCTGTTCACCGGCCTGACCGGCATCCACCCGCCGGTCGTGCGCGCGGTCGAAGGCTGGACCGTGACGGTGCGGTGAGCTTCTCCTACCCGCCGCGCCGAGCTCGCCGGCAACCCTTGCTTCACTTTGTATAGTGATGAGGGAGACCTTCCCCGCATCAGCCCGCGATCACCAAGGAGACCACCATGGCAGGCACCCTGACCGAAGTCACAGACACCAACTTCCAGGCCGAGGTCATCGAGTCGCAGACCCCCGTGCTCGTCGACTTCTGGGCGCCGTGGTGCGGCCCCTGCCGCGTCGTTGCGCCCGTGCTGGAGGAGATCGCCTCAGAGCGCCCCGACGACCTGCGCATCGTCAAGCTCAACGTCGACGAGAACCAGCAGACCGCCGCGCGCTACCAGGTGCTTTCAATCCCCACGATGATCCTGTTCAAGAACGGCTCCCCGGCCAAGACCGTCGTCGGCGCCTATCCCAAGAAGAAGCTGGAGGCGGAGCTCGAGCCGGCTCTCACCGCCGCCTGAGCGCTGGATCGCGGGACCGCGCGCGCCGACTCAGGCGGGGTTGCGCGCCCGGCGCAGCGCGATCGACAGCGGCAGGCCGTCGACCTGGGCCTGCTCGCGGTAGCCGTGCCCTGCGGCGCCGTCCGGCTCGGGGGACGCGCCATCTCCGTCCAGGCTCAACCCGACGGCCAGCGTTTCGCCCGCGAGGTGTTCGCGATGGGCCTCGGCCGCCTCGATCAGGGCCGGGGCGCCGGACAGCCACAGCTCGATCCGGTCCTCCACCTGTAGCCCCGCGGTCTTGCGGGCGTTCTGGACGGCGTGCACGATCTCGCGCGCGCGGCCCTCGCCGCGCAGGTCGTCGTCCAGCGTGAGGTCCAGCGCGACCGCGTGGGATCCCTCGCGCTCGACCGAGTAGCCCTCCGGCGCGCGCATCGTCAGGATCACGTCCTGCGCTGAGAGCGTGTGCTCACGCTCGCCGACCGCGATCCCGATCCCGAGTCCTGCCCCGGCGCCGTCCTGCCCGCCCGTTTCGGCCTCGCGCACAGCCTGGGCCACCCGGGCCGGGTCCAGCGCCGCGATCGCCTGCGCCGCCAGCGGCATGTCCTTGCCGAACAGCGGCCCCAGGGTGCGGTAGTTGGCCTTGACCTCGTACTCGCTGAGCTCCTCGGCCGCCGCCACGAGCCTGACCCGGCGGACGTTCAGCTCCTCGCGCACGACCTCCGCCAGCCGCTCGATCGCCGCGCGCTCGCGCCCGTCGGCGACCACGGCCGCCTCGCGCAGGGGCTGGCGCACCTTCAGCTTGGCCTTGCCTCGCGCGCCCAATCCCAGCCTGACCGTTTCGCGGGCGAGCGCCATCGCCTCCTCCAGCTCGGAGTCTTGCGCGGGCAGCGCAACGCCTGAGGGGAAGTCGCACAGGTGCACGCTCGCCAGCGTTCCGTCGAGGTTGTCGTAGATCTCATCGGCCACGAACGGGCACAGCGGCGCCAGCAGCTTGGCGATCGTCAAGAGGCACTCGCGCAGCGTGGCGAACGCTCGTGGCTCCCCGTCCCAGAACCGCCGCCGCGAGCGGCGCACGTACCAGTTGGACAGCTCGTCCACGAGCTCTGCGATCGCCCGCCCGGCGCTCGTCACGTCGTAGGCGTCCAGGCGCTCGGCCACCAGCTCGGCCGTCGCGGCCGTCCGTGACAGCGCCCAGCGGTCCAGATCTGCGTCGGGCCCGGACGCGTGCGCGGGCGCCGGAGCGCCGCCGGGCTCGCTCTCGCCGTCCGTGGGGGAGTCGCCGGCCTCGGAGTTGTCGTTCGCAAAAGACCGTAAAAGCGCGCCTGCGCCCGCGCGCGCGTAGAGGACGTAGAAGTAGTACGTCGACCACAGCTGCTTCAGGAACAGCCGCACGCCCTCGGCGATCGCCTCCTCTGAGAACCGGTACCCGTCCCACGGCTGCCTGGACGTGAAGAAGTACCAACGGAACGCGTCCGCCCCGTGGGAGTCGAGCACCTGCCACGGCTCGACCGTGTTGCCCCGCGACTTGGACATCTTCTGCCCGTCTGCGTCGAGGATCAAGCCCAGGCAGACCACATTGCGGTACGGGGACTCCCGCCCCAGCAGCGTGGCGATCGCCAGCAGCGAGTAGAACCAGCCGCGCGTCTGATCCTGCGCCTCGCAGATGAAGTCCGCCGGATAGCCCTGTTCGAGCTCGCGCGCGTGCTCGAACGGGTGGTGGTGCTGGGCGAAGGGCATCGCGCCGGAGTCGAACCACACGTCGATCACCTCCGGCACACGCGTCATCGGCTGCTCGCACCCGGGGCACGGGAAGGCGACCTCGTCTACGTATGGGCGGTGGTGGTCGTCGAGATTTTTCTTGGAGAGGGACTTGAGCTCCGTAAACGACCCGACGACGTGAATGTGACCGTGCGGGCAGCGCCACACGGGCAGCGGAGTGCCCCAGTAGCGCTCGCGCGAGAGCGCCCAGTCGACGTTGCCCCGCAGCCAGTCGCCGAACCGGCCGTGCTTGACACGCGGCGGGTGCCAGCTGACCGTCTCGTTGGCCGCCAGCAGCTCGTCGCGGACCGCCGTCGTGCGGATGTACCAGGAGGTCTTGGCGTAGTAGATCAACGGGGTGCCGCACCGCCAGCAGTGGGGGTAGGAGTGCTCGTATGGCTCCTCCTTGAACAGCAACCCGTGTTTGTCCAGGTCGTCGATCAGGTCGTTCGTGACGCCTGGGTCCTTGACGACGCGCCCGTCGTACTCGCGGCCGTCGTGGCTGCGCACGCGCCGGTCGAATGTGCCGTCCGGACGCACCGGGTTGAAGAGCGAGTGGGGATCGTCCAGATCGAATGGCACCTCGGGAGCTGCCGCCGCCACGCGGTAGTCGTCCTCGCCGAACGCCGGCGCGAGGTGCACGAGCCCGGTGCCGTCCTCGGTCGTGACAAAGTCCCCCGCGACGATCGGAAAGCCCCCCGATTGGCCGGTGTTGAAGATCGGGCCGAGGTAGTGCCGGCCGACAAGCTGGGCGCCGGGGAACCGGTCCAGGATCTCCACTCCCTCGCCGAGCACCCGCTCGACCAGCGCGCCGGCGAGGATCAGCGTCTGCCCGTCATGCCGCGCGCGTACGTACTCGACCTCCGGCGCGACCGCGACCGCGACGTTGCCCGGCAGCGTCCATGGCGTCGTCGTCCAGATCAGCAGCGCATCGCCCGCTCGCGTGCCACCTTGGTCGCCCACGACCGGTAGGCGCACGTACACCGACCGATCGACCACGTCCTGATACCCGAGCGCGACCTCGTGCGAGGACAGCGTCGTCTCACAGCGCGGGCAGTAGGGCACGACCTTGTGCCCCTCATACAAGAGCCCCCGTCGATGAATCTCCGCCAGTGCCCACCATACCGACTCGATGTAGGTCTCGTCCAGCGTGCGGTACGGGTTCTCCAGATCCAGCCAGAACCCGATCCGCTCGGTCAGCCGGTTCCACTCCTCAAGGTACGCGAACACCGACTCGCGGCACTTCGCGTTGAACCGCCCGATCCCGTACTCCTCGATCTCGGACTTGTGGCATATGCCCAGCGCCTCTTCGACCGCGATCTCCACCGGCAGCCCGTGGCAGTCCCAGCCGCCCTTGCGCTCGACCAACCGGCCGCGCATCGTCTGGTAGCGCGGGTAGACGTCCTTGAACACGCGCGACAGCACATGATGGGACCCCGGCGGGCCATTGGCCGTCGGCGGGCCCTCGTAGAAGACCCACCGCTCAGCGCCCGCGCGCAGGCGCAGCGACTCGGCAAAGACATCGCGCTCGCGCCAGCGCTCGAGCACAGCCAGCTCCATCGCGGGCAGGTCCTGCTTGGGATCGACCTCGCGCGGGGGGATCAGCGGATTCTGGAAAGGCTCGGCCGGCATCGGGCGGCCCATTCTAGGTTGCGGCCCCCGCAACCCCGTCTCTCTCGTCCTGACTCGTCAGGAAACGGAAACGGACACGGCCGCCGTCGTGTGCGTCAGCACCACGCCGGTGAGCCGCTCGCGCAGCTGTTCGGCGGCCGCCGCCGGGCCGGGGCCGATGCGCTTGACCGTGGAGGCGCCCGTCTCGGGCAGGGCGCAGCGGTAGTCGAACACGTCCACGCCGGGCTCGGCCTGGCGGGAGGCGTACACGAGCCGCCCGAGCGTTTCAGCCGGGGCGCCCGAGCCCGCGAGCACGATCGCGCCCGGTCGCAGTGCGCGCAACGCCGAGCCGACGCGGTCGGCGTCGAGCTCCACTCCGAGCGTCAAGACGCGCGGGCCGCCGCGGCGCAGGAACAGCTCGAGCGCCTGCACGTACAGCGCGTCCAGCGCGCCGGGGCGCGAGGCGTCGAAGATCAGCGCGCTCTCATCGCGCGAGGCCGGCGGGGCCACGCGCGTCGCGGCCGCCAGCCAGCCGGTCGCGTAGCGCCATGCGAACGCCCGCTCGGCGTCGCCCTCCCTCAGCAGCTCCACCGCTCCCAGCAGCACGGAGTCGACCGTGCGCTCGACCGAGCGCACCGCCATGCTCTCCTCGAGCAGGCGGTCGGCAGCGTCCTCGCTGAACGCCGCCAGCGCGGAGCGCAGCCGCGCGGGGGAGGAGGGCCCCTCGCCGCGCTCGCGGGCGATCGACACGGCCGAGGCGATGTCGTGCGTTTCTGAGAACGCCTGGCGCAGGGTCTCAATCTCGCTCAGCTCGAACTGGCGGTGGCCGCCCTCGGTGCGCTGGGGCGCCGGGTAGCCGAAGCGCCGCTCCCAGCTGCGCAGCGTGTTTGGGCTGACGCCCAGCATCGCGGCGGCGGCGTTTGTGCGGATCGAGCTCATGTGTAGAGATGCTCGGCTTTGCGCACGGTTCTGGCAACCCCCGCAACGGGGAATGCAGTACGCCAGGCGCGTTGCACGCGCAGGAACGTCACCGCGCGCGGTGACGCACCGGGCGGCATCAGCGGGACGCCGTGCTGTCAGAGAGTCCTCGCGAGTGCGGAGCGGTGTGTGCGACGCCTACGATCATCGGACATGCGCCTGCGCCTCTACCACCATCCGGACGGCACACGCGTCGCCTACCGCGAGCGCGGCGCCGGCCCGCCGCTGGCGCTGATCCACTCGGCGCTGCTCTCGCACAAGGAGTGGGAGCCCTCGGTGGGGCAGCTGGCGGCGCACTTTCGCGTCGTCCTGCCCGACCTGCCGCTGCACGGTGACTCCGAGGACAGCCCGGCTCACCCCTACACCCTGGACTGGTTCGCCGGCGTGCTGGGCGGGTTCGCCTCCGACGTGCTCGGGCCGCGTCCGCTGATCGGCGGGCACGGCGCCGGGGCGGAAGTGCTCCTGCAGGCGATTGCCACCGGGCGCGTGCGCCCGCGCCGGCTGGTGCTGATGTCAAACCGGCTGCACGCCCAGCCGCAGCACGCGCGGGCGCGCTCGGCCTGGCGCGCGGCGACGATGGCGGGCGCGATCCCCGGCCTTGACCGCCTCGCCGGATATGGCGCGCGCGCGGTGTTCAGCCCCGAGCGCGGGTCGCGGCTGTCGGTGCGCGGCAACCCGGCGGCGGGCGATCTGCTCAGGCACGCGTTCGCGGACGTGCCCGGCAACAGCGCCCTGGCGCGCTCGTGGGCGAAGTGCGCGCGGGCCTGGCCCCAAGGGGCGCGCACGGACCTCCTGGAGCTGTACCCGCGCCTGGACATGCCCGCGCTGCTGCTGTGGGCCGACCGAGACCAGCTGAATCCCCTCGGACCCGCCGAAGAGGCACTGCGGCTGCTGCCGAACGGTCAGCTGCGGGTGCTTCAGAGCACGGGGTTCCTGATGGCCTACGACGACCCGGTCGGCCTGGCGCGCGAGCTGGTCGCGTTCTGCGGATAGTCCACGGCTCGACCCCCTCGGCGCGCTGTCCGTATTCTGGCGGGGACCGCGACAAGGAGACCTGATGCCAGCCAATAAGCAGCAGCTATGGGGCGGGGAGACCGCCAAGGCCGTCGAGAACTTCCCGATCTCGGGCGAGACCGTGCCCGTGTCCGTGATCCGCTGGCTCGCGCGCGTGAAGGGCGCGTCCGCGGCGGTCAACGGCGAGCTGGGCCTGCTCGACAAAGCCCGCGCGGGCAGGATCGAGCGGGCGGCGCGCGAGATCGCGCAGGGCAAGCACGACGCGCAGTTCCCGATCGACGTGTTTCAGACCGGCTCGGGCACCTCGACGAACATGAACGCCAACGAGGTGATCGCGCATCTGGCGGGCGAGAAGGTGCACGCCAACGACCACGTCAACATGGGCCAGTCCTCCAACGACGTGTTTCCCTCGGCCGTGCACCTGGCCGCGCTGGATGTCGCCCAGAACGAGCTGCTGCCCGCGCTGCGCCAGCTGGAGCGGGCGTTTGCGAAGAAGAGCAAGAGCTTCGAGAACGTGGTCAAGTCCGGGCGCACCCACCTGATGGACGCGGTGCCGGTGACGCTCGGCCAGGAGTTTGCGGGCTACGCCGCGCAGATGGCGCTCGGCCAAGAGCGGGTGCGGGCGGCGCTCGTGCACGTCGGGCAGATCCCGCTCGGGGGCACCGCGACGGGCACGGGGCTGAACACCCACGTGAAGTTCGCCGAGCGCGTCCGCGCGCGGCTGAGGCGGGAGTCGGGCCTGAAGCAGATCGCCCCGCCGGCCGACCCGTTCGA
>Ga0116219_10002744_pt1 | contig 14462 bp, 8 predicted proteins | sample Sb_taG_4_FD_91019 | JGI IMG/M metagenome (GOLD analysis project Ga0116219, IMG submission 91019) | Peat soil microbial communities from Weissenstadt, Germany - Sb_50d_6_BS metaG | ecosystem: Environmental > Terrestrial > Soil > Wetlands > Peat | place: Germany: Weissenstadt | collected 2010-09-21
CTTCGGCCGCAATATTCCGATCAGTACAACCTGACGATCAAGCGGGAATTGCCGCACGATATTCTTTTCCAGATAGGATACGTGGGCTCGCAAGGGCATCGTTTGCTGGCCGATTATGAGTTGAACCCTGCCATGCCGGCAACTTGCTTGCAATTGAATACGATTCTTGGATCGGGGACTTGCGGGCCTTACGGCGAGGACTCTTCCTATACAATTCCTGCAGGCACGATCATTCCTGCGGGTGGATTGTATCTCCCTTACGGGGCCGGGGGGGCGACGAATGGACCGGTGACATTGCCCGCCGGTTATGTGGTGGGCTCGAACACCGGTGGCCTGCCGATTACGCTGGTCGGGTTGAGGAGATACTCTTCACCGAATTGCAATCCCCTGACAGGCGCAGGCTGCCCCGTGGATGGAACGCCCGTCTTCTCCGGAATTTTCACGGAAAATACGGTGGCGAAGTCCAATTATAACTCGCTGCAAGTGATGGTGGAAAAGCGCTTCTCGCACGGATTGCAGTTCCAAGCGGCGTACACTTACGGAAAATCGCTGGATAATGCTTCCAGTTTCGAGAACACGCTGAATCCCTTTAACTTCAATGCGACTTATGGACCTTCGCTCTTCGATACCCGTCATATTCTCTCATTCAACTACGTCTGGGATATTCCGGTGCCTAAGATGGAAGGGTTTAAAGGCAAGATGCTCGACGGCTGGCAACTTTCGGGAATCATCCGCGTGCAGAGCGGTTTTCCGATCCGAATCACTTCGCAAGCGGACAACGAACTCTACGACGCCTCTTATCTGTTCGAGTTTGCGGGCGAGCCGAACCTGACTGCGCCCTTTAAGGCGACCGACCCCAGGAAGACGGTGTGCGCGTTCGGCACCGGCCCGCTTGCCCCAGGTGCACCAGCCTGTTCTCCCGTATCGGGATATGCGTTCGACCCCAACTTGTTCGACAATTCGCCTTATGACCCAAGCAGCGGACCGAAAACGGATCCCACTGCCGTTACTCTCGGGACGATCGGGAACGCACCAAGGACAATCTGCTGCAGCCCGCTGCTGCAAAACTGGGACATGAGCTTTCTTAAAGAAACCCAGCTGAACGAGCGATTCCAGTTGGAATTCCGCGGCGACGTGTTCAACATCTGGAACCACGCTCAGTTCTACACGATTGACGGAAATGCATCCGACCAAGGAACAACTTTCGGACAGGTCCAGCATGTGCACGATCCGCGACTGGTGCAACTGGCACTGAAGCTCCGGTTCTAACGGCGTCGATGGCCAATTGCTCTCCGGGGCGCGCGGGTCGCAAGGGCCGCGTTTTCCCGTGAACGAGGAAAGGGCTGTTCACGATCTCATTGAAGAGGACGGGGTGCCCGGCAACAAGAGATGGCGTAAAATGGGTTCGCAGCGCGTCCCACGAACCTCGTAGTTTACCTCGCTGAAACTGACCGCAGGGAACAGACCTGCCACAGGTGACCCCTAGGAAGGCCAGCCTGCATGGAGTACGCAAATGCAAGAAGCACTACAGAAGGAACTCGCTCTATACGAGAAGCGCACGCCCAAATCTGCGGAAGCTCACAAAAGGGCTGAGAAGCGCATTCCCCTGGGCGTGGCGAGCAACTACCGCGCCTACGATCCTTACCCGATCTTCGTGGCCGAAGGTCACGGCAGCAAGATCGTGGACATTGACGGAAACGAATATCTCGACCACAACCTGTGCTTCGGCACCCTGATGGCAGGGCACGGGCATCCGGCGGTGGTCAAGGCTATCCAGTGGGCGCTGCAGAACGGCACCACCTTCGGCATGCCCCACGGCATGGAAGCCGAACTGGCCGAGGAAATTTGCGCGCGCTATCCCGTCGAGATGGTGCGCTTCGGCTCCAGCGGCACGGAAGCAACGATGCATGCTTGCCGCATCGCCCGCGCCGCTACGAACCGCAACATAATCCTGCGGTTTGAGGGCGGCTACCACGGCCTGCACGACACCGCGCTCGTTAGCGTGAAGCCGAAGGAAGAAGACTACGGCGACATCAATGCGCCGAATTCCGTCCCCGGCGGGTTGGGCGTAATCAAGCCGGTTCTCGACAACGTGGCGGTTGCCACGTTCAACAATCAGCCCAGCGTAGAAAACCGCTTCAAGCAGTTTCCCGGCCAGATTGCAGCCATCATTTTAGAGCCGATCATGATGAACGTCGGCATATGCATGCCGCAGCCTGGCTTCCTGGAAGGACTGCGTGAAATCTGCAACAAAAATGGCGCGCTGCTGATCTTCGATGAAGTGAAGACCGGCGCGAAGCTCTGTTGGGGCGGTGCCAGCGAGTACTTCGGGGTGAAGCCCGACATCATCGCGCTGGCGAAGTCGATTGGCGGCGGCGTTCCGCTGGCGGCGTTTGGCGCGGGCCGCCAGGTGATGGACCTGATCGTCCAGCACAAGGTTTTCCACGGCGGCACGTTCAACACGAACCGCTTCGCGATGGCCGCGGGTCTGGCGACCTTCCGCGAAGTTCTCACCCGCGAAAACTATGCCCACGTGAATAAACTCAGCAAGAAACTGGCGGAGGGCTACCGGGCCATTCTAAAGAAAACCGGCCTGAAGGCGTATGTGGCTCAGGCAGGGGTCAACGGCGCGCTGATGCTGTACCCGCAGGAAATCCGCAACTACCGCGATTGGATGAAGATTGATGTGGACCTGTGGAGGCAATTCTGGTTTGGCATGGTCAATCGCGGCGTCCTGGCGATGCCGTACTGGTGGGACGAACAGTGGACCGTCTCCGTGCAGCACACCGAAGCGGACATCGACAAGCACCTTGCAGTGTTCGATGAGGTCGCGCCCGCGCTGGCCAAGACCCAGCAGGAACGCGGCGCCAAATTTGTCGGCGCGGCAGGCGACTAAGGAGCTACAGGATTGCGCGACGAGGTCACCACAGCGCCAGCCGCTTCGCCCGCTTCCGAACCTGAGCGCCTGCATTTAAAGCGGGTGCTTGGGCGGCGTGACCTCGTGCTGCTCTTTGTTGTTGCCGTTTTTAATCTCAACGTATTGCCTTCCATTGCCGCCAATGGCGGCGTCACCGTCTGGCTCTGGCTGATCTCTCTTTTGCTGTTCTTTTGGCCGCAGGGAATTGCCGTAATCGAACTGGCCCACCGCTATCCTGGCGAGGGCGGCGTCTACCTGTGGGCCAAGGAAGTGTTCGGCGATTTCCATGGCTTTCTGTCCGGCTGGTGTTACTGGACGAACAACATGATGTACGTGCCGACGGTGATGCTGTATTTTGTCGGCGTGTCGGTTTTTGTGCTGGGCCCGAGCCACGCGGGGCTTGCCGACAACCGCACGTTCGCCCTCGTTGCTTCCGTCGTGCTCCTCAGCCTCCTGGTGATCCTGAACGTGGTGGGGCTTGGCGTGGGCAAGTGGATCAACAATCTTGGCGGGATCGGCACATTCATCGCGGCTTTTTTGTTGATGGGCCTCGGCGTCATCGTCTGCCTAAAGTTTGGCACCAACATCCACTGGGCGGATTTTCAGGTTCCCGCTAATCCGCGATTCGTTTTGAATTCGTTCGGGGTCATCTGCTTTGGCCTGGTGGGATTGGAGCTTGCTTCCATCATGGGCGATGAAATCGAGAACCCGCGCAAGACCTTGCCGGGCGCGGTCGCGTGGGGAGGCGTGCTGTCCGGTTTCCTTTATATCGGCGCAACACTGACGCTGCTGGTGGCTGTGGACAAGAACAGCATCAGCGTGCTTCAGGGCATCGTGCAGGCCGTCAGCCACATGGCTTCGCGAGTCGGCGTGGCCTGGATCGTGGCGCCGTTCGCGTTTCTGCTCAGCTTATCCATCGCGGGGATTGGCTCGGCGTGGCTGGGCGGCTCCGCACGCATTCCATTTGTGGCGGGTCTGGACTCCTACATGCCCTCGTGGCTCGGAAAGATTCATCCGAAATACGCCACGCCCTACGCCGCGTTGATTGTGCATGCGAGCGTTTCGCTAATCCTGGTGATTGCCAACTTCCTGGCCACGGGCGGCGTGCAAGAATCATTCCAGCGCCTGCTTTCCCTCGCCGTAGTCCTGCAGTTGATTCCATTTCTCTATATATTTGGCGCGCTGCTGAGAATCGCAATGGATGCGAAATTCGTCCGCGGCCACTACGGCAAAGGGACGCTCATTTTCGCGGGCGTCAGCGGGTTCATCACAACCATACTCGGCATTGCCCTGGCCTATTTCCCGGCGCAGCAGATCACTTCGCTGCTGTCGTACGAAATCTGGATGATTGGCGGAACTCTGCTATTCATCGGGCTGGCGGCATTTTTCTTTTATGTATATGGAAGCCGCAAAGTGGCACGTAAGATGGCGGTGAATTCCCCGGTGGTATAAGAAAAGGAATTTGGGAGGCGGTTCATGTCCACGACGGCAAAACCAACGGTGAAAACCTACCAGAACTACATCAACGGGCAATGGGTTGCCAGTTCGTCCGGCGAGACCTTTCCGGTCTTTGACCCCTCGACCGAAGAGGTGATTGCCCACGTGGCCTCGGCAACCGCCGCGGATGTGGACAAAGCAGTGAAAGCAGCGCGCGCGGCGTTTGACTCCGGGCCGTGGGCGCAAACCTCGGCGCAGGATCGCGGGCGCGTACTTTTTAAGATTGCCGACAAGATCCGGCAGAATGCCGGGATGCTGGCGGAGCTTGAATCGCGCAACTCCGGCAAGCCCATCGTGGAAGCCGAATATGACCTGGCCGATGTGGCGACCTGCTTTGAGTATTACGGTGGCCTGGCCAATAAGGTGACGGGCCACGTCAATCCGGTGCCTGCGAACGCGCTGAGCTTCACATTGCGTGAGCCAGTGGGAGTCGCCGCCCAGATTATTCCGTGGAATTTTCCGCTGCTGATGGCGGCGTGGAAGCTGGCCCCGGCGATCGCAGCCGGTTGTACCTGCGTGCTCAAGCCGGCGGAGCAAACTCCCCTGACGGCGATGGAACTGGCGAATTGGTTTGAGGAAGCAGGGTTGCCGCCGGGCGTGGTCAACGTCGTGAACGGCGTGGGCGAAGTTACGGGCGCGGCCCTGGTCGCGCATCCGGGCGTGGATAAGGTGGCGTTCACTGGGAGTGCGGCGGTCGGAAAGATCATTGTAAAAAGCGCCGCCGATACCTTGAAGCGCGTGACCCTGGAATTGGGCGGCAAATCGCCCAACGTCTTTTTTGCCGACGCGGATTGGGAAGCGGCGGTGGATGGCGCACTTTTTGGCGTGTTCATCAATCAGGGCGAAGTATGCTCGGCGGGCAGCCGCGTGCTGGTCGAGAAAAAGATCTACACGAAGTTTGTGGAGGCCATGACGGAAAAAGCCAAGCGCATCAAGCTGGGGCCGCCGCTGGATCGCGACACGAAAATGGGGCCGCTGGTCAGCAAGGAGCAGTACGACCGTGTAACTTCGTATCTCGAAATCGGCAAGATGGAGGCCAAGACCGCGATTGGCGGGGGAAGGGCGAAGGCGTTCGGCAAGGGCTACTACGTCGAGCCGACGATTTTTTATGACGTGCAAAACTCCGCGCGAATCGCCCGCGAAGAGATCTTCGGCCCGGTGGCCAGCGTGATTTCCTTTGAAAACGAAGCGGAGGCCATCCGCATCTCCAACGACACTCCGTATGGATTGGCGGCGGCGGTATGGACGCGCGATATTTACAAAGCGTTTCGCGTGGTGAAGTCGATTCGCGCGGGAATCGTGTGGGTCAATCACATGCAGCCCACCTACGTGGAAGCGCCGTGGGGCGGATACAAACAATCTGGGTTCGGAAGAGAACTCGGACCGTGGGGCCTCGAGGAATATCTGGAAACCAAGCAAGTTTTCGTCAATCTCGATGAAGCGCCGATTGGTTGGTACTGAGCATTAAGAAGAGATCGCCTGAAATTCGGACAAAGGAACAAGGAACCATGAAAACGATTCAAATTCGCACAGAAATTCCCGGCCCCAAATCCAAAGCGTTGCTGGCTCGGCGCGAAGCCGCCATTCCGCGGGGGCCGTCTCTGGTGACGCCCATCTTCGCGGCGAAAGCGGAAGGCGCGTGGATTGAGGACGTCGACGGGAATCGCTACATTGATTTTGCCGGCGGCATCGGCTGCCTGAATGTGGGGCACCGCGCGCCCAAGGTGGAAGCGGCGGTGCGCGATCAGGCTGGAAAATTCCTGCATCTCTGCTTTGGCGTAACTCCCTACGAATCCTACATTGCTCTCGCGGAAAAATTGAACGCGCTGGCTCCGGGCAAGTCTGCAAAGAAAACGTTTTTTGTGAATACGGGTGCCGAAGCGGTGGAAAACGCCGTCAAGATTGCGCGCTCGTACACGAAGCGGCCCGCGGTGATTTGTTTCGAGGATGCGTTTCACGGTCGGACAATGCTGACACTGTCGCTGACCAGCAAAACCAATCCGTACAAGGCGGGGTTTGCGCCGTTCGCGAGCGACATTTACCGCATTCCTTATGCCTATTGCTACCGCTGCTCGTATGGCTTGACCTACCCGTCCTGCAACACGGCTTGCGCGCATCACCTCGAAGACACATTCAAGCGCGTGGTGTCGGCGGACTCGGTGGCCGCGGTGATTGCGGAACCCGTCCTGGGCGAAGGCGGATTCATCGCGCCGCCGAAGGAGTTCTTCCCCATTCTTAAAGACATCTGTAAGAAGTACGGCATTGTGTTCATCGCGGACGAGGTGCAATCCGGGATCGGCCGCACGGGCAAATATTTTGCGATTGAGCATTATGGCGTCGAGCCGGACCTGATCACTTCGGCGAAATCCCTTGGCGGGGGTTTGCCGATCGCGGCTGTGACAGGGCGGGCCGAAATCATGGACGCACCGCAGCCCGGCGGCCTGGGCAGCACGTTCGCCGGCAATCCGGCATCCTGCGCGGCGGCGCTGGCGGCATTGAAGACCATCGAAACGGAAGGATTGCTTGCGCGATCCACGGTCATCGGCAAACGCTTTGCAGACCGCGCCAACGGCTGGCAGAAGAAGTGGCAACTGGTCGGCGACGTGCGCGGGCTTGGCGGTATGTGCGCCATCGAGCTGGTGCGCGAGCGCGAAACGCGGGACCCTGCCGGTACCGAGACGAAGGAACTCGCTCGCTACTGCTATGAGCACGGCCTCCTCACGATCACCGCCGGAACGCTGAACAACATCATGCGCATCCTGATGCCGCTCGTAATCAGCGACGCCCAGCTCGATGAAGGGCTGGATGTGCTGGAAGCGGGACTGGCACACGTGGTAGAGAAAAAGGAGGCGGTGACTTCCCACGCCTGACACTGGCAATTTCCAAATCGAGGCGCCCCCCGGGCCGCCTTTTTTTTGTCGCGGCAATCATCACAGGTCCGTCCCGCCCGAGACGGTGTGACGAGAAACCTTTCGGTTCCGGGAACGGATGTGGCACTATCAAGGACGATTGAGCATCCGCTCGTAAAGGAATAGAAGGGATACTTAGACGATGGCGAACGTAATCGTGGAGAGCCCGAAGGCAACAGGAGAATCACCGAAAAGCTACCTAGGTCCGCTGGCCATTCTGACCACGCTGTTCTTCATGTGGGGTTCGCTCACCTCGCTGAATGACGTCTTGATTCCATATGTTCAGCATGTATTCAAGATAAGACTCGCCGCCAGCATGCTTATCCAAACCGCATTTTTTTCTGCTTATTTTATTTTTTCAATTCCGGCGTCCAAGATCATCGATTGGATCGGTTACAAGAAAGCAATCGTGGTGGGTTTGTTCACCATGGTGGTTGCCTGCCTCGCTTTCTATCCTGCGGCCAGAATTCCTTCGTTCCCATTTTTGCTCGCAGCTCTAATCATTTTGGCGACGGGAATTACGATTCTCCAAGTCGCGGCAAATCCCTACGTGGCGATATTGGGGAAGCCGAAAACCGCCTCCAGCCGGTTGAATCTTACGCAAGCTTTTAACTCTCTCGGTACCGCCGTATTCCCTTGGATCGGTGCGAGACTGATTCTCGGGACTACGGCTGCTGCTGTAAATCTGAACGCATCAGCGGAAGCCAATGCAGTGGTTAAGCTTTATGTTTATTTCTTTGCGACAGCCCTTACGCTGCTTGCGATAGGCATCGGGTTATCCAAACTCCCCACAATATCGACCGCTCAACACCACCTGGGTGAAAGGGTCGATGATTCTGTTTGGAAGCACCCAAATCTTGTTTTTGGTGCAATCGGAATTTTCGTGTATGTGGGCGGTGAAGTTGCCATAGGAAGTTCCATCGCCAATTATCTTGCGCTGGACAATATCGGTGGCTTTATCTCCTCAGCCAACATTCCGGACGCAGCAATGCGATACCGCGCAGCTATCGCAGTGGCCGCGAAGTATATCTCGTTGTACTGGATGGGGGCGATGGTCGGGCGTTTCATTGGCTCCGCTCTCCTTCAAAAAATAAAACCTGGGAAATTGTTGGCGCTCGCTGCAATAATGGCTGGCCTCCTGGTCACAATTTCGGTGACGGCAAGCGGCCATACAGCTATGTGGTCGATCTTGGCTGTTGGACTCTTCAACTCGATCATGTTCCCCTGCATATTTACAATGGGGATCGCGGAATTGGGTCCGCTTACTGGCGACGGCTCGGGCATCCTGAATATGGCCATAGTTGGCGGAGCAATCGTTCCCTGGATCGTCGGCAAAGCCGCGGATCTAATCAACCGTAGTTATTACCCGACGATGAGCCAGGGAGAAACCAGTTGGGGGCAAGGGATTCACTATGCCCTCATTGCGGCTACCTTCTGCTATTTGTACATTCTCTTCTTCGCAGTGAGCGGATCGAAGACTCGTAGCGAGCGTTCCGCGAACACTTAACGGAATCAGATCAGGCATGCTGATCATGGCGATCCTGGGTGGAGCCATTACCCCGGCAGCGCAAGGCGCCATCGCGGACCGCATCGGTGTGCATCACGCGTTTGTGCTGCCAGTAATTTGCTACCTTTACATTGCCTATTATGCGTTGCGAGGCTCGCATCCGGTTGGAGTCGGATAGGCACACCCAAACGACTGACGGGAGAACTTCAGAAAAGCCGATGCGCGGCTGAAGTTACCCGCGCGGTGGTCCGCTGGAGGCGCGGGTAACCAGTTCCGGCTCGACGGCAATTTCCGGAACGAATGGGGCACGGTCGTCGATGCGGTCGAGCAACGTCTGCGCGGCAATCCGTCCCATTTTCAGAAGTGGCTGCCGCACCGTGGTGATCGGCGGAATGGAATAGGCCGCTACCGTGATATCGTCGAAACCCACGACCGAAACATCTTGCGGAACACGCAGCCCCGCTTCTTGAAAATCCCGCATGGCCCCGATCGCGGAAATATCGTTGTAGGCGAAAAGCGCGGTGAACGGCGCATTCCGCGCCAAAAGCATCTTGCCTGACGGATATCCCAGCTTCGATGCTGATTCCTTTCCCTCCAACTGGACGATAAGTTCGGGCCGGATGCGAATATCGAATTCGCGCGCAACTTCTTGAATGGCATCCCAACGCGAAACGGCGTCCGAGCTGTCCGGATTGCCGCGCAAAAAAGCAATGTCCCGATGGCCCAGTTGTTTCAAGTGGCCGAGGGCCAGCTCGGCGGCGCGTCGGTGATCCAGAATAATGTTGGTGACGTTTTCCACTTTCTGATGCCCAGCCACCGCGACGGTGGGCAGCAACGGCTGTTCATCAATCGACGTGTCAATCGTGATGATTCCCTCGACGCCGCGAGACTGCAACATCTCCGAGTACGTCCGCAGGAGCTTCGGGTCGTGGCGATGGGCGACGGTCAGGAAGAAGTAATTGTTCTCCCGGAGACAAGCTTCGATACCACTGCAGACCAGGCTGCCGTAAACGTCCCCAATCTCCTCGGCGATCACACCTACGGTCAGGCTGCGCTTTACACGCAGCGAACGTGCGAAGAAATTGGGGCGGTAGTTCAGCTCGCGTGCGGCATCCAGAACGCGCGCCCGGGTACGTGCCGGAATGGAACGCGCCGCCGGTGAATCGTTCAATACAGCGGAAACCGTGCCGGCTGTCAGTCCCAGGTGTTCCGCAACCGCTCGGAGAGTAACAGCACCAGATTTTCGGATGCGGGATGATTTCGTCGCTTTCATTATTTGGTTCAGACTCCACTTAAGGAGTCTCCTCGAAGAATCAGGACACATCACAAACGGTACGGCCTCGCCACGCCAACGGGCCACGGCATTAATGTCCCTGTATTGTAGTCCAATCCTGATGAATAAGGATGTGATGGGAGGCACGCAAGATAAGGTTACTGGAGGTTGTTTCAAAAGACCTCACCTACTAAACAGAACGCAACATCGATTTACCCGAAGCCACGCACTCCCCCGCAATGTGACAGAACTTCACACCGCGTCGCCGAGCGTCTCTTTCGACTGGCCAGACCCGCCCGAACGACAATCGATATTTTAGATGATTCACAGCATGTGTGGAATATAATCGCGGCGGGCAGCCATGAACCGGCGAAACCTCCAGCAAAATTTGGACGTGGTGTGTGCCAACGGCACTTCTGGAGCACACCGGCTAAGCGGAAATACGGCAGACCATGAAATCGTGGAGTGGAGGCTAAAATGTCGCGATTACTTTTCTTGATGGTGAGCGTGCTGATCGTTTTGGGCGTGAGGGCAGAACTCGACGCAAGACCGGGAGCAGAGGCAATAGGAATATTCGAAGGACACGGAGATGTAGGCACAGTCCTCCATGCGGGCTCAGTGGATTACGACGCCGGAAAGCAGAGCTATACCATTGCCGGCAGCGGGGAAAACATGTGGTTTGCCGCTGATGCTTTCCATTTCGTGTGGAAGAAGGTCTCCGGGGATGTTTCGCTTGTGGCAGACGTGAACTTCCTGGGTCAGGGCAAGAATCCCCATCGAAAGGCCGTGCTGATGATTCGGCAGACCCTCGACGCCGATTCGGCATATGCCGACGTGGCCCTGCACGGTGAAGGTCTAACCTCATTGCAGTATCGGGATGAAAAGGGAGCCACCACTCACGAAATTCAGGCGAATGTTCCCGCCCCACGGCGGCTGCAACTGGAAAAGCATGGCGACTACGTTTACATGCTGCTCGGAAAAGGTGGCGACCCTGTGCAGGTTGCCGGTGGATCGATCCGCGTGCCAATTCACGGCACGTACTACGTGGGCATAGGCGTGTGCTCGCATGAAAAGGACCTCGTGGAAAAGGCCGTCTTTACGAATGTTTCGTTGCAGGCGCCGGCGGTGATATCCGGCCAGCCCGCACTTTACAGTTCCCTGGAGACCATCGCGATTGATTCGACGGATCGCCGCATCGTTTACGTTGCCCCGGGACGTTTTGAGGCGCCGAACTGGTCGCGGGACGGCGCTTCGTTGCTCTTTAACAGCAATGGGCACATCGAGAAAATTGCCGTCGCTGGCGGCACGCCCGAAACGATCGACACCGGCTTTGCGAACCGCTGCAACAACGACCATGGCATTTCTCCGGACGGCCGTTTGTTGGCCGTCAGCGATCAATCGCAGGAAGAGCACCGCTCGTTGGTCTATGTCCTGCCGATCGGTGGTGGCGCGCCGAAGCGGTTGACGCAAAATTCTCCCTCCTACTGGCACGGATGGTCGCCCGATGGCCAGACCCTGGCATTCGTTGGCGAGCGCAACGATAATTTTGACATTTATACAATTCCCGTGACTGGCGGCCAGGAAAAGCGGCTGACCACGGCGCCGGGTCTCGACGACGGGCCGGATTACTCTCCCGACGGGAAGTACATCTACTTCAATTCCGAGCGCACTGGGAAGATGCAGATCTGGCGAATGCATGCCGACGGCTCCGAACAGGAACAGGTTACATCGGACGAATACAACAATTGGTTCCCGCACATTTCGCCGGACGGAAAATGGATGGTGATTCTCTCCTACGAGGCCAACGTGAAAGGCCACCCGGAAGACAAGGACGTGATGTTGCGGCTGATGTCCCTGCCGGACAGAAAGATCAGCGTGCTGGCGAAACTTTTTGGAGGGCAGGGAACGATCAATGTGCCTTCGTGGTCGCCAGACAGCAAAAGGCTGGCCTTTGTAAGTTACCAATGGCTAGCGCATTGAAAGATTGCCTCAACGAGAGGCGCCGGAAGGGCGTTCCGGGAGCCACTCAGACCTGAGTCCCGAAAATTGCCATTTGCGGCATACTCGCTGCCTCTGCCGATTCCTTGGCGTGTGGACACAAACCCGCGTCACACTTATCATTGAGACACGCTCCCGGGTCTCTTGTTTGCGCGCACTGCGCGGCCCGAATGGGGAGGAGAGACAGAGTTCTCTTCCGCTGCACATCATCTACAGTCCAAGTCTTTGTCGAATTCGTCTGGAATACGCATGTCCCCGCAGCTCATTCCCGGACGACGCGAGGCCTTCATGCAGGATGAACTCTTCCACGAAATGAAGCAGGCCATCATCGATGGCGATCCTGACCGCGCCAGGGAACTCAGCCTTAAGGCAATCGCCCAGGGCATTCCTCCGCTCGATGCCATTCATCACGGCTTCGTTCTCGGATTGAACGCCGTAGGCCAGCAGTTCGAAGCAGGCGAGATGTTTCTTCCCGACCTGGTACTCGCCGGGGAAGCCATGAAAGCTGCAACTTCCGCCCTGGAGCCGGAGATTCAGAAGGCGGGTGCGGCGCGCGAATCGCTGGGAAAAGTTGTGCTGGGAACGGTGAAGGGAGATATTCACGAAATTGGGAAAACCCTCGTCGGAACGATGCTTTCGGCGAATGGATTTGAAGTGTTCGACCTTGGCGTCGACGTTCCGTTTGAATCGTTTGCCCTCAAGGCCGAGGAATTGAACGCTGACCTTATCGGCGTCTCCGCTCTGTTGACCACAACGATGACGGGTCAGAAGGAAGTCGTCGAGGCTCTGGAGCGGCACGGTCTTCGCCCACGCGTGAAGATCATTGTGGGCGGCGCTCCGGTCACACAGAGTTGGGCCGACGAGATCGGCGCGGATGGCTATGGAAAAGATGCGTTCACGTCCGTGGCCCTGGCCAAGAGCCTGCTCAAAAAGCAGGAGAAATTGCCTGTCAGTTAAAAATCAAACGGGCCGATTGCAAATGCAGCCAAACCTACGATTACTGGATGCGGAACTTCTTGAGCGAATCCTGTCAGAAGCCTTCGCTCTCATCTTTCAACGCGGCGTGACCGTGCAGGGCCCTGAGGCGAGCGATCTGCTGGCCTCTGCCGGAGCGCGGCTGGAAAATGGGATCGCCCACATTCCGGAATCATTGGCCCGCGGGGCTATCGAGAGCGTTCCGCGAGAATTCCACCTGCACAATCGCGCTGGCGAACCCGTCGTGAAATACGGCGGCGATAACGTGCAATTCGACCCAGGCTCTTCTTGCGTGCACATCCTGGACCCGGAAACTCTCGAACACCGCCTGACCCAGTCCGCCGATTTGGTGCGCTTGGTACAGGTCGCGGAAATGTTGCCGCAGTACGCCGCGCAATCCACCGCCGTGGTTTGCAACGATGCCGCCAAAGAAATCGGCGACTTGTACCGGCTGTTCGTGGTGCTCTGGTATTCGAACAAGCCCATCGTGACTGGAGCGTTTTCTCCGCATACCGCGCCCGCCATGATCGACCTGCTTGTGGCGGACAGCGGCAGCCCCGCCGCTCTCCGGGAGAAGCCCCGCGCGATTTTTGACGTGTGCCCTTCGCCGCCGCTGCACATGTCGGAATTTGCGGCCCAGAATCTGATGGATCTCGCGCGTGCCTGGGTTCCCGCGGAGATCGTCGCGATGCCGCTGTCTGGCGCCGCTGCTCCCGCAACCCTCGCTGGTACCATCGTCCAGCATGCCGCCGAATGCATCAGCGGCATCACCATTCATCAGTTGGCGCAGCCTGGCGCGCCCGTGGTTTGGGGCGGTGCGCCCGCCATCTTTGACATGCGCAGCGGCATCACCCCGATGGGAGCGGTCGAAACTGCCATGTTGAATATTGCCTCCGCGCAAGTGGCGAAGTCGTTCGGATTACCAACGCACGGCTACTTGATTGGCAGCGATGCAAAATGGCTGGATGCGCAGGCGGGCCAGGAAAGTGGCGTTGCGGCGATCCTGGGCGCGCTCGGGGGGATTAATATGATTTCTGGGGCTGGCATGCTGGATTCGCTGGCATGCCACAGTGCGGAGAAGCTTGTGTTGGATGCGGAGTCCATTGCCATGGCGCAGCGCCTTCTGCGAGGTGTCCAACCACGAACGGAATCGCTGGCCCTCGAAATGTTCGCGAAAGCCGGCGCGCAAGGTGATTTCCTGAAGATTCCGGAAACGCGTAAGTATTTTCGGATGGAGCAGCATCTTCCCTCGAAAGTGATTGACCGCGGTTCGCTTCATTCCTGGGAACAATCAGGAAAAACAGATGCTTTTGCGCGTGCCCGCGATCGGGTGAAAGAGCTCCTGGCGGCCTACAAACGGCCTGCCATTTCGCTCCGAGTTGAAAA
>Ga0116219_10002749_pt1 | contig 14449 bp, 12 predicted proteins | sample Sb_taG_4_FD_91019 | JGI IMG/M metagenome (GOLD analysis project Ga0116219, IMG submission 91019) | Peat soil microbial communities from Weissenstadt, Germany - Sb_50d_6_BS metaG | ecosystem: Environmental > Terrestrial > Soil > Wetlands > Peat | place: Germany: Weissenstadt | collected 2010-09-21
CGGCGCAAGAGCGCGACCGCCTACTGGAGCGAGGGGCGGATCGTGGTGCTCCTGCCCAGCCATCTGCGGGGGAGCGAGCGCCGCGAGATGGTCGACTGGTTGGTCGCCCGGGTGATGTCCCGGCGGCCCCGGGCCGCGGCCTCCGACGAGGCCCTGTTCGAGCGGGCGGTCGCGCTCGGGCGTCGCTACGTGCCCGGCGCCCGGCCCCGGTCGGTGCGGTGGGTCACCAACCAGCACAAGCGATGGGCGTCCTGCACCGCCGAGACCGGGGAGATCCGGCTCTCACACCGTCTGCAGGGCGTCCCGGGTTGGGTCCTCGACGCTGTGCTGGTCCACGAGCTCGCCCATCTGGTGCACCCGGACCACTCGGCGCGGTTCTACGAGCTCGCGGACCGCTTCGAGCGCCAGTCGGAGGCGTCGTCGTTCCTCGAGGGCTACGCACTCGGCCTCGACGCCCCGGTCGGGGTGTCGGGTTAGATCTTCTTGAAGGCGGCGAGCACGTCGGCCAGCTTCTCGGCCTCCATCCGGTAGGGGGCGTAGAAGCTGAACCGATCGACCAGATCACCGAAGCGCTCGCCGACCCGCTCGGGCACCTCGGGGAGGGGCGCCACGATCGCGAAGGCATCGAGCATCTCGTCGGTGATCCGCTCGCCCATCTCCTCCCACTCCCCGCGCTTCGACAGTGTGTTGAGCTCGTCGCCGAGCTCGCCCCAGCCGTGGTGCTCGAGGACCGGGCGGTAGGCGGGGGTCGACCCGTAGAAGGCGATCTGGCGCTTGGTGGCCGTCTTCGCCAGCTCGAGCTGCTCGCCTTCGCCGGTCACGACGAAGCCGGGATAGGCCACCGTGAGGTCCGAGCGCGACTTGCCCGCCTTGGCGGCGCCCCGCTCGAGGGCCGGGATGGTCACCTCGCGCAGGTACGAGTAGGTGGTGAACCCGTGGACGATCATGCCGTCGGCGGCCTCGCCCGCCACCTCGGTCATGAGCTCGCCCACGGCCGCGATGATGATCTTCGGGTTGCCGTAGCGGTTGGGTCCGGGGTTGAAGAACGGCGTCATGAGCGTGTGGGTGTAGAAGTCGCCGCGGAAGTCGAGCTTCGACCCGCCCGACCAGGCCTCCCAGATCGCCCGGATGGCGAGCAGCATCTCGCGCATGCGGGCGGCCGGATGCGACCACTGCATCGAGAACCGCTTGGTGATGTGGGGCTTGATCTGGGATCCGAGCCCGAGGATGAACCGGCCCTTGGAGAGCTCCTGGAGGTCGTTCGCCACCATTGCCAGGTTCATCGGGTTCCGGGCGAACGCCACGGCGATCGAGGTACCGAGCTCGAGGTGCTCGGTCGCCTGCGCCGCGATGGCGAGCGGGAGGAACGGGTCGTGGCTGGTCTCGGCGCTCCATGCGCCGTCGTAGCCGAGCCGCTCGACCTCCCGTGCTGCGTCGGCGACGCCGGAGCTCGTGTACCCGATCCCACCGTCGATCTTCATCGGTGCCTCCCTCTGCCGCTCTCGACCGGCTCGATCCGTGTGCTCAGTGGTCCTCGCCGCGGAGGAACTTCTCCAGCTCGGCCGCGAGCTCGTCCCCCGAAGGGAGGGTCTCGATCCCGAGCGGGTTGCCCTCGGAGGCGTCGACCGCCCTCTCCAGCTTCCTGACCATCTCGGCGTGCTCGCGGTTGGACGCGATGACATCGTCGACCTGCCGTCGCGAGGCGTCGGCGGCCCGGCGGAGCTCGGAGGAGTCGAAGGTAAGACCGGCGATGTTGGCCAGCCCATCGACGAGGGCAGCACTCGCTTCCGGAAACGCCATCGCCGCCACGTAGTGCGGCACCCGGGCCCACAGCGTGACGACGTCGATCCCGGCCTCACCGAACCCGATCTCGAGCGCCGAGGTGACGCCGGCCGGGACCTCGAGCTCGCCGCGAGTCCGGCCGACCCGGTCGATCAGCTCGGAGGAGGTCGGAGGGGCGGTGGCGACCAGACGCACGGGCCGGGTGTGGGGGGCCGGGGCGGGGAACGCGCCCAGTCCCACCACCATTCGGACGCCGAACCGCCGGGCCAGCTCGACCGTGGCGTCGATGAACCCCCGCCAGTGGACGTCGGGCTCCGGCCCGACGAGGTACAGGACGTCGTGACCGGCCCGGTCCCGGCCGGCCCGCAGCTGGGTCTGGGGCCAGGTCATCTCGGTCGTGACGCCGTCGACCAGCCGGACGACCGGCCGCCGGGCCCGTTGGTCCAAGAAATGGTCGCCGTCGAAGGTCGCGACCACGTCGCCGTCGTCGGCCGCCGCGACCATCGCCGCCACGGCGGTGGCCGCGCCGAGCCCGGCGTCCACCCAGCCCTCCAGCCCGATCACCAGCACCGGGCGGTCGAATCCGCGTTCGGTGTGCAGGCGGTACAGGGGGCGGTCTTCCGGGCTCATCGGTCCCGGCGACCGCTCACCACGCGGCCAGGTGTTCGGCGGCGGTGGTGGCCAGGCGGCGCACGCTCTGGGGGTAGCCGTCGAACGCGCCCGAGTCCCCGCCGCCCGCCCCGCCCAGGTACCGGGCGTAGACGCCCTGCATGATGCAGCCCAGCTTCCAGTAGCCGAAGGCCGTGTAGAAGGGGAGTGCCGAGACGTCGCGACCGGAGGCCGCGGCGTAGCGCTCGACGATGTCCTTGCGGGTCCACATCCCCGGTGCGGTGGTCGCCGAGACGCCGATGCCGACGCCCTCCTCGGTCCGGTCGTTCCAATAGACCATCAGCAAGCCGAGGTCGGCCATCGGGTCGCCGAGGGTGCACAGCTCCCAGTCGAGGATCGCACGCACCCCGGCGGCGTCGTTGAACACCGTGTTGTCCAGGCGGTAGTCGCCGTGGACGACCCCCACGCCCTTCTGCTCGGGGATGCGGGCCGCCAGCTCGGCCCCGACCTTCTCGACCAGGCCGTCGTAGTCATCGCCGTTCACGATCCCGTTGCGGAACTGCTCGCTCCAGCGGCGGATCTGGCGTTCGATGTAACCCTCGTGGCGGGCCAGGTCGCCGAGACCCACGTCGTCGGGGTCGATGGCGTGCAGCGAGGCCAGCGTGTCCGCGAGGGCCGCGCCGATCTTCGGTCGGGTCTCCTCGTCGTAGGCCGACATCACCTGCTCGGCGCTCCGGAGGATGTGTCCGTCGACGAACTCCATGACGTAGAAGGGCGCCTGGTTGACCGACTCGTCGGTGCACAGGCCGATCGCCGTGGCGACCGGGATGCCGGCCGGCCCGAGCGCGCTGATGATCCGGTGCTCGCGGCTCATGTCGTGCGCGGTCGGGAGCACGTGGCTGACCGGCGGCCGCCGCAGCGCCCACCGGTGTCCGGCCGCGTCCTGCACCTTGAAGGTCAAGTTCGACCGCCCCCCGGCGATCAGGTGGAAGTCGAGCGGCAGCTCCACGTCGGGGACGTGGTCGACGAACCACTTGGATACGCGTTCCTCGTCGATCCCCCGCACCGCCACCGTCCGAGACGATAGTGGGTCACCCCCGCGCCGATCCTGGTCACAGGGACGATCCCGGGGGAGGACCAGGTAGGGTCCCTGGTCATGACCGATGTCACCGATGCGACCTTCGAGGCCGCCGTCCTCGAGCGCTCGAAGGAGGTCCCGGTCGTCGTCGACCTGTGGGCGCCCTGGTGCGGCCCGTGCCGGACGCTCGGTCCCATCATCGAGCGGGTGGTCGAGGCGACCGGCGGGGCGGTCGAGCTGGTCAAGGTGAACATCGACGAGAACCCGCAGGTGGCGGCCAGCTTCCAGGTCCAGTCGATCCCGGCGGTGTACGCGCTCCGAGACACCAAGGTGGTCGACGGGTTCATCGGTGCGCTCCCCGAGACCCAGGTCGCCCAGTTCGTCGCCCGGCTGACGCCCGCCCCGAGCGAGACCGACCTCCTCGTCGCCAAGGGTGACGAATCGTCGCTGCGACAGGCGCTCGACCTCGAGCCCGATCACCGCGCCGCCGTGGTGGCACTGGCGGCGGTCCTGATCGACCGTGGCGACACCGAGGAGGCGCTCTCACTGCTCGCCCGGATCCCCGAGACCGCCGAGGTGCGCACGCTGGCCGCCCGGGCCCGGTTGTCGGAGCGTGCCGTCGACGTGACCGACGACGCGACCGGGTTGCTCGAGTCGCTGCTCGACCGGGTCCGCGACGACGACGACGCGCGTCAGGAGTACCTCGACCTCCTGGAGACCCTCGGACCCGGGGACCCGAGGACCGCCCACTACCGCAAGGCACTGTCGGCCCGACTGTTCTGATGGCCGTGCTCCGGCTGGGCGACCGGACCTATGACGTCACGCACCGGGCGCTTGTCATGGGGATCCTCAACCGCACGCCCGACTCCTTCTACGACAAGGGGCTCACCTGGGAGCTCGACGTCTTGTGCGCGCGGGCCGAACAGTTGGTCGGCGAGGGTGCCGACATCCTCGATGTCGGCGGCGTCAAGGCCGGCCCGGGCCCCGAGGTGACCGAGGCCGAGGAACTCGACCGGGTGGTCGGCGCGATCGCGATCCTGGCCGACCGCTTCGACGTCCCGGTGTCGGTCGACACGTGGCGCGCCTCGGTGGCGAAGGAGTCCTACGCGGCCGGGGCGGTGCTCGGGAACGACATCAGCGGCTTCGGCGACCCGGACTACCTCGAGGTCGCCGCGGCAGCCGGTGCGAGCGTGGTCGCCACCCACATCCGGCTCGCGCCCCGGGTGGCCGATCCCGAGCCCGTGTACACCGACGTGGTCGCCGACGTCTGTGCGTTCCTGGCCGAGCGCGCCGCCCGGGCCGAGGCGGCCGGCATCGCCCCGGAGCGGATCGTGCTCGACGCCGGGCTGGACCTCGGCAAGACGGCCGAGCAGTCACTGACCCTGCTGCGCAGCTCGGCGAGGCTGGCCGCCCTCGGCTATCCGCTCCTGCTCTCCGCGTCCAACAAGACCTTTCTCGGGCGGATCCTCGACCTCGAGATCAACGAGCGGCGGGAGGCATCGCATGCGGCCACCGCCCTCGGGATCGCCCGGGGCTGCCGGATCGTCCGGGTCCACGACGTGGCCGGCTCCGTCCGGGTCCGCGACGTGCTCGCCGCCATCCTCGGGGCGGACTGATGCCCCCGCGCCGGGGGGCCGGTGAACCGCAGAGCTATCTCGTCCGGGGCGACGACCCGGCCCTCGTCGCTCAGGAGGCGAGGACGCTGATCGACCGGCTCGCCTCCGGCCACGAGGCGAGTTTCGTCGTGGAGGAGCACGGAGCGTCGGGGGAGGACCTGGATGTGAAGGCGGTGATCGACGCCTGCCTCACCCCCCCGTTCCTCGGTGACCGCCGGGTCGTGGTGGTGCGCGAGGCCGGCCGGATCGCCGCCACCGACGCGGCGGCGCTGTCGGCCGTGGTCGAAGATCCGCTCCCGTCCACCTTCCTCGTGCTCGTCGGGGGCGGGGGCACCGTCCCCCAGGGGCTCGTGAAGGCGGTCTCGGTCGAGGGTGGGGTCGTCGAGGCGAGCGCGGGGACGGGACGGGACCGGACCGCGTGGGTGGCCGAGCAGCTCCGCGAGGGGCCGCTCCGCTTCGACGCCGCGTCCCGGGCCCGGGTGCAGGCCCATCTCGGGGACGATCTCGGGCGGCTGGCCGGCATCGTCGACTCCCTCGTCTCCGCCTACGGGGAGGGCGCGTCGATCTCGGTGGCGGAGCTCGAGCCGTTCCTCGGCAGCGCCGGCTCGGTGCCGCCATGGGAGCTCACCGACGCCATCGACTCCGGCTCCATCCCCGGGGCGCTGTTGGCGCTCCGGCGCATGCTCGAGGCCGGTGGCCGGCAGCCGACCGAGGTGCTCGGGATCCTGCACCGGCACTACGCCAACATGCTGCGCCTCGACGGCCTCGACGAGGTGGATCGCGACGAGGCGGCGCGCCTCCTCGGGGTGCGGAGCCCATTCGTGGCCGACAAGGCCATGAAGCAGGGGCGCCGCCTCGGCACCGAGCGGGTCGCCCAGGCGGTGCAGCTCCTGGCCGACGCGGACCTCGACGTGAAGGGAAGGACGGCGCTGCCGCCGGAGCTGGTGCTCGAGGTGCTGGTGGCCCGGCTCAGCCGGCAGCTGCGGGCGCGGCCGGTGGCGAGGCGCTGAGGGGGCCCGGGACGCCGGCCGGTCAGCCGGCGTCCTCGGAGAGCGCGGCGATCCGCCGCATGAGCCGCGATTTGCGGTTGGCGGCCTGGTTCTTGTGGATCACGCCGTGGCTGGCGGCCTTGTCGATCCGCCTCATGGCCAGACGCAGCGCCTCGTCCTGGTCCTCGGCCCCCACGGCCTCGACCGCGGACTTGGTGCGCGTGCGCATCTCGGAGCGGACCGCCTTGTTGCGCAGGCGGCGCTTCTCGTTCTGGCGGTTCCGCTTGATCTGGCTCTTGATGTTGGCCACGTGAAGGGTCCCCGGTCCGATGGGTGGTGGGTGGTGGGTGCCCGGCGCGCACGCGGGGCGAACAAGCAGGGTACCAGGGTTCGGAGCGTCGCCCGGCGGCCGGGCCGGTCAGCCCTCGGAGCGGGGAGCCCGCACGGCCACCGCCTTCTGCACGTCTCGGAAGGGGACGTCGCGGTCGACGGCGGGGTCCTTCGGGAGGCCGAGCAGCCGCTCGGCGATGATGTTGCGCTGGATCTGGTCCGAGCCCCCACCGATCGAGTTCATGAAGGCCATCATCAGGCTGACGTTCGCCGAGTGGGCATCGGGCACGGTCGGCCCGTAGAGGGTGCCATTGGGGCCGAGCAAGGCGTCGGCGACACCGGCCGAGCCGTGCAGGACGCGCGACATCGCCAGCTTGCCGAGCGACGCGGCCGGTGAGAACGAGCCGCGCGCCGAGGCCGCCGCGGCTCGCTGGGCGTTCCAACCGATGACCGCGCGCAGGGTGTAGAGCTCGGCGAGAGCCTGTCGCACGAGCGGGTCGGAGCTCCGCCCGACCGCGCGGGCGAGGTCGATCAGGTCGAGGGATCCGCCGACCGGCAGACGCCGGCGGTCGCGGCCGGCCCCCGTCGAGCCCATCACCATCCGCTCGTGCTGCAGCGCCCGGCGCAGCACCCGCCAGCCGTCGTTCAGCTCGCCGACCAGGTGGTGCACGGGCATCCGCGCCTCGGTGAGGAAGACCTCGTTGAACTGCGCGTCGCCGGTCATCTGGCGGAGTGGGCGCACCTCCACCCCCGGCTGGCGCATCGGCAGGATGAAGTAGCTGATCCCCTGGTGCTTGGGCTGGTCCCAGTCGGTCCGGGCGATGAGGAGCCCGAAGTCGGCCAGATGGGCGGCGGTCGTCCAGACCTTTTGTCCGCTCACCACCCACTCGTCGCCGTCACGCTCGGCGCGGGTCTGTAGCGAGGCCAGGTCCGAGCCGGCCCCGGGCTCGCTGTAGAGGAGGCATGCCCGCAGGTCCCCCATGAGGATCGGCCGGAGCATCTCGTCCTTCAGCGCGTCGTTGCCGAACTCCACGATGGTGTTCGCCCCGATCTGCAGCTCGATCGCGCCGTGTGACGGGATCGTGTCGAGCGCGCCGAAGGCGGCCTGGTCCCGGCGGAACTCCTCGGCCACGACGGCGGAGGCCGCGCGGTCGACGCCGCGGCCGAACCATCCCACCGGCCAGCTCGGATAGGCCCAGCCGGCGTCGACCACGAGGGCCCGCCAGGTCCGCGCGTCGAGGCTCGGGTCGCGGTGCTCGTCCAGCCACGCCCGCACCTCGGCCCGGAGCGCGGTCGGGGACTTTCCGGATGCGTCGCTCATTCACCGCTCCTGTCGGGCAGGGCACTCTACCGAGGAAGGCGGCGGCCCCGGCGGTTGACCCCGCCGCGGGTGCGCCCGTACGGTGCGCCGGGCCGGGACCCGAGCGCTCCGGCGGAACCGAATGGAGGCGAGACGACCGTGTCCCCGGAGCTCACCCACTGCGCGCCGATCCTCCCCGTCCGCGACGTGCGGGCCGCCCTCGAGCACTACGCGGCGCTCGGTTTCACGACGAGGGTGTGGACCGACGGCGAGGGCTACGGCTTCGCCGACCGCGACGGGGTCGCCCTGCACCTCGGGCTCCATCTGGAGCACCACCACGACGAGGGCGAGGAGCACGACCACGTGCACCCCCCGTTCGCCCCGGTCAGCATCTACATCTACGTCGACGACCCCGACGGGCTGGTCGAGGAGTGGAGCCGGCCGGGGCTCGGGGGCGAGACCCACCCGGCCGAGGACACCCCCTGGCAGATGCGGGAAGGCGTGCACATCGACCCCGACGGCAACGCCATCCGGTTCGGGCGGAGCCTCTCGGAGTAGCCGCGAGGGCGTCCTTCGGGGTCCGGACCTCGGGGTTCGCCCCGGTACGATGGGTGGACCGTGACCACCGCAGCACACCACGGGCCGGTCGCGACGGAGCGGATCCGCAACTTCTCGATCATCAGCCACGTCGACCACGGGAAGTCCACCCTCTCGGACCGCATCCTCGAGCTGACCGGGGCGGTCGATCCCCGGCTCATGCGAGAGCAGTACCTCGACTCGATGGACCTCGAGCGGGAGCGGGGGATCACCATCAAGGCCCAGAACGTCCGGGTCCTGTACCGGGACCACGTGCTGCACCTCATCGACACCCCCGGTCACGTCGACTTCGGCTACGAGGTGAGCCGGTCGCTCGCCGCCTGCGAGGGGGCGGTGTTGCTCGTCGACGCGTCCCAGGGGATCCAGGCCCAGACGCTGGCCAACTGCTACCAGGCGATGGAGCACAACCTCGAGATCGTGGCGGTGCTCAACAAGATCGACCTCCCGGCGGCCGACCCCGATCGCTGCGCCGCGGAGATCGAGCAGGTCCTCGGCATCGACAGTGCCGAGATCCTGCGGATCTCGGCCAAGACCGGCGAGGGGGTCGAGGCGCTCCTCGACGCGATCGTGGCCCGGGTGCCCGCGCCGGTGGGGGAGCGCGACGCGCCGGCCCGAGCGCTCATCTTCGACTCCTCCTACGACCAGTACCGCGGCGTGGTGAGCTCGATCCGGGTCGTCGACGGGGTCATCCGGACCGGTGCCCGCCTCTCGTTCATGCAGGCACGCGAGGTGCATGACGCCGAGGAGATCGGGATCCGCACGCCGGACATCCGACCCGTCCGCGAGCTCGGCCCCGGCGAGGTGGGCTATCTCATCGCCGGCATCAAGGACGTCGGGTCGGCGCGCTCGGGCGAGACGGTGACCACCGCCGAGCGACCGGCGTCCGAGCCGCTGGCCGGGTACCGCGACCCGAAGCCGATGGTGTTCTGCGGGATCTACCCGATCGACGGCGACCAGCTGCCGGAGCTGCGCGACGCGCTCGAGCGGCTGAAGCTCAACGACGCCAGCTTCACGTTCGAGCCCGAGTCGTCCCACGCCCTCGGGTTCGGGTTCCGCTGCGGCTTCCTCGGCCTCCTGCACATGGAGATCGTGCGCGAGCGGCTCGAGCGGGAGTTCGACCTGTCGCTCATCGCGACGGCCCCCTCGGTGGCGTACCGGGTGTCGCTGACCGACGGCTCGGTCCTCGACATCGACAACCCGACCGAACTCCCCGACGCCAGCCGCCTCGACCACATCGACGAGCCGATGCTCACGGCCACCATCCTCACCCCCTCCGAGTACACGGGCACGGTGATGGAGCTGTGCCAGCAGCGCCGGGGCGAGCTCCAGAAGATGGAGTACCTGTCACCCGAGCGCATCGAGCTCGTGTACTCGATCCCGCTCGCCGAGGTGGTGGTCGACTTCTTCGACCAGCTGAAGAGCCGGACGAAGGGTTACGCGAGCCTTGACTACGAGCCGGCCGAGTACCTGACGGCCAACCTGGTCCGCGTCGAGGTGCTCATCAACCATGTGCCGGTCGACGCCTTCTCGACCATCGTGCACCGCGGCCAGGCCGACGCCTACGGGCGACGGATGACCGAGAAGCTGCGCGAGATGATCCCGCGCCAGCTGTTCGACGTGCCCATCCAGGCGGCCGTCGGGGGCCGGATCGTCGCCCGAGAGACCGTCAAGGCGAAGCGCAAGGACGTGTTGGCCAAGTGCTACGGCGGCGACATCACCCGCAAGCGCAAGCTTCTCGAGCGCCAGAAGGAGGGGAAGAAGCGGATGAAGAGCATCGGCCGCGTGGAGATCCCCCAGGAGGCGTTCATCTCGGCCCTCAAGATGGAGGACTGAGCCGGCTCAGTCCGCCTCGGCCGACCCGACCGGTTCCAGCAGCTCGAGGGCGGCCTCCATCGGGAGCACGGCCAGGTAGCTGGCCGAGTCGGCCACCCCGAAGCTGAGGACGAGCTCGTCCCCCCGCCGGGCCGCGCCCCCGCAGAACTCGATCCGCTCGCCGGTGAAGGTGAACGGGCGCGAGACGGACTTGAGCGAGAGGTCGGGCCCGAGCAGGACGAACCGGTGCCGGTAGATCGGCTGGGGGGTCCGCTGGTCCAGCTCGTGGACCACGAACAGGGTGCGCCCGGATCCGATGGGGATGCCCTGGGAGCTCCCCCGGTACGCCTCGGCCCCCCGGGGGCCCGCGCGCTCGGCCGCCAGGGCGAGGCGCCCGGTGCGCCGGTCGCACCGCAGCGTCACCGTGGGCCCGCACCCGTAGAGGTAGTGCAGCTCCCCGTCAAAGAGGAACGGCATCCAGTTCTTCTCCATCCGGCCGGGGTTCGGTCCGGCCAAGGGGCGCACCGAGACCACCGAGGGCCCGTCGAGTGCGAGGAGCGCGATCTCCTGTCGGTCGATCGGGTTGAACTCGCTGGTGGTGGCGCTCGCGTACCACTCGCCATCGATCTGGAAGAGCCGGCAGTCCTCGAAGCCGATCACCCGCGCCGGGTAACGGCGGAGGGTCTCGGGACCGTCGTCCAACGGCCGGACCGACGCGATGGCCAGGTCGGCGTCGAGTTCGACGAGATAGTTGACGTTGCAGGTGACGCCGCCGGCCGGTTCCGACCCGATCTCATAGTTCGCGCTCCGGACCACCAGCCGGAAGCCGTCGCCGTCCGCCGCGATGCTCGGGTTGAAGGTGGGCCAGCGTGGGCTCACCTCGAGGCGCAGCTCGCCGATCCGCAGTTCCGGCACCACCCTGCCGAGCGCGACCGGCGTCCCCTCCGCCGCTGCCGGGGGCTTCTTGGCGGTGGCGACGTTGATGAGCCAGTCGCGTGCGGCCGCCACCCAGGCCGCCGGCACCCCTTCGCTGGCGAGGACCGCGCGCAGGTCGGCCATCGCCTCTTCGCGGTGGCCGAGGCGAGCGGCCGCCCAGCCGCGCTCGAGGCGCAGGCCCCAGGCGTAGACCCAGTCGTGGACGTAGAGCGTGTCGGGCGGGGGCGCGATCGCGAGGCCGCGGTTGGCGAAGAGGTAGGCCAGGTCGGGATTCCACTGCCGGCGGTAGCCGCGAGCCAGCTCGTAGAGCGGTTCGGCCCGCCATGGCCGTCGCTCCCAGGCCTCCAGAAGGACGGGCACCGCGGAGGCGAAGTCGTCCTCGGCCCGCAGGATCCCCTCCTGCAGGTTGGCGGCGAAGACCTCCTGTTCCCACCCGCCCAGCTCGACCCGGCGCCGGTACCACTCGATCGCGGCCCACCGCTGCCCGAGGGCGTGCAGGTGTCGGGCGATCTGGAACGCCGCGGACGGCCCGGCCCGGCCGGCCGTCAGGTCCCGCTTGAGCGACGCGATCGCGGCGAGATGGCGGGAGCGGGCGCGCTCGGCGGCCCCGACGCTGCGGGTGGCGAGGGCGTCGATCGCGCTCTCGTGGTAGCTCCCGTTGGTGTCGAGCCCGTCGGTCGACTCCGAGCACCACCAGAGCCGGTCGCCGCGCACGAGTCGCCGAACGGTTCGCCCGGGCGTCGCGAGGTCGGCCAGCCAGTAGGCGTCGTCGGTCAGCGGGGGAACCGACCCGCGACGGACCACCCGGAGATCGGGATCGAGCACGAGGAGGTGATTGGCCGTGTGGCGGGCCACCGCCAGAAGTTCGTTGCGGGTCGGTCCAGCTCCCTTCCAGTCGCACCGATGCAGCTCGCCGGGGACCCCGCCCAGCTGCGCCCGCACCGTCCTCTCATGGCGGCGGCCACCCGTCGCGTCGCAGATCACCCAGTAGTCGACGGTGTCGCGGGCCGAGGCGAGGCACGGTCCGGGATCGGCGTCCTCGGGCCCGACCACCATGCAGAGGGCGAGCGCAGGTGTCATGACGGGGGTCCCGGAAGTCGGTCGGGGAGCCCGAGGCGCCATCGCTCGTGCGCCTCGAACACCGCGTCGGGCCAGCCGAAGGCGCGCAGCTCCCCCTCCCGGAGGAGCATGGCCCGGTCGGGCTCGAAGAGGAGCTCGTGCCGGGCCGCGACCGCCTGGATCACCACCGTGCCCCGTCCACGCAGCCGCGCGATCCCCTGCCGCACGAAGTCACCGAAATCCGGGTCGGCCAGCGGGGCCACGTCGGCGAGCACCACGCGACCGCGCCCGATCTCCAGCGTGGTGGCGACGGCGAGCCGGGCGACGGCCTGCCCGGAGAGCTCCGAGAGCGGGGCCGAGGGCGGTACCCCCAGCGCGGCCCGGGCGAGGATCCGGTCACGGCGGACGGCGAGCTTGTGGTCCGAGGCGCCGATGTGGTGCGCGAGCAGGACGAGGTTCTCCTCGACGGCAAGATCGGGCTCGAGCAGCCGGCCGACGTCGATCAGGGAGACCACCCGCCCGGCCACGCGGAGCGTGCCCGTGTGCGGCGCGCGTCCGGCCAGCGCCTCGAGCAGGAGGCGTGCGCTCGCGGCGTCGTCGGACACGATCGCGATGCACTCACCGGCGATCACGGTGAAGGACAGGTCGACAAGGGCGGGTCGGGGGGACACGTCGAGTCGTGCGAGGCCGGGCACCGGGCGCTGCACCGACAGGTGGTGGGCCGTCACGATGGCGGCCGCCGGTGGCCCCTGCCGCATCGGCTCCTCGGCCGCCGCATGGAGCTGGCCCATCGAGCCCGAGGTGGGTGGGCCGGTCTCGGCCCGGACCGCTGGATCGAGGTCGCAGGCCAGACTGGCGAGCGTCGCTTCGGTCTCGGGCCAGCGACGGAGCCACCCGGGTCCGTGGGCGAGCAGGTCGGCGGCGTGGCGCCGGTAGCCCGCTGCCGCCTCGGCCGCCTGGTGGGCCACCCGGGCCGCCGTCATCTCGACCGAGAAGGGGCCCTCGACCAGCCAGCCGTCCCCCAGTCCCCCGGGCGGGTCGACCACGGCCAGGAGGTCGGAACAGCTCTCGGTCTGGACGGCGTCCACCCCGGTCTCGACCAGGGCCCCGGGCCGCAGGTGGTCGATGAGGTAGAGGCGATAGCCGAGCTCGGACAGCGCCTGGCGGAGGTCGACCACCGAGGTGCCCTGGAAGCCGAGCATGGCGGCGTTGCACTCGATGACGATCGGCGGCCGCCAGCCGCGGGCGAAGAACCGTTGCATCCCGCGGAGTGCGGCGAGCTCGGCACCCTCGATGTCGAGCTTCATCGCATCGACCCGGTCCCAACCGAGCTCGTCGAGGAGATCGTCGAGGACGACCACCGGGACCTCGACGGAGTCGGCCACCTCGCCGGCGCCGAGAAGATGACCGTGGATGCTGCGGGGGACGAACGACACGGTGGGCGAACCACCCGGATCGGCGAGCGCCCCGAGGACCGGGTGGACGGCGAATCCGTTGCGAACGGCGGCCCGCGCCACCAGCTCGACGTGCTCGGCCGCCGCGTCGACCGACAGCACCTCGGCCCCGAGCCCGGCCGCCGAGAGAGAGAACACGCCGAGATGGCAACCGAGGTCGACGACGCGGGCCCCGGGGCTGATCAGTCCGAGAAACGCCCGCTGCACCGGCTCGTCGATCCAGTGGTGGTCGAGGAGCCAGGCGACCACCGGATCACCGGCGGCCGGTCGGACGCACAGCTCCACCTCGGGCGAGCCGGCGACCGAGACGGTGACGAACTCGCACCCGCTCAGCGTGGCGATGTCGCGCTGGGCGGCGAGCACGCGGGCATGGTAACGGAGGGGAAGTGAACGAGTCCCTCAGCATCATCCTTCCGACCCACCGTCGCAGCGCCGGCTTCCAGTGGTTCGCCGACAGCCTCGCCGGCCAACTCGGCGACGAAGACATCGAGGTGATCGTGGTCGACTCGAGGTTCTCGGAGGAGCGGACCGCCGCGTTCGCCGCGGCCGTCGCCGACCGTTTCCCCCTGCGTCACGTGGCGGCCAAGCCAAGCCCCTACAACGGGCCCCATCGCGTGACCGCCACCTCGTACTTCGCCGCGTCGAGCGCGCGGAACACCGGGCTGGTGTACGCGACCAAGCCCTACGTCGTGCTGGTCGACGACGCAGCGGTGCTGATGCCCGGATGGCTCGATGAGGCGGTGGAGGCCTCCCGACACGAGTACCTGGTCGCCGGCGCCTATCAGAAGCACTGGGACATGCGGGTGCAGAACGGCGTGCTTCTGGGCAGCCGGTCCGGCGGGGTCGACTCGCGTTGGGAGTACGGCGACGACTGCAGGGTCGTGGAG
>Ga0116219_10002751_pt1 | contig 14441 bp, 18 predicted proteins | sample Sb_taG_4_FD_91019 | JGI IMG/M metagenome (GOLD analysis project Ga0116219, IMG submission 91019) | Peat soil microbial communities from Weissenstadt, Germany - Sb_50d_6_BS metaG | ecosystem: Environmental > Terrestrial > Soil > Wetlands > Peat | place: Germany: Weissenstadt | collected 2010-09-21
CGGATCGTGGTATTCGCGAGCGCACTCGTCGCACAGGGCGAAGCCGCGCATGGTCGTGTTGGGCCGATCGTAGGGAAGGGTGGCGGTGATGGTGAACCGGGGCCCGCAATTGGTGCAGTTGATGAAGGCGTAGCGGTAACGCCGGTCATCGGGGTCGAGCAGCTCGGCCAGGCAGTCCCCGCACACGGCCACGTCGGGGGACACCAACGTCCGGGCCGCGCCGTGCGCGCGGCTCTCGACGATGGCAAAGCCTCGTTCCTCCCGGGCCGGGATGGTCGTGGACCCGACGTGGTGGATCTGGGCCAGCGCCGGCGCGTCGCGGACCAGGCGGACCTCGAAGGACTCGAGCAGCGTGGCAGCGCCCTCGACCTCGACGAAGACCCCCTCGGTGTCGTTGCCGACACAACCTGCCAACCCGAGCTCGGTCGCCAAACGGTGCACGAACGGCCTGAACCCAACCCCCTGGACCACGCCTGCGACTCGGATCCGATGACGCAGGGTCGGGTCCGAGACGGCCAACGTGCTCATGCGCCCAGCACACTCCCGCGACCCAGGGTCACCGCTGCCTCCCGGTGCATCCGTCCGAAGTTGTAGTAGGCGGCACAGGCACCTTCGGAGGAGACCATACAGGTGCCGATCGGCGTCTCTGGGGTGCAGGCGGTTCCGAACACCTTGCACTCCCATGGCTTGATGACGCCCTTCAACACCTCGCCGCACTGGCACGCCTTGGGATCCGCCACCCGCACCCCGGGGATGGGGTATCGCACCTCGGCATCGAACGGGGCGAATTCCGGGCGCAGCTTCAGCGCGCTCTGGGAGATGAAGCCCAGCCCCCGCCACTCGAAATGCGGCCGGAGCTCGAAGACCTCGTCCAGGACAGCCAGGGCCCTCGGATTGCCGTCCTCGCGCACCACCCGGGAGTACTGGTTCTCGACCTCGCACCGGCCTTCGCGGATCTGGGTGAGCAGCATGGCGATGGCGTGCAGGATGTCGAGCGGTTCGAACCCCGCCGTCACGAGAGGCTTCCCGTACCGAGACGGCACGAACCGGTACGGCCGCTGACCCACGACGGTGGACACGTGCCCGGGGCCGAGGAAACCGTCCAGGCGGAGGTCGGGCGACTCGAGGATGGCGCGCAGCGGCGGCACGATCGTGACGTGATTGGAGAACACGCTGAAGTTGTCCACCTGGCGGGCCCTGGCCTGAAGGAGGGTGAGCGCGGTCGACGGAGCCGTGGTCTCGAATCCCACGGCGAAGAACACCACCTGCCGGTCGGGACTCTCCATGGCGATGCGCAGGGCGTCCAGTGGCGAGTAGACGAGGCGGACATCGGCCCCTTCGGCCTTGGCCTTCAGGAGGTTGCCCCGGCTGCCGGGGACCCGCATCATGTCGCCGAAGGACGTGAAGGTCACCCCCGGCTCCTTCGCCACCGAGATGGCGTCGTCCACACGTCCCATGGGGATGACACACACCGGACACCCCGGCCCGTGCACCAATTCCACAGACGCCGGGAGGACGTGCTCGATGCCGTGGCGGTAGATGGTGTGGGTGTGGCCCCCGCACACCTCCATGAACTTGAATTCGTCGTCGCCGGCCAGCGCCGTGATCTGCGCGAGCAGAGCACGCGCCGCCACCGGATCGCGGTACTCCTCGACGAATCGCATGGGCGGGCCTACGCGGCGGAGTGCAGCCGGGAACGGGCCACGGAATCCCCCGCGGTCCCCGCGGAGATGTCACTGCCCCGGCGCACGGAACCGCGACCGGGCGAGAACCCGCCCGCCACGAGGCCTTTGACCTCGTCCGAGGTGCAGATGACCACAGCGATGATGGTCCCCATCTCATCCTCCTCCTGTATCGCTCGTGATCTTCGACGACCGGAACGCCTCGAGCTCCTCGCCGTAGGCCCTTCCCATGAGCTGCAGGGAGGCGAGAGCGCGGTTGGCCTCCTCCTCGTCGATCTTCGACATGGCGAACCCGACGTGGACGAGGACCCAATTGCCGGGCTCCAGGTGCTCGTCCTCGAGCAACCCGATGCTGATGATGCGGGTCACCCCGGACACGTCGACCCGGGCCAGGTGCTCATCGGCGTCCACGAACTCGACCAGCTGGCCGGGAATGCCTAGGCACATGTCGGTGGCCTCCTCACCCTCGATACTCGATCGACTCGAGCAAGAGCTCATCGCCCCCTCCGAGGTCCATGTCTAGCGAACCGCAAGCCGGACAGGCCACGGGCACGTCCTCGCACTGCCAGTCCCCCTCGCATCCGAGGCAGTGCGCAACCATCGGGACGAGCACCGATTCCACGGCGGCGTTCACGGCGACGGTCCCCATGACGGCAAGGACGAATGAGCGGTCGAAGGCGTCGGCATGGACTTGATGGAGACGAGCTCGTGCACGACTATGCCTCCTTCGCGGCGACGATCTCCACGCGCACGGTCACTTCGGGCTGGACCTTCAACATCAGCACTCGCGGTGGCTCCATCCCGTATTCCCGAACGTCGAAGCGCGACTCCCCGGCGAGCCTGATCGTCTGGTCGTCCAGGGCACGGATCGTCATCTCGTCCTCGTGATGACGGGTCACACCCCTGAAGGCGATCTCTCCACTCACCTTGTAGGTCCCGTCCGCCCCGCTTGGTTCCAGACCCGTGAGGACTCCGTCGATGGTGGGGTACTTTCGCGCTTCGATGCGCTTGTGCATCTCGTGCTCCTCCATACGGTTGTCCGACTTCAGACGCGATACCGCCAGCGACAGCTTCCCGACGGGCTTCGTGCTCAGATCCACTGATCCGTCCGGGTCGAGCTCGATCTCGATGAACCCTTCGAGACCGTCGGTGCCGGAGTGGATGGGATGGACACTGGACCGGGCCTCTATCCACACCTGGGAGCGCTCGGGGACGATGCCGAAGCGGGCCATCGGCCCTAGATCCCCATGGTGACGCGACAACGGAGGACGATCAGAGATCGTACCGACTCGCCGTTTCGCCGCCCCGAGCGTGTGCGCTTCGCCTTCATGTCACATGGGGCGCATGTTGCGGTACCGGGCCATGTCGGACAGGGACTTCAGCGGGAAGCGACCACCGCTCACAACAGCGGCCCGGTTGCCCGCAACGAGCCGATACCGAGGCTGCCTGTGCCTTCCAAGGCTCCGCCCGGCTTCCGGGCCGACGCGGCCAGCGGGTTGAGCTCGGGTGGACCGATCCTCGTCAGCGTGTTGCGGTCGATGTGGCTGAACGGTTCGTCCCGACCGGGGATCTGCAGCACCCCTTCCTCTTCGTAGGACCACGTCCCGTCACCGTTGACCGTCACGTGGATCCGGTAGCTGAGAGTGCGGAACGCCTCGTCAAGGAAGGGGTTGGACAAGATGCCGTGGACCTCGGAACCAACCGTCGCCGTGAGCTCGAACTCGGTGGCGTCGGGGGCAGCGGGACCCGAGGCCAGGAGCACCTGGGCGCGAGGGATCCCGAGCGTGAGGGTCACCGCCCCGGCGGCGGGCTCGAAGAGCCAGTACCCCACTTGGTCGTGGAAGGTCTCCGCCTCACCGGGCTTGGTGATGTGGGTGTGGTACCTCAGGCCGTAGAAGAGCTGGGGACCGTTGGTCTGGCGGTCGATCGGGTGCAATTCGTAGTGCTCGACGAAGGTGTTCTCCTCGGTCCCCTCGACGACGGGATGCTGGTCGGAGCCCTTGGTCCCCTCCCACACACCGGCCATCGGGCGCAGAGGCCCGAGATTCGCCAACGTGTCGGGATCTCCGTCAGGCTCGGTGTAGATGTCGGGTCCGTACACGGTCACTGTGCCACCCTCGCTCCGCGGCCATCCCACCACGTCCGCCCAGGCCGACGGATCTCGCCCCGGGGGGTGGGGCCACACTATCGGGACCACCGGGTTGCCCCGACTCGACGACCGTGGACCGGAACGGTCGTGGATCGTCGGGCGCCTCTGGGTCAGCGGGCCCGGAAGGGCCCGGGCTGACGTGGGCGGGACCCGTCCCGACCGGTCCGCGGAAAGGCGTGAAGCGGTGTTTCGATGCTTTCGTCACAACTGATGACGACCCTGTCGACCGGCTAGGTGTAGAACGGGGCTTCGGGACTTGGAAGGCGGAACCAAGGGAAACACATGGACCTGGAGGGCTGGCACCCCGACCCATTCGGGACACATGAGGAGCGGTTCTTCAAACAGGGCCAGCCGACTCCCCTGGTAAGAGACAGTGGCGTCGGTTCGTACGACGAACCGCCGGCCTCGGTCACAACGGCGACGGCGGTACCCACCAGAGCGGCCACCCAAGCAACTTCGACACCTCCAGCTCCTCCGGACAACGGATCATCCCGAGGACCCGGGCGGTCGGAGGGAGACCGGAAGAAGCGGAATCCACCCCAGCAATACCCGAACGATCAACCTGCACCGCCGACGCCGGTGCCCGCGACCAAAGTCCCCGCCGGCCCTGCCGGGCGGTCTCGGCCCTCCTGGGCGCTTGGTGCATTGCCGAGGAACTGGTGGGTGCTCGTCACCGCGGTCATCGTCGTGGTCATCATCATCATCTCAGTGGCCGTCGTGAGCGGGAAGAACGGTCCCAATTCCGGTACCGCTCAGACGACGGCTTTCTGTATAAAGGCGCCACACGACACGGCATGCCCGGATTCACTCCTGCGATCCCAAGAAGCGTTGCTCCACGACTTCTGGGAGGCCTACCTCACGGGCAGCGCGTGTTACCCGCAGAAGTGCCCAGCGAACAAGGCCGAACTCCTTCTGGCAGCTGCCTCGACTGCAAAGAAGTGGCGTCCGGAGGTAGAAGGTGGTCGAGCGACGACACCGGCGGCAAGGGCTCTGAACAACGAGATCGCTCACGTTCTCGCTGCAGCGAATACTGCGGACGAGAGCAACGGGCAGTGACCACAACGACCCCGGCGCCTTGAACCCGAGCACACCCTGCGTCTGGGTCGATCACATCAGCGGTGCACTCCGCGACGCGGACGCCGATCCTGGTAGCGACGAGAACGGGATCGCCCCCGCTGGAGCCATGATCGCACTGTTGTCGCCCCAACCAGAAAAGGAAATGGTGCTCGACCACGGCTGCCCGTCGTCCGATCCATGGGCGGCATATGCCGAGGGGAGCTTCGAGCGCGACATCAGGTCGAGCCGCGCCGAGCCTGTCACGGACCTGCCGTGAGGGATGCGGCCCTCGATTCGCGACACCAGCACTCCGCGTGTCCGGCCTATCGGCGAAGTGGCAAATGGAGCGATCAAGACCTGAGCCAGCGCCGCCGACGTCGTCACTCCGTCTCCGACCGATGGGTACGGACCGTCGGACTGCCGGAGTGAGAGCCATTTGCCTGCGGTCGCCGATGCCTTCGTCGCCGAAAGTCCGAGTTGGTCGCGTAATGCGGCGGCATCGCCTTGGAAGTATTCCACCTGCCCTGTGGACACCACGGTAAATCGGTCATCACCCACAGAGACGGATTCCGTGCCCGAGGAGGGCCGGGCGTCACCCACAACGATCTGCGAAAAGCCGTCGGCGCTCCACACGGCCCGGTAGTGGAAGCCTGGGGCAGCCGCGCCAGCCCTCAAGGCCTCCTGGAGGAGTTGATCGGGACCGGGGGCTCGCACCGTCGGAGCCTGAGTCACCGCCAGCCCGATCTCTGTGCCGAGGCCGGCGACGAGCACGAGCGTGACCCACGTTGCGACCCTGGTGGTCCGCGACCGCACGCCGGGGGTCCTCGCCATGGGCGCAGCGTACGTCGCAGGCTTCCCTCATCGGCTTCGGGGTTCCCTCATCGGGCCGCGAGGAACGGAAGGGATCGACTCCCCTCCCGGGACGTGCCCGAGTCCGTGCGGGATGCCCAGCCATCTCACGGATTCCCGACCTCCTGGGACACGTCACACCCCCTCTGCGAACGCCGGGAGGAGTGCGGAACATCAACAGAGCCGGATCAGGCCTGACCGTCCGGGATGGGGCAATGTGTCTGTGGGAGACGCTCCTCGCTACGGCTGGATCGTCTCGTAGACCGGGAACTCCTCGATGACCGGGGGCCCCTGCATTGTCACGCCAGACGCTGCTATTCCCTGTTGAACCCGAGGCAGAGCTGCGTCATAGTCCTGACGCGATTCCCAGAAGTCGACCACATACCAACCGCCGTCGACCGGACCCGACGAGTGGAATATGAGGCCTTTCGGCGGTCCGCCGGTCGTAACGTGCTTGTGCACGGCAACGAATTCTTCTTCGGTGACACCGGCAAGGTTGGTATGAATCCGAACGGTCATATGGACCACTCTCCTCTGATCGCGGTGCCCGATTGTAGGCCAAGGGGCCCTCGTGGCACCCGCCGATCCCGGCTAGGCGCAAGGTGAGGCCTCTACGCGCCGACAATCCGGGCTGAGCGATTCGGCTCGCGCCTTGATGCCACCGAGCATTCTTCGGCACATGGCGAAGTCGCCGAACTCCATCAGCAGCACGCCAAGGACAGCCGTCAGCGGGTGTCGCCAGTCGTAGACGGCACGGATGCGGGTTACGAGGCGGGTGCCGTTGTCGTCGGTGGGAGTGAGCTGCCACGCCCATGTACTGTCCGGCTTGCTCCAGAGCAACCACTCGCCGACTCGAAACGAGTGGACCTTGAAGGCGGTCTTGAGGGAGGGCGCCCCCGAGGGGGACATCGGCACCCACTGGCCGACCTCGAGCCCCTGCAGGTCGGGCACGATGGTGGTGGCGCTGGGATGGCCGAGGTTGTCCAGCAGGTCGTTGCTGTACCAGCCGGCGCGCAGACAGCCGACCTGCACGAGCCACGGCCCTACGTCTGCAGGCGGGACGTCGATGGTGATCGCCCTGGTCGCTTTGAACTGGGCGTCCGACAGGAGCGCGTCACCGGGAAGGGAGCTGTCGACTTCGGCGGGCGTGGCCCCCCAATGGAGGTGCCGTCTTCTGAAGAACGGGGCGGTCAAGAAGGACGGCAGATCGTGGGTGACGTCACGGATCTCCGCGAGCAGGTCCCGCAACGTCGGCCTTGCGACATCGGCCATCTCGAACGCTCCTTGGGCGGACTTGAGAGCACGTGCCGGCCCGCTGTCACCGCCCTTTGGCGGACAACGCACCACGGCTCCCCTCGGCCGGACTACACCCGCGTCGGCACCTTGCCTGTCAGCGTGAACATCACGCGCATGACCTTGTGTCCAGGATCGGCCGTGGGATCGAACATGCACGGGCAACCCCCGTCGATCACCGTGATGCCTTGCCGGCGTCCGAAATCCGCAGCCGACTTCGAGACGCTGCCCGCGCCGAAGGCCCGGTGCATCCAGACGCGCTTGATTCCGAGCTCGGCACACTCGTGCATCGTGGCATCTGCGGTCTCGGGCTTGGTGCCGATCACGACCCAATCCACCCCGTCGGGAATCGACTTCAGATCGTGGTAAGAGCGATCGCCTTCGACTTCGTCGGCATGAGGATTGACTGCAAAGACCTCGTATCCCCGCTCTCGGAGGCGTTTGTAGACGACGTTGCTGCCGTGATTGCCGGGGGTTCGTGACACACCGGTTACCGCCACCCTCCTCTGGGCCAAGAACTCGCTAGCGACTCCTTTCATCTTCTCCATCAGAAGTCCTCCTCCGCGAGCGACGTTCGCTGACCCCCACGAACGCCAGACCCACCCGATGCGCTCCCCGTAGAGCAGGGAGACGGGGGCCACGGCCGCCATCGTCCCTCACATTTCCTTGGTTCCAGGGTGACACCTCAGGGTCGTCGACGGCAGGGCCGAAGGACCCCCATCGGGAACCGTCGGGCCATACACGGCGTGTCGAGCACCGTCCTCGGAATGCCAGCCGGGGGCACGGTCTTGTCGGACGAGGCCTCAGGCCCCACGGCGCCAGAGACGTTCCCTTTCGTCTTGCTCAGCGGCTCGACAGGTCGGGTGACCCGGTGACGTGGCGTGTATCAACCTCGTTCCCGGTGTCTCGCCGAGACCGGGCCGGCCAGTCCGTACGTCCGCTTCTCAGAGAGGTAGGACCGGAAGAATGAGCCCAGATCGTTGGCGGCAGGGCGTAGCGTCCAAGCCCCAGCACGACCGGCGAAGATGTGCGTATACCCACCGGAGGTCGATGTCCCGGGGCCCACCCAGTAGTTGAGGCCGGCCACATAGCCAAGGGTGCGTATTCCGGTCAGCTCCTCTGCGATGACGGATTCCTGCTGCGCATCGCTGACGGGTAGCCCGTCGCTGTATCCCATCTCTCCGACAATGACGGGAACGTCTGGTCGGGCGGCATGGATGGCCGCGAGTTCACTCAGCCGCGCATGGGCGGCTGCGGTTGGGTCGGTCAGTGTCCCTTCTGGATAGCTGTCGAAAGTGACGTTTCCGAGCCGATCGACCGTGCGGTTGTAGAGAGACTTCGGGCTGGCTGCCCACCACCCACTGACTGATCGGATGTTCGTGATGACCCCCCTCACTCCATTGGCCTTCAGAGCCCGGTTTGCGATCTCCGTCGTCTGCAGGATGAACCGGTTGAACTGATTGGTGTAGGTATTGGGCGCATGCCGCCAACTCCAGCCCGACGGGAATGTCGCGTTCCAGTACAGGCCATCCTCGGGCTCTGATATCGGGTCGAAGATGTCCCCGGCTCGAAAGAAACCCGGATGAGCATCGATGAACGATCGCTCGGCCGATTCGAATTGCGACGGACTCATGATGCCCGTCGCTCCGTTGTCGTCGTGCCATTGGTTCGGTTGGGTTCGGAACCACACGTGTTTCCCCGCCGCCCGGATGGCATCAATCCATTCCTTCATGTAGGCGGGATACTCCCAGTTCGTGTCGACGGTGATGTACGTCGTATTGAGCGATGCACAAAGATCGACTGCTTGGGCAATCTGGCTGGCTGTCTCGGGGTGCGTTGCCGTATCCCGACTGACCTTCATCGTGTCGATCGACGCGATGAAAGCGCTGGTCCTGCTGGGTGACCTCAGGCTCCCCACCGCCACCATCGGCAACAGCGCCAGCAGTGCCAAAGACAGGACGGCTCCAGGATGTGCGAGCTGTTGGTAGAACCTCAGCCGACCAGCCGTGGACACCTCTCCGCCTCCGTCTTACCCTTACGCCTTCATGGTCGCACAACGGGGCAGAGCTCGCCGAAGTCGGCTATGCCCATGCACCCTTGTTGAGTCGCTGCCTGGACCTTCTCCGGAGCGGACGACGAGATTCGAACCCACGGCGCGGACCTTGGCAAGGACGAGAGTCGCAACTCCCCACCAACTTCGGAACTTGACGCAGCGTCATCGCCGTCTTCCACCGACCACAGGAGGCACACGTGGATCCTGAGGAACTGAAGGAACTCCAGGCCCCGCTGAAGGCTCGCTATCGCGACGACCCGACGGCAGCGAGGATCACCTTGGAGGCAGAGGGCCGCCTTGGGAACGAAGAGGTGAGCTGTTCCGTGGCGACTGGTCGAGTAGTAGTCGAGGCCGGTCTTCACCCGGCGACGGGGGGCGATGGCACCTTTGCCTGTTCTGGAGACATGCTGCTCCAGGCGCTGGTGGCTTGCGCTGGCGTGACGCTTCGATCCGTGGCTACCAACCGGGGCGTTGAGGTCGACGGCCTCGTCCGTGCGGAGGGTGACCTCGACTTTCGTGGAACATTGGGTGTCGATCGAAATGTCGCCGTTGGGTTCACGTCGATCCGGCTGTCGTTCGACCTCTCGAGTTCCGCGTCGGAAGACGAACTCAATGCCCTTGTCGAGACGACGGAGCGATATTGCGTGGTTCTACAGACGCTTATGCGATCGCCACAGATCGAGGTCTCCTCAGCCTCCATGTGAGGGGAGCCGCGGTGGCCAGTCCGCCAAGCAGCGCCCGCGAGTACTGAGCGGGACGCCTTCGATGCGGACCGCCCTCATACGGCATCCACTGCGCCTGGTGAAGGTCCGTAATGGCAACCCCATGACCGACGTGGGACACTTCCCGTCACGTTCGAAGGGAGGTCGGAATGGCTGCACCACAATTCGTCAGCAACAACAGGGACATCGTGATGGTGCTGCAAGCTGGGTCGTCTGAAATCGCCGGCGACTTCCCCCCCTCGCTGGACGCAAAGGTCAGGGCGGTCCTTGCAACACTGAGGCGCGAGACGAAAGGGAACGAGGAATGAGCGAACTGCTCTTGGCAGCTGAACGAGAGGCCGTGGCAGGCGCGAGCCGCTATCTGGCCGAAAAGGGCCTCGTCATCGGCACGGCGGGTAACATCTCCGCCCGTCAGGGAGACCTGATCGCGGTGACTCCTACGGGGTCTGACCTCGGGACGGTGACGGCAGAGATGATCACCGTCATCGACCTGGGTGGCATGGTCGTGGACGGCGACCTCGCCCCCACATCAGAGGTACCGCTTCACACAGGAATCTACGCCGCCACGAATGCCCTTGCCATAACACACGCCCATGCCATGGCGTCCACTGCGCTTTCATGTTGTCACGACGAGCTACCGGCACTGCACTACAGCTGTTTGGAATTGGGAGGCACGCCCCGCACGGCACCCTACGCCACCTTTGGCTCTCAGGAGTTGGCCGACAATGTCATCGAAGCACTGAAGGGGCGGAACGCCGCCATGATGCAGAACCACGGTTCGGTTGCCTACGGCTCAACCATGGATCAGGCCATACACCGCCTGGAGCTTCTCGAATGGCTGGCCGAGCTGTACTGGCGAGCCTCTTCCATGGGGATACCCCATGTGCTGACGGACAAGGACTTCGAGGCCATCATCACGGCAGCCATCGAGCGTGGATACGGTGCCCTGAAGAAGGTCGACAAGGGCTGAAGTCAGGATCGGAGGCGGCGATCCCTGACCGCCCGTAGCACGCGACGCGGCTCGCTGGGGGGCGAATGGAGAGCAAGAAGACCGCGACGTCCCAAAATATCGGGGGCGTCGTCGGCAACCTCGAGGGTTCGTCTGATTGCTGTGTCGGGTCTACCTGGCTGCCTGTGACAAAACCCTGTCACACCACGTCGACAAACACACCCTTCGCACATCACGGTCGAAATGATCTCAGCACCCGCGCTCTACTATGACCGGCACCATGTCGCCCTCGCCCTGCAGACGAATCCCCTGGTCGCCTACGGTAGAAGTGTCAACGTGGGATGGGAGCATCGGTGACCACCGACAACGTCATTGCGCTGTTCACCGACCTCGTGGGTTCAACGGAGTTCCAGTCGAGCGTCACACCAGAGATCTCCTACGAGGTGCGACGAAACCATTTCTCGGCCCTGGGCAAGGCCGTGGCGAAGACCGGATGCCCTCCGGGAACGACGCTGGAGGCCCCAAGTGCAGATGGTCCGCGTCTGGAGGACTTTCGGGACCCCCAAGGCGGTCGCGACCCATCGCGTCGTCACGATTCCACCAAAAGGTCTTGCCAGTTGGCGGGAACCCGTCCAGCGGGTCCAGGCACGGGTTGGTCGAGGGGATGATGCTGCGGGGGTGCGAGGTGAGGCCCTTCCATGTATTCGTTTGTTCGGTAGTTCCAAAACCAATCCTCGCCTGGCTCGAAGCTGCGGATGACAGAGTGCCCTGACGAGTTCGCATGCGCGGTCGCGTGCCGGCTGGGCGAGTTGTCGCAACATCCAATGTGGCCGCACTCCGTGCACCGTCGTAGGTGTAGCCACCAACCGCCAGAGTCGAGACACTCCACGCAACCGTTCCCGCTTGGTGGAACCTCTGGATCGAAGGAATTCGTCATGTCGGCACCTCCCGCTACGTATCTGTCGGCGGTTATGGGAAAGAGCTAACGTCGGGAACCACAATGAAGTTGTCTTCGGTCAGCCCCAACTCGTCATACCGCAGGTGGCCTTTCGCCCACGGTCCGAACGATGTGTTCACCCGAGTCAGACTGACTCTGCTTTCTGATTGCGCTCGAAAGACTACCTCTCCATGATCCGCCTGATTGCTGCCATGGACACGAACAGGGGTATCGCCACCGACAAGGGCATTCCTTGGAAGTTGCCCGGCGATGCTGCCTACTTCGAAAGCCAGACCACGACCGGACTCATAGTCATGGGCTGGGCCACGTACAGCGAGTTCTCAGCCCCACTGCACGATCGGGACAATTACGTGCTGACCCGCGAGCAGAGTCGCCTAAGGTCCGGCTTTGAATCAATCGCCACTTTGACTGAGCTGATGAAGAGCCACCCCAACAAGGATGTGTGGGTCATCGGAGGGGCCTTCGTATTTGCAGAAACAATCGACCGAGCCGACGAGCTCTTCATCACTCAGGTTCTCGAGGATTTTCATTGCACAAAGTTCTTCCCCGACTATCGCAGCGGATTCACCAGGTTCGAACAAGGCAAGGACCAGGAGGAGAGCGGCGTTCGATACCGATTCGAGAGATGGCGCCGGAGCATCGAACCCCGGATCGGACTCTGACGTAACGAGAGCGTGCCCAACCTCCACCCGCCCCATATCCACCCCTCCCCTCGTGCCCGTGTGGCCCGCCCGCTCGGCCACGTCGCGCCGCGAAGGTGTCGCATTGCCGTCGGCCGCCACGTCGGGCTCATGGACCGGCAACCGGAGGTCCAGCCAAGAGAGCGCCTCACCCATGCCATTTGAACGGGAATTGACAGCAATAGGATTGCGGCCGCGCCATACCGGGTGGGTCGGGGTTCCTCTCAGGTCCTACCGGGGGTGATGTATCCGGCTCAGGCCACAGACATTTCCGAACACTGGTACAGCTAGCCATCCTTCTTTGCGATGACTGTCCGCGAGGAGTGCCAGAGCGTGCGGAGGTTTCCCCAGTCGGGATACCGTTCGACCATTCGGGCGATGATGCCAGCTGCCGTGGTCTCCTCAGTCACGATCCGGGAGAAGTCGCGCAGGTACTGCTGGGATTCTCCGATGATCTTCGGATCGTTGTCGTTCTCGACTTTCTTGTGCCCGGCGACAACGAAGGTGGGATTGAGGGCAGCAACCGCGTCCAGGTTGGCGATCCACTGCTGCCGTTCGGCTTCACCGCATTCCGCCGTCATCATGTGCACTTCGTTGTAGGCCAGATCCCCGGTGATGACGGCGGCCAGCGACGGAACGTGGAGCACAGTCGATTCGGCGGTATCCGCCTGACCGATCTTGATGACCCGGATCTTGTTGCCTTCCAGGTCAATCGTGTCGGTCGTCAGAAGCTGCGGCAAGACCTTGTCGGCTCCGGTAGGAACTTCGCCGGGGAAGATCCCCTCCCAATACCCGGCCATGCCCGCTCCCGCCTCGAACTCCACTCGGGCGAGAACCTCAGGCGTCGCCAGACCCGTAGCGTCGAAGATCTCGCCGTCGTAGTCGCCCGTGTGGGCCGGGTAACCGTGGGGATTGGCGACGTCAAGGAGCGCCTCGACCATCTGGAGCGTACCTTCGGCACGTGAGCTAGGGCCTTGCACGCGCCACCTTGCGGCGTCTGAGCGGGTCGAGATCGAGGTTCTCAGCCTGCTGGGATGACACGGCGAAGACATCCACCTCCGGGCGTCAACGAGCACCAAGGCCAAGAGGACCTCGTCACTCGTCGATTAGCACAGTCAGCGGCGTTTGGCACCGACATCGCCTTCAAACTCCGAGACACCATCCGGATCGACACGATCCCCGCCGGAGGACCCTCGTCGGCAGTCTCGGCCAGCGCAGGCGACGGGCGCAAAGACTCGTAATGGACCCAGTCGGCCCTTGAGCAGTCAACGGGACCCTCCCCCATCGCTGTCGGGCGCTCCCGAGCCCGCACAGAACGTCACCCACGTGGACGTCGTGGGGAAGATCAACGGGATCGGCGTATAACGGTCGACGACTCGCCTCCTGCCTCAATCGACCCGACGTGACCTCATCAACATTGACGAAGGGACGGCCCCAACTTGGGTCATTGGCATCCAAAGCGCGCCGGCATGACAGTTGGACTGATCAAGGCTGGCTCCCGAGTGGCAAAGGGAGCAATAAGTCTGATTCTCGGACCAAGTGTAAGGTCAAGGAAGGAAGATTTGACTCCCAGTCAGTTCCTGACCAGTGCAACACGTTGGTCGCTCGTAGCCAGCGACCATAGGGTGGGGGAGCATCATGAGGTTGGACGGCTGGCATCCAGACCCTTTTGGGATTCACGAAGAGCGCTTCCTCAAAGATGGTGAGGCGACGCCGCTAGTTCGAGACAGTGGCATCGGTTCATACTCAGAACCACCCGGTGCTCTGAATGTCGTCCTGTCATCCCCACCGGCTCCACCCCCACCGCCACCGGATACCCCGGCGCCAGCGATCTTGATTGGACCATCCTCACCACCGCCACCAGCTACCCCATCTCCGGCGAGCGCGGTGGAAAAGAATGGCTGGCATCCAGACCCTTTTGGGATTCACGAAGAGCGCTTCCTCAAAGATGGTGAGGCGTCGCCGCTAGTTCGAGACAGTGGCATCGGTTCATACTCAGAACCACCCGGTGCTCTGAATGTCGTCCTGTCACCCCCAGCAGCGACCCCAC
>Ga0116219_10002762_pt1 | contig 14408 bp, 20 predicted proteins | sample Sb_taG_4_FD_91019 | JGI IMG/M metagenome (GOLD analysis project Ga0116219, IMG submission 91019) | Peat soil microbial communities from Weissenstadt, Germany - Sb_50d_6_BS metaG | ecosystem: Environmental > Terrestrial > Soil > Wetlands > Peat | place: Germany: Weissenstadt | collected 2010-09-21
CTGATGCATTAGAGCTGGACCGTCAGCCTTTGCGTCTTGCTAGGGTCCGCCCTTCCGGCGCCGTCGCATCTGAAGAAGCCGTCAACTTTGCTCCCGAGCTTTTCCGCGACCCGCTCCAGCGCGCAGCGGTCGCTCGTTGCTGGAACCGGGATTCCCCAATGAGGACGGTCGGCTTTGGCCGGGAGAGTTCGTGCGGGTGCGCGTGCTCGTCAATACGCTGAAGGATGCCGTGACGATCCCGCCGCGGCGGCAGCGTCTGTTCCGCGAGTTCGCCATGACGGTAAGGCGCGCCGACCCCCGCGGAAGGAAGCGTCGAGAGGATGGTGAGCGGGTGGCGCGCCGAAGGGACGGTTCAGGACAAACGCCATCCAGAACAGCAAGGTCCGGGAGACCTTTGTATAGAAATAGGCGAGCACGATCAGCGCTATGAGGCCTCGATCAGAAGCGCGCCACCCGCAAATCCGAGGCCAGAGCTATCGGCCAGGAAATCGCCCAGCGCCGTTCCGAGCGTGTTCGAGAACAGAATCGCCGTCCAATAGAACGCTTCGACCTTGAAGGTCCTAATGTTGCTGACCGACAGGGACCTGACCGTGAAACGCCACAGGGCAAGAACCGCGAGCAGTATCGTCAGCAGGATCGCGGCGCCTGTGGGGTAACCGAGCTCGAGCCTGCGATCCACATAGTCCGACATGGTCGTGCCAGCGGTGCTGGTTGAGAGAATGACGGTCCAATACAGGAAGGGGTAATAGGACTTCGATGCAAGCTGGGCCAGAAGCGTGGCAATGAAAATGCCGATCAGGATCAGGCTGCTGACCGCATAGCCACATTCAAGGTCATCGACAAAAGGTCCCTGGCGGTTTCGCCGAGAGTGGTCGCGCAAATCTTCATCACCCAAAAGGCGAGGGTGATTTGCGGGACCTTGTTCATCTCTATGGTATTCACCAGCCGAAATCCTTCCCCTTGCCGAAGCACGCTTTAGCCCGTCCTGACGCGACGCCCAGTGGAGTCCGCTCAAGGTGCCAAGGGCGGATCGCGGTCCGTCGGGATGCCGATCAAGTGCCGATAGAGCGCCACCGCCCGGTTCACATAGGAGCCCTCGGGCACGCCAAGCAGCGACGTAAGGTCCTCGGCGGTGCGTGCGAGCCCATAATAGCGCCAGATGCCCGGGGCTTCACGGTCTAGGTAATGGATCGATTGCAGGCCTCCGGGGTCGACGAGCGTCAGCATCAACTTTCGCACCGGGCTGATATTCTCGGTCGCTACGACCAGCCGGCTCGGGGTCAACTCTCGAACCCGTAGCCGGTAGATGACCTCGCCCGACGTGCGGTTGTCGTCATGCGCAAAGTAGAGATCGCGTGCCTTCATCATCTCGACGGCCGTAAAGTCTGGCCTTGTTCGCGCCGGATCTGGGCCATCCAGCGCCGTCGCCTGTGTGATGAGGGTGCGCCATGCGTGATCCGACACCGACCAGTAACGGATGCCTTGCAATGTCGAGACCGCGCCGAAGCGCGCAAGCAGATCCTCGGCACTTCCTCCAAACCGAAATTCGCTGGCGAGCGCCACGAGAACCCCGCTTGCAGGAGCCCAGCCAGTGCAAGCGGGTGGTATCCAGCGGGGGCGCCCAGATCGCGGCTGCTCCAGACCTCGACCTTGGGGGGCGCGCCGGGGACAGCGAAGGCCAGGGTACGCAGAAGACCTGCCACAGGGAGGATTTGGACCCTCTGCCGCCTGTGCCGTCGCCCCGCAAAGGAGCACGATCACCGCGGTGAGAAACGGCTTCACGAGACCTCAACCCTTGGCATTTGCCAACGACTCGTCGGCACCGCGCCACAGCGGAGCGCGTCGAGCGCTACCGCCCATAGGCAGCGAGCCATTTGCTTTGCAACTCAATGCCTGCACTGGCTGGTTCCGGCGGCTATACCGAGAGGGCATCCCTCACAACGCGTCGTGGGAGATCAAGGTGTACTGGTTGGAGGGTTGGGCGATCTGTCCTATTTCAATCGCAGCTTTCGCCGCCGCTTCGGCGCAACCCCCAGCAGAGCTGCGCCACGGCCTTCGCCGGGGGCTAAGCATCGACTGCCCCCGAAGCACGTCGAGTTAGCGTGTGAAGCATAAGACCGGTCATCCGCGCGACGGCGGGAGGCACCGCCCGGGTGGCCCTACTCCGAGCCGCGGCGGATCATGTAGCCCACGAGCACGCCGACGCCCAGGGCCACGACCAGCGAAGCCGCGAGGTTGTCCCTCATGGTCTCCTCGGCGTCATGGGCCGTGTCGGTGGCGAGCTCCGCAGCCCGGCCCCATTGGCGGTTCGCGATCTTGCCGAAGGAGCCGGTGAGCTCCTTGAGATAAGCGCGCATGGCGTCGAGTTGGTCGTGCAGGTCGTCAGCATCGAGCTCCTTTAGGAGTCGGCTCGCCTTCTGCTCAGTCCTGCCCCAGCTCGTCATTGGCCTCTCCTCTCAGCGCAAATAATGAATTTCGGCGACAGAACGATGAAAACAGCGCGCGAGTTCCAATGAAATGCGAGCGCCCGCCCAAAGGGCGGACGCTCGCAATTTCCAACTTAGGCGCTGTTAGCCTGCGCAATCTTTCATGCCGGCCATGGCCTTCTTAGCCTCGGCCTCCGTCTTGTAGGGGCCGCCCATGCTCTTCATCGAGCCTGTGGGCTGGCTGTGCATCATCGTGCATTTATGGCTGGCGGGATCGAATGCGACATAGAACTGCTCGGCCAGCGCCGGGGTGGCGAAACCGATAATGAGGGTCGCGACAACGATATATTTGCGCATTTATACGTCTCCTTGGGATAGTGGCCTGGATCGCTAAACATGTGGCCACCATGGGAACGCTTATCCCACAATTCCGGCGGATTTCGGTATGAAATCGCCCTGAATGGTGGAAATTCTGGAAATTCGCCGCGCCGAGTCCAGTAAGCTCAAGAATAGGTGAAGCCGAGTTCGGCAAGTTTTCGCACATTCGAAAGGCCGCGTCTGCGGCGCACAGCGCCTTTAGGCCCGCTCGATGACGGCCCGTCACAATTAAGTTACGGGTAAGTGATGGGGCCCTAGAGCAGCGTGTTGCGCGCCCGGATGCCCCGCTCGATCGCTGCCGTCGTCAGTGTATCGAGCTCGAGCCTGTCGCCGAGCAGCTCGAGAAAGCGTATCTCCTCGGCCTTGACCTCCTGGTCGGCCGCGGCCACTTCGAGTGCCACGGCATAAGCCGTCTCGCGGAGCTTCTTCGGCAGTGCGGTATGCACGAGCCGCAGCACGTGCTCGAGCCCCCCGCCGGCGCTCAAAACCTCGCCGCAGGCCTCGGCGGTCTTCACCAGCCTCTCCTGGTCGAAGTCGGCGAACACCGGGAGATTGGAGACGATCTCGCCGATGCGGGCGAGCTCGGCGTCGGTCATGGTGCGGTCGACGGCCGAAATGGTGACCATCACATAGATGAGGGCGGCGTGATGGCTCAACGGCTCGGTCATAGCTCAAGCTCCCCTAACTCATGTCCGGCTAAGTCCGCGCGGGACCGTAGAGAATTGCGTTTTTCCCGGCAAGCACCATGTCGGGACACGCTAACCCCACCCGGCAAGTCCCGGATCAAGTCCGGGCCTTGCGACCTTTCCAGAAGGGGAGGGAGCCGCGCTTGCGGCACGGCACGGCTTTAATCCTCCCCGCGCGGGAAGGGGGTGCCGCGCCAGGCGCGGCGGGTGGGGCGAAGGGCGCACCCCCAAGCCCGGAAAGACTGGCGTGGGGTAGCAATTTGTGAAATTTGTCGGTCTACAGTCCCATCAAACCTCGACAAACTTCGACGCGCCCTCTGCCATGACCACCCCTACCCGTCCCAAGACGCCTCGCGCCAAGGCACCGAGCAAGAAGCGCAAACCCGAGATGCAGCTGCAAGCCGAGGCGAGCATGGTGCACACCAAGGGCCCGCGGCCGCGCGAGAGAGAGGGCGAACAGGCTTTGCAGCCCAAGCTCGAAATTAGTTCTGAGCTTCTCGCCTACGCCCATGTGAGCAAGGCCTGGCCCTTCGAGGAGGCGCGGAAAGTGGTGAGCCGCTTGAGGCGGCTGCCCAAGCCTACCGGCGCCATCATCTTCGAGACGGGCTACGGGCCCTCCGGCCTCCCCCATATCGGCACGTTCGGCGAGGTCGCCCGCACCACCTTTGTGCGCCACGCCTTCCGCGTGCTGACTGAGGACAAGATAGCGACGCGACTGATCTGCTTCTCCGACGACATGGACGGCCTGCGCAAGGTGCCGGACAACATCCCCAACAAGGAGATGGTGGCGGAGCATCTCGGCCGGCCGCTCACCCAGGTGCCGGACCCCTTCGGCGACCATCCGAGCTTCGGCCATCACAACAATGCGCGGCTGAAGGCCTTCCTCGACACTTTCGGTTTCGACTACGAGTTCCTCTCGGCGACGGAGTGCTATACGTCCGGCCGCTTCGACGCCACGCTGCTGAAAGTGCTTCAGCATTACGACGGCGTGCGCGATGTGATCCTGCCAACGCTCGGCCCCGAGCGCACCGCCACCTACAGCCCCTTCCTGCCGATCTCGCCGGTGACGGGCCGCGTGCTGCAGGTGCCGATCATCGACCGCGACGTGGCCTCAGGCACGATCATCTATAAGGAGCCGGAGACCGGGAAGCTCACCCAGGTTCCCGTCACGCGTGGCCATTGCAAGCTGCAATGGAAGGCCGACTGGGCCATGCGCTGGGCCGCGCTCGGCGTCGACTACGAGATGGCAGGCAAGGACCTAATCGATTCCGTGCGTCTCTCCGGCCATATCTGCCGCATCCTGGGCGCGCAGCAGCCAGAGGGCTTCATCTACGAACTCTTCCTCGACGAGAAGGGCGAGAAGATCTCGAAGTCCCGCGGCAACGGCCTCACCATCGAGGAATGGCTCAACTATGCGAGCCCCGAAAGCCTCGCGCTCTATATGTATCAGACCCCGAAAAAGGCGAAGCGCCTCTATTTCGACGTGATCCCGCGCGCGGTCGACGAATATGTCGGGCACGTCGCAGCCTATCCGCGCGAGGGGCCGGACGTCAAGCTGATGAACCCGGTCTGGCACATCCATTCGGGCGAGCCGCCGGAGGCCGAGCTCCCCATCAGCTTCGCGCTGCTGCTCAATCTCGCGAGCGCGTCAAACTCCGAGGACAAGGACGTGCTGTGGGGCTTCATCCGCCGCTACGCGCCCGAGGCCACGCCTGAGGCGCACCCGCTGCTCGACCAGCTCGTGGGCTACGCCATTCGCTACTTCCATGACTTCGTGAGGCCGGCCAAGCGCTACCGCGCGGCGGACGCGCGCGAGCGGGCGGCGCTGCTCGATCTCGACGCGCGGTTGGCCAAGTTGCCGAAGGCCGTGCTCGCCGAGGAAATCCAGGCGCAAGTTTACGCGGTCGGTAAGGAGCACGGCTTCGAGCCGCTTCGCAGTTGGTTCGGGGCGCTCTACGAGGTGCTGCTCGGACAGACGCAAGGGCCACGCTTCGGCTCTTTTGTGGAGCTTTACGGCGTGCCGGAGACCCGCAGTCTCATACAGAACGCCCTCAAGTAGCGCGAACCCACGACTGGGGAAGCGCGGTAGGGCAACCAGACAGAATGCCCTCAAGTAGTGCGAAGCCACGACTGGGGAGCGCTAGGGCAAACCAAGTAAGGCGCTCGCCCGCGAACTCATCGCCTCCTAGCGCGTCACCCCTTCCCGCGACGGAGTTTGGCGCGGGCGTTCGGCACCCATGAAGCTCAACTATGCCCTTGCTGCCGCTCTGATCCTTGGCTTTGCCGGCGCTGCCGTCGCTGCCCAACACCAGTTCTTCATCGTCCAGGACAAGGACAAGAACTGCCGCATTGTCGAGAGCAAGCCGGACGTGGCGGACAAGCAGGTGGTCCAGGTCGGCAAGGAGGTCTATCAGACCCGCGAAGAGGCCGAGGTCGACATCAAGGTCATCTGCGTCACCCCGTAACGGCGTTTCGTGCGCCGTCCGATCGAGCGGCGCTTGTCAATTCAAAGGCGCGAGCTGCGCGAAGCGGCCCGCGCCTTTTGGTGTCATTATGTGGCCGGACGGTCCGGGTAGTCGGGATCATCCGCTTTGGGCTTGCATTTAGGCTCGTAGCTCCAGGCCTCGTTCGCGTGGGGGTGAGGCTCGCAAGGTAGCTCCGATGCAGTCGGGGGCGCCTCGACCGGCGCCCCGAGCGGATTGATGCAGAGCGCGTGGCCCGTGACCGGGTTCACCTCCGCTTCGAGACAGGCCTTTGCTGCCGCGGGCGCGGCTCCATCGCCGGGATCGGCGGCGAGCGCCTGGTTCGCCCAAAGCGCAAGCCCGAGCGCGATAGGGGTCATGACTCTTCGCATAATGTCCTCGGTGAAATCCCTCGCGCTCAGCATACAGAACCTCGGCGCCCCCGCGAAGCCCCATCCGCCCGGAGCCTGGAACCAACCGCGCGGTCCTGCGTTTGAACCTCGTCGCGGCCGAACGGCAGCAGCCCCGCTGCCAAAGCGCCCCCCGCGCCGGCCGCGAGCAGAGACTTGGCGTCAGTGAGAAGCCCGGCTTGGCCCCAAGTCGGGCTTCTTTTCATTTGCCGTTACCCGTGCCGAACGCTCGTCCAGGCAGGAGCAACGTCGCAAAAACCGAGAGTCCAGCCATTGAGCGGCTCCGGCGGGGCACGGAGGGGGGAGCGGAGGGACCCGGAGCCGCTAGCGGGGGAACCGGTCATACGCGAAACGAGGCCACTGACCTACCCGCTCTGGCCATCCTTAACCACAATCAAGGCAGGAACGAGGAGGCGGCCTTAGGACTTCAGCCAGCCGAGCGTTCTGGCCGTTTTGTAGGCGGCCTTCCAGGCCTGGGCCAAGAATTTCACCTTCGACGGGGTGAGATCGTCACGCATCCCATCGGTGGCAATGAGCATGGGGAAGTAACCGTCCTTTCGATAGGTCACCTCGAACCCCGTGTCGGCCGTCCTGATGACGATGTCACGATCATCGAGCACTCGGACGGTCAGATCTGCTGTGTCGCTCATTGCGTTGAGCTCTCATGTAAACATTAATCATAGCATAGCGGCGAAGCTCGCGTAAAACGTCCTATTTTCATCGTGTTTCATAGCGGCGTCATACAATCGGCCTCCGCGCTGCCGTTTCTCGCCTTCAAGGGGCTGCGGATCCAACGCGGCCTAAACACAGGAGATGGAAATGACCCAATCAAAGCTCGGGCTGGCTGGTGTGGTCGCGGCCGTTGCGCTTGGCGTTATGGGCAATGCTGTGCCCTTCGAAAGGGAGGCCTCTCGATCAGGGAGCAACCTCGTGATCGCCGGCGACGAGACCACGCCAGCTGGCGCAGCGACGAAGGGGAATGCCGAGGAGTCGGCAAAGATGGGCAAGGACGAAGGCACCCATACGGGGCCGAATCTGGGCGCCACGCCGGAGAACGACACGAGCAAGATCGATCAGCCGGCCCGCAGAAATATCCCGAGCAACAGCTCTGACGACTAGGATGCCCCCGGGCAGTAATCATCTCCCCAGGGATAAGCAGAGCTGCACGCGCTTCACCCCTCCCAAATCACCCGCCGCCCCAAAGGCCGAGGTGCTCGGTCTTGGCGGCTTGCAAGGCCTCGGAAAGCGCGGGCTCCGTGCCGGGCTGGGGCGTCGCCCAGCCGCGGCGCACGAGCCAGGTGGAGAGATCTTGGCCCATGACGCTGCACCGCGCGGTAAAGTCGCCGGTCTCGCCGCCCGGCGGCACGGTGCAGGTGACGGCGCGGGTGCGGATGAGAAGGGTGAGCGCCGCGCGCGCCCGCGCCCCGCAGGGCCAGCTGCTGCCGTCCGCTTTCTTGCAGGTCTCATCGGCCTCGCGCGCCTTGACGCCGTCGAGCCTGATGACCACGGCCTTGGATGGAAGCAAGCCTGCCTCGAGCGTGCCCGCATCGCGCACCTTCACCTTGAAATAGCGCTTGGCCGGCGGGGGCCCGGGCGTGGTGGCGTGAGCCTGGTCCTTCAACGCCGCGTCCCGCTCGGCTTCCGCCTGCTCCCGCGCCAAGAGAGTCTTCTTTGGCTCTGCCGGCTTGGGCTCGTCGGGCTTCGATCCTTCGGCTTGAGGCGTGTTGCTGGCCACGGCGCCCTTTGGCTTAGGGGCTTCCACCGCGGCGGTCGCGTCGCTTGTCGCGGGCGCTGGCGAGGCTGGGGCGGCCTGCTGCGCTTTCTCGGCTCCGGCCTCGACACTCTTATGCGTTTCCCATGGCCTCAAGAACAAAAGGAGCACGGCGGCTCCGAGCAACAGCGAGACGAGCAAAGAGAGGAGCTTCATCCCGGTGCTCCGCTATTGGCTCGCCCAGACGATGCGCGCCATCCAGTCGATGCGCTCGACCGGAAAGACGAGGTTGGGGTGGTCGGGCTTGAACGAGGCGAGTTCCACCGTCTTCGCCGTGCGCCGCACCAGGATCTTGGCCATCACCTCGCCGTCCGTCGTGCGCAGCACCACGCGGTCGCCTTTGCGCGAGGCGGAGTTGGGGGAGACGATGAGGATATCCCCGTCGCGGTAGAGTGGCTGCATACTGTCGCCGGTGACCTCGAGCGCATAGGCGTTCTCGTCGTCAACGCGCGGGAAGCGGATCCGATCCCAGCCGCCGCCTACGGGGAAGCCGCCATCGTCGAAGAAGCCGCCGGCGCCGGCCTGGGTCAGGCCGATCAGCGGGATGGGCTGGGAGGCTTGCGTAAGCTTGGGAACTCGGGGTCGAGCAGGCCCACGAAGTCCTCGACGCTCGCGCCGGTCGCGGTGAGCACCTTGGCGAGGCTTTCGGTGGTGGGCCAGCGCGGGCGCCCTTCCGTGGTGACCCGTTTGGAGCGGTTGAAGGCGGTGGCATCGAGGCCGGCACGCTTGGCGAGCCCCGAGGGCGACAGACCGTAGCGGCGCGCCAGCGCGTCGATCGCAGTCCAGATCTTGCCGTGGGTGAGCATGGTTGCCCATGCCAGAATTTATACCTATTTCTAGGAATTATGGCTTATTCGCACCACGGTAGTGTCTCAGTCAAACTGAGACACTACCCGCACCACCTGGTCCACCGTATTCAGGGCTGGGTCGGGCTTGCTTGTTCCGCCTTCGTCGCCCGGCTAGTGTTCAAACAACCATGGACGGGACGGTCTACAAGATTTGCAGCAAGACCGCGCTCGCCGAGGCGAGGGCAAAAGGGGGCTTCGAGGGCTCCAGCGACGACCTCCACGACGGCTTCATCCATTTCTCCCTCTGCCGAACAGCTGGAAGGCACGCTCACCAAACACTTCGCCGGAGAGGCCAATCTCGTTCTGCTCGCCGTCAACACGGAAAGACTTGGCGAACGCCTGCAATGGGAGCCTTCGCGCGGCGGTGAGGTCTTCCCCCATCTCTATGGGCCCCTCGACCTCGGCGTGGTGCTGTGGGTCGAGCCGCTCACCCTTGGCGCTGACGGGCGCTATCGCCTGCCCGCTCGTGTCCTTCCGTGAAGGCTCTTCTCGGCCTTGGCCAGGCTCTCCTACATGCGCTTGACCCGGAGCGCGCCCATGAGCTGGCCGTCAAGAGCCTCGAGCTTGGATTCTATCCGCGCGCGCCAGCGCCCGACGATCCGCGCCTTGCGCAAAAGCTGTGGGGCCTCGGCTTCGGGAATCCGATCGGCATGGCAGCGGGCTTCGACAAGGACGCCCGCGTCTATAGACCGCTGCTCGCCATGGGGCTGGGCTTCGTCGAGGTGGGAACGCTGACGCCGAAGCCGCAACCCGGTAATCCGAGCCCCCGCATCTTCCGCTCCGCCGCCGACGGGGCGATCATCAACCGGCTCGGCTTCAACAATGCGGGGCAAGAAGCGGCGTTATCCCGCTTGACGGCACGGCGGCAGGGCATCCTCGGCGTGAATATCGGTGCCGGCAGAGACAGTAAAGATCGCATCGGCGATTATGTTTCCGGCGTCGCGCGCATGGGCGCCGTCGCGGACTATCTCACCATCAACATCTCCTCGCCCAACACCCCGGGTCTGCGCGATCTGCAAGCGCCGGACGTCCTGGATGCCCTGCTCGCGCGCGTGCAGGCTGCTCGGCGGGCGGCGGAGAGATCGCCGCCGCTTCTCGTCAAGCTCGCCCCCGATATCGCCGATGCCGCTCTCCCCGAGATTATCCAAATCATACAGGCTCATGCTGTCGACGGTATCGTGGTGTCGAACACGACGCTTGCCCGCGACGGCCTGACGGACCGGAGCTTTGCCAGGGAGACGGGCGGTCTCTCGGGGCGGCCGCTCTTCGCACGCTCGACCCGCATGCTGGCCCGAATCTTTCGGTTCACCGAAGGGAAGCTCCCGCTGATCGGCGTGGGCGGCATTGATTCAGGTGCGACCGCGCTCGCCAAGATCGAGGCCGGCGCCTCGCTGCTCCAGCTCTATACTGGGCTCGTGTTCGAAGGACCCGAGCTGATCGTCCGCATCAAGCAGGCGCTGATCGAGACGATGGAGCAGGCCAAGCTCGACAGCCTCACGCCGCGGATCGGACGCCGTGCCGAGGCTTGGGCGGAACGGCCGCTTTCGTGACCGAGGGTACTGAGCCTAAGCTTCGCGGTTGCGCGAATTGGCGTCGAGCACGTCGCTTCGGCTTCCGTGCCCCACCAATTTGAGCACACGGGCGATGAGCCACACGGGGAAGACGATGACCGCGCCGAGCAGGAAGTAGCGCATGGCCTTCTCCACCGCGGCAAAGCCCATATCGTAGATGCGGGCGATCAGCCGCCGCAAGCTGTCGATGATGTCGAACGGACTGAAGCCGAGCGCTGCGAGGAGCACGCCCACTACCAGGGATAGGATCGCGAGCCTGATCAGCACCAAGCCCGGATTGCCGCCAAAAAAGCGTTCCATGTCTTCGCTCCGCTTGTCCGTCCTACGCATCACGGATCGCGATGCGGAAGCCTATGAGCAGAATTGGTGAAGGATGAAGGCAAGGTCAAGGACGAGACGCCATGCGCGGAGCCAAGAGGCTGCTTGCTTCCAGAGCCGTTCGCTGGCTGGTTCGCGGCGCGCGGCTGGCGTCCCCACGCGCACCAAGCTGGCACTGCTCGACCTCGCGCGCGGCGGTCGTGACACGCTGCTGATCGCCCCGACCGGGGGCGGCAAGATGCTCGCCGGCTTTCTGCCGAGCCTAGTCGATCTCACCGAACGCGGGCCCAAGCGGCAACGAGGCCTCAACACGCTTTACGTCTCGCCGCTGAAGGCGGCCGTCGATATCGGCCGCAACCTCGCCGCGCCGATCGCCGAGATGGGGCTGCCCATCGGCCTCGAGACGCGCACCGGAGACACGCCGCCCTCCCGGCGCCAGCGCCAGCGCGTTGCTCCGCCCGACATCCTTCTCACCACGCCGGAACAGATCGCGCTGATGCTGTCCCACCCCGACGCTGGCAGACTGTTCGGGTCGCTCGGCATGGTCATCATCGATGAGCTGCACGCGCTTGCTGGAAGCAAGCGCGGCGACCTCTTGGCGCTCGACCTTGCACGCTTGCGCAACGTGTCGCCTAAGCTCACCTTGATTGGCCTGTCGGCGACGGTGGTGCGACCCTCCGAGCTCGCCGCCTTCCTCGTGGGCCATGAGGGGCAGGCGAGCACGCGCCTCGCCGAGATCGTCGAGGCTGGAGGCGCGCCCAAGGCTGACATCGCCATTCTTGACTCCGAGGCCGAGCTTCCCTGGGCGGGTCACTCTGCGCGCTACGCGCTGCCGGAAATCTATGAGGCGATCAAAACCCACCGGATGTCGCTCATCTTCGTCAACACGCGCTCCCAGGACGCGTTGCCCACGGTGCGCCGGCCTTCTGCCCACCTATTGAGCGCCTGGGACACGCGCTCACGCCGATTGCCGCGGGCGCTCTCTACTGGGAGGCGGAGAGTACCCTCATCGTTGCTGACCTGCATCTGGAAAAAGGCGCGGCCTTCGCCTCGCGAGGCATGCTGCTCCCGCCCTACGATACTCGCGACACGTTCCGCCGCCTCGCCGCGTGCCTGGTGAGCTTCGGCCCTCGCCGCGTGGTCGCGCTTGGCGATAGCTTCCATAGGAGCGAGCTCGCCACGCGGCTCGCTGGACCTTGAGGAGTTGCTCGCCCTGCAGCGGGGAGGGGATTGGTATTGGGTCCTCGGCAATCACGACCCCGACTTGCCGGCTTCAATCGGGGGCATGGTCTGCGCCTCGCTCAGCATCGCCGGCATCATTCTTCGCCACCAGCGGAGATCGCGGGGCACCTGCATCCGGTGGCGCGCATCGCCCGCCGCGGCGAAGGGCATAAGGCGGAAATGCTTTGCCACCGACGGCCACCGCCTGGTGATGCCGGCCTTCGGCGCCTATACCGGCGGTCTCAACGTGCTCGATGACGCCTTCGGTGCCCTCTTCCTGCGGCACCGGCTGGCGGCCTGGATGACGGGGAAGTCCGACGTCTATCCGATGCAGGCGAGCATGCTCCTGCCGGATTGACCTCACTCTTTGCGGAACACGGCCCAGGCAGCGAACCCAGCGATCACGGCCATCAGCACGGCCAAGAGTCCGTAGATGAACGGATGCCGCAAGGCGAGCAGATAGACGACGCGCTCGAAACCCACTTTGTGCACCTGCAAGCTGCTTTGGTTCTGGCTCAACAGCTTGCCGTCGCGAAACAGGTACACCTGTGTGGTGTAGCGGCCGATGGGGACGTTGACCGGCAAGTCGACGCTGCCCCTGAACAGACTCCGGCCAATGAAGCTGACCGCGTCGTCGGACTCCTGGAAGAGCCAGTGGTCCTCTCTCAGCCGGATCAAATTGGCGCGGAAGCCGTCATCGGCAGGCTCACCTTGCTCCGAGTTTCCGAGATCGAGATTGGCGAAGCCGATGCCGAGCGCTTTGAGCGAGTCTTCGGACGCCACCGCCCTGAATGGCCGCGACGCGAGCACGGCATAGAAGCCAGGCACGGAGGGAAATGTCTTCGACGCGCCGTTCACCCAAAGCCCGGCCGCCCGCTCCTTGCGCCGGACCACGACGGGCTGGTTCGGCCCGCGGATGACCATGATCACGTCGTAGGGCCCCTCATCCGGCGAGGGTCCGCGGCTGAAGTCGATCGAGCCAAACAGCACGATCTCGATGCCGGTGAAATTCGACTGGATCGAGATCTCGCGGGTGGAGATGTCGGACTGCACCTGCTCTGGCCGCGCCTGCTCGTTCGCATGGACCTCGCCCTGCGGCCACAGCGCCGCGGCGCTCAGCGCGAGGACGAGCGCCGTCCGCATCATAGGCCCACCATCTCCGGAGCGAGGCTATAGAGGTCTGTCGGCGACAGGATCAGATCGAAAAGCAGCCTGGTCGCAACCGCCAGCACCATGACGGCAAGCAACAGCCTAAGCTGCTCGCCTTTCAACCTTCGACCGGCATTGGCGCCGAACTGGCCGCCGATCACGCCACCCACCACGAGGATGAAGGCGAGCACGACATCCAGCGTGTGATTCATGGTTGCATACAGCAACGTGACCACGGCGGTGACGAAGATCACCTGGAACAGCGAGGTTCCGATGACGACATTGGTCGGCATGCGCAGGAGATAGATCATCGCTGGCACGACGATGAAGCCGCCGCCCACGCCCAGGACCGAGGAAAGCAGACCGACAATCGCCCCAATCACCAGCGGAGGAATGGCGCTGATATAGAGGCGCGATCTCGGGAAGCGCATCTTGAGCGGGAGCCCATGGATCCAGTTATGCTGACCGGGCTTCCGTGGCGACGCGGGCTTCCCGGCGCGCGCTCGCCGGATGGCGCGGATGCTTTCGGCGAGCATGAGCGAGCCGATGATGCCGAGAAACGTCACATAGACGAGCGAGATGAAAAGATCGGCCTGCCCAAGCTTGGTCAAGACCCGGACAAGGAGCACACCGGCCAGAGCACCAGCGACGCCGCCAACGATCAGCACAAACCCCATGCGGAGGTCGATATTACCCCGCCGCCATTGCACCAGCGCGCCGGAGACGGAGGAGGCAACGATCTGATTTGCACCCGTTGCCACGGCGATGGCCGGTGGGATGCCTGAGAACATCAAGAGCGGCGTGAGCAAGAAGCCGCCACCGACGCCGAACATGCCCGAAAGGAAGCCTACCGCCGCGCCGAGCCCCAGCATGACCAGGAGGTTCACCGAGATTTCGGCAACGGGCAGATAGACCTGGAGCATGGGGCCGGGGCGTTGATTTCGCGCTTTTGCAAGGTTTCGGAAGGCCGCGCCCCTGTCAATGCGCGAAGACGAGCCTTACGAAATTGTCATGCGCCACGGAGTGTTCGGCGCGCTTCAGAGCGCGCTATCCGGCACCTAATTGGCCCCCCGCCTTCTCGGGCTTTGCCTTAGGCCTTGATCGCCTGATCGGCCCCGGCACGTGCGGCCGCCGGCAGCTCAGCCTTGACGAGATCGCGCCGCTTCGC
>Ga0116219_10002765_pt1 | contig 14403 bp, 13 predicted proteins | sample Sb_taG_4_FD_91019 | JGI IMG/M metagenome (GOLD analysis project Ga0116219, IMG submission 91019) | Peat soil microbial communities from Weissenstadt, Germany - Sb_50d_6_BS metaG | ecosystem: Environmental > Terrestrial > Soil > Wetlands > Peat | place: Germany: Weissenstadt | collected 2010-09-21
ACATCGATGATGTCCATAAGCACAGGAATCGTACCGTCCCGATACTCGCATTCAAAAAGCGACACCTCGGCTGTAGAGCGGGCGCTCACGGCCCGAATCCACCCGCCGTACTCCCCCGTTGCCAGCATCTCCTTGCCGGCAATGCAGCGGCCACGCGGCTTACAGGAATTTGCAAGGCAGACGATCCTCTTGACGTATGCCATCTTAGCTCAATCACTTCGGCGATCCTACCAGCACAATCCGCACATCCATCACATTCGTATTCGTGGGCCCCGTGATCACCAGGTCGCCCAGCGATTCGAAATAGCGGTACGAATTATTTTCGTCCAGAAACCGCCGCGCCTCCGGATTGCGTCGCAGTGTATCGCCATCGGCCACTGCTCCGGCGGCATCCGTGGGACCGTCGGTGCCGTCCGTGCCCGCGCTGAACACCACCACGTTCGCGAGACCCGCCACGTCCATCGCCGCCGCCAGCACGAATTCCTGATTCCGCCCGCCCAACCCTCCGCCCTTCAGCGTGACCGTGGTCTCTCCGCCCGTGATGATGCACGCCGGCGCTTTCATAGGCTTCCCCGCCAGCACCACCTCGCGCGCGATGGCCGCGTGCATGCGGGCGATTTCGCGCGTCTCACCCTGGATCTCGCTGGCCAGCACCAGCGTCCGGTAGCCCAGTTCCCGCGCCCGCCGCTCTGCCGCGCCGAGTGCCAGGCGATTGCTGCCCACCACCGTGTTGCGCACGCGCCGGAAGACCGGGTCGGCGGGCTTCGGCGTTTCCGCGATCTCGCCTCGCTTTCCCTGCTCGATCCGCTCCCGCACCGTGGCCGGCGCCTTTCCGTAGATTCCGTACTTCTCCAGGATCCCGGCGGTGTCGCCGAAGGTGGAAGCGTCGGGCGCCGTCGGTCCCGAGCCGATCACGTCCGGATCGTCCCCGATCACGTCCGACAGCAGCAGCGATTCCACCACCGCCGGCGCGGCGAGCCGTGCCAATTGCCCGCCCTTGATGCGCGAGATGTGTTTGCGAACCGTATTGATCTCGTGGATATTCGCTCCGCAGGCCAGCAGCAGCCGCGTGACCGATTGCTTCTCCTCAAGGGTGATCGGCGCAGCCGGCAGCGGCATCAGCGCCGATCCGCCACCGGAGATCAGGCACACCACGGCGTCGTCCGTCTGCGCGTCCGCGGCGATCTGCGCGATCCGCGCGGCCCCGGCCACGCCACGCTCGTCTGGAACCGGATGGCCGCACTCGTTCAACTCGATCCGCCGCAGCCTGGCGACGTGGCCGTACTTCACGTTGATCAGCCCGCCCGTGATGCGGCGCCCCAGGACCCGCTCGGCGGCCTGCCCCATGGACGCTCCGGCCTTGCCCGCGCCGATCACGTAAATGTTGCGGAATCGCGAAGCGTCCCACTTGCGGAGATGCCGCTCGACGGCTCCCGCCGGGTCGGCAGCTGCGAGGGCGGCACGGAAGATTGCGAGCGCGTCTTTGCGTAATGCTCTAGCCCCCATTTGTGACCAGCTTTCTGCAGCGATCGCCTGCCAACCTTCTCATCGCGGCGCTACTCATTTGAACAGCGGATGCCGCACGATCGCTTCCACCGTAACCTCCGGATCGTCGCTTTCGATGGGGATGTGCATGTCGGCAATCCGGTACGCCTCGCGCCTAGCCTGGTACAGAGCCGCGAACTTTTCCGGATCCTGCGCCAGCGGCCGATGAGAGGTCTGCGCCACCCGCCGCTCCACCACATGGAGCGGGCAATCCAGCCAGACGGCGAGTCCGTTGTCCGCCAGCAACTGCCGGTTGGCCTGCTCCACGAAGGCGCCGCCGCCCAGCGCCAGCACCGCCGGCCGCCCGCGTTCGATCCAACGGAAGTGCTGTCGGATGATGCCGGTCTCGATGCGCCGGAATTCCGCCTCGCCACGCTCCGCGAAAATCTTCGCGATCGTCATCCTCTCCGCCGACTCGATCTCCTCGTCGGTATCGAAGAAGTTCCATCCCAGCCGATGCGCCAGGTGGCGGCCCACCGTGGATTTGCCCGAGGCCATGAAGCCCACCACGTAGATGCCGGGTGTGCGTTTGAGCTTGAGGTTCATGCGGTTTCGTTCATCTCCGCCATGCGCGATTCCACGATTCCCGGGAACAGCCGGGCCGCCGCCACCAGGAACCAGCCCACCGCCGGCGCGAGGATGGTGCGAGCCTCGCGTTCGACGCCGCGCCGGATGGCCACGGCGCACTCCTCGGCGGTGATCGCCGCGCGCCGCGCGCGCATCACCTTGTCGGGCGCCTGGCCGGCCGTCACGTGCTTTTGAAAACCGGTCTTCACGTATCCGGGACAGACCAGCATGGTTTTGACGTTATCGCGCCGAAGCTCCATCCGCAAGCCCTCCGTCAGCGAGTTCAGCGCATACTTCGACGCGCTGTACAGCGTCATCCAGGGCAGCGTAATCTTGCCGCCGATCGAGCTGATGTTGACGATCAGGCCGCTGCGCCGCGCGCGCATGTGCGGCGCCACCAGTTGTATCATGCCCAGCGCGGCGAAGAAATTCAGCTCCATCATTCGCCGCGTCTCTTCCATGGGCGCGCTCCACGAGGGAAGATAGAAGCCCACGCCGGCGTTGTTGATGAGGATGTCGATCGCCCCGAAGTGTTCCAGGGTGCGGTCCACCACGCGGCGGCGGACCTCCTCGCAGGTGAGGTCGCCGGCCGTGACCAGCCCATCCCGCCCTGCGGCGCGCCGGAGCCCTTCCTGGTTGCGCGCGGTCAGCGACAGCTTCGCGCCCGACCGCGCAAACTCCGCCGCGCAGGCCGCGCCAATGCCCTCCGAAGCCCCCGTAATGAGTACTACTTTGTCGTCAATCCGCATGATAACGGTGGTTAGGCCTACCGGCCCGCTGACCGAAACGCCATAATGGTACCATGGCGTCGCGGCTCATCCCGCTGTTCCCGTTGCAGGTGGTGGTCTTTCCCAGAACGCAACTGCCGCTCCATATCTTTGAGGAGCGCTACAAGGAAATGGTGGGCAAGGCGATTCAGGACAACTCCGAGTTCGGCATCGTTCTGGCCAAGGACGATGGCATCGTAAATGCCGGCTGCACGGTGATGGTCGAAAAGGTGGTGGAGCGCTATCCCGACGGTCGCATGGACATCGTCACGCGCGGCCAACGGCGCTTCGAAATCCTGGCTCTCAACGAGGAGAAAGACTACCTCCAGGGCGAGGTGAATTTCTTCGACGACGAGGATATCGAGGCCACTCCCCCCGAGTTGCGCGATCAGGCACTCTCTCAATACCGCGCCCTGAGCGCCTTGTCCTCTTCGCGCGATCACGGCGAGCCCAACCTTGCGGACCCGCAGCTCAGCTTTCAGCTCGCGCAGGCCGTGCCCGACCTGGATTTCCTGAACGCCCTCCTGCGGCACCGCTCCGAAGCCGGCCGCCTCAAACAGTTGAACCGTTTCCTGGCCGAGTACATTCCGCGCCAGCGTGTCATCGAGCGCATGCGGCAACTGGCCCCGACCAACGGCTTCGGCGGCAAACCCGCGGGGCTTTGAGGGGGCATGCACATCGTCATTCGCAGCCGACCCGGAAGCCTGCGAAGCGCGATGTCGTTTGGCCTCTCGGCCGGCATTCACGGCGCCATTCTGGCCTGGCTGGCGCTCTCTCCCCCGCCTGCGCCTCAGCCGCGGCGCTCACTCTACCAGATGGAGGTCAAGCCGCACGAAACGCACATCGTCTGGTACAACCTGCGCGAGCGTCTTCCCAACGTCACTCCTGCCCACAATAGCCTGGATACGCGTCCGCCGCGGGCCCTCCGCAAGTTCGACCAGAACCTCGCGGCCGGGGCGAAGGATAACGCCCGCGCGCCGCAAATGATCTTCATGCCAGCGCCCGAGATTCAGATGCCGAAGCCATTGCCGCTGCCAAACGTGCTGGCGGTGGCTCCGCCTCCCCGGCCCCTTCGCACCTTCACGCCGCCCGCGGAGAAACCGGCGGCCAGTGCGCCGCCGGTCCTCCCCGACGCTCCGCGCGTCACTCCGGTGGTCGAAACCCGGAGCCTGCCCTTGGCCACTCCTCCCGTCCGGCCGCTGAAAAAATTCACTCCGCCGCCGGCAGTCCGGCGCGAGCCCGCGAAAGTGACGATTCCCGAGGCGCCTCGTGTGAACGCCGCCGTCAAGGACGAGAAACTGCCGCTGGATTTCGCCAATCCCCGAGTGCAGCCGCGCGCCTTCACTCCCCCACCGGCGGCTCCGGTTCCAAGCGCCCCGGTGATCCTCGCGGACGCCCCCGCGATTGCCGCCCCCCCTCCGGCCCGAAGCCGGCCACTTCCCGTTCCCGACCCGCGCGCACCACTGCGCCGCTTCAACCCTCCGAAGGCGGCAGCTCCAGTTCCAGATGCGCCCGTGGTCCTTCCGGAAGCGCCGGGCGTCGCCACGCGCAACGAAGCCCGCAGCCTGCCGCTCCCCGTTCCCGACCCGCGCGCACCGCTGCGCCGCTTCAACCCTCCGAAGGCGGCAGCTCCAGTTCCAGACGCGCCCCTGGTCCTTCCGGAAGCGCCGGGCGTCGCCACGCTTAACGAACCCCGAAACCTGCCGCTCCCCGTTCCCGACCCGCGCGCACCGCTGCGGCGCTTCAGCCCTCCGAAGGCGGCAGCTCCAGTTCCAGACGCGCCCCTGGTCCTTCCGGAAGCGCCGGGCGTCGCCACACGCAACGAAGCCCGCAGCCTGCCGCTCCCCGTTCCCGACCCGCGCGCACCGCTGCGCCGCTTCACTCCGCCGCCGGCCGGCCAGCCGGCATCGTCAACCGAGTTGCCTGCAGCTCCGGCGGTCGATGGCCTTGCCACGTCCAAGCCGGCGGAGGCCACCTTGGCCATCGTGGGGCTCAACCCATCGAAGGCGCCCGACTTTCCCACGCCTCCCGGTTCCCGCCAGGCCGGCTTCTCCGGAGGCCCCCAGTCCCGCAAGCAGGGCGGTGACGGCGCCGCGGAGGATGGTGCCATCGTCGTGCCGTGGCTCACGGCGCGCGGCGGGGCAAAGGACGCTCAACCGACCCTGGCGGTCAACCCGGATCCCATGGCGCGGGAAAACCTCTTGGCGGCCGCGCGCAACGCTCTCCGCAACCCGCCTGCGGATCCTGCCATGCCCGCCGCCACGCGCGTCTTGAGCGCCCCGGATCCGCGCCTGGAGGGCCGCGCCGTCTACTCCATCGCCATCCAGATGCCCAACGTCACGAGCTACTCCGGAAGCTGGATCGTGTGGTTCGCCGAACGAACGCCCGTGCCGGGCGCCCCGCCCCCCGAGGTGCGCGCGCCCGTGCCGCTGCGCAAGGTGGACCCCAAGTACGTCGCGGAAGCCGTCCAGGAGCGCGTCGAGGGCTCCGTCCGGCTGTTCGCCGTCATCCGTCAGGACGGCCACGTGGAATCCGTTCATCTGCTGAAGCACCTGGACCTCCGCCTCGACCGGAGCGCCGAGGAGGCGCTCGCCAAGTGGGTCTTCGAGCCCGCGCTGCGCAACGGCGCTCCCATGGACGTGGAGGCGGTGTTCGAGATCCCCTTCCACCTGGCTCCCCGGCCTGCACGCTGATGCGCCAATTCCTGATCATCGACGCCGACGACACGCTGTGGGAGAACAACATCTATTTCGAGCGCGCCTTCGAGGAGTTTGTGGCGTTCCTGGACCATTCCTCGCTGACGCCGCGCGAAGTTCGCGACGTGCTGGACGAGATCGAGACGGCCAATGCACGAATCCATGGCTACGGCTCGCAGAAGTTCGGCCGCAACCTGCGCCAGACTTACGAACGCCTGGCGGAGCGCGATCTGCGCGAAGAGGACCTCCGAATCGTGATGGGCTTCGCGGAACGGATTTTGGAGTGCCCCATGGAAGTGATCGAGGGCGTCCCCGAGACTTTGCAGTATCTCGCCGAACGCCACGACCTGACCCTGTTTACCAAGGGCCACCCGGAGGAGCAGAAGCTCAAGATCGACCGCTCGGGCCTGGGCGTCTTTTTCGGCCACACCGCGATCGTCAAGGAAAAGGACGCGGACGCCTACCGCGAACTGGTGGACGGCCGCGGCATGGATCCCGAGCGGACCTGGATGATCGGCAACAGCCCGAAATCGGACATCAACCCGGCGCTCGACGTGGGGCTGAGCGCGGTCTTCGTGCCGCACGCGAACACCTGGGTCCTGGAGAAAGAGGAGATCCGGCCGGGCGCGGGCCGCCTGCTGGTGCTCGATCGCTTCACGGATCTGCGCGGCCACTTTTGATACGCAATCAACTCCTGGATCGGACATACGCCGATGTGACATACCGAGCGGCGCCTCGTCCAGAGTCCGGGCGCCACGTTCGAATCGCGTAACCAAGGCTGCCGCAAGATCGCCCTTTTGTTTTCATCAGGAGCTTTTGTTCTCAAGGGAGGAGTCATGTCGGACTACCGGTTTCCCCGAAGACACTTCTTCTATGGAGCACTGCTGGCGGGCGCCGTCCCCTCCCGCGGTTTTGGCAGCACGCCATCGCTCAAGGCACTGGGCTATAAATCCCCGAATGAGAAGCTGAATATCGCCGGGATCGGGGCCGGCGGCCAACCGTTCAGCGACCTGCACGATTCCGAAGCGGGCGTGGAGAACATCGTCGCGCTGGCGGATGTCGATTGGAAGCGCGGCGAGCAAGGCTTCAAGCGGTGGGAGAAGGCCGAGAAGTACAAGGACTTCCGGCAGATGCTCGACAAGCAGGGCAAGTCCATCGACGCCGTGGTCATCGGGACACCCGACCACATGCACGCCACCGCCGCGCTGGCCTGCATGCAACTGGGCAAGCACATCTACGTGGAAAAGCCGCTCACCCGCACGCCCTGGGAGGCGCGGCTGCTGACGCAGGCGGCGGAGAAGTACAAGGTCGCGACGCAGATGGGCAACCAGGGATACTCGCACGATGCCACGCGGGTGGCCTGCGAGATTTTCTGGTCGGGGGAAATCGGCGAGGTGCGCGAGGTGCACGCCTGGCACGGCAATCCGGGCTGGCCGCAAGGGATGCAGAAGATTCCGGCCGCCACCGCCGTTCCCGACACGCTCGATTGGGACCTCTGGCTCGGCGGCGCGTCCGCCCGCCCCTACACCGAGGGCGACGACGACTATCGCGCGTTCGCGTCTGCCGCCATGGGCGGGCGAGGCGGCGGGCCGGAGCGCTTCGGCTTCTACATGCCGTTCAACTGGCGCGGATTTTTCGATTTCGGCAGCGGTCTGTTCGGCGATTGGGGAGTCCACATCCTGGGTCCCGCCAACTGGGCGCTGCAGTTGAGCCCCGAGAGCCTCATCAGCGTAGAGGCCATCCAGAGGGAAGGCGCCAGTCCTTTCACCTATCCGGTGAAGAATGCGGTCAAGTACGAGTTCGCGGCGCGCGGGAATCTGCCGCCGGTGACGGTGTATTGGTCGGACAGCATTCAGGGTGACGCCTGGCTTCCGCCGGGAATGTCGGTCGAGGACGCTCGCAAGGTTCCCGGTCAGGGTCCGCAAGTCGGTCCCGCGGGACGAGGCGGCTTCGGCGGCCGCGCGCCTGCTCCTGCCGGTGCGCAAGCCGCGGCGCCCGGCGCACCGCCTCCTGGTGGACGAGGTGGACGCGGCGGCGGACCGCAAGGCTCCGGCTACAATTGCATCTTCGTGGGCTCCAAGGGCTACATGGGCACGAGCGGCCGCGGCGAAGGTGTCGGCCTGCTTCCCGGGTCGAAATGGGCCGAGTACAAACTGCCCAACGCCTACTTGCAGCGCTCGCCCGGCGCCTCGACCGGCGACAACCATTCCGCGCACTGCCGCGACTGGGTCCGCGCCTGCAAGGGCGGCGCGCCCGCCTGCTCCAACTTCAGCGTCGCCGGACCGTACACCGAGTGGCTGGTCCTCGGCGCGGTGGCGACCCACTATGAAGGCAAACTGCTGTGGGATGCCGCCAAACTGGAAATCACCAACAACAAGGACGCCAACAAGTGGGTCAAGCCCGCTTTCCGCAAGGGCTGGGAGATCAAGCTATGACCAACCGTAACCGTCGCACATTTTTGAAAGATATAGCCGCTTGCGGCGCTTTTGCATCGCTCGCGCGGGCCGCTTCCGTGGACTGGAAGAAGCAGATCGGCCTCGAGGTCTATACCGTGCGGGACCTTTTTGCCAAGGATCCCGAAGGCACCTTGGCCAAGGTGGCCGAAATCGGCTACAAGGAGATCGAGCCCACCAGCTACGCCAACCTCGATCCCAAGCAGTTCCGCGCGGTCCTCGACCGCTACGGCCTGAGCGCCCCCAGCACCCACGCCGGCGCCACCGACGGCCCCGATCTGGAAAAACAACTCGAGGGTTTTCAGGTCATGGGTATTCGGTACACCGAGATTCGCGGAGGAGGAGGTGGCAGGGCGCCTGCCGCCGCTGCGGCGCGGGCCGGTGGCGGGCGTTCTCCCGAGACCGAGGAGTCCGTGAAACGCTCTGCCCAGCAGATCAACCAGCACGGCCGGATCGCGAAGAAGTTCGGCATGAAGATGCTCATCCACAACCACACCCAGGAATTCGAGTGGCTGGAGGGCGGCAAACTGAGGCCCTACGATGTCCTCCTCGCCGAGACCGACCCGGCTTTGGTGGCCATGCAACTCGATATCGGCTGGGCCTCCGTAGCCGGGCAGAATATTCTGCAGATGTTTCAGAAGAACCCCGGGCGGTATGAGTTGTGGCACGTCAAGGACGCCACCGGAATCAAATCGGCCGACCCCAAGTTGACGCCCAACCAGCGCCGCGAAGGGTCCAAGCTGGTTCCCGTCGGCCAGGGAGAGGTGGATTATAAAGCCATCTTCGCCAAGGCCGACGTTGCCGGGTTGAAGCATTTCTGTATCGAGCAGGACAACGCGGCGGAAGGCGGCGATGCCATGGCCGCCGCCAAGGCCAGCTACCAGGGTTTATGGAAGCAGTTGGGGTAATATCTGTTAAAGGGATTGCCGCCCGGGAAACGGCCATCCCGCTTTCATTCGAGGGGAACAATCGAAATCATGAAGTTCACAACAGTAGAGTTTCTATTTGCAGTCCTGATCGCTGCCGGCTCGCCAGCTCTCGCACAGACTCCCGCGCAGACTCCGCCGCCCGGCGCTCCCGACTCCCAGGCGGGACGCGGACGCGGAGGACGCGGAGGTGGTGGTGGCGCCTATCCGCAGCACCCACCCGAGAGTCCCGAGGTGGTGGCCCGCGGTAAAGCGCTCTACGGCGTTCAGTGCAACTTCTGCCACGGTTCCGACGCGCGCGGCGGCGAAGGCGGCCCCAATCTGCTCCGCTCGCAGATCGTGCTGAGCGATCAGAAGGGCGAAGCCATCGCCCCGGTGATCCAGAACGGCCGTCCCGATCAGGGCATGCCCAAGTTCGATCTCACGGCCGCGCAGATCTCGGACATCGCCGCGTTCCTGCACAGCTTCCGCGTGGGCGGCTACGATGTTTCACGCGACCGGCCGCCGAGCATCCTGGTCGGCGACGCCAAGGCCGGCGAGTCCTACTTCAGATCGAAGTGCGCCTCGTGTCACTCGGTGACCGGCGACCTGAAGGGCTTCGGAGCGAAATTCGAGGACCCCAAACAGCTTCAGCAGACGTGGTTGATGCCCGGCGGCGGGCGCGGCGGATTCGGCCGCGGAGGCCAGGCCCCGGCGCTCAACGTGCCCCCCACCACCGTCACCGTGACGCTGGCTTCGGGCCAGAAAGTGGAAGGCCGCCTGGGACGCATCGACGATTTCCTCGTTGCCCTAACCGAAGCCGACGGAACTGAGCGCACCATCCGGCGCGACGGCGATACTCCCAAGGTGGAGATTCACGACCCGCTGGCGCCGCACCGCCAGCTTCTCCCCACTTACACAGACAAAGACATCCACGATCTGACTGCCTATCTGGTGACCGTGAAATGACTAAGATCGATAAACTAATTACGATTTCGCTATGGCTCTTACCGGCCATCGTGGCCGGACAGGGCCTGGATTCGTCCCTGCTGACCAAGCCGCTCACCGACTCATGGCCGACTTACTCCGGCGATTACTCCGGCAAGCGGTATAGTAAACTGACTCAGCTCAATCAATCCAACGTCAAAAACCTGACGCTGGCCTGGACCGCCCGGGTCACTGCCGGAGCCGGGGGTGCGCCCTCTGGGCCCGGCGGTGGCGGACGCGGCGGCCGTGGCTTCGGCGGCGGCGAGCAGACCATCGTCGGCGGCGAAGGCACGGGCGAGGCTGTGGGCGGCTTCGGCGGTGGCGGCGCCAACATCAAGGGCTCGATCCTGCAGGTCAACGGCATCCTCTATGTCTCCGCTCCGGACAATGCCTGGGCCGTGGACGCCCGCGACGGGCGCGTGCTCTGGCACTACTTCTGGAAGACCAAGGGTGGCACTCACATCGGCAACCGCGGCCTCGGCATGTGGGGTAACTGGCTCTACATGGAGACTCCCGACGATTACCTGGTCTGTCTCGACGCCAAGACGGGCAAGGAGCGGTGGCACAAAGTCATCTCCGATTTCGGCGAGCAGTACTTCTCCACCATGGCGCCCGTCGTCATCGGCAATCACATCCTGGTGGGCACCGGCGACGACCTCGATGCCCCCGGCTTCCTCCAGTCCTTCGACCCCGAGACCGGGGACCGCCAGTGGATCTGGTACTCCGTCCCCATGAAGAAGGGCGATCCCGGATTGGAAACGTGGCCCAGCCTGGATGCCGCGCGCCATGGCGGCGGCCAGGTCTGGATTCCCGGCGCCTACGACCCCGAGACCCATCTCTACATTTTCGGGACCGGCAATCCGACCCCGGCCTATACCGCCGGCAACCGCGAGGGCGACAATCTCTTCACCTGTACGCTCGTAGCCGTGAATATCGATACCGGCAAGATGGCCTGGTATTACCAGACCGCGCCGCACGACACGCACGACTGGGATGCCACTCAAACCCCGGTGCTAATCGATGGTGAGTTCAACGGCCGGCCGCGCAAGCTGGTCGCGACCGCCGAGCGCGACGGCTACTTCTTCGTTCTCGACCGCACGACCGGCGAGCACCTGCTGACGACCAAGTTCGCCTTCGCCGCTAATTGGGCGAAGGGCCTCAATGACAGAGGCGCGCCCGTCCGCGACCCCGAAAAGGATTCCACGGTCGCCGGCTCGCTGGTATCGCCGACCAACGGCGGCTCGACCAACTGGCCGCCCCCCACCTACTCGCCGGACACCGGCCTGTTCTACGTCCCCGAGCACGACGGCTATGCCATGTACTATCTCACCGAGACCGACCCGCGCGGAGCCATGGGACTCGGCGGCAAGGAGGAGCTTGGCGTCGGTTCGCTCGGCAGCTTCCTGACGGCCATCGATTACAAGACCGGCAAGATCGCCTGGCGCCACGAGTATCCTGGAAGCGGCGGCGGAGGAGGAGGCAGCAGCGGATTGCTGACCACCGCCGGCAAACTGCTATTCGGCGGCGATGCCGGAGGCAACCTGGTGGCCTACGACGCGACCAACGGCAAGCCCCTCTGGCACTCGCACATCGGCCAGATCTCGAACGCCCCCGAGACCTACATGCTCGACGGCCATCAGTACCTCCTGACCGCTGCCGGCGACACGCTCTACGCGTTCACCCTGTACTGAGGTTTGGCAAGTGGGGCGGACGCCCTCGTCCGCGCGCGACCCCTGGTCGCGCTTCTTGCGCTCAGGTTCACTCGTTCCGCAGCGCCACCGCCGGCGCAATCCGGCACGCCTGCGCAGCCGGCGCCACGCACGCCGCCAACGCCACCAACGCCAGTGCCAGCCCCGCCGCAACAAATGACAAAACATCCGTCGGCCGCACGCCGTACAGCAGGCTGCCAATCAGCCTGGTCAGCGCCGGCGCCGCAACCACACCCCACCGCCAGCCCCATCGCGATCAGGCCCATGCCGCGCCCGATTACCAGCTTCAGCACATCCCGCCGCGCCGCCCCCAGCGCCACGCGAATGCCGATCTCCTGCGTGCGCCGCGATACGCCATCACGCCGTAAATCCCGATCATGGCCAGCAGTAGCGCCGCGCCAGCGAAGATGGCAATCAGCCATCCCGTGAAGCGCGAGCGCGCCGTCTCCCGGGCCATCAATTCCGGCATCGTGGAGACGTTGTCCACCACGGTAGTGCGGTCCGCATCGTGCAGAACCTTGCGCACCGAGGGCGTGAGAGACGCCGGGTCGAGTGGCGTCCTCACCAGCAGGGCAAAGCTTCGCGCGCGTTCAGAGAAGGGCACGAAGATATCGGGATCGCCGGTCGGATGGTTGGGCCGCCCCCGGTATTTCATCTCGTTCACCACGCCCAAAATCGTGCTCCAAGGCGACTTCGATTCGATAGGCGTGTCAAAAGGCTAGTACCCTCATAGACCCGCGCTATCATGAAATCTATTCCGGAGCGGCGGATTTCAGGTAAAATCTGTATGATCATTTGGTCCACAGGCGTGAACGTCGATCCGGCATAGATCCGGAGGGTAGCTTTTGTCCCACACGGAGGTGGTCGAAAATGGAACCCGAACGACTCCAACCACAGCGAGAGCCAGCGCCGCTGCAGCCCGACATCCAGCGGCCGGAGATGCGCCGGCCCGAGTCCCAACCGCAAGTGCGGAACCTTGGCGAACGGCCGCCAGGCAGCCCTTCCGGCACAGCCGATTCCGGAAGGAGCGGCCAGTCCGGGGCCGGGAAGCCAGGCGCGGAGGGTCCGTCTAAGCCACCCTCTTCAGGCGGCAGGCTGTTGAAGGTGCTCGCGGTGGTAGTTCTGGCCGTGGTCGGATGGTTCTATTTCGGCCGCGCCCCCGCCGTCTACAGCGGTCCGGAAGAGGCCGCGCCGAATTATTCGAAGAACAAGAACGCCGACCCCTCGATCCCCGCCGCCTTGAGCGCCAAGGACATCGATCGCGCCACGACGGACCGCGCCAAGGACGCCGCCTTGCGCGGCGAGCCGATTCCAGGCGTCACCAATCCTTCCCCCGCGTTCCTCGAAGCCGTGAAGAAGGGCGACGTCACCTTTTACGCCGTGCGCGCCTACGACACCTGCGCGGAGGATGGCGACGTGGTGACCTTGCGGCTCCCCATCGGCGCCGACATCGGTCCCATCCCGCTGACCATCGCCGGAACCGTAGTCTCGGTCCCGGTGGTGGCCGGCGAACCGCGGCAACTCACGGTGATCGCGGTCAAGGACGGCGTGGGTGGCGTGACCTTGGGAGTCCAGACGTCGGGCGGCGTCTGGTTCAGCCAGGTGATGCCGGTGGGGGGCACCGAGACCATGCCGCTCGATATCCATTAACGGCGAAATTCCTATGTGGCACAACTTTCTGATTCTCTGGAACAAGTCGATCTACTTCAAGGGGGCTGTTGTGGTCTTCGCCGTGGGTGTGGTCCTGATGTTCAAGTAGCCGGGGGCGCTAAAGGGTACGCGATGCAGAATCCCATCATCCAGGTCCTGATGCTGTTCGTGGGAGCTTATACCGCTCTCAACGTCCTCGGCAAAGTCCCCCCGCTCGACAAGATCGCCACCCTCCTGTGCGGCTTGATCGCGGTCATCATTTGGATGGCGAACTACAACCGCAGCCTGCTGTATTCGCTCGCGCAGAAGCCCGGACTCGGGGCCGTGATCAACGCCGTGTGCAAGCTGTGCAAGGAGCAGCCGCCCGTCGATCCCTCGATGGACGCCACCGGGCCGGCGGACCCCCAGGCGCCGGCCAAGCCGGGCGAGCCCGAAGCTCCCAAGCTCCTGCTGCATTCGGACGGCGATTTTTCGTCCGCCACGCGCCAGCTCAAGGAAGTGGTGAAGGGGCACAACGACGTTGTCGAAGTGGCCATGGACCAGATCAAGCGCAACGTGCAGTTGCGCGACAACAGCTCCGTTCAGGTGAGCCTGCCGCCCATCGGGATTTTCGTGTTCACCGGGAAGCCCGGTTTGGGCAAGAAGCTGCTCGCCACCGAGATCGGATACCGCCTCTACAAAGGCGCCAGCGTTTCCATTCTGGACGTGTCGGACCCGGCGGCGCGGGGCAGCCTTCTGATCGCAGAGGCGCGCTCGAATCCCTATACCACTTTCATCCTGGAGAACTTCCACGCCTGCCCGGCGGCCACCCAGGAGGACTTGCTTTCCATCGTTTCCGGCGCGCCGCAGATCGATCCGAAAACGGGATCGAAGGTCAGCTTCCGCCACTGCTTTTTCTTTTTGCTGGTGCACCGCGATGCCGAAGGCATGGATCGGCCGTCGCGCAAGAACGCGGGCGGCACCGGCCACACTATGGTGGTGGAATCGTTGGGACAATCCATGTCGCTGGACAAGCGGCTGGCCTGGTCGCTGCACGGCGTCTATCCGTTTGTGCTGCCGCCGCCCATGCAGCAAGCCGAAGTGGTGGCGCAGATCATGCAGGAGGAGTGCCGCAAGTACAACGT